>Ga0182030_10026687_pt1 | contig 10436 bp, 8 predicted proteins | sample 812S3MmetaG_FD_121299 | JGI IMG/M metagenome (GOLD analysis project Ga0182030, IMG submission 121299) | Permafrost microbial communities from Stordalen Mire, Sweden - 812S3M metaG (Illumina Assembly) | ecosystem: Environmental > Terrestrial > Soil > Wetlands > Permafrost | place: Sweden... | reverse complement strand
CCCTTTCGCCTTCGTGGAGACAGTGGGCGTAGGACAAATGGAGGTCGATATCGCATCGGCCGCGGACACGACCATTGTCGTGACGACTCCGGGTTGGGGTGACTCCATGCAGGCGAACAAAGCAGGCCTCCTGGAGATCGCGGATATCTTTGTCATCAATAAGGCCGATCGACCCGGAGTGAAGGAGACGCGGCGCGACCTCGAGCAGATGCTGGATCTCGGTCGAGCCCACGAGTGGCGCCCACTCATCGTGGAAACGACAGCCACCAGCAACGAGGGAACTGACGCGCTGTGGGACGCCATCGACGCCCATCGACGCTTCCTCGACAAAGACCTGTTGGGACGGGCCCGCCGGCAACGCACGCGGGTAGAACTCGACAAAGTCGTGAGCGCCGTACTGCGCTCACGAGTGGCGCGGTTGGCGCACGAAGGGGCGTACGAAGCGCAGGTTGATGCGTTGGTCGAAGGACTGACGGACCCCTACCGCGCGGCCGATGAGTTGCTCGACGACTCGTGATCGCCACTTCTGTTGCTTATGACCTCGTCTTCGTGGTGCACATCATGGCGGCCGTGGGAACGATCATCGTCTTCATCGCGATGCGCGTCGCCGCACTCGGCGTCGTTCGCGGCGCCGACGAACAGATTCAAGCTCTTCGTTTTCCCCAACGGCCGAACTGGGCCGCGCGTCTGATCCATCTCCTGCCGATCACGGGATTCATCATGACCTCGAGCGGAGGACGCTCGGTATCGATCTCGCGCCCGTGGGTAATTGTCGGTTTGATCTGTTATCTCGCGGCCGCCGGTCACCTGGAAGCGAGAACGTTGCCCGAGGAGCGACTCGTCGCCGCAACCATTGCCCGCGACGGTATCGCTACCAAAGATCAAGGCAGGCACCTTCTGCGCTCGATTGACATCCTTCTCGCAATTATTGGCGTTGCCCTCATCACGATGCTGGTTCGGTACTAGTCACTCAAAGATCCCCCATCGAGAGGTCCTACACGGTCTCTCCTTAGAGTTTTTTTCTCGGTCTTCATATTCTGTTGGCGTCGAACCGCTCTCACCAGGTACATCGCTTGGGGCGCACCTAAAGAATTTTCGGGGCCTGTATTGACTTTTCATCCCCCAGTACTTAGTATCTTCACTTAATTAAGTAAGTTTCCGTGACGAGATGGTGCGTCGCAAGGGGGGAAAATGACTCGGAAAAAGTCTGAAGACGTGTCTCAACCGCTGCCTCCCCTCTCGGAGACCCTTGAGACGAAGAATGAACGGGAGCCCGCTGCCCGTCCCAACCCGCAGCGGGCTTCCCGTTCACTTCTGCGAGATTTTAATGTCAGTCTGCTCATCGAGTTAGTTCGCAGGGCCGGTTCGATTTCTCGCGCCGAACTTGCCCGCCAGAGCCAACTCAGCGCGCCGACCGTGTCGGCCATTGTCGACTCTTTGCTGAAGCGTGGCATCGTCATCGAGATCACGACCGCGCCCTCCAGCGGCGGGCGACCACCTGTTCTGTTGAGCGTTGACCCTAAAGCGGGCTACGTGGTCGGTATCAAACTGCGGGGTGACGGCGTGACCACGGTGGTTTGTGACCTTGACGCTCAGATCGTTTCAAGCAACGAACGCTACGTACCGTTGGTGGGCGATCCCATGGCCGCACTGGATGCCATCGAGGAGGAGACGCGACGCGCCCTTCGCGATGCCGCGGTACCCGCGTCGAAGGTTCTCGGAGTCGGTGTCGGCTTGTCGGGCGTCATCGACTCGGCCGCCGGCGTCTGTCGGTTCTCTCATCTTTTGCAATGGCACGATGTCGACCTCGCCGCACCGCTCCGCCGCCGCATGGGTCTGCCGGTGTGGGTCGAGAACGACGTCAACACGTTGGCCGTCGCCGAGAAGTGGGCCGGTGACGCGCACACAGCGAAAAACTTCGTAACCCTGAGTGTTGGTCGCGGAATTGGCCTCGGCATTGTCGTTGACCGCTCTCTTTACCGTGGTTCGCACGGTGCGGGCGGCGAGTTCGGGCACATGATCGTGGAGCCTGGTGGCCCCCGGTGTGAGTGCGGAAGATTTGGATGTCTCGAAGCGATGGTCGGTGAAGGTGCCTTACGGAGGCGAATCAGCGAGCGTAAGGGCCACGACGTCTCTCGCGAAGAACTTTTGATGCTGGTGGAGATGGGCGACTCGGCCGCCCTTGACATCGTCGATAGCGCCGGGCGAAAGCTCGGACTTGCCGTCGCAAATATGGTCACGCTGTTGAATCCGGAGTTACTCATCATCTGTGGCGAAGGCACGGCTCTCGGTTCAGCGTTCATTGATCCCATCGTGAGTTCTGTGCGCGAACAGACCTTCGCCGATTTGGGGCGCCAGCTCGAGATCAAGATCCAGAGTTGGGGGGACGAAGCGTGGGCCGTGGGCGCCGCCACGTTGGTCCTTCGCGAGTCATTCAACCTACCGGGTGCGGACGACCGGAGTCAGGCCATTTGGCATCGTGCGAGTTCAGCGTCGACGGCGAACTCGGCCGAAGTGAATTTCTTTTAGGGGAGTTGAGTTGAGCATCGAGACTGACATCTTTAAGGTGCGCCGAAGTGTGGACGCCATACTGCGTAACCAGAGCAAAAACGGGGCGATTGTCGCCTCCCCAGACTTTGCCCAATACAGTTTCTGCTGGTTGCGCGACAGTTCATTTAACGCCTACGCGCTTGATCTGGCGGGTGAGCACGCCGCTTCGAGCCGTTATCACCTCTGGGTGAATCGTGCGGTGGCTGGCATCGCCCAAACAATCGACGATGTCATTAATGCCCACGATCGGGGTGACTCACTGAGTCCTCTCCACATGCCGCCGGCCCGATTTGCACTGGATGGCTCGGTCGTCGTGGATGACTGGCCGAACTTTCAAATCGACGGATACGGCACGTGGCTCTGGTCGCTCGGCCAGCACCTCGACGTCACGGGCAACACTGAGGTCCCCGACGACTATCTCGATTCAGTGCACCGCGTGGCGCGATATCTGGTCACCTTCTGCTTCAGTCCGTGCTGGGACGTGTGGGAAGAGAACGGAGACGCGGTTCATACCTCCACCCTCGCATGCGTTTATGGCGGGCTGATGGCCGCCGGACGATTGCTGCGTGATCCTTCGTACCTACAGAGTGCAGCGAAGGTGAAGGCCCGTCTGATGGATGACGCCGAGCGTCATGGATACTTTGCGAAGTCGAGTTTGAGTAATGATGTCGACGCCAGTTGCCTCTGGCTGGAGACGCCGTTTGGTGTCATTGACGCCGACGACAAGCACTTCGCCACCACAGTGGCGCTGATCGAAGAGCGTCTCACCTTCGAGGGGGGGATTCGCCGCTACTCGACCGACGTCTACTTCGGCAGCGGCGCGTGGCCGGTGTTGACGGCATCGCTCGGGTGGCATTACGCGAACCTCGGAGATCGTGAAGGCGCCGAGCAATGCCGCACGTGGATTGCCGAACACATTGACACAAATGGTCAACTCGCCGAGCAGTTTGGTGGCGAAGATCGCGACTACGAGCACTACCGAGAGTGGGTTCAGCGGTGGGGACCGCCCGCCATGGACCTGATGTGGTCGCACGCGATGTACATCGTCCTCAGCACTGCCCTCAGTGACGACTCGTTTCGCAACGTGTCCACCAGTCACGAGGGGCGCGCCTGATGCGTCCGTGTTCTGTAGTCGAGTCCTAAAGGGGGAGGGGGAAGACGGGGGTGAGAGCCCGCTGTGTCGAGCAACAACAAGGGGTAGGGCCGTGTGGCCCATTGAGAATAGAAAGTGATGAATCATCATGAGCATTAACAAATACATAAGGGGAAGGACTGCAACGTCAGTGCGGGTGCTGATCGCGTTTTCAACGCTCGTGTTCGGCGGCGCCATGTTCGGCCTCGCAAATACAGGTGCGTCAGCCGCGGCGAAGCTAAAAGTGGTCACGCTGCAGTACTGGAACACCTACAACGTGGCCGACAAAGAGGGCTACACGATGGAGCACGTCGTCATTCCTCGATTCGAAAAGTTGAATCCGGGAATTAAAGTTCACTCCCAGTACGTGCTGTATGCCGACCTGCTACCGAAGTTCATCGCGTCGTCGGCGGCGGGTAATCCACCGGACGTGTTGCGTTCCGACATTGCCTGGGTGGCTCAGTTGGCCCAAGAGGGATTAGCTGTCAACGTGGGAAAGTTGAAAGGCTTCGCCGCGATCAAAGCTGAGTCGCTCCCTGGTCCTCTCGCGACTACCCAGGTGAACGGTAAGTATTGGGCTTTTGTGTGTGACACCAACACCCAAGCTCTGTACTACAACAAGGCGCTCTTTGCCGCGGCCGGTATTTCCGGACCTCCGACGACCATTGATCAACTCTTGACCGACGCGGCGACACTGACCGTCCCGTCCAAGCAGCAGTACGGACTGGGCGTCGACGGTACGGACATCTGGAACATGGCGCCGTACATTTGGAGCATGGGTGGTTCCTTCACCAACGCCAACTACACGACAGCATCTGGCTACATGGACAGCCCGCAGACGGTCACGGCCGTCACCTCACTCGTCAACCTCTTGAAGGCGGGCGACATTGGAAGCGACTTCCAAGGTGGCGCCAGCGCGGTCTCGGGTGAGACGGGCTTCCCCAAGGGGGAGTACGCGATGTACATAGACGGCCCGTGGGCCGTGCCGACGTACCAAGGCGCGAACTTCTCGGACTACGGCATTGCGCCGTTCCCGAGTGGTGCGGGGGGCTCAGTCTCGACGGTCGGTGGCGAGGACAACCTCGTGGCCGCTGACGGGCATCACGTTGCTGACGCGGAGAAGTTTGCCGAGTTCCTTGACTCGCCGTTCGCTCAGTTGGCGATGGCGAAGCAAGGCGACATGTCTGCGATCAAGACAGACGCCGCTCAAGAAGTGAAGGCGACGCCCTACTACAGCGTCTTCACCCAGCAACTTTTAACGGCGAAGATTCGTGCCAACAGTCCGGGTTACAGCCAGCTGGACTCTGACTGGTCCAACGAACTCGGACAGATCTTGGCGGGCGACGTCACGGTATCGGCCGGACTTCAGGCCGCCGCGCAAGAAGCCGACCAGGCATTAGCGGGAAGTTAGTGACGACAGAGGCTACAAGTCTCGTTCGGCGCCCGGCGGATTCTCCGCCGGGCGCCGTTTCGAGGCATCACTACCGCGCCATGCGGTTCGTGACGCCATATCTCTTGTTGCTTCCTGCTGCATTTCTGTACATCCTTTTCATCGTCTATCCGATTTTCAAGCAATTCGATATCAGTTTCTATAACTGGCACGTTTTCCCGGGCGCGGCAAATCCTTTCGTGGGATGGGGTAACTACAAAGAGATTTTCCACAGTCCCGAGATCCGCACCGCCGCTCTCAACACCTTTCTCTTCATCGTGATCACGGTGCCGATTCAGATGGCCTTGGGGCTCTTCGCCGCCGCCTTAGTCACCGACCGTCTGCCTGGGAGAGGACTTTGGCGTGCGTTGATCTTTATCCCCGTCGTCACGTCATGGGTCGTAGTGAGTTACGTCTTTGCCTACATTTTCGCCGACCAAGGGGGTCTCGCGAACGGCATCCTCTCGATCTTCGTGGGACATACCGTCCACGTTGATTGGCTCGCCAACACGTGGACGGGCAACGCCGTGATATGGATATTGAGCATTTGGAAGGGCATCGGCTGGTCGTTCATCATGTTCCTCGCCGCCCTTGATGGTGTGCCCCGCGACCTTGTCGAATCGAGTCGAGTCGACGGGGCCAGCGAACGCCGAGTCTGGCGTCACGTCGTCATACCGAACATTCGCCCCACGATCACTTTTGTTACGGTGCTCCTCTTTATTGGAGCGAGTCAGGTCTTCATTCAGGTCTATGTCACTACCGGTGGAGGTCCCTTCGACTCGACGGGCGTTCTCCTCACGAACGCGTATCAACAGGCGTTTTCGTTCTTCTCGTTCGGTTACGCCGCGGCCATCGCGTCTCTCATGGCGGTCGTCGTTCTCGCGATGAGCATCGTCTACATCCGATTGATGCGAAGAGGTAGCAATTCGTGAGTACGTTCATTTTTAAAGATGCGCGCAACGAGACCAAGCGCCAATCGTCTGCGCGGCGTCGCGCGAAGCCACCGGCGCCTCCTGGGCTATTTGGGATTCGTTCGTGGAAGAAGTCGCGGCTCGTCCTTGCCTGCGTCTTCGGTCTTTTGTCAGTGTTCCCCCTGCTCTATATGATTTCTCTGTCGTTTCAGCCCACGAGCGACATCTTGACTTCCAGCGCGGTCCTCGTTCCGACCCACCCGACGACATCGAATTACGTCGTGGCGTGGTCGGGTAATGGTTTTAGCAACTACTTCTTAAACAGTTTGATCGTGGCCCTCGGTACGGTTGTCATCACGGTGGTCATCGCGTCCCTCGCGGCGTTTGCCTTCGCCCGGTACCGCTTCCCGTTCAAGGAAGTGATTTTTTACCTCTTTCTGGCGGCCCTCGCGGTGCCCAGTGTGGATCTCATCATTCCCCAGTACCTCTTGATGCTGCGACTTCACCTCACGGACTCGCTTCTCGGTCTCGTGCTCATCTACTCCAGCGAGAATCTTCCGTTCTCCATATTCCTCCTTCGAGGATTCTTCGAGGCTGTGCCCAAGGACCTTGAAGAGTCGTTCCGCCTCGACGGCGCAAGCACACTGCGCGTGCTCACGCGTCTCATTGCTCCGCTCTCGGCGCCCGCCCTTGCTGTGGTAGCGATGTTCACTTTTAACTTCGCCTGGGAGGAGTTCACGATTGCTCTGACCCTCCTCAACGATCAGTCGCATTTCACCCTCCCCATTGCCCTGACCTTCTTTATCGGCGCCCATCAAACGGAATGGGGGCCGCTCTTCGCCGCCTCGGTCATCGCCACGGTTCCGAGTGTCATCGTTTACTTCATTTCGCAACGCTGGTTCCAACGGGGCGTCTCACTTGGAGGAATTCGTTAATGTCATCCGGTTCCCTTTCCGATCTGCGCACGGCGTACCCGCCGGGCGACCCCATCGTTGTCACCGACCTGCCAGACGGAACGTTCAAGGTTCTCGTACGCACGTCGTCGGGACACACGATTGAGGGTTCGTTGGCGAGTCGCGTCGCGACGATCGCGAATGTGCCCGAGGGCACACACGCGCTCGAAGTGCGATCGACCACGGACAAGGTGCTCGCCGAAGAGTTTTTCAGCGTCCGCCGGGTGGGCGAGGAGCCGGTGATGGGTTTCGTTACGTCCTTCGATGAAGAGTCGCGAGAACCAGTTCTCGCCTGGTTGGCCCAACTGCGCTGCACCGTCGTCCAGGTTTACGACTGGATGGACAGCTACTCGACGCCGATGCCCGAGTCGGAGAAGTACGACGATCCCTTGGGGCGACCGATCGACCGGTCGGCTCTGGTCGCGCTCATCGAGGGCATTCGGGCCATCGGCGCCGTTGCTCAGGCCTACGCTCCCGTTTGTGCGGCGGACGCGGAACTGGCTGATGGTCATCCCGAGTGGCGGTTGTATCGAAATGACGGAAAACCTCAATCCCTCGGAGACTTGCTGCAGATCATGGATCCGGGAAACAGTGGGTGGCGAGAGCACTGGGTTCGTGAGTATGGCCGGGCCGTCGAAGAACTGGGGTTCAATGGCTTCCATCTCGACACGTATGGCTACCCGCGCAACGCGCTCAATGCCCAAGGCGAGTCGGTACCAATTGAAGAGGGATATCTGGAGTTCGTAGAAAGCGTCCGCGCGGCTCGCCCCCGCGACGTCGTGAGTTTCAACCAAGTGAACGGCGTTCCAAGAGGCTTCCCGTCACCTGCGTCGCCAAGTTTCCGCTATTCAGAAGTGTGGCCCCCCAACGATGAGTGGCGTCACCTGGAAGGACTGCTCGCTCGAAGCGCGGGGTCCCACCCACGCCGCGGCGACACTCTCGCGCTCTATCCGCCCGTTTGGGAGGGCGACCGAAACGACGCCGTTCGCACTGCCGTGTTGTGTGAGGCGATTGTCACGACCCTCGGTGCGAACACCCTGATCTGGGGCGACGACCACGGCGCTCTCCGCCATCCCTACTATGTCGATCACGAAACCCTTAGCGGGTCAGAGTGCGAGACCGTGTTGGAATGGCACCGCTTTGGCTTGCGATGTCGAGATCTTTTTCGCGACGCCGTTGACACCAGTTGGTATGAACTTTCCGATGAAAATGCGTCGGTTGTTGTCGCCTCGGACATTGTTGTAAGCCCCGAGCCTCGCGGCGGTGCGCTGTTTTGTCGCGTGCGTCGCAGCGCCGATCTCGTGGTGGTCGGGGCGCTCGATCTCTCTGGAAGCGCGTGCGGCGCATGGGGTGCCGGCACGAAAGACGGCACGTGTGTCGCCGTGGACGTGTCGGTTTTGGTCGACGATCCCGCTCGCTGGCACGCTGACCTCGCCGTTCTCGGACAGAGCGGCGGGAGATTCGAGGCGGTCACCGCCGCTACGACCTCGATGCGCGAAGGTACTGGGCTCCGCATTCGCGTGCCGCTCGCTCACGGCTGGTCCGTTCTTCGCTTAACTCCAAAGGATTCCCTATGACGTCGGTCAGTCTCGATCAAGTATCCAAGGTGTACCCCAACGGGTTTGAGGCGATTTATGGTCTCGACCTCGAGATCGACGACGGCGAGTTGATGGTGGTTGTCGGCCCTTCGGGATGCGGCAAAACCACGGTCCTGCGCATGATTGCCGGACTAGAGGATGTCACGTCAGGAGCGATCAAATTTGGCGATCGCGTCATGAACGATGTGCCGCCCAAGAACCGCGACGTCGCGATGGTCTTTCAGAGTTACGCGTTATATCCGCAGATGACGGTGGCCCAAAATATCGGCTTCGCATTGAAGATGAAGAACGTACCCAGAGCGGAAATCGATCGTCGGGTTCGCGACGCGGCCAGCATCTTGGGCTTGACCGACTGGCTGTCGCGAAAGCCCACCCAACTATCGGGTGGACAGCGGCAACGAGTTGCGATGGGACGCGCGATCGTACGTGACCCCAGTGTGTTTCTCATGGACGAGCCATTGTCCAATTTGGACGCCAAGCTTCGCGTACAACTTCGCGCCGAGATCGCCCGCGTGCAAGAACGCATCGGCGTCGCCACTCTGTACGTAACGCACGACCAAACTGAAGCGATGACCCTGGGTCATCGCGTCGCGGTGTTGCGCGACGGCGTGCTGCAGCAGTGCGATGCTCCCCAAGTCCTTTACGATCGACCAACGAACATCTTCGTGGCCGGATTTATTGGATCCCCTGCGATGAACCTCTTGGAGGGCGGCCTCAACGCGGGACTGGACACGGTCGCTTTGGGAAGTCAGAGCATTCCGCTTCTCGCGGAGGTACTCGCTTCGCACCCCGGACTTATGAGGTACGCCGGAAGGCCCTTGGTGGTTGGCGTTCGCCCCGAGGACTTTTCCGCCGCCGCCGCAAACTCGACGGATCCCACGTTGGTCGGCGACGTGCATCTGGTCGAGGCTCTCGGGGCGGAGATCCTGGTGCACTTTCGTATGGATGCACCCCTCGTCACGCTGGACGATACGACCGAGCCAGACGAAGGCGATCAGATTCTGGTCAGCGATCAAACGGCTCTGTCGGAGTGCGTGGCTCGGATCGAACCGCGCCACAGCGTAAAAGCCGGCGACCGATTCACCTTCAACGTGGCGTCCGCCCGTCTGGAGTTCTTCGACCTAGATACCGGTCTTGCGATATGGGAGTAGGCGGTGTGCTGGTTTCTTCAACGGGGCACCTTTGTGTGCGGTCTTCCCTAGTGGTTGACGCCGGAGTTCGATGCCGAAGGAACAACCAGCGGTCGAAAGCGTAGGGCGCTCGCAAAGACGCCGAGGGCGATGACGGCGAACGCGGCAAGCACGAATGGTACGACGTGAACACCAAAGTGCGACACCATCAGACTCACCAACCCGGGACCGGAGACGCCACCGATCATCATAAAGAAGATCAGCAGCGAGAGCCCGTCGCTGTCGTGAGGACACAGCACGGTGTACCAAATGAGCCCCATGGGAAAGATCGAGGCGATGATCAGCCCCAGCAGCGGATAGGCGTAGGGCGCGATCGGATCGGCGAGGGCCAAAAAACAGATCACGGTAGCGAGAGCGAGTCCGCCGAGAATGATTTTCTTCTCGGCGAGCCAGTGATAGAGAGGTCCACCGACTGAACGCCCGACCGTCATGCCGATCCAGAAGCCTGCGGTGACCAGGCTGCCCACTGACTCGGAGTAGCCGACTCCGTGGATTTGGGTGGCCATCCACCCTGAGGCACTGGTCTCGAGGGCGACGTAGAAGATAAAGGCCGCTACGAAGGTGAGAAGGATGGGTCGACGCTGGGCTTTCATCTGAGAGATCTCAAACTGCAGAGGTTCGGTACGCAGCGGCGGAGCGTGTACGCCACCGTTCAGCGCGGATAGGAGCAGGG
>Ga0182030_10026685_pt1 | contig 10437 bp, 10 predicted proteins | sample 812S3MmetaG_FD_121299 | JGI IMG/M metagenome (GOLD analysis project Ga0182030, IMG submission 121299) | Permafrost microbial communities from Stordalen Mire, Sweden - 812S3M metaG (Illumina Assembly) | ecosystem: Environmental > Terrestrial > Soil > Wetlands > Permafrost | place: Sweden... | reverse complement strand
CGCCGGCCTGCTGACGCTGCCGGCGTGAGCGATGCGGCCGCATGAGTTCCCCTCTCCCCGCCTGCGGGGAGAGGGCGAGGGTGAGGGGCCTGGAGATTGGCCGCGCCGTTCGTGGGCGCTCTCCCAGCCCCTCATCCTAACCTTCTCCCCGCAGGCGGGGAGAAGGGACTTGGCCAGAGAAAGGAACCACGATGGTCGCCAATTCTTCTTCCCTGATGCAGCCGTTCAAGCTCGGCGATCTCGCCTTGCCGAACCGCGTCGTCATGGCGCCGCTGACGCGCAATCGCGCTGCGCACGGCTCCGACGTCCCCAGCGAGCTTGCCGCCACCTATTACCGCCAGCGCGCGAGCGCCGGGTTGATCGTCTCCGAAGGCACGCAGATCAGCCGGCAGGGTCAGGGCTATGTCTGGACGCCCGGCCTCTACACCGATAAACAGGTCGAGGGCTGGAGACGGACGACCGACGCCGTCCATGAAGCCGGCGGCCGCATCTTCGCCCAGCTCTGGCACGTCGGCCGCGTCTCGCATGTTTCGCTGCAGCCGAACGGCGGCGCGCCGGTCGCGCCTTCGGCGATCCGCGCCAACACCCGCACCTTCATCGACAGCGGCTTCGCCGAGGTCTCCGAGCCGCGCGCGCTCGAGACGGCGGAGATCGCCGGCATCGTCGCCGATTTCGCCAACGCCGGCGCCAACGCCAAGCGCGCCGGCTTCGACGGCGTGGAAATTCACGGCGCCAACGGTTATCTCGTCGACCAGTTTCTGCGCGACGGCGCCAACAAGCGCGCCGACGCCTATGGCGGCCCGGTCGAGAACCGCGCCCGCTTCGCGCTCGAGATCGTCGACGCGCTCGCCAAGGTGTGGCCTGCGACGCGCATCGGCATCCGCATCGCGCCGACAAGCCCGGCCAACGACGTCGCCGATTCCAGCCCGGCGGCGATCTTCGGCCATCTCGTCGCCAAACTGTCGGAGCGCAAGATCGGCTACATCCATGTCGTCGAGGGCGCGACCCAGGGCGACCGCAACATCGCGCCGTTCGACTGGGCGGCGCTGCGGCGCGCCTTCTCCGGCGCCTATATCGCCAACAACGGCTACACGCGCGAGATGGCCGACGCTGCGCTTGCCTCCGGCAATGTCGACCTCGTCGCCTTCGGCCGACCGTTCATCGCCAATCCCGATCTGGTCGAGCGCCTGCGCCGCGGCGCCGAGCTCGCGACCCCCGACCGCACGACGTTCTTCGGCGGCGGCGCGAAGGGTTACACGGATTATCCGGCGCTCAGCGAGGCTTGACGAAGCGCGGACGCGCGGGAATTGGGTTCAAGAGCGCTTGCCGACCGTACTAGAATTGTGTACGACCACAAATGATCCGGTCGTTCAAGGACAAGCGGACTGAGGCGCTCGCCGCCGGTCGAGCGCCGCGTTCGGTCCCGGCGGATGTCGCTCGGCGCGCGGTGACGCGGCTGTTCTTGTTGGACACGGTCACGCGTCTCGAAGACTTGCGGGTTCCGCCTGGCAATCGATTGGAGGCGCTGTCGGGAGAACGACGCGGGCAGCATTCGATTCGCGTGAATGACCAATGGCGAATTTGCTTCGTTTGGCGGGACGGCGACGCCTTCGATGTCGAATTCGTCGACTATCATTGAGGACATGACGATGGCTGCGACGATCCCGATGCCCCATCCCGGCGTCGTGTTGCGCGAGGAATTTCTCGAGCCGATGGGCGTGTCGGTCTATGCGCTCGCCAAGGCGATCCACGTCACGCGCAGCCGCGTCAACGAAATTTGCCGCGGGCGGCAGGCGATTACGGCCAACATCGCCCTGCGTCTGGGTCGTTTCTTCGGCGTCGACCCGCAATGGTTCATGAACATGCAGGCCAAGTACGACCTGCATGTGCAGGCCCAAAAACTCAGCGAAGAACTGGCGCGCATCGCGCCGCGATCGGCCGCCTGACGCGCCCGAGCCCTTTCAGCCGCCGGCGCCGCCGCTGGTCCCTTCGGCGGCGAGCGTCTCTTCGTCGGCCGACATGACGTTGCCGCGCCAGACGAAGCGGGCGTTCATCCAGCCGCTCAGCCACAGCGCCGGCAGCGCGAGGTCGCGCGCCATCCAGGCGGCGGGCGACGACCAGGCGAGCGGCCAGCCGGCGGCGAGGGCGAGCGCCGCTTCGGCGCCGTACCAGATCGCCGCCGCGAGCGTGACCGCCGCCGGCGCGCCCAGGCCGAGCTCCTCGCCGCCGATACCCGCCGCGGCGAGCGTCAGCAGGCTGGTGGTGACGATCTCGGGGGCGAAATAGAGCGGGAAGGTCGCGCGCCGCAGCCGCGCCCAGCGCACCTGCCGCGCCCAGACGTCGCGCAGGCGCCGGACGCCGAGCGGCTGCTTCGACGGCGGGCTGGCGAGATGGGAGCGCAAGCCGGCGCGGTGGACGAGCTTGGTCGAGGCGGCGTCTTCGGCGATCTCGGCCCCGAGCGCTTCGATCCCGCCGCCCGCTTCGAGAATCTCCCGCCGCCACAGCATCGTCTTGCCCTGGGCGAAGCCGAAGCCGATCGCCTCGGCGGCATATTGCCAGCGCGCCTGATAGGTGTTGAGGAACGCGCATTCGATCTCGGCGGCGAAGCTCGCGGGCCGCGCGCCGAGCGGCGGGGCGCAGACGATGCCGGTGTCGTCGCGCCAGCGCCTCATCAGCCGCTGGATATAGTCGCGCGGCATGAGCACGTTGGAATCGGCGATGACGATCCAGTCGCGCCGCGCCGCCTTCCAGCCCTTGACGACGTTGTTGAGCTTGGGATTGGCGCTGACGCGGTCGTCGCCGATCAGCAGGCGGGAGGGAACCTCGGGATGCGCGGCCATCGCCCGCCGGGCGATCGGCGCGATCGGATCGGCGGCGTCGGCGACGCAGAAAACGACTTCGTAATCGGGATAGTCGAGGGCGAAGATCGAGGCGAGCGTCTCTTTCGAAAACGCCTCGACGCCGCATAGCGGCTGGACGATGGCGACCGGCGGCGCGTCGGCCGGCGCGGCAAGCGGCCTGCCGCCGCGGCGGCAGCGGACGGCGGCGATGGCGGCGCTGAAGACATGCAGCGCAAGGCCGCCGCCAGCCACGCCGGCGGCCAGGGCGGAGATCGTCATCGGGGTCCCCAGACGGTTTTGCGCCGCGAATCGGCGGTCGGGCGATATTGCCGGGTGTTGGCGACGCTTCTATGAAGGCGCATGGCCGCTCCCCCCACAGTCCGCTTCGCCCCGTCGCCGACCGGGTTCATCCATATCGGCAACGCGCGCACCGCGCTGATCAACTGGCTCTACGCCCTGCGCGCCGGCGGGCGTTTCATCCTGCGCTTCGACGACACCGATCTCGAGCGGTCGCGGCGCGAATACGCCGATGCGATCGAGGCCGACCTCGCCTGGCTCGGCATCGTCCCCAACCTGACATGCCGCCAGTCGGAGCGGATGGCGCTCTACGAGGCGGCGGCGGAAAAGCTGAAACGGGCGGGCCGGCTCTATCCGGCTTACGAGACGGCCGAGGAGCTCGACCGCCGGCGCAAGCGCCAGCAGGCGCTCGGCCGCCCGCCGATCTACGATCGCGCCGCGCTCAAGCTCTCCGACGCCGAGCGCGCCGCGCTCGAAGCCGAGGGCCGCAAGCCGCACTGGCGCTTCAAGCTCGACGCGCGCGTGGTGCATTGGAACGATTCGGTGCGGGGCTCGAGCCATATCGATTGCGCTTCGCTCTCCGATCCGGTGCTCAGGCGCGAGGACGGCAGCTACCTCTACACGCTGCCCTCGGTGGTCGACGACATCGACCTCGGCGTCACCCATGTCATCCGCGGCGACGACCACGTCACCAACACGGCAGTGCAGATCCAGATCTTCGAAGCCTTGGCCGCCGCGGCGCCGGCGTTCGGCCACCACAATTTGCTCACCGACGCCGGCGGCGAAGGCCTGTCGAAGCGCAGCGGCGCGCTGTCGATCCGCTCCTTGCGCGAGAGCGGCGTCGAAGCGCTCGCGGTCGCGGCGCTGGCGGTGCTGGTCGGCTCGGCCGAGGCGGTGCGGCCGGTCGCCTCGCTCGCCGAGCTCGCTGAAAGCTTCGACCTCGCCGACATCTCGCGCGCCGCGGCGCGTTTCGACGAAGTCGAGCTCAGGGCGCTGTCGGCCCGCGTGCTGCATCACCTGCCCTTCGCCGCCGTGCGCGAGCGGCTGGAGGCGCTGGGCGTCGCCGGGCCGATCGCCGCGCCGTTCTGGACGGCGACGCGCGGCAATCTCGCCCGTTTGGACGAAGCGGCGGCGTGGTGGGGGGTCGTTCACGGCGCCATCGCGCCGATCGTCGAGGACCGCGGCTTCCTCGCCGAGGCGGTCGCCTGTCTGCCGGAAGAGCCGTGGGACGAAAAGACCTGGAGCGCGTGGACGGCGACGCTCAAGACCCGGACCGGCCGCAAAGGTCGCGACCTCTACCACCCGCTGCGGCTGGCGCTGACCGGTCGCGAATCGGGGCCGGAGCTCGCCGCCCTGCTGCCGCTGATCGGCCGCCTCAGAGCGTTGGATCGATTATCCGCACCTTCCGCTTGACGCCGTCGGGGCCGACGGTCTCGACCGTCTGACCCTGGCCCTCGCCGTATTTGGCGCCGGTCTGCGCGTCGCCGCCGGCGATGCCCGAGGCTTCGCGGCTGATCGTCGCCGCCTGCTGGCTCAGCGCGTCGACGGAAGGGTCGGCGGTCGCAGCAGCCGGCGTCGCCTTGGCGTCGGGCGTCTTGGCCTTGGCCTTGGCGTCGAACTTCGGCCGCGACAGTTCGATCGACTTTTCCGGCGTGACGAACACGTCGCCCTTCGATTCGCGCCCGAGCTTGGCTTCGGCGCCGGCGAGCGCGTCGGCCCAGCTCTCGCCCTTGCGCTTGCACGAGCAGGTCGGATCGATGCTCTGGCGGTATTTGAGCGCGTTGGGCATGTCCACGTACTTCGCGCCGGTGATCGACACCGCCTGCTCGATCTGGCCCGAGGGCGGATAGGTGTAGAGCGAGACGTCGGCGTTGGGGCAGAGCGCGCGGCACATGTCCTCGAGCCCGCCGAGACGTCCCTGGCTCGCCGAATAGGAGACCGGGAAGAACGCGCCGTCGCAGGCGCGCACGCACACCGCCTTGGAGCCGGCCTCGGCTTCGGTGTTGTCGACCGGCTGGTCGGGGTTCAGTGGCACGGTCTGGACGTCGCTGGGCTGGTGGGCGATCGTGCCGAAGATCGCGTCGAGGAAGTTGGCCGGCTGCTGCTGCTGCGGCTGCTGTTGCGCGGTCGTGCACTGGGCGTTGAAGCGGGCGATCAGCTCGCCGCGTCCGCCGGGGCCGCCGCCGGCGCGCTGCTGCAGCTCGTCGAGATTGGCGCGCATGCGGCCGACCTGGGCGTTGATTTCGCCGCATTGGGGCGGCGGCGCCGCGCCGAAGAACAGGAATTGGCGTCGGTCGCAGCCGATCGACTTGGCGTAGGCGACGGTGCGGTCGAGCTCGGCGCGCTGGCGGTCGGCGGCGGCCTGATATTGCGCCCCCGAATCGCCGCGCGAAGCATCGGCGATCGCCTCGCGCAGCCGCTGGCAGTCAGCGCTCAGTTGCTGGGCGGAGACGCGACCGCCGAAGACGGCGGCGGCGACCGCCACCGCCAAAACCAGTCCGAGGGCGACGCGACGGGCGAAGGTCTCGATCGTGCGCTTGCTCATGCCGCTGCTCTGCTGACCCCAGTCTTCGTTCGGCGCGGGCGTGAGACGCCAACGCTGCAGGTAAAGCCGGCCGAGGCGCCCCTATGGCGGGACAAGGCGGCGAGATCATGGCCCGCTTGCGCCGGCGCGCCGGGCTTGTAGGCATTTTTTCGCCGCCGCGCCATAGGGGCGGCGAAAGACGGCTGGCCGCGGCGGCTCCGCTTGGGCATAGTCGCCGCGATGAGCGATTCCGACGCCCCCGGCGCCAATGCGCCCGAATTCTCGGTCAGCGAGCTGTCGAGCGCGCTCAAGCGCGCGATCGAGGACCGCTTCGGCTACGTGCGGGTGCGCGGCGAGATCTCCGGCTATCGCGGCCCGCATTCGTCCGGCCACGTCTATTTCTCGCTCAAGGATGCCAACGCCCGCCTCGACGCGGTGATCTGGAAGGGCGTGTTCGGCCGCATGCGGATCAAGCCCGAGGAAGGGCTCGAGGTCGTCGTCACCGGCAAGATCACCACCTTTCCCGGCAAGTCCGCCTATCAGATCATCGTCGAATCGCTGGAGCCGGCGGGCGTCGGCGCGCTGATGGCGCTGCTCGAGGCGCGGCGGCGCAAGCTGACCGAAGAGGGGCTGTTCGACGCCGCGCGCAAGCAGTTGCCGCCCTACCTGCCGCGCGTCATCGGCGTCGTCACCTCGCCGACCGGGGCGGTGATCCGCGACATCCTGCACCGCCTCGCCGACCGCTTTCCCGTCCACGTGCTGGTGTGGCCGGTGCGCGTGCAGGGCGAGACTTCGGCCGCCGAGGTCGCCCAGGCGATCCGCGGCTTCAACGCCTTGGCGCCAGGAGGCGCGATTGCGCGGCCCGACCTCATCATCGTCGCCCGCGGCGGCGGCTCGCTCGAGGACCTGTGGAGTTTCAACGAGGAAATCGTCGTGCGCGCGGCGGCGGAGAGCGAAATCCCGCTCGTCTCCGCCGTCGGCCACGAGACCGATTGGACCTTGATCGACCACGCCGCCGATCTGCGCGCGCCGACGCCGACCGCCGCAGCGGAGTTGAGCGTGCCGGTGCGCGCCGAACTGCTGGCGACGCTCGCCGATCTCGCCGGCCGGCTCGCCGGCGCGGCGCTGCGGCTCGCCGAGCGGCGCCGCGCCGAGCTGAGAGCGCTGACGCGCGCGCTGCCGTCGGGCGAAGCGATCCTCGCCGCGCCGCGCCAGCGCCTCGACGCCGCGCGGGTCGCGCTGCATGCGCGGGCGCGGGCGGGCTACGACGCGCGCGCGCTGGCGCTCGCCCATCTGTCGCGCCGGCTCGCGCGGCAATCGCCGCAGGCGCGGCTCGCCGGCCTCGCCGAGCGCCGTCGCGGCCTCGCGCAACGGCTCAAGCGCGCCGGCGCGACGCTAACCGAACGACGCGGCGACCGCCTCGTCGCCGCAGTGCGCCGGCTCGCCGCCGCGGCGCAGGGCGAAAGCCGCCGCGGGCAAGAGCGCGCGCGTTCGCTGGGCCAGCTCGAAGGCCGGTTGCGCCGCGCGCTGTTCGAAGCGCAGCGCCGACGCGGCGAGCGCCTGGCGAGAGCCGAGCGCATGTTCGAAGCCGTCAACTACACCAGCGTGCTGGCGCGCGGCTTTGCGCTGGTGCGCGACGCGAAGGGAACGCCGCTGCTGCGCGCCGCGGCGATCGCGCCCGGCCAGCCGCTGCAAATTCAATTCGCCGACGGCGAAATCGCCGCCGCCGCCGACGGGCATGCGGGCGAGCCGCAGGCGAAGCGCGGCAGGCCGAAAGCGGCCAAGGACGACCAGGGGTCGCTGTTCTAGAACGCGCCGCTGCGGGCGGGCCTCAGCGCGGCGAGGCCGCCGCCAAGCCTGTCCCGAATTCAAGCGTCGGCGCGGAGCCCCGGCCGCGCGGCGCATGCACCAGCGGCGTCGGTTCGCGCGTCTCGCCGAGGGCGAGCGCGCCCTCAAGCCACGCCGGCAGCATCGTTGCGAGCCACAGCGCGACGGCGCGATCGTAGCGGAACCAGCCCTCGAGTTGTTCGGACCGCGGCCGCGCGCCCGGCCGGTCGAGCCGCTCGGCCCCGCGCGTCGTCCAGCGGCAGATCATCGCGTAGGTGACCTCGGGATGGAACTGCAGCGCCAGCGCGCGCGACCCGAAGGCGAAAGCCTGATTGGGGAACGCGCCGTCGCTCGCCGCCAGCAGCCGCGCGCCGCGCGGCAGCACGAAGCCGTCGCAGTGCCAATGATAGACGCTGCGGGGGAACGGCGCGGCGCAGAGCCGGTCCGCGTCCGGCGTCGGCGCGATCGGGTAATAGCCGATCTCGCTGCGCTTGTCGGGATAGGTGAAGACCGCAGCGCCCAAATGGCGGGCGAGCATCTGCGCGCCGAGGCAGACGCCGAGCAGCGGCTTATCCTCGCTGAGCGGCACGGCGAGCCAGTCGATCTCGCGCCGGACCCAGTCGAGGTGGTCGTCGTTGGCGCTCATCGGTCCGCCGAAGACGATCGCGCCGGCGTGCTCGGCGAGGGTCGCCGGCAGCGGCTCGCCGAGGCTCGGGCGGCGAATGTCGAGCGCGAAGCCGCGCTCAGCCAGCATCGCCCCGATTCGGCCCGGCGTCGAATGGTCCTGGTGCAGGACGATCAGCACTTTGTCGCGCCTGTCGCGCTCAAGCATCATGCCGCTCCGTTACGACGCAATCCCTTGCGCCGTCTGGGAATCGCCCCGATTATGAAGCAAGTTCCGCGCCGTTTAGTTAACGTAGCCGGCGCTCGCGCGCCAGCCCTTTCCGACCGGCGGGAGGAATCCGTCCCGCATCCCCAGCGAAACCCGCCTGAGGCTCCATATGTTTTCCCGAATCGCCGCCATCTTCGCCTGCCTTTTCGCCTCAATGCCCGCTCACGCCGTCGCCGGCGAGGTCCGCGTCGAATATTCCCCAGTTGAATATCTCAAGAACTTCGCGTTGAGCATCTGCGTGGCGGACGGATATACGTCTGAGGAAGCGAAGAAAGACAGCTTAGCTGCAGCCGACGGTTACTCCGAACTTGGCGGCTTGCCGTTCGAGGCCTACGAACGGGCCGAATCGCTTGCCAGACAATTTCTGGCAAAGACATACGAAAGCGCTTCCGGCCAATCGCTGACCTTGATGAAATGCATCGATTTGTTTCACAGCAAGGAACTCGATCGCATTGCAAGAGCGTATTCCAATAAATAGAATTCACGGCCGGTTGCGCTTCGATTCGAGACGTTGACGCCGTAAACGCAGACAGGCTTCGAGGCGGCGGGAAACGCCGGTTATTTCCCTTGGCCGCGACGGCGCGCCGACGCGGCCCGCGCCGGCCGGCGGCGCGTCAGCTTGAAATCCGTCGGTCTTGCCCTCGCGCCGCTGCGCCATTATAAGCCCGGCTTCGCGCCGTTTCCGACACCCCTGGAGGCGTGGCGCGCTCGAAAAGGATATTCGACATGGCAGCGATCAAGCAGCTCGCGGCCGTGACGCGCAGCGGGATTGGCAAGGGGGCCGCCCGCTCTGTTCGTCGCGAAGGCCGCGTTCCCGGAGTCGTCTACGGCGGCGGCGAGCCGGCCGAGCCGATCTCGGTCGACTTCAAAGACCTCAACAGGTTCATCTATTCCGGTCAGTTCCTGACCTCGATCTTCGAGATCGACATCGAGGGCCGCAAGCAGCGGGTGCTGCCGCGCGACTACCAGCTCGACGCGGTGACCGACACGCCGATGCACGTCGACTTCTTCCGCCTCAAGGCGGGCACGCGCGTGCGCATCGCGGTGCCGGTGCGCGTGATCAACCGCGACGCTTCGCCCGGCCTCAAGAAGGGCGGCGCGGTCAACCTCGTGCTGCACAGCGTCGAGCTGATCGTCCCGGCCGAGTCGATCCCCGAATCGATCATCGTCGACCTCACCGGCTTGGACTTCCACGATTCGGTGCACGTGACCGCGCTCAAGCTGCCGGAAGGCTGCAAGCCGGCCGACACCCGCATCGACTACACCGTCGTGACGGTGGTGCCGCCGACCATCTTCACCGAGGAGACGCCTGTCGCCGCCGCCGCCGCGACGACGGCCGCCGCGCCTGGCGCCGCCGCTCCCGCCGAGGGCGCGCCTGCGGCCGCCGCCGGCGCTGCGGCCCCGGCCGCCGGCGCCGCCGCCGCCGCCCCGGCCAAGGGCGCCGCCGCCGCGCCGGCCAAGGGCGCCGCCGCCGCGCCGGCCAAGCCGGCCGGCAAGAAGTAACGCGCCGGCTTCGCGCCGCGCGCTTCAACGCGTCAGGCCCGTCCGCCCATCCCGGCGGGCGGGCCTTTTTTAAATCGCGAGGGGACATGCTGCTCATCGCAGGGCTCGGCAATCCCGGCGCCGAACACGCCCGCAATCGCCACAACATCGGCTTCATGGCGCTCGCGCGCATCGCCGAGGCGCATCGCATCGGTCCGTTCCGCTCGCGCTTTCAAGGGCAGATCGCCGAGGGGCCGATCGGCGGCGAGCGCGTCGCGCTGCTGGCGCCGCAGACCTACATGAACGAATCCGGCCGCAGCGTCGGCGAAGCGATGCGCTTCTACAAGCTCGGCCTCGAGTCGATCGTCGTCCTGCACGACGAACTCGACCTCGCGCCGGGCAAGGTCAGGGTCAAGGTCGGCGGCGGCGCGGCCGGGCATAACGGCCTGCGCTCGATCACCGCTCATGTCGGCAACGACTACAAGCGCGTGCGGCTGGGCATCGGCCACCCCGGCGACAAGGACCTCGTCTATCCCTACGTGCTCGGCAACTTCGCCAAGTCGGAAATGGGCTGG
>Ga0182030_10026684_pt1 | contig 10437 bp, 5 predicted proteins | sample 812S3MmetaG_FD_121299 | JGI IMG/M metagenome (GOLD analysis project Ga0182030, IMG submission 121299) | Permafrost microbial communities from Stordalen Mire, Sweden - 812S3M metaG (Illumina Assembly) | ecosystem: Environmental > Terrestrial > Soil > Wetlands > Permafrost | place: Sweden... | reverse complement strand
AGCGGAGCCGTGGTTGTGATAGACTCCCGCCGCGCTCCCCAGAATGTTCACCACGAAATCCAGCCCGCCGTCGTTGTCCAAATCTCCCACGGCGATCGCGTTATGCAGAGCCGGATTGGTCAATCCCCACGCTGGCCCCGCATCTTCAAACTTCAAGTTTCCCAGGTTGCGGAAGCCGATAATCGGGGTCTTCAAGGGTTCGGCCAGCTGGTTGGATTGATAGATCACTTCCGTCTTCTCTTCCTGGGGTGATCGCGCCACGGGTTTGCCATCGGGTCCAAGCTTCGGCGGAACCAGTTTGCCCGCCCGCCGGAGGGCCGTGACTTGCTCTGCAACATTGAGATTATTGATGTCACGGAAGTAGCCCGTAGGAACAATGATGTCCTCGTAACCGTCCAAGTCCACATCCAGGAACACGGGTTGCCACGACCAGCCGGTTGTGGTCACGCCGGCATAGGCGGCAATCTCTTCAAAAGTGCCGTCGCCCCGGTTGTGAAACAGTACGTTCTGGGGAATCTGCGGTCGATCCTCGATGGTCCCGGGCGGCGATCGCCTCTCCATGGAGGGCATGGACTCTCGTTTGCGCCGCTGCCAGTCCCGGTCCAACATGTCCATGCCATAAAAATCCACATGGCCGTCCCGATCGATGTCGGCAAAATCAACGCCCATCGAAGCCAGGCTGGTATGGCGCAAGGCCAACGGTGGGGCAGCCCGAAAATGACCCTTCCCATCGTTGAGCCAGAGCCGGTCGGGCGTCCAGTAGTCGTTGCAGACGTAAATATCCGGCGCCCCGTCGCCATTCAGATCCCGAAACGCCGCTGTCAGTGCCCAATCCAGTGGCGGACCCGTCAGCGGTTTGCCACTTTCGTCCAAAAACGCCCCGTTGGTCCAGGACAATGGCGTGAAACGCCCCTTCCCATCGTTGAGATAAATCATGTCCGGTTCGCCATATTCCATGCGATCCTGATATTTCAACATGAAGCGCTCATTAAACGGCGGGGCAAAGGTCATCTGCCCGTTCACCTTGATCACCCTGAGCTTGTCAAACTCCGCCCGATCCCGCGCATCCTCGACGCGATTATTGCCCACATACAGATCGAGTGTGCCATGGCCATCAATATCGGCCAGCGCCATCGTCATCGCGCCATATTTGCTGAGCGTCCCGGCATACTCACTGCATTCGATGAAAGTCCCGTCCCCCTTGTTGGTGAAACATAGCACCCCGTTCCCCGTGGTGCTGATCAACAAATCCAGCCAGCCGTCACCGTTGATATCCGCGAACACTGCCCCGCGGCAGATCAGGTTCGTTGTCACGATCCCCGACCCTGCCGTCACATCCTTGAATTTCATCCCACCCAGGTTCTGGTACAACGCGCATCGCCCGTCCAAGCTGCAAAAGAAGATGGCCGGCAGCCCGTCGTTGTAGATGTCTCCTATTGCCACCCCTGAGCCGTTGGCCAGCCCCCGGTTGGCGGCGATGGCGTGTTCATCCAGTGGGTTGGTGAAGGTGATCCCCGTCTGCTCCGGCGGCAGCAGCGTGAATCCCGGCTTCCCCTCTTTGGGCACCTGGAGTTCAGCCCATTTGAAGCCATCCTCCTGATGCCACTGCGGCTCCGCAGCGCACGGTAGGATTCCCACTACTCCGGCCAGAATTGCGACTCCAATTGACAGAAATAATCTCATTTGCTTCGGGAACGACTAATGCGGTGTCATGGTTTTTCGGATGCCTTCCCTACTACCCGGCAACGCTTCTTCTCCCGGCATTGGTGAGGCCCCGGCTTGATTCGGCGCTCCTTTTGAGGCGTTACCAATTCACCGGCACGAGCTTGAATAAACCATCAAGACACCAAAAGACAGGGCAAAATCACGCCAGTTCGTCCCAGCTTCGCGAATCCTGAAGAAAAGGGAGCGCGGAGTTTACACTTGAGCTTGAACCAGCCCACCCGGCTCAGGCCTTTTTCGCGGACTCGAGACATGAAACGATGAAGCGGACTGAAGTCCGCGCTTGTCAAACAGACTGCGCCTGAATCAAACCCAAAGGTACGGGGTCTCCAGAGCTCGGTGCAGGGCACAAAAAACCGGAGGGAATAACTTCCCTCCGGTGCGTTAAAACTTATCAATCCAGATGCCGTTTGATTAGGCGCGACGGCGGAAAGCCAACAAGGCTAGACTGCCGAGACCGAACAACGCCATAGTAGCGGGTTCGGGAACCGCCAAGGTCACGTTATCCACATAAATCCATGAACCCGCTACATCAGTTGAATTGTTCCAGATCTTGATCCCGAGGTTTTCCCCGATATCGGCATTCGGAATGTCGGCCGCATTAATGTGCAGCCCTTGATATACCCATGTCCCAGGTGTAGCACCGTTAGATGATGGACCCAAATTGAAATCCACTTCACCATAGATGGGCGTTGCGTCAGTTCCAGCATAAACCTCGACTGCGATCACCCCAATTCCGGCTCCCGACCAAGTGCCATTGTAGGTATCAATGTCCATTGTCCAGAAGTTGAGATCATAACCGCCCGACCCGCCAATTACTGTGCCCGATGTTTGTTCAGCATACCCGTCTTGATTCATAAAAAATGCCGCATTAACCCCGTCTTCAGCCCCCGGCGCCTTAATATCCAGTGGCGTATCCACGCCTGAGTTGGCCGCTGTGGGGCCGGTCCAGCCAGGAACGGTGCCGTTGAAACCGTTTTTGACGCTCACTCCGGGAACTGTAAGCGTCTCGAAGCTGCCGTTTACAAGCTGCGCTTGTACCTGCACAACGACTAACGCTGCGCCGGCTATTACACTACCGATTAATTTTATTCTCATAGATTTATTTAGATTTAAGGTTTTAAACATTTAATACCACTGACAATTTCTACTCTAAATGATCCCCATCCCTGTGTCAATACTTTTTTATTTTATTTTGGCCATATTTTAACATGCAAAATGTGCCTGCAAATCAACGACTTGCAATGTTCGCTACTGCTTCAGGATACCCGGAATAGTCCGGACTAGTTCTGCTAATTGCCGCCAAATCGTTCTGGGACAAGCGGCTTGCCTTTGGGGGCGAGTGGATGAACGGCGGGGCAGCAAAGCCACCGGCCCGCGCGAACCAGTTGAATTTCCGCGTTGGCGGAGTGCGGCCGTCCCGGCCGCAGCAAAGTCGGTTGGGCAGGCGATTGGAAAATGTTCCGTGGCTTGCATGAAGCCAGTTGCTGCGCCCGGGGACGGGCGCGCTCCGGCATGGCCTCGTCCCACCCGCCAGCCCCGGCAATTTCGGAATTCGGGTTTGAAAGCTTTCGCACGGAAAGAGCCCGGTTTTTCAAGCCAGTGTCAACCGAAAGCCATTTTTACGCATCACTCAATAATTGGAACCGGCGCGGCCTGCCATTGGCGGCTTGAGAGCGACGATTTCCTGTGCGCGATCAGCCTGGTCGCGCCGTCATCGCTCTGGCCGGGGGCTGGTTGCAATGACAACCGGCGGTTCGGTTTGTCTTACTTTCAGCAGTTCAATTAATTATAAAACATCCACCTTGACTATTCCGCGATGACATATAAACTAAAAGTGTTATATTCCCCCATGAATATTCTCACTGAGGGGAAGGATTGTTATCAAAAAACGAAGGTAAACACTATGCAACGAACATCGTCAGTCGCCTTATTCCACGGCAAATCTTTGAAATTTATCGGTTATCTGGGCATTTTGGGGCTATTGGCCGGCGCCTCGTTGTCCACGGCGGCCGCCCGCGAGCGGGACTTGCTGGACGCGGGTTGGACGTTTCAAATAGGAGATCCGGTGGACGTGACCACCGCTGTAACGAGTTATCCGGAGATCGGCGATCTGACCAAGCTGCAAGACCCTACGGCAGAAGTCACACTGGAGGCGTCACGACCCGATCCGGTGGCGACCCACGCCGGGGAAAACGTCTCGTATGTACAAACCAATTACAACGACAGTGCCTGGCGCCAGCTCAATCTGCCGCATGATTGGGTGGTGGAACAGCCTTTCGATTCGAACATGGCTCAAAATCACGGCTACAAGGCGGGGTTCAACAACGCGACCAGCACGAACACGATTGCGTGGTATCGGCACACGTTCACCCTGCCGGCGGGGGATACGAACAAGACGATGTGGCTGGAATTTGACGGGATTTATCGGAACGCATTGATCTGGTTGAACGGGCGGTGCATCGGGCGGGACGTCAGCGGGTACGCGCCCATATCGTTTGACGTGACGAGCAACATGATCGCCGGGGGGACCAACGTGCTGGTGGTGCGGGTGGATGCCAGCCGGTTTGAAGGCTGGTTTTACGAGGGGGCTGGGATTTATCGTCACGTGTGGCTGGAGAAAACCGCCCCGGTGCATGTGGGACACTGGGGAACTTACGTTGCGACCACTTCACTGGTGGGTTCCAATGCCACCATCACCGTGCAAACTGCGGTCACCAATCAAAGCAGCTCCGCAACGGTCAATGGCACCCTGACTTCGACCCTTCTCGACGCCAACAGCAACGCGGTGACGGCGGTCACCTCGAACCTCAACCTGGCCATCGGCCAGGGGGTGATCGTGACCCAGACGCTGGCGGTGGCGAATGCCAATCTTTGGTCGCTACAGACACCGTATCTTTACAATCTGATTTCCACCGTCAGCAATGCCACCGCCCAAGCGGACGTTTATCAGACTCCCTTCGGCGTGCGCACGGTGCGATTCGACTCCACCAACGGTGTCTTCATCAACGGGCAGCATGTGGAGATTCAGGGCCAGTGCAACCACCAGGACCACGCGGGGGTGGGTTCGGCGCTGCCGGACCGGCTGCAATACTTCCGGATCGAGAAATTGAAGGAGATGGGGTGCAACGCTTATCGCACCTCGCACAACACGCCGACGGAGGAACTGCTTGAAGCCTGCGATCAGTTGGGCATGTTGGTGCTGGACGAAACGCGGCGCATGGGTTCGGATCCGGAATCATTGGGCCAGCTCCAACGCATGGTTCTGCGCGACCGGAACCATCCCAGTGTCTTTTGCTGGTCGCTGTGCAATGAAGAATGGACCATGCAGGGCAGTTCATTGGCCCCGGCCGTCATCCAGGCGATGCAGAACCTGGTGCATTCATTGGATACCACGCGGCTATGCACCGCGGCCATCAACGGCTCATTGTCAGGGGTTACCTTTGCGTACGTGCTGGACGTGAAGGGTCTCAACTACAACATTCCGGGCAACCTGGACTCCTACCACCCCGGTAACCCGACCGCGCCCATCATCGGGACGGAAGTGGGGAGCACGGTCACGACGCGCGGCATCTACACCAACGACACGGTCAATGGCTACGTGGCCTCCTACGATTTTATCACGCAGAGCGGTTTGCCCGACCCGGTGACTTGGGGTGAGACGGCAGAAACTTGGTGGCCAATTTACACTGCCCGTCCATGGGCTTCAGGTGGGTTTAATTGGACGGGATTTGATTATCGCGGTGAGCCGACGCCGTACAACTGGCCCTGCATCAACTCGCATTTTGGGCAGATGGACACCTGCGGGTTCCCGAAGGATTTGTTTTATTATTATCAAGCCAACTGGACACTCAAACCCGTGTTGCATGTGTTTCCACACTGGAACTGGACTCCAGGACAACCGATCAACGTCTGGGCCTATGGCAATTGCCAGGCGGTGGAATTATTCGTCAACGGCGCCAGCCAGGGAAAGCAGACGCTCAATGTACAGGGCCATGTTGAATGGGACAACGTGACTTACGCCGCGGGGACGCTCCAAGCCATCGGCTATAACAATGGTGTGGCCGTCATCACCAACACCGCGGTGACCACTGGAACACCGGCTGCCATCGCCTTGCTGCCGGACCGCAGCACGATTCTGGCGGATGGCCGGGACGTGTCCATCGTGACCGTGGCTGTCTTGGATTCGCTGGGCCGCGTGGTGCCCAGTGCGAGCAATAACGTGACCTTTACGATCAGCGGCGGTGCCATCATCGGCGTGGGCAACGGCAACCCCAGTTCACACGAGGCGGACAAGGCGAGCAACCAGCGCATGGCGTTCAACGGACTGGCCGAGGTCATTGTCCAATCCACCAACCAGGCCGGCTCCATTACCCTGGCCGCGAGTGCAACCGGTTTGACCCCGACCAATATCACCATCACGGCAGCCGCCACCTTGCCGGCTCCCGCCGCCCCCACCGGCGTGGCCGCCATCGCAGGAAACAGTCAGGTGGTGGTCAGTTGGGATGTCGTTCCGGGTGCGACCACATACAATCTGTGGCGGGCGACGACCAGCGGTGGCCCCTACACGCTCATTGCCGGAAACATCGGAGGTGTGAATTTGGGTTACACCGACAGCAACGTCACCATCCTGACCACGTATTATTATGTGGTCACGGCCAATGGAAACGGTACCAGTGTCAATTCGGCGGAAGTCAGCGCCTCGCCAACAGTCATTGTGTCGGGACTGACCGCCAGCGTTGTTGGTTCCCAGGTCCAGTTGCAATGGAACACCAACAATGGCGTAACTGGCTACAACGTGAAACGTTCAGCGGTGAGCGGCGGCCCCTATACGCTCCTCGCCGCCAATCTCGGCGCGACCAATTACACCGACTCCAGCGCGGCAACCTGCCAGACCAATTTTTATGTGGTCACGATCACTAATGCCGGCAACGAAAGCCTGCCCTCGGCTGAAGTCAGTGCCATCTTGACGGGCCTGCCGCCGCAATTTACAAGTGCGGATATTGGCAGCCCCAGTCCGGCCGGCAGCGCTTCGTTCTGCGGCGGGCAATTCACCATTTCCGGAGGCGGTGCGGACATCTGGGGCAACGCCGACGCGTTCCAGTTTGTTTATGTTTATGTTCCGATCAGCACCAACTGCGACATCCGCGCTCGCGTCGTCAGCGTGCAAAACACTTCCAACAACGCCAAAGCGGCCGTGATGATTCGCGAAACGCTGGCAGCGGGTTCCCGGCGGGTGCTGGCCGACGTGGAGCCGGTCACAAGCACCGGAATCGAGTTCATCTGGCGGGCAACCAACAACGGCGCGAGCAGCTCGAGCAGTGTCACCGGACAGACCGCACCCAACTGGGTGCGGCTGACGCGCACCAACAACACCTTCACGGCCTATTATTCCGGCAACGGCACCACCTGGACCCAGATTGGAACACCCACCAATATCACCATGTCCGTCAGCGCCTACGTGGGCCTGGCTGTGTGTTCGCATAACACCTCCTCGCTCTGTACGTCCCTGATCGACAGCGTCAACGCGAGCTTCCTGACGACCAATATGCCACCGGTGATCAGTTGGGTGGTTCCAACCAACAACTCCACCTTCATCCAGCCGAATACGATCACCCTGACCGCCTCGGCCACGGATGCCGATGGCACGGTGACGAATGTGGCGTTTTTCAACGGCGCTACCCTGCTGGGCAACGTCACCACCGGTGTCGGCAACCAGTACAGCTTGACGTGGAGCAACGCCGCAGTTGGCAGTTATACCCTGAGCGCATCCGCCACGGACAATTCCGGCGCCACCAATACTTCCCCCGCCACCATCACCATTGTGGTGCAACCGCTGACCCTGACGGTGAACGGGACGCAAACCAGCGGCCAGTTCGGCCTGACGTTCCAGGGGCAGAACGGACAGAACTATGTGTTGCTAACGTCCACCAACCTGATGACGGGTTGGACTCCGGTGTGGACCAATGCGCCGATCAATGGACTGCTGATGTTTACCAACGCCAACGCGACCGACCAGGCACGATTCTATCGCGTCAGTCAATGATGGGATGACGGCGGCGCAACGATGCAGCGTTGCGCCGTCCGTCTCGCATTACAGCAATCCCGGCGCAGCCCGCATGGCGGTCTGGAAACGGGTGAGGTCTTGCACCTTTGCTCACGTCAAGGCGAAGGCCCCGTCGCTTTAGCCGGTCACGAACGCCACGTCCATTCACTTTCCTACAATGCGTCTTGGCAAAAACCCCGAGCGATTAGGGGCTTGCGAAAACGAATGGTACCCCCGTCCCGAACTGAACGGGAAGGTACGGTCATGGGCGGTTGTTTTGAGCGGCATCGGCATGAAGAGTTCCTGAAGTTTCTGCGCCAGATTGACCGTGAAACACCACCAGAACGACAACTCCATCTGGTGGTGGATAACTACGCCACTCACAAACACCCAAAGGTGCAAACCTGGCTCAAGCGCCACCCCCGCTTTCATCTTCACTTCACTCCGACCAGTTCGTCTTGGCTGAATCTGGTGGAGCGATGGTTTGGAGAAATCACTCGCAAACGCATTCGACGCGGCAGCTTCAAGAGCGTCAAAGATCTCATCGAAGTCATCCAAGATTACATCCGTCATAATAACCAGGATCCTAAACCGTTTGTCTGGATCAAACGGATTGACCAAATCTTAGAAAAGGTCGGCCATTCCATTGCTCCACCAACCGTTCATCCTTACGGTGCGGATAGAAAACCGCGGATCTTGCTTCTTATGAACTCAGCGTGAAACTTGCGGTTCCTGCAAATGACTCATCGTGTCGCTCTTACTTTGCGGATTTTTCCAAATGCCCGCCGAACCCGTAGCCGCATGGCCGAGAGCAGCTTTTCCTGAAAGTTGGAGTCGCTGCGCGAACTGAAACGCTCGTATAGCGCTATGGTCAGTACCCCGGAATACCGATTTCTGCCAGCAACGCCTTGACGCCGTTCCAAGTGATCCCCACCCCGATGCACAGCATGATGAAGGCCGAGAGACGCACCACCACCATCATGCCCGTGTGTCCGATCCATTTGCCAACTCGCTGGGCGTAGCGATACGTCAACAGAATGGACAGAGCGATGATGCCGGCACCGATGCCGGCGGCGAGAAGCTGAATCACCGCGTGTTTGAACGTGTGTGCGTGATTGGCGCCGACAGTGATCGCGACGGAAATAACCCCGGCATCAATCGTCATCGGCAAAGTCAAGGGGGCAAACGCCCGCCCCAGCGCGATGAGCTTGGCGTGGATCGGGTCCAAGGTCACATCGGCCGGTTTGGGGATGTCGGCCAGGAGTTTCCAGCCCAGCGCACACACCACGGCACCGCCCGCCACCTGCACCACAGGTATCGAAAGGCCGAACAAAAGCAGGACGAACGAGCCAAGCAACAACGACCCCAGCACCAGGAAAAACGAGTAGAACGCAATTCGTTTCGCCAGAAAGGCGCGGGTTGATTCATCGCAGCCGGGCGTCATTCTCAGGAAAATCGGGGCGTCACCCAGTGGATTAACGACGGGCAGCAAAGCGCCGACGATCAGCAGAATTGCACCGATAAGTTGGGCAATGTCGGACCAGATCATCGTGTCGCCTTTACTTTTCGGATTTTTCCAAATGCCCGCCAAATCCAGCAGCAAACAAAGCCGTATCTTTTCAATTAAACCACGGATGGACACGGGTGAACACGGATTAAGACAAGGCAAAAAGTATCTTTTCCGAACCCGAAAGGCTCACCGATTGGTGAACCCATTTGCCTGGCTGAAATCTTTTCCTATCTGTGTTCATCCGTGTCCATCCGTGGTAAAAAGATTTTTCTGCTGCATGAATATGGCTATGCTCCCACTGTGCACGTTTCCGTTTTGACGGAGCAAGGCTGATGTTCCTGCAACGCTTCTGGGTTGGTGCGGCTGATGATCTCCCGGGCGTGAGTCGTCTCGGCATCGGAGCCGTGGGCGATCACGACATATTTGCCGCTTTTCACCGCCGTCTCGTATTGCAGAATACTGTCCTTGGGGATGCCCATGCTGTAAAGTCCGGCGCCCAGCGCGCTCAAACCGCCCACCACCGCCGCGCCTTCCAGTGCCCCGACAATCCAACTGACGAGCGGCCCGGCCACGAGCAACGGCCCGATGCCGGGAATCAAAAAGAACCCGGAACCAAACAACAAGCCCCAAAACCCACCCCAAAAGGCTCCCAGTTTTCCCCAGTATTTCATGCGGTCTCCAGCATTGTAATAGCCGACCACGTTTTCATCCGTGTGATAGTCGCGGCCGACGATGGATAGTTTCTTCATATCAAAGCCCGATTGTTGCAGTTCCTTGACGGCGGTTTCGGCTTCGATGTGCGATTTGAAAATCGCCACGATTGAATTGTTCTTGGTCATAACGTTTGTGCTTTCGTTTTTGTTTTTATTGCCGGCAACACATTAGGTTGCGGGCTGGCCGTTCGCTATAGGGTGTTCACCCCATTGTTCGCGGTGGCCAAAAGCGACAGTGTATTTATGGCAAGAAAATGAATAGACCGGATCATTTTAAATACGTCCGTCAGGGCGCGCTTAAGACGCCGAAACGCATCGGCATAGCCGCCGACCACGGCGGTTACGAGTTGAAGGAATATCTGGCCGGGAAATTGCGCGAAGCCGGTCATGAAGTGGTTGACTTCGGCGACGGCCGGCCGAAAGAGGACGATGACTATCCGGATTTT
>Ga0182030_10026682_pt1 | contig 10439 bp, 10 predicted proteins | sample 812S3MmetaG_FD_121299 | JGI IMG/M metagenome (GOLD analysis project Ga0182030, IMG submission 121299) | Permafrost microbial communities from Stordalen Mire, Sweden - 812S3M metaG (Illumina Assembly) | ecosystem: Environmental > Terrestrial > Soil > Wetlands > Permafrost | place: Sweden... | reverse complement strand
TAGTGGCAAAGTCATGTGACTTTGCTGCTTAGAAATCAACTAGAGGATTCTATCTAGTCTATTACTAAGCTATAGTAGCATATAGACGTTTCTAGAATGTACTAATTATAAATCAAACTACACGGGAAGTAGGGACTGAAGAACAGCCAGCACCAATCGAAGAGCAGCTAGTACGAACTGAAGAGCAGGACGTAGGCCATGAGAAAACAACCGACGTTAACAAGCTGCCAGCAGGCTGGGAGCAGCGAGCCACACGCCAAGGACGACAGTACTTCGTGGACCATAACACACGAAAAACAACCTGGGTTGACCCTAGAACAGGTAGACGTCATAGCTTCGACCCAAACGGGCAGCGCGCAAGTAACCACTGGAGACAACGACTGCTGCGATGGGGAGTAAGGAAAGAACCAGTGAAATCTACGAGCCCGCAAACAACTTCGCCGACAACCAGACGAGAGGTCGCGAACTCGGCCACTAACCCCCCAGCGGACGAATAAGACGATCGGTAGATTAGGAAGGATGCTTGCAAAAGCAGAGGCAAGGGCAAGCCAGTAGCAGGACCAAGTACTGTACAAGGAGGCCTGAAGGCATGTCAATGGGAAAGCCAAGAGCATCAAAGTAAAAGCGAATCATCTTTACGAAGTTCCAGGCAAATGAACATACAGTCAATGGCACTGGTCGCGGGGAAACAAACGGTGACAAGCAAAATCAGGCGCGAGGCTTCCTAGGAACCAGATAAATAAACAAGAAGCAGCGAGGTTGAAGTGGGAAGAAGCTGGCGGGAGAAGCTTAGGACAACGAATTTCTAAATCAATTATTTTGTTTAGTTGGTCATGAAGAGAGTCAGAGCACGATGACAAAATCAGTTTCGGGAGCATATTGGGTTGTTTAATCAAGGATGTTCTTGCTAGTGCGATTAGGTAGTGTATAACAAGTCATCATCCGTTTATTGTTCTGCAAGTTCAAATTTTTTCGGAAAGCCTTTTTGAATAATAGTACTGACGTAATGGGGCTCGGCTCCTATTAACCGTGACATATTCTATTCCAATACCCTAAGCATCAAGAATTTCTTGCATGAGCTTTTCCCCGCGCACCCACATAGCTACTGTAATCTCAAACTCCGAAACATTAGAGGTCAAACTATCCAGATACCCTTGAACCTTATCCTGATTCCAAGTCATCTTTCTCAAAGCTTTTTGAATCCTTCTGCGCCATCCCATACCCCCTGAATGCTCAGCTAATATGTCATATTCGTCTAGCACCCTCTCAGCTCTATCCATATCAAACTCAATTTTTGGCATAAGCCTCATCATCACGTCATCTACTTCGTCAAACCCAATTCTGTTTCCCGGCTGACTTGAAAGACGACGTAGATCGTTTACTTGGCGATGTAGACCGCGCAATTTCTGATCCATGTGATCTATCCTATATTAGGTTAGCTAATACTCCAATATAGACATGTTAATATAAGAACACACTTTTTAATGTTGGCTCTGAACTGCTCAACCGACCCTCCCTCACCACCTGAAGGACGACACATAAAAAAAACACTATCAAGAGCGACAGAAAGTCCAGTGACCAGCGGAATCAATTGCCCAGGCGCTCTCAGATCAGTTGCTGGCGAAAGATTGTTGAGCGAAATTGTCTTTTCTGCCATGACAATCAAAAGAGCCCAAGCAAATACCGCTGCGGGTAATAAACAAATGGGTAAAAGCCAAGAAAGACTCCTCGGATTCCCTCGATTCCTCCGAGTCCTCCGAGTCCTCTCTCGCTCAGGTGGCCCTATGGGGAATTCAGGACCAGGGGGCGGCTTCCTTTTTCGCACGATTCGATTCAGCAGTGGCATAATGACCATCTTAATAGCCACCGTCTCAGATTCCTTTAATCTCTTTCTATCCTCGTCTGAAATCTCACCCATCCCCTTAAAGTAACAGCGTAGAGCCGTCTTTCCAATTATCAGAAAGAAAGGAGTCTCAGCTACTAAAAGGAGCCAAGTAAACAAAGACATCACTAACGCGAATATCCTGAACCCGCCAGTTACCGAGACAGGTGCAAAGAAGAAAACCACATTCTTTGTGTCTAGGAGAGGCAACGTGTGCCAAAGCTTAGCATATGTCCATGTCGTCGCAACATTCGTCCAGACCATCGTGAGTATGAAGAGCATCAAACCGATACCTTCCCCCACTATCGCATCTGGATTGAGAATGGCCAATCCTGCTGGAAGGCTCACGCTATTCAAGATGAAAGTAACCAGGAATGTTTCACAGGGACTGATCAGCTTGTCAGCAGCAAGAATAGACCATGACGCGAGGATAGATATCGCAACGCTCGCACAGGCTAATTTCACGCCTCGACCGCTATCTTTTCTAATTGGTATGATGTGAAGGAGTTGTGTGAAGCCTTGAAGGTAAAATCCTAGCCGCACCCCAAGGCCGTACACATCTGCTGCCGCATTGGAATTTCCAATGCTATCACGTTGAATTATTATGCCCGATGGTATGTCAAGGGCTGTTGGATTGCCGGCTACACCCAAGATTTGAGGTCCATACGAAAGAAGGCCATAGGTGATTGCTAGGACGACAATACTGTGACTGAGACGTGCATGTTTGAAAGCTCGCATTGCTAGGGTAGAGTTAGGATATCTTATGTCGTGATAGGCGAAGAATCCAGAGTTGTTGAGAAAGAAGGCGAGTTGGAGGGTATGAGGTTGGATAATGAGCTGAAGTTGAGAGAAAAATGCAATCTCGACTGAACCCAAGCTGAAGGTTGCATATCGAAGTGTGACGTGTGTGACGTGTCTCAACCTCATTAGTAAGTATAAAAAGGAAAGTTTACTTCAGCCCGCTATATCACATGACTGCGCACCTCTACCGCCTTCTTGAACTCATACAAAGCCATCCATATATCTTTTCTGATGCTATTTACAGCCGATTACGGGTTGTATACGAAGTCTCGTGTGTAACAATTTTCGATTTATAAATTTTGGCAAGTTGGAGGTAGCCAATCGAAGGCTCAGCTACCCTAGTCTTTTTCTGAACATATCCCTTAATCTGGCCCCTCTACCCGATCAAGTTTCATTTAAGCCATTAGAACCCGGACGTCTCCAAGCTTGAGCTCGCCTCCGTCTCAACTGGATTTGCTCATATTCTCATTCTTGCCAAAATTTCACGCTGGTCGTTTTCCGTGCTTCTATGGCTGCGATTTTCTCTTAAAGAAGCAATCAACTCAAAACGAAATGCACCAGAACCTGCCATTTCTTCTTCCAACTAGTCTGGACTCAAAGACCAATCTTTCTTTCCACTCCTAAACAGCGTCTCTGTATTAATCACATGACTACAACCCAACCACCTCTTCTTTAAGCGAGGTATATGCCAACGCATCCGATTTTTCTCGGTGTTCGTATTCCATTTCTATTCTCGGGATGACTTGGGGATATCGATGAGATTTTTGGGGGTTGTAGATTCAATATAGATGTATTTATGTGTGGTCATTTGGAGATCCTTGCGGTCTTAGGATGCAGACTTGTGAGAGAGGAGTTTAGTCTTGCGGATAAATAGCTTGGTCATGAAGAGCTTTGAATTTGAACCTATGATAACGATGTTTTAAGATGTCTGTAGGAAATAATGAGGGGAGGTAGAATGAGTAGGAGGAAATAGATTAAGAGTGATCTTGTGGTGCGGATGTAAGGATTAGGTAGAAGTCGCTGTTTCATATTCTAAGTAGATGCTGCAGAGTCAGTCAGGCTTTCGACTTGAAATGATATAGCACACTGTATTGCATGTTTCTAATTACTCCGACATATGTTGGGACATGCCAGCTTGGTGTTTGCTAGTTGATACTGCTCTTATTTCGGTACTTCATGAAGGTGTACGTTGACGTAGAGCCCAGTCTTGTACTTCTTGAACAAATTGAGACATTCTAGATTAAATAGAATTTGTGCAATTTGAGGTACCGAAAGATTTCCGGAAAATGAAAATGGCTACTACAAACAACATTCCAAAACTTCCATTACCAAACAATATTATAACTTCAAAATCCCCGAGCTTCTGTCATCAACATCCTTCCAACCTTGAACTTCAGAGTCCGCAGTACTGGTCCGACAGATCGACACATCATTCAACAATTCTGGTTCAGAAGGCCACCCACCCCTCTTTCTCCGACACTTCTCCCTCCTAACATCCTTCGGAAGTCTCTCGAGCGTGAAACCTTCGACCACATATATTATAACCACAACCATTTCTGGCGCCACCGCCATTAACCCTATAACTTTCACGTTCCCCTCAAAGCTTTTAAACAACCACTTATTCAAAAACGTAACAAGGACCATGTATACCAATCTTATAAATAGCAACGGTAAAGACATCGTAACGACATGTAGCAGTCTTCGAGAACTGGAATCTGTGTGTGCTTGCCAGAGAAGCATAACTCCCGTCAACAACACCATAACCAAAAATCCCACAACGCATAATCCAACACCAACCTTTGTTATTATCTGTGGATGATAAGGTCTATTGCCATTAGATATATTGGCGGTGGAGTTGCTAGCCCCCCTCGCACAAAGCACAATACCAGCAGTGAACGGAACGTGCAATATCGCGAGACACCACGGCCTAATTCCCTTCCAACTCTCATTCTTCGCACTCTCAATTTGCACCCGTCTCAGTAGTCCCAGCGTCGTGAGAAACAAAAACGGGACGCCGATAAGAGAGAAGAGGATGGATGTGCTGTAAACTGCAACGTTGGAGGATGCGATACTCGCCAGTCCGAGCGCGGATTCAGCGACACGAACATGGCAGTAGAGGTAGAGAAAGATCCATCCGATTTGTGCTTTTGCACCACGGCAGCAGTGCCGAATGCATAGGAATAGACTCAGGACTGTGACTGGGACGTAGAAGATGCATTCGATGATTGAAAGAATATTGCGATTTGAGAGCGTCATGGTGTGATGTTGAAGATATGTGGAGGGTTGAGTAGGATGATGAAGTTGTGAAGATATTACTGGCACTACGATCAAAGTTGATGTATATTTTAGCTGAGGATGGTAGAGCAACGTTGGTAGGGCGTCAAATGCGTAATTATATCAAGCCTCGTCTCACAATCTCATGTGCAAAAAACCCCTCAAAATAAGAAACGGCCACTTAATACTCCGTCGGCTTGCAGAGTCGGAGGTTATTGGCTTTTGTACTAGGGGTTGTGGTGGTCGTGGCTTGTGGCTTGCCAGGGGGCCATCTGCAGGCTGATTAACTAAACCTGATTCGGATCCATTCTGCGAGACCCACAACCCAACCCAAACAAACCTGAAGGCAGTGCAGTGTGCCCGTTTTATATGAACTTTGAGAGCAAATTTCGTAAGTGCTGGTAGGATTCTGCCCACGTGTCTATATTCTTCACAGTGAACAGAGCGACGCAGCGATAAAATCCAGGCTATAGTGACCTGATTGTCATGGCCGCGGACGGACATGCAAGTGCGCTGATCTGGAATGGGGATTCGGAGGAGATACATGCGGTAATTTATGATTCCGGTGCCTAGGAACGCGACTTTTTAAAGTAATTGATTTATTGATTTGGAAGTAGATAGAGGCAGAGATTCTCACCCATTTATGTATTGCCAGGCTAGAAGGAATCCGAGTCAAGTTCGCTCTAGCAGAGATCTTTAGTAAGGAAGTTCTATATTTATGAGAGATGTGGAAAGGATACGCGATGGTGGGATTGGGATGAACGTGAGGGGAAGATTAATATGAATTAACAAGTATTGAATAGATGGTTATTTCTTAGGTGCATATCTTTTAGAGAGTTATAGAATCTCCCTCTTTCATAAGTTTGATTTTGTTCTAAGAATACTCAAGGGGTATAAAAAGTCTTACTTCTCCTCTTAAAGACCTCAGAATGAAAGCCAAGTGCAGTTGTTGATGCCAAGGGAACTAGTGAATATTCTCATCTGTATAATTCAATTTTTTTGAAATATTTGTATAGATATCACCTTGAAAATACTTTGCGAAATTGCTAACGTATGTATTATGTTAGATTTGCTTGTAAATTAAGTATGGATTCCAATCATCGCCATTTATCCAAGCACCGTCAAGATCTATTGCTTAATCAAGCATTGATATAAGGAGTTTTAATCGCAGAACAAAATACACATCATCACTTATCCCGTTCCACAAATCCTTTGAAAATGTTTTCTGGGCAGCCTCGCACATTGTACATCCCCACTTCATATTGTTGAAACGTTTGTCATTCGAGCTTGCAGTAGGTCTAAACCAGGAGCATTCGCATGGCATAGAAAATAAATTAGTATCAAGATAAATGTAATACAAGGTGATATATAAACCGTTTTGGGTGAAGAGAAGATAAAGTAAATATATATCCTAAATATTCTACCAAAGTATATCATTCACTCTTACCGACTCCCCAATGCTTATCTCTTTTAAATTATAATCTTTTAACCAACTAGCATCCATGAATTATAAAAAGCCTCACTCCTCCTTAGGTACGCCAGAGTAAATGGGAGAACTGCACTTGGACGCAGGGTGGCAATCAAGGTTTTCCTTTGGTTGTATTTTATATTTTGATTGCTCCTACGATTCGCGCTGCAAGAATGCTGAATACACCGATTAAACACCAGCCGGACATATTTTAGGGCGAGATTCGGATTTCAATCATTGTCAGCTAATTAAGCGCCATCATTACTTAATGCTCTGTCGTTGTCATTGAAAGCCACTAATTCCTCCTTTCCAGTATAAAAGTTATGTCCATTTATTGCAGAATCTCCTTTTCAGATAAAATGGAGAGATTTCACTATTCAAGAGTTGTTTCTTCCCTCGATTTCTGGACAAATTTGTTCACGTTGTTGGGTTTCCTGAGAGAGATTTACTTGGTTTTTATAGGTCATTAGACTCTACATGTAAAAGTAACGAGAAGGAAATCGACTGATTTGCCCAGACTACAATTTCAAGCAGGCATTAAACGATTTAGTATTGAAGTAATAGACCATTCCAATAATGTACATTAAATAGAGCCTATAGATTCACGTCCATTAAAACGATACAACTGTACCACTTTCAAAATCATAATCTCCGAGCTAATTTATTCCTTAAAATCTATAAAAAGAGACACCCTTCCTCCAATCACCTCATCATAAAGTCTTGCTGAAAATTTGAGCCACGAGGTGGCTAGTGAGTGGAGTTCTTAGCTACGAATATCTCTAGACCATTTATCCCACCATTCTGCTACAGTGCAATTCCAGACTCTATCCCAAATTCGATTAACAAAATACATATTTCATCCCTGTTAGCTACATAATCATTGTCAATATCTATTGCACTGTCACGGCAAAATAGCATGTGCTCCTCCAATGATTGAAGCTCCTTTGATGACATCAGGTGCTGGGGTGCGGTCATGATTGTTTTATTGGCGAATATGCTGGCTAGGATATCCTGGTCGAAAGAAGATTGGTGGTAGCGACGAGGTCGGATGGTGTTATGCTTTAGCGGTTGACGAACTCTTTGTGATCCCGGTTGCCAAGATAAGATTCCAGCATTTATATTTCGCTTGTAGAACTACCATCTCAGCATCTAGTGTCATGGCGGTCACTCTTGCCTTGTCAACCAATTCCCGCTCCCGCTCTACCACTTCCTGAATCTCCCTCCTAATTCGGGGTTCAAAAGTGGTACAGCCAAGAACCTGCTGAGTGCAAGCAGAGGGTAGATATTTAGTTGGCCTGAAAAGCGTGTGAGGTGGGAATAGCGTTGCAGGTATCTAATTGGTCTTAAAAGTTGGTACTGGGTTCCTTAGTTCCTTTGTGATTTTATCTATCTATGGGGTTTGTATTGTATTCTACTCTCTTGATACCTAGAACGACGTGGCTTTATAGGTAGTTACTACGAGAAATTGGCGTGGACCCTGTAAAAGAGATCAGTGCTCTGTGAGAACCACCGCCCCGTCACCAAATTCACCACCGCAAACTCCTCAATCTTAAAAGCCCCGTTCTTGAAACTAATAACATCCCCACTACCCGGCCATATAATAGCTCACTTCTTCTCGGACCCGGAGTACAGAACTCTTACTCAGGTCTCGGTCCCACCCCACAAGCAAGGCACATTCGCGGCGTTATTGGTGGTTTGATACGAGATTTTATTACGTGTTTCTGTAGATATTCTTAAGAGACCGTATAGTTAACTCTCATGTTTCGTTGGGGAGCTTCAGAGTGTGGTTTGTTTTGAATCGTTGTCAGATACCTGAGCACTGTTATTGTTTAGTGTACTGTCATATGAAAAATGTTTAGAAAATTGGTAGAAAATGGTGTAAGATGAATGGTGTGAATCAATGATTTCGAGGGAAAAATTGGCAATCAAGATAGTTCATAGGTATAATACATTGTTATAAAGCGAAGAGGCTGAGCTGGGTTCTAATTTTCCAATCTTGATGTGATCCTTGGGTTTTTAGTCTCTAGATCGGAAGATTGGAGTTTATATATGTTGCGGATGTGAGGTATGAGTGGTGTAGGAAGGGAAATGGTGGCGGTGAATGTAAGGTCGGTATTAGGCAGGTACGGATGAATTTGATGTGAGTGTAATTAAGAAGTCTCTACTAAGGTATCAACCATGCTACCTAATCCCCCCGTACTGGTGAAAGAACCATAAATTGTACACATAAAACAAAACGCCCTCCCTGGAAAGCCTTCCTCGGCCTTAGAAGAACAAAAGAAACCTCCCCCATTCAATAAATCGGTCTCCCTTCCTCCCACCTCGGACCCGCATCATGTCCACTAACAGGACTACTCATATCACCATTCCCATTCGTAAACTCACCCCAGCTAACTCTCCCACTTTTTCTCCTCCTCTCCCTGTCCCCGCTTCCACCCACTCCACCCACCGCACCAATCCATTCCCAGACTCGAGAAATTTCTCCACTTCTTGATTCCCTCTGACTACTCCTCACATTCGCATTCATCTCCACTATTCCTCTAACCTTCTGCCAAACCGCCTCACGTTTCCTAATCGAATGCTCATCCCTCAGTACATCATCCCTTAATTGGCCAATACTAATCCAATTCTCCTCCCACTTATCCGGATCCTGTGCATGCAACGCTGCCTGATTCGCTAGCCTATCTAACGTCAAACTCACAAGATGCGGAATCGCTGCATTGGTTTTTCGGCGCGAGAGTAAAGTTTGGCGGATGTAGAGGATCAATAGGGAAATGAAGATCAGAGAAGCAATCTCGACGCGATGTTTTGCCAAGCTTCGGCGGAAGGATCTTCGGATGGCGCAGGAGAGGGGGAGGCGTGCGAGGGAGCTACTGCTGAGATAGGTGTGGAAACTGGGGAGAGGAGGAACCTGGTTAGTTCTCTATTAATATGATGGGTTTGTAGTTGGGGGAAGGGGTTTTCGTGCAAGCAATGAAATATTGTAGGGGGTTAGGTAACTTACCCGTCTTCACGACTCTCAACTTCTTCACGCCCCTCGATCTCGCCCATTGCACCGAGCCATAGGTCTTCGAACTCAGTTTCTCCCATTCCTTTACGTCTCTTTTGACTTACTTCTTCCTTGAGGGTGTCGGCGGAGATTTCGACGGTTGGTTCGGGGGCACCGGCTTCATCTGTTAGCTCGCCGCATTCCCATTTTGCTCGGCGTTCTCGTAGCTCTTCGACTGCGCGATCGGCGACTACTTTGACTCTGCGGACTTTCTCTCCGTCCGGCTCGCAGGTGGGAACTAAGGGGACTAAACCACCAAATGAAAGAGGATGAGGTTTGAGGACGAAGTCGGGTTCGCAATGAGTTTCCAAGTTCTCAGAGCAGTATGCATGTTGAGGACATAGCTCACATTGTGGTTCGACCAGAATCCGAGCCCACTCAGGAACTTCGACATTGGCAGGAATAATCTGAGTCGCATCCTTTCCAACACCACAGTAGCCCACGGCGACCTTTTCCTGTCTGTACCATGTAGCATATCCTCCCAGAAGAGTGAGCAAGACCATCCATATCGGGCCTTTGCCAATCCCTCGTGATTGTTGTGTTCGAGCTCGTGGAGGAAGTGGATCCAAACCACTAGCAAGCTGCTCTTGTACCAACTCTTGCTGCTCCTCCGGCGTGAACTCCTCACTCGGTTCAATACTCTCAATAGGCTCCTTATAAGAACCCATACGCAATTGCCCAGCTGGAACTTCGAATCTCTCAGAAGTAGGTGGATGAATCCCATCATTCGCTTTCGGACCATCCGTTCGTCTCCTCGTCGTAGAACCACTCTTCCTCTTAAAAGAATCCTTACTACCGCTCAAACTCTTCCTTTGCCTCTCCCCACTCGAGATATCCGTCGGCGGCGAACTCCCACTCTGAAACGGATTATCGTAACTGAAATTACTCTGCCGTCTCGATACTCCCGCGCCATCATCATCCTCATCCTTTATCCTCCTCGCAGGAACCGGTACAGAAGCCTCACT
>Ga0182030_10026680_pt1 | contig 10439 bp, 8 predicted proteins | sample 812S3MmetaG_FD_121299 | JGI IMG/M metagenome (GOLD analysis project Ga0182030, IMG submission 121299) | Permafrost microbial communities from Stordalen Mire, Sweden - 812S3M metaG (Illumina Assembly) | ecosystem: Environmental > Terrestrial > Soil > Wetlands > Permafrost | place: Sweden... | reverse complement strand
TGCGCGATGACGATCGTGGTGCGCTGTCGGAGCAGGCGGCCGAGCGCTTCGTAAATGCCCGCTTCGATGTGCACGTCAATCGCGCTCGTGGCGTCGTCCAAAATCAAGATCGGCGGATTGACGAGCAGTGTGCGCGCGATGGCGATGCGTTGGCGCTGACCGCCGGAGAGTGTGTATCCGCGTTCGCCCACCACCGTGTCGTAGCCGTCAGAGAGCTTGACGATGAACTCGTCGGCGTTGGCTGCCTGGGCAGCGCTTTGTACTTCTTCGAACGTCGCGTCGGGCCGACCGTACGCGATGTTCTCGAAGATGGAGATTGAAAAGAGGAAGGGCTCGTCGAGCACGACGCCGACGCTCGAGCGCAGTGACGTGAGCGTGACGTCACGAATGTCGTGGCCGTCGATCCTGACCGCGCCGTCACTCACGTCGTAGAAACGCGTGAGCATTCGAGCGACGGTGGACTTGCCCGATCCCGTTCGCCCCACGATGGCGACGGTTTCGCCGGGTTCTATCTGGGCGTCGAAGTCGCTTAAGATTTCCGTCCCGTTGTCGTATTCGAAACGAACGTGGTCAAAACGAATGACGCCGTCCACGAGTGCCAGGTCGTAGGCGCCCGGTCGTTCGACGATCTCAGGGTTTTCGTCCAGTATTTCGAAGATGCGCTCGGCGCTCGCGCGGGCTCGCTGACCCATCATGACCAGCTGGCCCAACATCATGAACGGGGCCTGGAGCATCAAGAGATAGAGGTTGAAGGCCACGATGGCCGTGACCGGCAGTGAGCCCTGCAAGACCATCCACCCGCCGAAGAAGAGCACCAGCGCGAGTCCTAACTGGGGAAGGTTCTGCACCCACGGTGACCAGGTCCCGCGGATCTGGGCGTCCTTGATGTAGGACCAGGCCACTCGTTCGGCGGTGTCGGCCAGGCGGTTGACCTCGGCTTCTTCCTGGGCGAAGGACTTGACGACGCGCACGCCGTTTACGTTCTCGTCCACGATGGTCGCGACGTCGGCCAGACGCGACTGGATGATCCAGGAGATGGGGAACATCACGCGGCGCATCTTGATGCCCACGAAATAGAGAATCGGCATCACGATGAGGGCGATGACGGCCAAGACCGGTGAGATGAAGAGCATGAAGATGAAAGCCAGTACGCCACCCAGGCACTGCACCACGATGAGGGGCGCGAAGGTGGAATACGCCTGGACGCTACGGATGTCACTGTTGGCGCGGCTGATGAGCTGACCCGACTGCACGCGGTCGTAGAAACTGAAGGACAGCCACGTTAAGTGTTCGTAGATCAACGAACGCAGGTCGGCCTCGACGTTATAGGCCGTGTAAAAGAGGTACTGGCGAGAGATGATGCCCGTAATCCCGGTGAGCAATCCAATGACCAGGATCAGTATCACGTAGTGGTGAAGATCACCGTTTCGCTGGAGCACACCTTTTTGAATGGCGGTATCGAGCAGGTACGGGATGAGCGTCTGCAGGATCAGACTCACGAACGAGAGTCCAATGGCGACGAGAAACGTAAGTCGGTGCGAGGCAATGACGGGGAGTACTCGTCGCCACCACGGCAGGCTTTGATCACGCAAAATTTGCTTGCGAGGGCCTTCGTATTTGGAGAACACGCCGCCTAGGGGATTGGCCGGATCCTCCTCCTCACCCGACGCCGGAGCCGGGGAGAGGGAAATCGCCATCAGGAGATTCTACAAGGTGGCCTCGAATTTCGTTTCCCGAACGAAGCCCGTCACCACCGCGTCGACGAGGTGAAAGGCGTAATGTGACCACGTGAACAGCCCACTGGTAATCAGCCACCCCATCGTTGCCGACAAGGTCCGCCAACTGCGCGACGTCGCGACGTCGAACGCCGACTTCTTGCGTTTGGCGGGTGAAATATCTCGATTCGTTGCCTACGAAGCCTTCCGCAACACGCCCGTCATTCAGACCACGGTTGACACTCCCGTCGTCAAAGGCGCACCGGCGGTACGCGTCGAGACCGAGTACGTGATCGTGCCGATCTTGCGCGCCGGACTTGGCATGTCGCCCGCGGTCCAAGAAGTCTTGCCCCACCACCGGGTCTGTCTCGTGGGACTGCGCCGCAACGAGGAGACCCTGCAACCCACCGTGTACTTAGACGGGCTGCCCGACGATCTGTCGGGCGTGAAGGTGGTGCTGTGTGACCCCATGCTGGCCACGGGCGGCTCGTTGGTATGCGTGCTCGACATGCTGGTCGAACGCGGTGCGAGCGACATCACGGTGCTCTGTCTGATCATTGCCCAACCTGGCGTCGACTACGTCATGGAGAGGTATCCCCACGTCAAGATCGTGGCGGCGGCGCTTGACGCAGAACTTAACGACGTTGGTTACATCACGCCCGGCCTCGGCGACGCGGGCGACCGGCTCTTTGGTCCGCCCGTTCGCTAACTACAGGCCAATGTCTTCATTCCACAGTTCGGGGTGTTGATGAATGAAGGTGCCGAGGAGTTCGACGCAGGCCGCGTCGTCCAGGACAACGATCTCGACGCCTAACTCACGTAGCCAGTCGTGGCCCCCGTGGAAATTCATCGATTCGCCAATAACGACGGCACCAATATTGAACTGACGAACCAGTCCCGAGCAGTACCAACAGGGCGAGAGGGTCGTGACCATGACGCATTCGGGGTAGTCACGTCGACGCCCGGCCTTGCGAAAGGCGTCGGTCTCGGCGTGCACGGAGGCGTCGTCTTCCTGCACCCGTCGGTTGTGTCCCGAACCGAGCAACGTGCCCTCACGTGTAAAGAGCGCGGCGCCAATGGGTATGCCGCCTTCGCGCAGACCCATGACCGCTTCGTCGTAGGCCGTGGCCAGCATTCGATGCGCGAGGTCGGTGGCCAGTGGCGTCTTTGGTGTGTGCATCCGATAAGTATGCTCGAACAACGTGGGTGAACGCACGTACGCAACGGAAATTGGCACGCAACATGTCGAACTGCCGGTTGTTTCCCTCAATGATCAGTTAGCGCTTGCGCTGCTCATCACGGTCGACATGGGCGTTGAGTTCATGTCGACGGCGGGCAAGGAATTGGCCGATATCCTGCGCCCCTACGACGTGGACATCGTGGCGACGGTCGCCACGATGGGCATCCCCGTCGTGGTTGAGGTGACTCGTCACCTGGGCCTGGACCAGTACGTCATCTTGCACAAGACACCTAAGATCCACCTGTCCGACGCGGTTAGCGAACCGGTGCGGTCCATAACCACTGACGCCGACCAGCGCCTGCTCTTTGACCGCGCTCGCATTGGCGACGTCGCGGGCAAGCGCGTCGCCATTGTTGACGACGTCATCTCGACCGGTGCCTCGACCGGCGCGTCGCTGCGGCTGCTGCGCGGTGTCGGCGCGCACATTGTGGCGATCGGCACTCTCGTCACGGAAGCGTCGCTCTGGCGCAGCGCCCTGGGCGACGACGCCCAGATGGTCCGCGCGCTCGGCTCCATTCCGGTGTTTCGCCCCGATGGATCGGGTGGCCTCGTCGAAGACTGGGTTGGATGATCGCAAAAACAAGAATCCCCGGGCACTGAGCCCGGGGATTCTTGCTGCCCTTGCACCTTAACGATTTGGTTCTAGTTCCTTCTGGTGTCTCACCTGCTTGGCAACTCGGCCGGTTGCCTTTTCGAGCGCGAAGTACACCAGTCCCGCGATGATCACGCCCGTCGGCACCGAGAAGTCCGCGCCGCCGTACCAGCCGGCGGTGCAGACGCCGTGCACCAAGTTGCCGGCGCACGCGGCCCCGTAGTGATTTGAGATAGGTGTCATCCAGTGGAACGGAAAGCCCACTGGCGGGGGAGCCTTGGAATAACACAGCGTGGCGCACACCACACCCACCACGAAGGCCACTATGGCGTTCCAACTGACGCCGCCCGCGCCGCCAAAGTAAATGCTGTTCTTGTCGGTGCGCTGCAATTCTGCCGGGTTGTAGCGGAACTTACGCAGTATCCAGTCCATGAGGAACACGCCGAACCACGGAGCAATCCACAAGATGATGACGCCGACGAACTCCTTCATGTACAGCGAGAAGGTGGACTGGAACATCGCCCAGATGGTGAGGCCGCACGCCAACACGCTGTCCAGGATGACGGCCTGGTAGCGACGCAACCGCAGACCCATGGCTTGGAGTGACACGCCCGAGGAGTACAGGTCCAGAGAGTTGATGCCAAAAAGTTGCACGATGGCAAAAAGCAAGAAGAGCACGATGACCCAGCTCGGTATGAAGTGCTGTCCGTGCAGCGCTTCGAACGGGTTGGCGCCATTCCAGTCGCCAACCTGCGCGCTCGACGAGAGGAAGGTGAAGGTCGCCGCGCCGAGCAGCATCATGAAGATCTCCGGTACGGCCGTACCGACAAAGACCCAGCCGACGATGGAGGCCTTGGACGCATCGCGCGGAACGTAGCGGGTGTAGTCGTTACCGCACTCGGTCCAGCCAAGTCCCGACAACGCGAAGACAAAAGCGAGGCCCGCGGTGTAGAGCTCCCAGCCGCCACCGAAGCCCTTGAAGCTGCTCGAACCGTGCTGGATGTCAAAGATGGCGAGCAACACGAAGATCGCACCGAAGGGAATGATGAGCGAGCGAAGGACTTTCACCATGGTGGCGTGCCCGAAGTAGGGCACGACGGCCTGGATGGCGGCCGCGATCACGATGTAGAGCACCTTGAGGGCGCCGTTCACCTGGAAGCCCGCCATCTGAGAGAGCACGATGGCAGCGCCGACGATCAGAATCAGGCCCTCGGTTTCAAAACCGATCTGGGTAATCCAGTTGAAGAAACTCACGAGGCGAGAGCCACGCAGTCCGAAGGGGGCGCGACTGATCGCGAAGGCCGTCGTCCCCGTCTCGGGTCCCTGCAACGAGGCGAGACCCAGCAGGAGAAAGGAAAGATTGCCAATGATGATGATGCTCACGGCGGTGACGAAACTGAATCCAAACCCCATAAGCAGGGCGCCGTAGATGAAGTACTCGACGTTGATAGCTGAGCCGGTCCAGAGAGCGCCGATATTGCGCGGCGTAGCCCAACGTTCGTTTTCGGGAACGTAATCAATGCCTCGTTGCTCTACGCGAAACGGCTGGTCGTCGGCTGAACCGTCATGCGTGTCCAAAGTTGATGCCACTGGGTGTGTCCTCCCTAATAGATGTTGATCACCTTCTACGGCCCCGTGAGGTGCCAGTCGTACGCGACATGTTTACCCGAAAGTGAAGGGTGCGTGAGGAGAAAGTAAAGAATTTCTTTCTCTCGAAATACTTCGCCGCCCGAGGCGCGCGGGGGAGGGCGCGACGTGGGCTCGCGAGCTCGTCGTTTTGTTACGTGCTTGAGTTCGGAGAACCTTCAACCGGTCTAAGGTCGCAACAATGACCGCCGTCGTCGAAGTCGAAGATCTGCGCAAATCCTACGGTTCAGTAGAGCGACTTCACGCCATCAGTTTCCAAGTGCAAGCCGGAGAAATATTGGGTTTTCTCGGGGTCAACGGCGCGGGAAAGACCACCACCATCGAGATACTTGAGGGTTATCGTCCCCGCAATGGCGGTCGGGTTTCGGTGCTCGGCGTCGACCCGGCGCACGCCACCCGCGAGTGGCGCAACCGGATTGGATTGGTGCTCCAAGAGTGCGAACTTGATCCGGTCTACACGGTGCGCGAGACGGTTGGCATGTTCGCGCGCTACTTCGCTCACCCCACCGACGTGATGGCCACCATTGACGCCGTGGGCCTGAGTGAAAAGAGCAACGACCGGATCGGGCGGCTGTCAGGCGGGCAGAAGCGTCGTCTTGACGTGGCGCTCGGACTCGTTGGTGACCCCGAAGTACTGTTCCTGGACGAACCCACCACGGGTCTTGACCCCGTGGCCCGCCGCGAGATGTGGACCATGATCGACGGCCTGCGCAAGGCTGGCAAGACCATTTTCCTTACCACTCATTACATGGACGAAGCCGAACACCTGGCTGATCGGATAATCATTCTTCGCGCGGGAGTGATCGCCGCCCAGGGAACTCCCGAAGAACTCAGCGCCACGCTGGGCTACCAGACGGAGATCACCTTTGAGCCGAGCCACGGGTTTGAGATTGGACGATTGCGAACCGTCATCGGCGACCGCGTGGTGCTGGAGGACTCGCTGGTACGCCTCAAGAGCAATTCGGTCCAGGCGGACCTCAACTTATTACTCGAGTGGGCCAAGGTGGAGCGCGTTGACCTCGTGAGCCTGCAAGCCATACGACCGAGCCTCGATGACGTCTTCGTGAAACTGGCCGGCGAAGGTTCGTCGACGGATCAGGGAGTTGCCGGTGAGTGACGCCGGGATGGCCATTGCTCAGATGCGGTTCGCCATTCGCGGCTACATGCGCGATTCCAGCGCCCTCGTCTTCTCGGCCCTCTTCCCGGTCATCCTGCTGCTTCTCTTTAACGCAATTTTCAAGGGCGACACAAAGTTTGACGGTCGAAACGTACCTTCCGGTGCCTACTACACGGCCTCGATCATTTCCTACGTCGTCACCCTGGTCAGTTTCGGTTCGCTGCTGAGCCGTATCACCACTGCTCGCGAACGCGGCTTGTTAAAGCGCTTTCGCGGCACACCGATGCCGAGCTGGGTCTACCTCGTCGCCGAGATAGGTCGAACCGTCGTGGTCGTCTTCGTGACCGTTGGTCTGCTCGTCGTCGTTGGAGCGGTCTTTTATAGGGTCCATCTTTCGTGGCAACTCATCGCGGGGCTCGTTGTCTACGTGGCCCTCGGCGTGTCGTGCTTTTGCGCAATGGCCTTGGCCCTCACGGGCGTCTGCAAAACGGCCGACTCGGCGCAAGCTATTGGTCCACTCGCGGCCACCATTCTGTCCTTCCTTTCGGGTGTCTTCATTCCGACCTTTCTGATGCCTACGTGGCTGGTGGACATCGGCAAGGTGTTTCCGCTCGAACACACCGCGAGGGGCTTACAGTCGGCCTTTTTGCTGAAAGGTTCATCGGGCATTGACGTGCTCGACGTGGGCGTGCTGGTGGCGTGGGCAGTTTTTGGGTTGGTCCTGGCGTCGCGCAATTTTCGCTGGGAAGCACGCGGGGCTGGACTTAACTGACTCCGCTCGTGACAAAAAATTGGCACGGAGCCAGTCGTTCGGTCCGGTGGGACCGAACGACTGGCAACGTTGGGGAAACTAACTCGACGCTCTCTCCAAAGTTTCGAGCAACCGCATAGTCCCAGGGCTTTGGGTTCCTGGGACTATGCGGTTATTTAGTTAGCCAATGAATACACCACGCTCACCTGCACGCTGAGTGATTCGCTGCCCGATTGCAGGGGCACCGATTTGAGGGCGGCCACGGCACCGGAGAACGCCACCGGCGAAGGATAGTTAGAACTCTGGTTTTCTTGGTCAGTTACCTTGACGATGCCCGTCAATGAGGTTCCCCCGGCCGACGCAATGTTGCTCGCCTCGGTGTGGGCGTTGCGCATGGCGTTGGCCCGGGCCTGCGCCAGCAACTTCGAATCGTTTGATATTGAGAACGTGATGCCGTTCAGTTCGACGCCGTTGCCGCCGGCCTTGGCGGCGGCCTCAATCGCCGAGCCCGCTTTCTTAATGTCGTGCATCGTGACGGTGAGGTCGTCATCAACCGTGAAGCCAGTGACCGTGCCCACATTGTTGGTGTTGGCCGAGATGTTAAGACCGGAGGTCTGCATTTCCTTCTTGGTCACGCCATTCTCTTCGAGTGCCGATTCCAGGGCCCCCACACGGGCGTTGTTCATTGACAGCGCCGTGGCCGCGTTGGCGTTGACTGTCTCCATTCCGATCTCGAAGCTCACGGTGTCGGGCGTACCCTTCACGGTCGCTGTTCCCGTTACCGAAATGGTTTCAGGAGCCGCGTTGGAGGAATGCTTGAGGGCGGCGCCCGCGAATCCGACCGCGATGAGCACGAGGACCGCGACCAGCCCTAGCAGCCAGTTCATGGCGTTGAACGTCGGACGCTTCTTGTCGTGGGTCGAACCCGTCTCATCCTGGACGCGGGGTCCATTCTCTGTAGTGTCGCCGTGATTGCTCATCGGATCTCCTTTTTGGTGTAACTCGGTTGTGTCATGGTGGCTACTTCGCCGCTTTGACGCGGTAGTAGGAGGGACTGAGGGCGAGGACCCGCTGGTCTAGGCCCCTGCTCGCGCGGTAGGTGTACTGGGGGACGAGTAGGGCTGCTCCGTTGGCGAGCCAGATCAACTGGTAGCTCACCGATGACGTCGTGAGCGTCACACTCGGTGTCGGAGAGGTTGTGGTCGTCGTGGCCGAAATCATCGGTCCGCCCGGGTTGATCGTGGTCGTCGGAGCCGGGATCATCGGGCCACCGGGATTGATGGTGGTGGTCGCGTTTATGACGGATCCGCCGAGGTTCACACCGCTGGCGGACGATTTTGTCGCCGGCGCCAGCAGTGCGACGCCCGCGGCCGGCGAGATGACCGGATAGGTATTTTGCAGTGTCACCGCGGCGAGCGGACCCGTGGCGTAGATCAACTGTCCCAGGTTGGTGAATTGGAACTCCTCGTACTGATTGGTCACGAACCCATTACTGGTAGCGAGGGGGTAGTAAATGGCGTTGGCGTTGACAGTGACGCCACTCGGGTCCATCGACATTCCCGTGGGCACAAGTTGGCGGGTCTCCAGGGAGCGAATCAGTGGTGCGGACCACTGCACCAATTGGCTCTTGGTGGCACCGTGGTCGTTGAATGTCGATGCGCTGTGACAGGCCGCGTACCAGACACCAAGTGCCAACGAGGAGGGCTCGGGGCACGTTGAGGCCTTCAGGTTGTACGTCCAGGTGAGGGGAGAGCTCGTCGCGACAAAAGACGAACGACAGAGGCTGTAGACGTAGGGGCTCGCGGCCACGACACCCTTGGTGCCCAGCGCGTTCCACTCACCCGGAGTCTTCGTGGTGCACTTGGTACTCACGGTTGCGCTCTTTGAACCCAGCGCGGCGGCGACGCCGGCAACGCTCGCGACGGGACTCGCAACGTCGTCAACGCGGTAGACCGGCAAGGAGGTGGTTGTCGAAGAGAGGTGTGTGCCCGCCACGAAATTCGGAGTCGAAAGGGTGCCGGGCAATTGCGCGGTGGCGAAGTCGCTCGGCGTGGGCGACGGCGCTTGCCGCACCGGTCCGGCAACACTGGAGCCAGCGCTGAGCGCGAAAACCGTCAAGCCCTGCGGCGCGCCACCGAGGGAGACGACGACGCCGGTCACGACCAGGGCGACGGCCGCCACGCCGGAACCAGCCCTCATCTGCCAGGTGCGCAGTAGCGAGAATCGACTCCTCGCCGGAATGGAGGCAACACGAGTGATCATCGCGTCGAGGTGTGCCGGTTCGATTTCGTACGTGGGCAGTGGCTTGGCGGCGGCTAAGAGTTCCGTGGGGTCGAGTGAATCGGGCATCGTCGTAGTCCTCCTTTCAAACCCTTCTTGTTCGCTCGAGTGATTCTTTGTCACCGGAATTTGGATTTTCTGCGAAGGCCTCACGCAGTCGAGTGGACGCGCGCGACAGCCGCGTGGCGGCGGCACCCGCGCTGACGCCAAGGACAACACCAAGAGCTGGCGCGTCGAGGCCCTCCCAGTAATGCAAGAGCAGTACCTCTTGGTCTTCGTGACGCAGTGAATCGAGCGCCCCACGAAGTTGTTCGTGGGCAATGACGTGGTCTTCGGCGGACGCCTCGGGTCCTTCGGGGAGAAGCTTGTGCTGAGCGTTGGCGCGACGAGAATGTTTACGTCGCGCATTGTTCAGCACGTTGCGGGCCACGCCGATCATCCAGGCAATTTCTGCGTCGCGCGGGATATCGTCGAGTCGGCGCCACGCGATGATCAGGACTTCCTCGACAAGGTCGTCAATATCAGCGTTACTGAGTGGGTAGGCCCGCCGAGCCAGGAAACTTGTCACCGCGGGCGTCGCGCGACGCGCCAGGTCCCGTAATCGATCTTCGCGCGAGTCCGCCACGTCTACATCATGTCCGGTCCGCCCCCAAATTTACTGAGTTCGACTGTGTGGTCCGTCCAGATGCGTCACGGATTTCTCTGTTCTTCGCGGCAAGGATCGTCTTTCGAGATGTGCGTCGTTCCGCTTTAAGGAAGTTCTTCGACGTTGCTCGACGCGCGGAACCAAGAACCCAGTAATTCACTGCCGCACGAGCGGCGAGTGTGTTCGTTCGTGAAAGGTCTCACAAAATTGTCCCGCATCTCGGTATTTAAGTAGTTCTTAGTTTGTTCCTAGAGCCGCTTGAAGGTGGCGACCCATGATGGTGACCAGGGCGTAAGCACAACGCCGTCGAGGGGAGGAGGCTTTATGGCTTTAACTTCTTGCGGTGTTTTGGTTCGACGCGAAAAGATTGGTACGCCTCGATCCACCTTGAATTCGGCATCGTTTAACCCGGTTGACCGCGAAATGGTTGACCCGATTGAGTGCGCAGAAG
>Ga0182030_10026679_pt1 | contig 10439 bp, 6 predicted proteins | sample 812S3MmetaG_FD_121299 | JGI IMG/M metagenome (GOLD analysis project Ga0182030, IMG submission 121299) | Permafrost microbial communities from Stordalen Mire, Sweden - 812S3M metaG (Illumina Assembly) | ecosystem: Environmental > Terrestrial > Soil > Wetlands > Permafrost | place: Sweden... | reverse complement strand
TCGAAGGGGAAGATGCAGATCATCAGGTCGAGGATGCGCGCCATTTTTGGGATTCGGCGGCGGTTCCAGGCCCACACCTGAGGAGAGATGTAGTCGATGATCTTTGCAGTGGCGCCGGCTTTTTTGAGGGCGGCGGCGAGGCGGAGGTTGAAGCCGGGGTAATCGATGAGGATTACGGCGTCGGGTTTGAGGCGGGCGATTTCGGAGAGCGCGAGAGAGAATTTTTCGTGGAAGTAGGGGTAGTTTTTGATGACGTCGATGATGCCGATTACGCCGGAGCGGGAGGTCCAGTCGTGGATGGCGTTGGGGGCGGCAAAGGCGGCCATTTGGGGACCGCCGAGGCCGTGGAAATAGATGTCGGGGCGGAGGGCTTGCAGGGAGCGGATTAGCTCGGCACCGCGGGTGTCGCCGCTGGCTTCGCCGGCTACGAGGTAGAGGAGCATGGGGGAACGGATTGCGGATTGCGGATTTCGGATTTTGGATTGGGGGGAATGCGGAATTTAGCCGATGTGGCCCTCGATGGTGGCGGCGTGGGCTTCGATGCAACGGGTGATCTCGACGGCGAGTTCGAGGGCGGCGGCGCCTTCGAAGCCGGAGACTTTGGGCTGCTTGCCCTGGCGGGCGCATTCGACGAAGGAGGCAAGTTCGCGTTTGAGGGGCTCGTCTTTTTCGATCTCGACTTCTTCGCGGATGATTTTGCCTCCGGTGAGGCGGTAGATTTCGCCGGTCTGGTTCTGGTAGTCGAGGGAGACGTAGCCTTCGCGCTGGAAGACGCGGATCTTGCGGAGCTTCTCGGGGCTGATGCGGCTGGCGGTGACGTTGGCGACGCAGCCGTTCTGGAAATGGAGGCGGACGGTGGCGATGTCTTCGCCGCGGCTGAGGACGGGGACGCCGACGGCGTCGATGCTTTTGACGGGGGATCGGACGAGGTGGAGGATGATTTCGAGGTCGTGGATCATGAGGTCGAGGACGACGCCGATCTCGATGCTGCGATTGGGGTAGGGGGAGAGGCGGTGGGCCTCGATGAAGCGTGGCTGGGTGAGGAGTTCCTCCAGTTTGCTCATGACGGGGTTGAAGCGCTCGACGTGGCCGATCTGGAGGATGCGGCCGGCTTCGCGGGACAATTCGACGAGCTTGCGGGCGTCTTCGGTGGTTTCGGTGATGGGTTTTTCGACGAGGAGATGTTTGCCGGCTCTCAGGAGTTGCGCGGCGATGGTGAAATGGGTGGGGGTGGGGGTGGCGATGGTGGCGGCGTCGACGGAGTCGGAGAACTCTTCGAGGGTGGCGACGGCGCGGGTGTTGTATTTTGCGGCGATCTCGCGGGCGGTGTCGGGGTTAGTGTCGAAGACGGCGGCTAGTTCGCAGTCGGGGAGCTCTGAGAGGATGCGGGCGTGGTTTTTGCCGATGTGGCCGAGTCCGGCGATGCCGAAGCGTAGTTTCATAAAAGAGTTTTGAACCGCGGATGGACGCGGATGGATACGGATTTTTTGAGGGAGGTTTTTGGAAGGAGTTTTTGACAGGATGAACAGGATTTACAGGATGAAGAAATACCGAATTGCGGCTCTCGTGGATTCCCTCCGATATTTGGGAGCCTGTTGAAAAAAAGATTGAACCACGGATGGACCCGGATGGACACGGATTTTCCCGAAGACGCTCGATGGTGGTCTTCTTAATCTGCGTTCAATCCGGGTCGATCCGCGGTTATGGAATTCCTACGATGGTGAGGCCGCGGCGTTGGGCCTCTTCCTTCATGGCGTCGAGATCGAGGAGGAGGGTTTTGGCGGCTTCCACGGCGATGACGCGGATGCGGGCTTCGGCGGCGGCCTGGAGGGTTTGCAAGCCGATGACGGGGACGTCGAAACGCAGGTCCTGGCGGGGTTTTGAGACTTTTACCATTACGGCGCCTTTGCGGCCGAGGGAGCCGCCGCGACGGATGGCTTCGTTGGTGCCCTCGAAGGCTTCGACGGCAAGGACGGCGCCGCCTTTGACCACGACGGTCTGGCCGATGTCGAGGGCGCTGACTTTTTTTGCGATTTCGAAGCCGAAGCGGATGTCTTCTTGTTCGCGGCGGGAGAGTTTGCCGCCGGCGATGATCCCGGGGGTGGCGAGGTATTTCTCCATGTGGACGGTGGCGGGCAGGAGAGTGATGCCGGCGGCGGCGAGCTCGTCGGCGATGGCACCGAAGATGGACTCGGCGTTGCGGGTGCGGAGCTTGCCCAGGAGCATGAGGGCTTTGAGGTCGGGGCGGAGGTTGAAGAGGTTGCCGGGGTGAATCTGGCCGGCCATTACGGCTTCGCGTGCGCCCTGGGCTTTGAGGTAAGCGATCATGCGGCCGAGCTGGCCGACGCGCATCCATTCGATGTGGTCGACGAGGGGGGCGAGGGCCGGGTCGGTCTCGCCGGTGAAGGCGGCGGCGACGATGCGCTGGACGCCGGCGGCCCGCGCCTCGCGGGCGAGGATGAGCGGGTAGGCGTTGTTGCCGGCGATGATGCCAAGGGGAGGGGGCACGAGGGAAAGTGTGAAGTTAGAAGTAAAAAGTTAAAAGTGGAAAGAGAGATTCCACGCCTGTAGCCCCGGAGTAGGTGGTGTTTGCGGGAACCGAGATGTTTGCAGCAGATGGCCGGCAAGTCATCCTCGATGACGGCGGGATGCGGCTCGATCCTCAAGGCTCTGTTCGGCTGGCGGCTGCGCTCCGGACACGCGCTTTCCAGTCTGGCTCCAGCGGCGCAAATGGGCCGGCCAACCGCTCTGTCAGCACGCGTTCCAATGTACCCGCGGCGCAATCGGATTCCACGAGGCTCAGCAGATATTCTTCCTTGGAGCTCGCTCCGGAGGTCTTTACTCGCTCGGTAAGCGTGGCATCCAGCGGCTCTGGTAAGTGGATGGTGAGCGTTGCCATGGATTGAATCTGGCACGATCCGGCGCGGCTGCCAAGCCCGTGCTTGGCCGGGCTTTGGGATTGACTGGCTTGGAACAATGAACGAGTCCAGCGGAGGTTCCCCAGTATTTTGCAGACCCATGAAACGCGTCATCCATTGGTTCCGACGAGACTTGCGGCTGCATGATAATTGCGGGCTCCATGCGGCGCTGCGGGCGGCGCCGGAGGTGGTGACGGTTTATATACTTAGTGAATGGAAGGGGCATCACGGGTGGACGGGGGCGGCGCGGCAGCAATTCCTTTGCGGATGTCTGGAGGCGCTGGGGCGGAATCTGGAGCGGATCGGGGGGCGGCTGATTATCCGGCAGGGGGTGGCGGATGAGGAGTTGGGACGGTTGCTGGCGGAGACGGGGGCGGAGACGATTTATTTTAATCGCGATCCTGATCCGTTTGGGAGGCGGACGGAGGATAAGGTGGCGGCGATGGCCGGGGCGCGGGGGATACCGATACATGCGGAGAAGGATGTCGCGCTCCATGAGCGGGATGAGGTTCTTACGGGGAAGGGGGAAGCGTATCGGGTTTTTACGCCGTACTCGCGCGCTTGGCGGAAGCTGGAGAAACCGGGGGTGCATGCGGCGCCGCGGCGGATGGTTATGGTGCCGGGGGCGCCGGGACTTTTCTCGTTGCCGTGTCCGACGCTGGATACCTGGGGGCTGAAGGGGGGAGGGGAGGTGATTGGCGCGGGTGAGGATGCGGCGCGCAAGCGGCTGGATGCTTTTATGCGGGGGCCGATCCGGCATTATGGGGCGCTGCGGGATTTGCCGGCAGAGGAGGGCACGTCAAGACTCTCGCAGGATCTGCGGCATGGGCTGATATCGGCGCGCGAGGTTTATGGGCGGGCTGTCGCGGCCCGGGAGGGGGCGAGCGCGGAGGAGGCGCGGAGTGTGGATGGCTATGTCAATGAGCTGATCTGGCGGGAGTTTTATCTCCAAGTTTTATGGCACTGGCCGCGGGTTCTGGATGAAGATTTCAATCGGGAAACCAAGTCGGTGCGATGGTATGAGCCGGGGGAGGATTTTGAGGCGTGGCAGCGCGGGGAGACAGGGTTCCCGATTGTGGACGCGGGGATGAGGCAGCTAAATGCGACGGGGTTCATGCATAACCGGCTGCGGATGATCACGGCGATGTTTCTGACGAAGGATCTGCATATCCACTGGAAGGCGGGGGAGAGCTATTTTATGCGGAAGCTGGTGGATGGGGAGATCGCGAGCAATAACGGCGGGTGGCAATGGAGCGCGGGGACGGGCGCGGATGCGGCGCCGTATTTTCGCATTCAGAATCCGTGGACGCAGAGCGGGCGGTTTGATCCGCAAGGGGAGTTCATCAAGAGCTGGGTGCCGGAGTTGCGGGAGGTGCATCCGGCGGCGCTGTCGAGGGCACCGGAGGAGGGGAAGGGGATTTGCGAGGGATATCCGCGGCCGATCGTGGATCACGCGAGGGAGCGGGAGGTAGCGCTGAGGTTGTTCAGGGAGCGGTGAGGCGCAGCGGCTTTGCCGCAATCAAATGCGGATTTCGGAATGCGGAATGCGGAATGAGAATATTTGCCGCCGTCGGCGGTTCGAAGAAAAATCTACGCCCGCTGCACAAAGAGGGGCGGCGCTGCGGCGGGCGTTACACAGAAGTAACAGACCGGTGGCGGGGGCTGGGCCGATTCACGCTTGTCCCGGCTCTGTTCGTGGCCGACGCTACTTCCCGTCATGAATCGCATCGTGGGCATCGAGACCGAGTATGGTTGCCTCGTCAATGACGAGCAGGCGTCGGGGACGCCGGACTCGTGGCCGGTGCGGGTGAAGAACCAGGTTTTTCGCAAGGCGAAGCTGGGGGCGATTGATTTGCATTACCGGGATTATGAGGAGCCTCCGGGAAATGGGGGGTTTTTACTCAATGGGGGGCGGCTTTATATCGACATGGGGCATCTGGAGTATGCGTCGCCGGAGTGCATGAGTGTGCGGGATGCGGTGGCGTATGACGTTGCGGGGGATTCGATTCTGCAGGGGGCGCTCGATTCGCTGCGGGCGTCGTCGCATGTGTCGTTCCTGAAGAATAATATCGATCATTGCACGGGGGCGACGTTCGGGTGCCACGAGAATTATCTCATGCGGCGGGAGGTGCAGTTCAATACGCCGATCCTGGGGACGCTGCTGTCGTTTCTGGCGACGCGGCAGCTTTTTACGGGGGCTGGAAGGGTGGGGCAGGCGAATCCGCTATCGTTCGATTGGGAGGCCAGCATCGATACCACGCCGGTGGATTTTCAGCTCTCGCAGCGGGCGGATCACATTGTGAATGACATTTACCAGTGGGTGCAATTCAACCGGGCGATCATCAATGCGCGGGATGAGCCGCATGCGGATTACCGGAAGTACCGGCGGTTGCATCTGTTGATCGGGGATTCGAATATGAGCCCGTTTGCGACGGCGCTGAAGGTAGGGACGACGTCGCTGATCCTGACGCTGCTGGAGCAGCGGGATCTGCCGGGGGATGTGATCCTGCGGGATGCGGTGGTGAGCACACGGGAGATATCGCGGGAGGGGACGGGGCGGGCGTCGGTGAAGCTGGAGGACGGGCGGAGCCGCTCGGCGCTGGATATCCAGTGGACGTTTCTGGAGTTCGCCACGAAGCACCTGGGGGGGAGCGATGAGGAGACGGATTGGGTCCTGGAGATGTGGGCATTCACGCTGGATGCGCTGGCGAACCGGCCGGAGCTGCTGGTGGGGGGGGTGGATTGGATCTCGAAGAAATGGCTGCTGGAGATGTTCCGCGAGAAGGAGGGGCTGACGTGGCAGGACCCGTGGCTGCAGAGCATCGATCTGGAGTATCACGACATCAACCGGGAGAGCGGGCTGTTCTTTGCGCTGACGCCGGCGAAGCGGATCGGGGAGTTTAATGACAGCGTGCTAAGGCCGGAGGCGATGGATACGGCGCCGGCGAATACGCGGGCGTTTGGGCGGGGGCAGGCGATCAGGCACTTTCAGGGGAGTGGGCAGCAGTACCTTATTAACTGGGACTCGATCTCGCTGGAGACGAACCGGTATCTGATGATGCCGGACCCGTTTGATACTTATGAGGCGGAGGTGGGGGAGTTTGTGAAGTGAGGCAAAACGGTTTGACTGATACCGCAGCCATTAGCTCTGTGGCGTAGTCAGAAGTCACTAGTTCCATGGTGAAGTCGTTTTATTAGCCATTGAATTATCCATGCCAAATACACGAACGCCAAAGAAACAATTGAACTCCAGAACCCACCCGCCGCTAATAAATAAACAGTCACATTATCCGGGTGTAGGAAACGGCCCGTCGAAAGACCCCAATTTGAATAATCTAAAAACACGTTGATAAAATAAGCAAACAAAAGAAGCAAGAAAAACAACGTTGGATGCACTGTCTTATTAAGGCACGCAACCAAACTTCCAGCCAATGCCAGGTAAAGTGGAATATAAAAGAAAGTGAGGGTCAAAGAAAAATCCGGCAGCCAATTTTGTAAGTTTAAGTAATGGGTGTGTGAGAGCGTTTCATACGGATCAAGCTGTTCTAAATGTTCAAGGAGAAACCAATATCGGGTGAGGATGAGTTGTATAACAACTACTGGCAGGAAACAGATGAGGATGATTCGTTTCATTCAGGAAGAAGCTCCGATCTAGACAAATTATCTGGGCCGATCGGTGATTGCATTGGTTAGCTCGCCCCTTTGGGGCTTGGCCCATCCGGGCGGTTTACCCAGGGCGTTGCCCTGGGCTGGCTTGTTACGGGCCTTTGGCCCTTGGCTATCATGCTCGCACTGTTTTTCTGAACGCGCTTACCGCCTCCTTGAGGCGCTTGTTTGGCTTTGGCGGGCTGGCGATCATGGCGAGAACTTTCCGAGCATCTTTTTGAGATAGCCTAATAACCAAGTCCCGCTCGATTACGTGTTTCGTTTCCTGTGATGCCATTTGCTGAATATACTACAGCTTGGACTGGGAGACGCCGGGGTAATCGCCTTCCTGGGGCTCGGGGACTTGCTTAAGGAGGCGCTCGATTAAGAGGACTGTGGTGAGGCCCTCGGAGTCGGCGGCGAAGTTGGTGAGGATGCGGTGGCGGAGGACGGGGAGAGCGGCTTTGCGGATGTCGTTGCAGCTAACGTGGATGCGGCCTTCCATGACGGCGCGGGCCTTGGCGGCCATGACCAGGACCTGGCTGGCGCGGGGGCCGGCGCCGGTGGAGACGTATTCTTTTACGAAGTCGGGGGCCTCTGGGCCGCCGGGGCGGGTGGAGCGGACGAGGCGGGTGGCGTATTTGATGACGTGTTTTGAGACGGGGATCTTGCGGACGACTTCCTGGAGTTGAAGGACTTCGGCTTTTGTCAAAACGGGCTCGGCTATGGCGGGAGTCGATCTTGTGGTGGCCTCGACGATGATCTCCTCCTCCTCGGCGCTGGGGTAGTCGACCCAGATATTGAACATGAAGCGGTCGAGCTGGGCCTCGGGGAGAGGATAGGTGCCCTCCTGCTCGATGGGGTTCTGGGTGGCGAGGACGAAGAAGGGCTCTCCGAGGGGGTAGGTCTGGTTGCCGACGGTGACGCGGTGCTCTTGCATGGCCTCGAGGAGGGCAGCCTGGGTCTTGGGCGGGGTGCGGTTGATCTCGTCTGCGAGGAGGAGGTTGCAGAAGAGGGGGCCGCGCAGGAAACGGAACTCGCGGTCGCCGGTGGAGCGATTGGTCTCGAGGATCTCCGTGCCGGTGATGTCGGAGGGCATGAGGTCGGGGGTGAATTGGACGCGGCGGAAGTCGAGGTTGAAGACGCTGGCGATGGTGCTGACCATGAGGGTCTTGGCCATGCCGGGCATGCCGATGAGGAGGGCGTGGCCACCGCCGATCATGGCCATGAGGATCTCCTCGACGACGTGGTATTGGCCGACGATGACCTTGCCGATCTCTGCGCGGATGCGCTCGGCGCGCTGGCCCATCTGGTGGACGAGGGCGAGGTCGTCGCCGGTGGCGAGGATGGGCTCGGCGGGAGCCGTGTGCAGGAGGGGAGGGGGACGGCGTGACGGCGGGGCGTCGGATTTGGAGGGAGCTTTTGCGGCGCCTTTTGCGGTGCCATTGGCGTCGGCGATGAATCGCAGTTCGGTATCGCCGATGCGGAGGATGTCGCCATCGGAGAGAGGAGCGGAGGTGATGCGGGCGCCGTTGAGGAAGGTGCCGTTTGAGCTGCCGAGGTCTGAGAGGGTCCAGGCGGAATCCTTGAGCTGAATGCGGCAATGAAAACTGGAGACCTGCAAGTCCGGGATGAGGGTGCAGCCGGGGGCGCGGCCAAGCTGGGCGCCGTCCGCGCTAAGGTCGATGCTGGCTCCGGTGGATGAGCCGTTCAGAAAGAGGATTTGAGCCATGGCAGGGATTTCGAGAGCTTCGGTTTTTTTTCGGCAAATATCAATGGGATGGACGGGGCTGGAGGGACCAGTAGTCGCCGCTGCTGAGGATGAGGATATCGTCACCAAGGTAGGCAAAGGCGAGGTCGGTGGCGGCGGCGCCTTCGGAGAGGGTATCGGTGCGACCATCGGTGCTGCGGAAGGTGATGACTGCCTTGCCGCCGATGGAGGGCCTGATATTCGCGGCGGTGAAGGTGAAGCCGGCGCCGTACGGGAGGGCGAGGGCGGTCTTGAGCGGGGAGGTGGCGCCGAGTTTTGTGCTCTCCAGGACGAAGGTCTGGCGGTCGCTGGTGTTGAGTCGCTTGAAGGCGGCGGGGGTGTAAAGCCATGCGACGCCCCAGCGGTCTGTCATGGGCGGACGGAACTGGGGCGGGAGGGCGGTGACGGCGGAGAGGGTTTCGGGGTATTCGAGGTCTTCGGCGTAGACTTTTTGCAGGGCGACGACGACTTGTTCGCGGTCGAGGCGGGTGAGCCATCGGCGGGCCATCTCGGCGCCGATGGCGGCGAAGGGATCGGAGGTGGCGGCGGTCATTTTTTCAAGAAGACGGGTTGCGGCTTCGAAATCGCCAGCCTGGAGCAAGTCCCACGCGGCAAGGCCGCGGGCTACGGGGACGAGGGGGGAGGCGGGAAAGCGTTGCTCAAAGGAGGCGGCGTCCTGGGCCTGAGAGGTGTAATTGACGGAGGCTTGTTGCTTGCCTTGGTGAGCGGCCCAGAGGGTCTGGAGGGCGGCTTCGTCAGGCCTGTCGGCAAGGACCGGCAGGGCGGCTGCCAGGAGGAGGAAGAGGGCGCTACTGGGTGACCGCATACATCAGCAAGTTTTCGCCAAGGGCCAGGGCGCCGCTGGTATCGAGGCTGAGGGAGTACGGATCGGGCGACATCTCCCAGCCGGCGATGAGGCCGTAGGGGCTGAAGACGACGGAGTAATGGCCATTTTGCTGGATGCCGAGAAGCCTGGGGGGCATGGCGGGCTGGCCGATCTTTGCCTCAAGGGCGGGAGTGACGCCGACCTGGGCGATCTTGTTGGGGATCGAGTAAAGGGGGGACTCGGGGGAGACGGGATCGAGGGTCTGGCCGGGGAGGACCTTGCGCATCTCGCGGATGAAGGCGTTGGTAAAGTCCTGGCGGCCGCAGCAGGCCTCGGCCATGAGAAGGCCGCCGTTTTTTAAGTACTCGCGGAGGGCGGCGACCTCGTCGGGAGCGAGGACAAAGTCCTCGTGGCCGTGCATGTAGAGGACGGGGGAGTCGGCGAGCTTGGGGTCGGTGAGGCGAAGCTCGCGGCGCTCGAATTGGACGGGGACGCCGGTGCGATGATTGAACTGGCGGAGAAGGATGGAGAGGCCCTGGGCACGCGTTTTCCACTCGCCGTTGTAGATGACCTGGGTGAGGAAGATTTTGCTGCCGGTGCTCTTTGTATCGTCTACGAATTGCATGGAGCGGGTGGCGTTGCTGGCCCAGGCGCGCTCGGAGGTGGCGTAGGAGAGGAGGTTGACGCCGAGCTGCTGTGCGGAGGGGACGCTGTAGCCGAGGAGGGAATCGTCGCTGGTGGCGTCCCAGCCGATGTCCATGCCCCAGCGGGAGACGACGGCGACGGCGCGGCAATTGACCTCGACGCCCATGAAGTCGGGCTCGGTGCCCTGGTAGCCGGCGGCGCGGACGCCGGTGCGGTAGGTGACCGAGGCGAGGTCGTAGTAGGAGTGAAAGATGGGGTGATTGGGGCCGACGCGTTTGACGGCGAGCTCGGGGAAGATGGCCTGCATTTCCTTGATGGCGGAGTCGTAGAAGGGCTTTGAGCCCATGCCGGGATTGAAGATGATCATGCCGCCGTTGAGAAGGTAGGCGCGGAGGTTCTGGCGCTCCTGCGGGGTGAAGGCGAAGTGGAAGTGACCGCTGCGGTAAAGGATGGGGTTTTTCGAGGGATCGGCGCTGATCTGGTCGATGGATTTGATCTCCATGCTGAAGTCGACATTGATCAACTGCTTCATGCTTTTGAGCAGGTTATTGAGATCGTTGGGGCGGGCGTTCCAGTCGACCATGCCGCGATCGGAGCTGATCTTGGTGAACATGACGGGCGGCTTGGGCGGCATCTTTTTTTCCGTGCGGGACTG
>Ga0182030_10026678_pt1 | contig 10439 bp, 8 predicted proteins | sample 812S3MmetaG_FD_121299 | JGI IMG/M metagenome (GOLD analysis project Ga0182030, IMG submission 121299) | Permafrost microbial communities from Stordalen Mire, Sweden - 812S3M metaG (Illumina Assembly) | ecosystem: Environmental > Terrestrial > Soil > Wetlands > Permafrost | place: Sweden... | reverse complement strand
GGAACTCGAGCTCACGGAACCCCGTCGGCGATCAAGCGACCGCGCAGGGAATTGGGCATGGCCTCGGTGATGATCACATCGACGAAACGATTCATCAGTGCCGATGGGCCGTCCGCGGCGCCGCTTGCGGGACCATCGAAATTGACCCAGCGGTTATTGTCGGTGCGCCCCGCCAGCTGCTCGATGTTGCGCTTCGCGCGCCGTTCGACCAGCACGCGCTGCCGGCTTCCCACCATGCGCTGCGATATAACGCGCGCCTGGCCGTTCAAACGCTGCTGCAGGAGTTCCAGCCGCTGCTGCTTGATTGCATGAGGCACCTCGTCCGGCAGCGCCGCTGCCGGTGTTCCGGGCCGGCGGCTGTAGATGAAGCTGAAGGATTGGTCGAAACCCGCGTCCGCCACCAGATTCATGGTCGCGGCGAAGTCCTCGTCCGTCTCGCCCGGGAATCCGACGATCAGGTCGGTCGAAATGCAGATATCGGGCCGCACAGCCCGCAGCTTGCGGAGCTTTTGCTTGTACTCGAGCACGGTATGGCCGCGCTTCATCGCCGCCAGAATGCGGTCCGAGCCGCTTTGCACCGGCAGATGCAGGAAATTGCTGAGCTTGGGCACATCGGCATACGCCTCGATCAGGCTGTCGTTGAAATCGAGGGGATGCGAGGTCACGAAGCGGATGCGCTCCACCCCGTCCACCGCGGCCACGAAATGGATCAGCAAGCTCAAATCCGCAAGCGTACCGTCCGACATCGCGCCGGCATAGGCATTCACGTTCTGCCCGAGCAGCGTTATTTCGCGCACACCCTGCGCGGCCAGACCGGCGATCTCCTCGAGCACCTGATCGAAGGGGCGGCTGATCTCTTCTCCGCGCGTATAGGGAACCACGCAAAAACTGCAGTACTTGCTGCAGCCTTCCATGATGGAGACGAAGGCCGTTGCGCCGGCCGCCCGGGCCTGCGGCAGCGCGTCGAACTTCTCGATTTCAGGGAAGCTGATGTCGATCTGCGGCCGCCCCGACTGCTTCAACCCCTGCAGCATCCCCGGCAGGCGGTGCAGGGTTTGCGGACCGAACACCAGATCGACGAACGGCGCGCGCGCCGTAATCCCCTCGCCCTCCTGGCTTGCGACGCAGCCGCCCACGCCGATCACCACGTGCGGCCGCTCCTGCTTGAACAACCGCCACTCGCCCAGCAATGAAAACACTTTTTCCTGCGCCTTCTCGCGCACCGAACAGGTGTTGACGAGGAGCACGTCCGCTTCGGCCGGGTTGTCGGTGCGCGTCATGCCATGGGCGGCCTCGAGCACGTCCCGCATCTTGCCGGAGTCGTATTCGTTCATCTGGCAGCCGAAGGTTTTTATGTATAAAAGGCCGGGCATACGCTCAACAGGGTGGCATGGAAATTCGCTAAGATACTAGGAACTATGGCAATACGCGAAGTTCTCAAAATGGGCGACCCGCGGCTCCTCGCCGTATCGCAACCGGTCCTCCAATTCGGCACTCCAGAATTAGACAGCCTGCTGACCGATATGCGGGACACCATGCGCGATCTCAATGGGGCGGGCCTCGCTGCACCGCAAATCGGCGTCGGCCTGCGGGTGGTCATCTTCGGCTTCGAGGTCAACCCGCGCTACCCCGAAGCGGATCCCGTGCCCCTGACGGTGCTGATCAATCCGGCGCTCGAGCCCCTCAACGACGAGCAGGAAGAAGGCTGGGAAGGCTGCTTGTCCGTCCCGGGGATGCGCGGGCTCGTGCCGCGCTATCGCGATTTGCGCTACACCGGAGTGGATGCGGCCGGCATGCCCATCGACCGCACGGTCAGCGACTTTCATGCCCGCGTCGTGCAGCACGAGGTCGATCATCTCGACGGCATCCTCTATCCGCTGCGCATTCGGGATCTGACGCAATTCGGCTTCAACGACGCCCTGTTTCCGGGCCACAATCTCAGCGACGACTGAGCTTCCGGGACCTTCGAATGTTTTTGCTCCGCCACGGACAGAGTTATTTCAACCTGCATTTCAGTGAAACGCGCATCGATCCCGGCATCGAAGATCCGGCCCTGACTCCGCTCGGCGTGCGCCAGGCCGAGGCCGCGGCGGCGCAGCTTGCCGGCGCTTCCCTGACCCGCATCATCATTTCGCCCTACACCCGCGCCCTCGAAACCGCGGAGCCGATTCTGGCGCTCCACAGCGTTCCGGTCGACATCATGCACGAGGTCCGCGAACGGGCCGCGTTCGCCTGCGATGTCGGCAGCGCGCCCGAGGTGCTTGCGGCGCGATTCCCGCATCATGGTTTCCTGCATCTTCCGCCGCAATGGTGGCATGAGGGGACCGAATCGCCCGAGGACACCGTTGCACGCGCCGATTCCTTCAGGGAGCGCATGGCGCTGCGCGCGGACAGTGCGACGACCCTCCTGGTCAGCCACTGGGCATTCATCCTGGCACTGACCGGAAATTCCACCTCCAACGGCGAGATTCTGGAATATGATCCGAGGAGCAGCGCGCCGGAACGAATCGACTGGGACGCCTGATAACCGGAGTCATTCATGGCCACTTCATTTGTGCTGAACGGCAAGCCCGCCACCCTGGACGCCGACCCCACCATGCCCTTGCTGTGGGCGGTACGGGAGGTCGCCGGCTTGCCCGGAACGAAATTTGGCTGCGGAATGGCGCTGTGCGGAGCCTGCACGGTTCATCTCGACGGCAAGGCGATCCGCTCCTGCATCACTCCCCTGTCGGCCGTGAGCGGCCGAAGCGTCACGACCATCGAAGGATTGGCCACGCCGCCGGCGAAGGCCGTGCAGGCGGCCTGGGTCAAGCTTCAGGTCCCCCAATGCGGCTACTGCCAATCGGGCCAGATCATGTCGGCCACCGCGTTGCTGGAGACGAATTCCGCGCCCAGTGATGCCGACATCGACAGCGCCATGAGCGGCAACATCTGCCGCTGCGGCACCTACTCTCGTATCCGCGCCGCCATCCATGCCGCCGCGGACTCCCTGAAGGTATAAGCCATGAACAAGCCGGTCATGAGCACCAACCGCCCCGCCGCTGCATCATCGTCGCGCCGCGACTTCCTCAAGAGCGCCGGAGCCGCCGGCACCGTGGCGCTGACCATCGGATTTCAGTGGGGCGGCTCGACGCGCCGCGCATTCGCGGCGCCCGTCGTTCCGCTGCCCGGCGCCTTCACTCCCAACGCCTTTCTGCGCATCGGCTCCGATAACGTCGTGACCGTGATCGCCAAGCACGTCGAGATGGGCCAAGGCGCTTATACCGGCATTGCCACCATCGTCGCGGAGGAACTCGACGCCGATTGGGCCCGGGTGCGCGTCGAAAGCGCGCCTGCCGATGCGAAGCGCTATGCCAATCTCGCCTTCGGCACCATACAAGGCACCGGCGGCAGCTCGGCCATGGCGAATTCCTGGATGCAGCTTCGCGAAGCGGGAGCGAAGGCGCGGGCCATGTTGATGGCCGCGGCGGCAAAGGAGTGGAAAGTGCCGGTCTCGGAATTGACCGTGGAGCAAGGCGTGGTGTATCACGCGGCCGGCAAACACCAAGCCAGCTTCGGCAGCCTGGCAGCGGCGGCGTCCAGCTTGCCGGTGCCCGACACCGTGACCCTCAAGGACCCCAAGGATTTCAAGTTGATCGGCCGCGTTGCTCCGCGTGTCGATGCGGCGGCAAAGTCCGACGGCACCGCCCAGTTCACTCTCGATGTCGTGCTTCCCGGCATGCTCGTGGCCTTGTTGAAGCGCCCGCCCCTGTTCGGCGCCACCGTCAAATCCTTCGATGCCGCGGCGGCGTCGGCCGTGCCCGGCGTCGTGAAAGTGGTCCAGGTACCGCGCGGCGTCGCCGTAGTGGCCAGGAGCTTTTGGGCCGCCAAGCAGGGCCGCGATGCCCTTAAGGTCGAGTGGGATGACTCCAAGGCCGAGAAGCGCAGTTCCGCGGCGCTCATGGAAGAATATCGGCTCCTCGCCGACCGGCCCGCGCTTTCGGCGCGCAAGGACGGGGACGCGGCGCAGGCGATCAAGAGCGCGGCGCGCACCATATCGGCGAACTACGAGTTCCCCTACCTCGCACATGCACCCATGGAGCCGCTCGATGCCGTCGTCAAACTCGGCGCCGATCGCTGCGAGATCTGGGCCGGGGACCAGTTCCAGACCATCGACCAGGCGAATGCGGCACGGACGGCGGGTCTCGACCCTCAACAGGTAAGCATTCACACGCTGTATGCAGGCGGCAGCTTCGGCAGGCGCGCCAACATGGGCTCCGACTACATCGTCGAAGCGGTGTCCATCGCCAAGGCCTGCGGCGCCGACGGCACGCCGATCAAGCTGCAGTGGACCCGCGAAGACGATATTCACGGCGGCCTGTATCGGCCGATGTACTTTCACAAGATGCAGGCCGGCTTGGACGAACAGGGCCGGCTCACGGGCTGGCGGCATACGATCGTCGGACAATCCATCATGGCCGGCACCGCGTTTGCCGGGATGATCAAGGACGGCATCGACCCGACCTCGGTCGAAGGCGCCTCGACCATGCCTTACGCCGTCCCGAATGTCTCGGTCGATCTGTCCACGACCACGACCGGCGTGCCGGTCCTGTGGTGGCGCGTGGTCGGCAGCTCGCACACCGCCTTTGCCGTGGAGTCTTTCATCGACGAGGTGGCGCATGCGGCCGGCCAGGACGGCTTCTCGTTCCGGCGCAAACTCCTCGAACAGCATCCTCGCATGAAGGCCGTGCTCGAACTCGCCGCCGACAAGGCCGGCTGGAACACGCCGCTGCCGCCGGGCAGAGGACGCGGCATCGCGGTTGCCGAAGCATTCAAAACCTTCGTCGCCCAGGTCGCCGAAGTCAGCGTGAGCAAGGACGGACAGGTCAAGGTCGAGCGGGTGGTCTGCGCGGTCGATTGCGGAACGCCGATCAATCCCGACATCATCACGGCTCAGATGGAAGGCGGCATCGGTTTCGGCCTCGGCGCGATTTTATACGGAGCGATCACGCTCAAGGACGGCCGGGTCGAACAGGACAACTTCAACGGCTACCGGGTGTTGCGCATGAACGAGATGCCGCGGGTCGAAGTGCACATCGTGCCGTCGGCGGAAGCGCCCACCGGCGTGGGCGAGCCGGGCGTGGCGCCGGTCGGGCCCGCCGTCGCCAATGCCATATTCGCCGCAACCGGCAAGCGCCACCACGTGCTGCCTTTCTCGAGTTCAGGCTAAGGCGTTCTTCCGCGCGTGAGCGCCGCGTAGCGCTGCAAATGCGTATCGCTGTCGCCGAACATCAACTGCGCGCCGGTCAGCCGTTTGAACCAATGGCTCACCTGCAGCTCATCCGTCATGCCCATGCCGCCGTGCAATTGCACCGCCTGCTGTCCGACGAATCGTGCGGACTGCCCGATCACCGCCTTGGCGGCCGATAGCGCGCGGCGGCGTTCGCCGATATCGTCCGAGTCGCAGCGCAGGGCCGCGAGATAGCTCATCGAGCGTGCCTGCTCGAGATGGATCGCCATCTCCGCGATGCGGTGCTGCAGGGCTTGAAAACGCCCGATCGGCTGGCCGAATTGCTGGCGCACGCGAACATAGTCGACCGTGGCGTCGAGGAGCGCCTGCATCACCCCGACGGCATCTGCGCAGAGCGCTGCGAGACCGATGTCGAGGGCTGCTTCGATCGCCGGCATCGCGCCGCCCTCGCTCCCGAGGCGGCACTCCGCCGGGAGTTCGACGCCGTTCAAATACACGTCCGCGGCGCGCTGGCCGTCCACCGTGGGATAATTGTCCAAGACCAATCCTTCGGCTTCGCGCGCAACGCGAAACAACGACACTCCCCGGGCGTCGCCCGGCTCGCCCGCCGTGCGCGCCGAGACCAGCAGAGTGTCGGCCGCGCCGGCGTGCATCACGACGCCCTTGTGCCCGTCGAGGCGATAGGTGTCGCCGCTGCGCCGCGCATGCGTGGTCACCCACCGCGTTTCGAAGCGAGCGTCGCTTTCGAAATGCGCGAGCACCGCGATTTTCTCTCCCGTCGCCATGGCGCGGAGCAGTTCGTCCGCCCCGGGCTCATCGGCAAAGGGGTCGAGCGCGGCCGTGCCGATCACGGCGCTGCTCAGAAGCGGTTCGAGCAGCAGATTGCGGCCGCAGTCGCCCATCATCGCCAGGGTTTCCAGGGGTCCGAATCCAAGCCCGCCCTGCGCCGCAGGGACGGTGATGGCCGGCACACCGAGCTCGGCGAGCCCGCGCCAGACGGCCGGATCCCACCCCGACGCCGAATCCTTGATCGACCGGTAGCGGTCGAAACCGTATTGCTCGCCGAGATAGCGCTCGACGACATCGTGCAGCTGACGCTGCTCGTCGCTGAATTCGAAATTCATCTGCTCTCCTAGAGGCCGACGATCATCTTGGAGATGATGTTTTTCTGGATTTCGTTGCTGCCGCCGAAGATCGACAGCTTGCGCTGATTGAGGTACGAAGCGGCGAGCGTCGCTGCGTAGCGCGGACCCGGCGGTTCGCGGCCGGGATCGAATTGCCAGCCCGCTTCCATCGCCTCGCGGCGAAACGGCAGTGCATACGGCCCAACCGCGCGCATCAGGAGCTCGGAGATGCTCTGATGGATTTCGGTGCCCCTGATTTTGAGAATCGACGCCTCGGGACCGGCGGCGGCGCCTCGCTTCTCGGCGGATAGGACGCGCAGGTTGGTGATCTCCAGCGCCCACAGGTCGATTTCCACCTGGGCAATTTGCGCGGCGAACAGCGGATCGTCGATCAGCGGCCGTCCGTTGTGCCGCTCGCTCCGCGCAATGTGCTTGAGCCTTGCGAGTTCGCGCTTGGCGATGCCGACGCCGGCAATGTTGGTGCGCTCGTGGCCAAGCAGGAACTTGGCATAGGTCCAGCCCCGATTCTCTTCGCCGATGCGGTTCTCGACGGGCACGCGGACGTTCTCGAACCAGATCTCGTTGACCTCACGCCCGCCGTTCAGCAGCATGATCGGACGCACGGTGATTCCGGGACTCTTCATGTCGATCAACAAGAAAGTGATGCCCGACTGCTGCTTGGCCTGGGGGTCGGTGCGGGTCAGGCAGAAAATCCAATCGGCATACTGCCCCAGTGTGTTCCAGGTCTTCTGGCCGTCCACGATGTAATGGTCGCCGTCGCGCACCGCCCGTGTTTTCAGCGAAGCCAGATCCGAACCCGCGCCGGGTTCCGAGTAGCCCTGGCACCACCAGTCCTCGCCCGAACTGATTCTCGGCAAAAAACGCTGCTGCTGCGCCGCGGTGCCGAAAGCCATGATGACGGGCGCCACCATCTTGGTGCCGAAGGGGATGAGCCGCGGCGCGCCGGCCAGCGCCGATTCCTCTTCGCAAATGTATTGTTGGACCGCATTCCAGCCGAGTCCGCCGAATTCCACGGGCCAGCCCATGCCGCCCCAGCCGCGCTCGTGCAGCTTGCGCTGCCATGAAACGTGGTCCTCCCGGTCGAGTTCGTAGCCGCTCAGCACCTTGGCGCTGATGTCGGCGGAAAGCTGTTCGCGCAGGAAGCTGCGGACCTCCTCCCGGAACGATTGCTCTTCCTCGGTAAATTCCAGGCGCATGGTCACCGGGTCATCTAGAACGGGATATCGTCGTCGAAGTCCTCTTTGCCGCCGGCCGGCGCGGGAGTTGGCGATTGGTCATAGTCGTCGCGAGGCGGCGCGCTCGCGCCGGCGCCGCGCTCAGAACCGCCTCCCGCGCCGCCGCCGCCGCCCGCCCGGCCTCCCAGCATTTGCATATTGTCGGCGATGATCTCGGTGGTGAACCGGTCGTTTCCCGTCTTATCCTGCCATTTGCGCGTCCGCAATTTGCCTTCGACGAAAACCTGCGAACCCTTGCGCAGGTATTCCGCGGCAATTTCGCCCAAACGGCCGAACAGCGCGATGCTGTGCCATTCGGTGCGCTCCTGCTGAGCTCCCGATGCCTTGTCTTTCCAGGATTCGCTGGTCGCTATGCGGATGTTCGTCACCGTCATGCCGCTCGGCATGGAGCGGGTTTCCGGATCCGCTCCGAGATTCCCCACCAAAATGACCTTGTTTACGCCGCGCGCCATGACCTACCCCTCGGGGACAATTGGATGTCCGCCATTGTACACGCTGCACCCGGTCCCAATATGGAGCTTAAGCGCCGCGATGGTGCAGAAATCCGCAGGTTTTACCCCCGCTTGACGCGGCGGGTATAGTAGTTGGTTACATGCAAAATATCCGAATCCGGGGCGCCCGGACCCACAACCTGAAGAATATCGACCTGGACCTGCCGCGCGATCGGTTGATCGTGTTCACGGGCCTCTCGGGGTCCGGCAAATCCTCGCTCGCGTTCGACACCATCTATGCGGAAGGCCAGCGCCGCTACGTCGAGTCGTTGTCGACCTATGCCCGGCAATTCCTCTCGATGATGGAGAAGCCGGACATCGACACCATCGAGGGCCTGTCGCCCGCCATATCGATCGAGCAGAAATCGACTTCCCACAACCCGCGCTCCACCGTCGGAACCGTCACGGAAATCTACGACTACCTGCGCCTTTTGTACGCGCGCGCCGGCACGCCGCGCTGCCCCGACCACCACATCGATCTGGCGGCCCAGACAGTGAGCCAAATGGTCGATGCCGTCCTTCAGCACCCGGAGGGAACCGCCCTGATGCTGCTGGCGCCGGCCATCGCGGAGCGCAAGGGCGAACACGCCGAACTCATCGAGGAGCTGCAGGCGGGCGGCTTCGTGCGCGCCCGCATCGACGGCAAGGTGGTGGAACTGGACCAGGCGCCGAAACTCGATGTGCGCCGCAAGCACACGGTCGAAGCGCTCGTGGATCGGTTCAAGGTGCGGCCGGACCTGGGCCAGCGTCTGGCGGAATCTTTCGAAACCGCGCTGCGTTTCGGCCAGGGCGTGGCGCGGATCGCCTACATGGACGAACCGCAACGCTCGGAGCTCGTTTTCTCCGACAAATTTGCCTGCCCGATCTGCAACTATTCCCTGAGTGAACTCGAGCCGCGGCTGTTCTCCTTCAACAGTCCCATCGGCGCCTGCCCCACCTGCGACGGCCTCGGCACCCAGGATTTTTTCGATCCGGCGAAGATAGTCGCCAATCCGCACCTGTCGCTCGCCGGCGGCGCCGTGCGCGGCTGGGATCGGCGCAACGCCTATTATTTCCAGCTCATTCAGTCGCTGGCGCGCCATACGAAATTCGACATCGAGGCGCCGTTCGAAAGCCTGCCGCAGAAGATAAGGGATCTCGTACTCCTGGGCAGCGATGACGAGCAGATCGAGTTCAAATATCTCGACGGCAAGGGCGGCACGGTCAAGCGCAAGCACGTATTCGAAGGCATCGTCAAGAACCTCGAGCGTCGCTACCAGGAAACCGAATCGGCCACCGTGCGCGAAGAACTGGCGAAGTACCGTTCGAGCCGCGCATGTCCCGAGTGCCATGGAACGCGGCTCAATCGCGCCGCCCGAAATGTGTTCATCGACGGCAAAAGCGTGCCTGAAATTTCTGCGCTGTCCGTGGAACGCGCCCTGCAGTTGTTCGGCAAGCTGGAGTTGCCCGGCTGGCGTGGCGAAATCGCGGTCAAAATCGTCAAGGAGATCGGCGACCGGTTGGGCTTTCTCGGCAACGTCGGACTCGGATATCTCACCTTGAACCGCAGCGCCGACACCCTCTCGGGCGGCGAGGCGCAGCGCATCCGCCTCGCCAGCCAGATCGGCTCCGGGCTCGTCGGCGTCATGTACATCCTCGATGAGCCTTCGATCGGACTGCATCAACGCGACAACCAGCGCCTGCTCGACACACTGGTCAATCTTCGCGATCTTGGCAATACGGTCATCGTGGTCGAGCACGACGAGGACGCGATCCGCCACGCCGATTACGTCGTCGACTTGGGTCCCGGCGCGGGCATTCACGGCGGGCGCATCGTGGCGCAGGGCACCGCCGCCGAAGTGGCCGCACACCCCGATTCGATCACCGGCCAATATCTGAGCGGGCGGCGCCGCATCGAGATTCCCGCCAAGCGCCATGCGCCGGACCCGAAGCGCATGCTGCGGGTGAGCGGCGCGACTGCCAACAATTTGAAGAAAGTCACCGCGGAATTTCCCTTGGGCCTGATGACCTGCGTCACCGGGGTCTCGGGCTCCGGAAAATCGACCCTGATCAACGACACATTGTTCCGCGCGGTCGCGACCCAGCTCAACCATGCCTCGCCGGGCACGGCGCACTTCGACCGCATTGAGGGTCTCGAGTACATCGACCGGGTGATCGAAATCGATCAAAGCCCCATCGGCCGTACCCCGCGCTCCAATCCCGCCACCTACACGGGATTGTTCGCGCCGATTCGGGAGATATTCGCCTCCGTGCCCGAATCGCGGGCGCGCGGCTACGAGGCGGGCCGATTCAGCTTCAACGTCAAAGGCGGGCGCTGCGAAGCGTGCCAGGGCGACGG
>Ga0182030_10026675_pt1 | contig 10440 bp, 6 predicted proteins | sample 812S3MmetaG_FD_121299 | JGI IMG/M metagenome (GOLD analysis project Ga0182030, IMG submission 121299) | Permafrost microbial communities from Stordalen Mire, Sweden - 812S3M metaG (Illumina Assembly) | ecosystem: Environmental > Terrestrial > Soil > Wetlands > Permafrost | place: Sweden... | reverse complement strand
CGGCACGGTCGGACGCACGCCCCGCAGCGTCCAGCATTTGCGCATCACGGGGATCAAACCGTAACGGTGTTCATCCGCCACCCATAGGCGCACCGGCCTTCCACCAGCCACGGTCAAACTCACCAACTGTGCGCAGAGCGTTTGCTGGAACTGTTCGGCAGCGGCCGCGTCTTTTTGCGCGTGGGTCTTGCGCGGCACTTTCAAGACCCCGCCCAATTTTCCCAACCAGTAATACACGCCGGGCAACTTCAGCCGGATCTGATGCCGGTCCCGCAGCCAATGTTGAATCTCCTTGGCCCGCTTCCACCGGCCGCTTTCTACCGGCTCGCCCCGAAATAAAAAAACCCTCCGGTGGGAGGGTTTGATTGTTAATTTAAGCTGGTTGAAATTATTATCTTGCGGAAACTTCGGCGAGGCTCTTTCAAGCTCCTGCCGTTCGGCGTCCAGCGGATAGGAGTCGGCAAAATAACCCTCCGGCGGGGTGACGCCCGCGCTGGGTTCAATGGACGCCAGCATGAACAGGCGGTCGTGTAAAATGTATTGCGGCCGCCGCCGCGTTGAGGATTTTCCCCACCCGCTTCTTGAGGTCGCTGGTCATTAAAACTAGCATGGTCTGAATATGGCTCTTTTTGAGGCCAAGGCCATTGTTGAATGGAAAAAGCGCACGAAATTGCCGGTGCGTTGCGATTCCCTTGCGTGCTCATGGCGTCATAACGGTGAGATTGGAATAATCGTTCACGGAAAGGGTCGCCATATCAATGAAATTGAAAACTTTTCGGGCTTTGCCAAAAACAAGTTGCGCCACATCATCTGGATAAGCTCCTTTTCTAATGGCAAAACGGCGATCCGCGTTACGGGGGAGGACCTGTAGCTAAGCTGTAGGCAAGGCACCCGCTCGTGCAAAGCCGTCGCGGCCGCCTAATTCGCGTAAACTTCGAACTGGGAAACCTGATAACCGAATCTGCCGCAGTCGGTCGCCATCAGCCGGACATAGCGCCCTTTGGCTGTCAGGCCGTCCAGATTGTCCAGTCCACCATCTCCCTTGGTAGTCTGGTAAACGGGCTTCCAGGTTTGGGCGTCGTCGGAGACCTGCACCTCGAAGTTCTTTGGAAAATCATCTCCCTCCCACCCGATTTTCACGCGGCTGAAGGTCTTGCTCTCGCCCAGATCAACGCAGAGCCACTCCGGCTTGTCCGTCTTCCGGCCCGCGCGCCAGGAGGTCAGGATGTCGCCATCAACCGCGCGCTCCGGGGTCTCTTCCCCTTGCGACGAGGACGCCGTCACCGGCCGGGCGAGCGCCAGATTCGCCGGGTCTGGGGGCGGCGGGTTCACCTTGGGGAAGTTATTCCAACACTCCACCGCCAGTTCGGCATCCTTCCCGCCGGCGCTCGCGCGGTCGTATTGGATGGTGAGATGCTTCGTTTCCCCGGGCACGAGGGAAAAGTAGCCGTCGTTCATGAAAACGGGGAGCACCTGCTCGTCCGTGCCAGCATTGACGACCTTCGGCCGGATGGCAAAGGCGACCGTCCCCGAGCCGACCGGGTTGGTGATGTCGACCGTCATCGTCTCCGTGCCGTTCTCGTGGCGCAGGGTCGAGCTGATCACCAGCTTGACGGGCGACAGGTTTTTCAAATCCGCATACCGCTGGAAGGTCGTGCCCCGCCAGTAAAAATTATCCGACACGATAGCTCCCTTCGCATCCCGCAGCTTCAGCTTGATGAAATGCACAGACGAAAGCCCCTCGGGAAATGTCAGCGGGAAGCAATCCGCCACGGCATCCGGCGTGGACGTCACCGGAACCGAGCGCGTGAATTTTTGCGTCCCGTCCGCATTATAGATCGAGGCTTCGGCGGTGAGCCCGGGCGCGGCCTTGCCCGACGTGTTGACCACCCGGATGCGATTATCGAGCTGGTTCCAGTAGATGTGGACTGGCTCGCAGGCGGTTTTCGCCCCCCAGTAGGCACCCGTGGTGTCGAAGTAATAATCGTAGGTCTGCCAGACAAAGCTGGGATAGGCGGACTGGCTCATCCAAAGCAGCACGCCGGAAGCGGTCGTATCGCTGTGGTCGAGCCAGCTTTCGAAGATCGCCTTCATCGTCTCCAAGTTCAACATCTGCGCCTTGCGGCAATAATCTTCGATGCCCGCCACCGGCCCGTATCGCAGGCTGATGGAGCTGTTGTATTCGACCGTCCCCGCGTTGGCCGCCTCGGTGCCAAAGAAATGCTGGTTCCACATTTGGTTGGGCGGCCAAGCGTTGGCGGCGGGCATGAACTTCTTGAAGCTGTCGTATGAGGTAAAGACCGCCGTGCCGACCTCGCTGTGCATGCCGTAGTTTCCCTTGCGCTGATAATACGCCTTGAGGTCCTGATTCCCGTACGGGCCACCTCCACCGACGTCGCCGCCGTTGGACCGGGGTTGGTAACGGCGATCGCCTGCGTCGTAGGTCTGGATGCTGTCTCGCATCCAATCGTTCATGGGCTGGACCGGCACATTTTCGTTTTCGCCGCACCAGAGGGCGACGCAGGCGTGGTTACGCACCTGCTTAATTTTCTCGATGACATTGGCCCGGAAGGCTTCCAGATCAGTGGGCACCGCGCGCGAGGCATTGAGCCAGAAATCATCCCAGACCATCACGCCATACCGATCGCAGGCATCGTAAAAAGCCTCGTCGGTGGTCATGCCCATCCAGTTCCGAATCATGTTGAAATTCATTTCCTGATGAAAGCGCAGACGGGTGTCGTAGTCGTGACCCCGGCTGCGCAGCATGAACTCCGCCATGCCCCAGTTGCCGCCCTTGGGAAATACGCGGACGCCGTTGACGTAGAAATAGAGGATCTTCTTCGCGGTGTCGTAGGTGATTTTTTGGACGCCAAAGGTGGTCGTTTTGGTATCGGAAATGGCACCGCCGATTTGGAAATCAAGCCGGCATGAATACAGGTTCGGGTCGCCGTAGCCGTTGGGCCACCAGAGGCGGGGATGGACAAGCTTCAGCGCCGGGGCGACGGACTTGTCCAGCTTTACGGTCTTCGTCTCGTTGGGCGCGAGCGCCACCGATTGCGAAAACGCGATATCGCCCGGGGTGATTACACCCTCCAACTCGCCGGTGATGGGCGTCGCGGAGTGATTCTTTACTTCGACCTGGATGGAGAGTTCCGCCTGCGCGAGGTCAGCCATCTCGGGGCGAATCCACGGATCAACCAACGAAACGTCGCCCGTGTTGGCAAGCCGAACGCTCCGGTGAATCCCCATGTTATACCCGGGGACTGGCGGCATCCAATCCCATCCGCAACTGCATGTGAACGACGGACTGCCTAAGTTTTCAGTCCTGTTTCGGACGGTTGTTCCCGGAAAATAATCCAGCACGGCCAGGGAGTTGGTCTCTCCCGGATGCAGCAGGCTGGTCACGTCAAACTTGCCACGCTGCACAAAGCCGTGGATCGAGCCCAGCTTCTTGCCATTGAGGTAAACGTCGCCGTTCTTGTTCACGCCGTCGAATTCCAGCCAAGTCCGACCGCTGGCAAAAGTCGCCGGGGTTTTGAAAGTCGTCCAATACCAGAAATTACGATTATATTTCGCCTGATCAATTTTGTAGGCGTTATCGCCGTAACTCGGTTCCTTTTCGATCCCTGCCGTGACGTAGGCTTCCAGCACCGTTCCCGGCACTGTTGCCTTGACCCATTTGTCGGCAGCGAAGCCGGGTGCGGAAATTTGCTCGCCGGTTCCGCTGACGTCGGCCTGTGGCGCGACCATCCAGCCGCCCCCGTCAAGTGACACGGACGCCGCCGCCGCGTCCGCAGCGTTTCCCGGACTTGTCGCGAACAGCGGCAGCACGAAAGCCAGAAGCAGAAGAACAAAACAAGGGCGTCTTTGTTTATGCATTTTCATGGTAAATGCCAATTTCTACTTGACCCAGTCGCCCAAGACAAGCTATTTGTATAAACAAATGAACAATAAAATCCCACCCAGCCGCAGCAGACTTGCGGCTTTTCGGGCGGTAAATCCGGCTGATCCGGCTCCGCTCCACGCGCAAATCGAGCGTGAATTACGCCGGATGATCGCTTTGCCGGAGTTTCAAAACGGTGCGTTGTTGCCTGATGAGCAGACGTTGGCCAATGGGTTTGGTGTCAGCCGGGGAACGGTGCGCGTGGCTCTGACGCGGCTGGTGCATGACGGCCTGCTCCAGCGCAAGGCGGGCGTGGGCACGCGCGTGAGCCAGCGCCAGGCGGCGGAATCCGGCATCGGCTCGTGGCGGAGTTTCTCCCGCGAGATGGCGGAGAAAGGCATCCAGGTGGAAAATTTCCAGCACAAATATGAACTGGCCGCCGCCGATGCCGCCGCCGTCCGCACGCTGGAAATCAAACCGGGAACAAAAATCTGGCGGCTGGATCGCGTGCGCGGCTGGCGTGGCCGGCCGGTGCTGCACACCCGTTCGTGGTTCCATCCGCGCCTTGGCCTGACGGGGCGTGAAGATTTTTCCCAGCCGCTTTACGAGGTGATTGAATCGGAAACCGGCGTGGTTGTGGACAATGCCCGCGAAGAATTCACGGCGGTTTCAGCCAAGGCCGCGATGGCGCGGTTGCTGGCCGTCAAATCCGGCGAGCCGCTGCTGTTGCGTTCACACACGGTTTTCGATGCCGGCAACCGGCCGGTGGAATTCGCGGAGGTTCATTACGTCAGTTCACGTTTTACCCTGACGTTGGAAATTCGCCGTGACGGAAGATGACCGGAAATCTTTTTTTATGAAAAGCCGAAGCTGCCGATTCCTGTCTTTTGCCGTCTGGTTGATCATCGGATTGAATGGAAATATTTTGCCGGCAAATTCCGCCGACACATTCACGCCCGCTGTGAAAGTGTCATTTCCACCGGTGGATGGCGAGCCGCTGGGGCACGTCCCGGCTGACGCCATCGTCTTGCATGACGGCTGGCAAATGCGGGAAGAGGCATTGGCGGGCAATCACGGCGATCTTTTTTCAAAAACTGATTTTACCGCGCCGGATTGGTATTCAGCCACGGTGCCAACGACCGCGCTGGGGGTTTTGATCCGGCACGGAATTTATCCCGATCCGTATGTGGGCACGAACACGATGTTCATTCCCGATGCCAACGACGCGTTTAACCAGCGGTATCATCTCGACCAGTTCAGTCACTTGCCGGATCACGCCAACCCGTGGAGCCAGCCTTACTGGTTTCGCACCACTTTCTTTGTGGCACAAGATTACGCGGGCAAAATTATTCGTCTGCACCTAGATGGAATCAACTACCGGGCGGATGTGTGGGTCAACGGAATTCAAGTGGCGGACGCCAAAGCCGTTGTTGGAATGTTTCAGCGGTTCTCGTTTGATGTCACCAAACTAATCCAGCCCGGCCAGACCAATGCCTTGGCCGTGCGGATTTTTCCGGTGGATATTCCCGGCGATCCGGTGCTGGAACAATTGGGTGGCTTAAACGGCGGCTTCGGACCGAATGGCGGCGACACGTTAATTCTCAAGAACGTGACGGATTATTATTCAGTGGGCTGGGATTGGATTCCGGCGGTGCGGGATCGCAACATGGGCATCTGGCAAAATGTCTGGCTGGAAGCCACCGGGGCGGTGACGGTTCGCGATCCGGCGGCTTTTACGGAGGTTGCACTTCCGAAAGCCGATCAAGCCAGCGTGACGGTGCGCGGCTATCTGGAAAATGCGACGACGAATTCTTTGCCGGTGGAATTGACGACCCGGATTGCACCGGAGGGATTTGACGACCGGGTGATTGAATTCACCACCACCGTTCAGGCCGGTCCGGGCAAATCGGAATTCATCTTAAAGCCCGCCGATTATCCCGCGTTGAAAATGCCGAATCCGCATCTCTGGTGGCCGGTGGGCTATGGCAAAGCTGATTTGTATAAACTTACCGTGTCCGCCCGCGTCAACGGGCAAGCCACCGGCCAGGCCTCCGCGCTCATGGGCATGCGCTCGCTGGAAACTTCCATCAACCAAAGCGGCGGGCGCGAATGGCGCGTCAATGGCCGCATCATCCGCATCATGGGCGGCGCCTGGGTGCCGGACATGTTGCTGAGCTGGAGCGCGCAGCGGTATCGTGACGAAGTGCGATTGCTCGCCGAAGGCAATCATACGCTCGTTCGCGTCAATGGTTGCGCCATCACGCCGCCGGATTGTTTCTTTGACGCGTGCGACCGGCAAGGGCTTATGGTGTGGGAGGATTTTTCCCGAACTTCGTGTTCGAAGGAGATACCGCGCGCCGATCTCGATTTGCTCTTGAACAATACCAAAGATTCGCTGGAGCGGATGCGCGGCCATGTCAGCATTATCATTTGGTGCGGTTCGAACGAAAAACTTCCGCAGGAGGATTTTGAGAAGGCCTTGCAAGATGAAATCCTGCCGGCCATGGATGGCACACGGGTGTTTCTGGTTTCATCTTCGCAAAATGCCAGTTATGCAAAAACACCCAACGCAGTTTGGTCCAGTGGACCATATCGTCAGGTGTCGCAGGCCGCCTATTTTGGCCTCTATGCCAAGGGCGGAAATTTTGCCTTCAAGAACGAGATCGGCCTCGCCTCGACCCCGCCGATCAATTCGCTGGCACCCTATCTGCCGGACTACGATCAACCAGATCACGCGACCTTCCCGCTCAATGTCACCGCCGGTTTTCATGATGCCACAGGCAGTTCGTTTCGGGCCACGGACAAATTTATACACCAGAGTTTTGGCGCTACCGCCGGTTTGGCGGATTATCTCTGGGCTGGCGACCTGAATAATATCATGGCGTATCGCGCCATTCACGAGGCGGCCAACAAAGCCCGGCCAATCAATGCCGGCACGACGCTTTGGAAAGTCAACGCCTCGTGGCCAAGCTATATCTGGCAGGTCTTCGATTGGACGCTGCATCCCAACGGCGGCTATTACTCGATGAAGGCCGCGTGCCAGCCGCTGCATGTCCAGGAAAGCGAGGACGATCAAGGCGTTCAAGTTGTCAGCACACTGGCCGAACCGCTGGCAGGTGCGACCGTCAAAATTACAACCAGCGACTATCTCGGCAAAATCGAACATCAGGAAAATCGCAAAGCAGATGTTGCTGCCGACGCCACCACGCCGGTCGGCGATGTGAAATCTTTTATCAACGATGATAAACTTCATTTCCTCGTGCTCGACTTGGTGGATGCAAAAGGCACCGTGCGCGATCATCAGGTCAAATGGGTGCAGTCCAAGGAAAATTGGAACGACCTGGCCAAAATTGGAATTGCCCACGTCAGTGCCGTCGTCACGAAAACAACCCCGGCGGGAAATGAAACCGCTTACAACATTGAGGTGACGAACGGTTCGCCGTTTCCGGCGGTGGATGTTACGCTCGCCATTTTGGCCGGGGCGCAAGGCCAAGAAGTGCTGCCCTCATTTTGGAGCGATAATTCGCTCACGCTGATGCCCGGCGAAAAACGGACGTTGACCGTGAAGTATCGCAATAATCTTCTTCAAGACCAAACGCCGCATTTGATGGTTGAAGGATTCAATGTCGCGCCTTCGGAAACGAGCATTGCTGACGGCAGCTCCGCGACTCCGGAACTCAAGCTGGCCGATTTGAAACTCGATTCGGAAAACCACCGCGTGACCGCCAGCGCCACCGCCAGCGCCACCGCCAGCGGCGCAAAAGGCACACGGCTCACGACTTGGCCGGTTGAAGTTTTTGTGGATGGCCAGTTTGACCAAACCCTGCGCGTCGCCGTCAATGGCACCACCGGCAAATTTCAGTTCGACTACAAAGACCTGTCCAGCGGAAAACACACGCTCACGTTTAACCATCTGCCACCGGTGAAAATCAATCTGCCCGTCGTGTTCTGGCAGTTGGGCAACCAGCCGGATTCTCTATTTGCAAAGCCCGACTTCAAGAATTTTGCGGGCGATCCCAATTTCATTCTTGGCAAATCGAATCCCGGCAAAGACTGGCCGTCCGCGCATCCCGGTCCGCTGGATGTGTGGGCCGGCGGCAAGCCTCACACCTACGCCATAACCTTCACGCTGGATCAATTGGTGAACGGGGGAGCCGGTCAGCTCATCATTGAGGTGGCGGATGCCCAAAAATCCTGGCCACCGAATCTCTCCATTGAAATCAATGCCTGCAAGGCAGAACGGCCCGTGCCGACTGCGGAAAATTCCCAAATTATCGTGCCGTTTCCGGCGGGAACCCCGCACACCGGGACAAATCAAATCACAATCACCACCCACAGCGGAAGTTGGCTGGTCTATCGCGACCTTAAATTATGTTCGTTCGGCAATTGATGACCCGAACCGAAACTGAAAACTTAATATGATTCTTTCCGCCGATTTCGGGGGCACCACCATCAAGCTTGGCCTCGTGCAAAACGGTCGCGTGATCGCGCGCAGCCGGCTGGCCGCCGGTGCCGACCGGCCCATGTCCGAGCGGCTCGAAGCGGTGGCTTGCGAATGGGAAACGCTGTTGCAAAAAAACGGCTTCACGATTCAAGCCTGCGCGGGCGTCGCCCTGTCGCTTCCATTTTTGACGGATCCCAAACAACCGCGCGTGCTGGGCGAATTTGGAAAATTTCCCGGTGCAACCAAAATTAATTTTGCCGCGTGGAGCCGTGCCCGCCTGGGACTGCGCGTGGTGTTGGAAAATGATTTGCGCCTGGCGCTGCTGGGCGAATGGACGGCGGGAGCCGCCGTCGGAAAAGCGGATGTGTTGATGCTCGCACTCGGCACCGGCATCGGCTGCGCGGTGATTTCCGGCAGCCAGCTTTTGCGCGGAGCCAGCAATCGCGCGGCCGCCATTTTTGGCCACAGCACCATTGCCTACGACGGAGCCATTGGCCGCTGCGGCAACTGTGGTTGCGCCGAAGATTTGGCCTCCACCGCCACGCTCGCCAAGCTGGCGCACGCACGCCCGGAATTCGCCGGCAGCCAACTGGCGCGCCGTGAAACGATTGATTACGCAGCCATTTTTGCACTGGCAAGCGAAGGCGACGCCTGTTCCCAAATGTTGCTGGCACAAAGCCTCAAGGTTTGGGCGACCGTCGTGCAAAATGCCGTCCTCGCGTTTGATCCCGAAATGGTGGTGCTCGGCGGCGGCGTCCTGCGCAGCCGCGACAACGTTTTGTCCGCAATAGAAAAACATCTCCGTCAACACATGCCCGGTCTGCCATTGCAAATCCCCGTCGTGGCCGCCGCGTTGGGCGATGACGCCGCGCTGGTTGGTGGCGAGGCTTTGTTCAAACAAACCCATTCGGCTCTTATTTTGTGAGAACATTCAACTACGATAAATTCCCATTCGTTCCGGTTCCCGACGGCGAAAACGCCTGTGTTCAAGGCTGGACGGACATTGCCGCGCGCCTGCGCCAGTCCATTGCACAACGCACCTCAAAAAAAACGGTGCTCATCGTGGAGTGCTACACCGGTGTGGATGAAACGTCGGTGCTCCGCGAACTTCAATCGCGGCTCGCGCCGGCGCTGACGCTTCGCGCGGCGGACGCCATGCTCGCGCCGGAAACAATTGATGAACTGGTCAGACCGTTTCTTGGCGGCGCCGATCCGGTGTTTGGATTTCTCTGCGGCCTGACTCTGCCGCAATTTTTCAGTGAAGAGAAACTCGGGCAGCTTGGAGCGCAAGTCGCCAGCATCGCCGAAGGCGTGGTGCTGATTGTCGGCTGTGGCGCGAGCCTGGTTGCGAAGGCGGACATTCTTGTTTATGCCGACCTCGCCCGCTGGGAGGGACAGCTTCGTTACCGGCGCAACGAGGCCAGCAATCTCGGCGTTGAAAACCGCTTGCTGGCCGCCGGCCTCCAATACAAGCGCGCGTTTTTTGTGGACTGGCGCGTTTGCGACCGCTGGAAACGCCCGCTCATCGCGCAATGGGATTTCGTTCTCGACACCAACCAGCCCCAGGCACCCAAGCTCGCCGAGGGCGAGGCCGTGCGTCGCGGCTTGCGCCACGCGGTCACGCGTCCGTTCCGGGTCGTGCCCTTCTTTGACCCCGCGCCGTGGGGCGGCCAATGGATGAAGGAAGTTTGCGACCTCGACCGCAGCGCAAAAAATTACGGCTGGTGCTTCGATTGTGTGCCGGAGGAAAACAGCCTGCTGCTCGGCTTCGGCGATTTGCGGCTAGAAATTCCGTCGCTCGATCTGGTATTTGATCAGCCGCGCGCCTTGCTGGGCGAGGCGGTGCATGCGCGCTTCGGTGATGAATTTCCGATTCGCTTTAATTTTCTCGACACGATGGGCGGCGGCCATTTGTCCTTCCAAGTTCACCCGCTCACGGAATACATCCAGCAACATTTTGGAATGCACTATACGCAGGACGAAAGTTATTATGATTGGGCCCCTCTGAACTAGGCCATTGAGGATGGGATGGTTTTCGAGTAACGAAAGGAAAACCATCATGAAGAAGACACATCATACGACCGAGCAAATCATCCGCATTTTGCGGGAGGCG
>Ga0182030_10026674_pt1 | contig 10441 bp, 10 predicted proteins | sample 812S3MmetaG_FD_121299 | JGI IMG/M metagenome (GOLD analysis project Ga0182030, IMG submission 121299) | Permafrost microbial communities from Stordalen Mire, Sweden - 812S3M metaG (Illumina Assembly) | ecosystem: Environmental > Terrestrial > Soil > Wetlands > Permafrost | place: Sweden... | reverse complement strand
TGGGGGCTTGCAAAATGACTTTACTGTTCTTGGCAATTTCCACACTCACTCACCAGCAAAACTCTTTGCGACAAAGAACGTTGCTAATACCCAACTCTTGTTTTCACAATTTTACGCGCGTTATATTACGGTTGAAGATTCCCAGAATAGCTTTTACGTAAACCCGTTATCAGTACATGATTAACCATGTTAGAGAGGGTGTCAATATGCCCAAAGGCCTAGATATTTAAGGCGGATATATAGGCAAGTGAGAGGATTAGTTGCACACACACAACACTTCGAAAGAGTTGGATGAATTCGCTGACCGACTGCTTGGAGAGCATCTTCGTAGTCGGGTAATCATTGGAGTCCATAAAATCGATGAACTTCATAGTACCACTTGGATTCTGTGGCAGTTGGTTGAAACTTGGTTGCCGCAAGCCCTCGGGCAAACAATTCTCCAAAGCCGTAACCAACAGGACTTTCCGTCACGGCCTTGATATCGATCGGGGTTCCATCAGCGGCGAGGTGAAACATGACGGCTGCGCAACCGTTGATATGTTCGGCCTGCGCCTTCTCCGGCACATCGATCCATGGGCGGCTGACCGCAACTGGAGGTTTCAGTGCAAGAGTAGGCAGAATGGCGGGGGCTGGACGGCAGAGATCGCTTACGCTACCGGCTTGAGTCCGGGTTGCCAAATCTCGCCGAATTGCCTCGTCTTGTTCCTTTTGGATGAATAAGAGGCCACTCGAATAAGACAGAAAGAAACGCCGCCAATGCATATAGTCAGCACCGACCATTATATCGACGCCCGTCTGGTGAAAATCTACGACATCGAGTGGTATGTCGTGGAACGTATCCGTCCCGACAGCTAATGAATCAAACCGGTGTCGGCGTGTAGCATATTTAAATTGGCCGCTCGTTCCAGTCGTCGACGGATCATTATCCAGTTGAGCATCAGTGATGCCGATACTATTGGCCGTAGCACGCGACACCGTTTCGCCCCGCGAGCCGGTGTCAAAGAGAGCTGACACCGATTGACCGTTTAGCTCGACAGGAAAGAGGAGTTGGTGGCGATTCGACACACTCGCAGATATTGTCTGGTATTGCCCATCCCAAGGTGGACGGATCGGTGTACATCCAGTTGGTCGGTAGAGCGTTAGCGTATGCTGCGGAAAATCGAATTCGACATCGAAATCGATGAGCACATCGGAGCCGATAATCCCGGCTGCGGGTTCTTTCATCCCACCTTCGAGCGCCGTCACCGAGATACTCCGGTTTGAATAGACTATGTTTGCGAAGCTCAACTTTTCCAAAATGACGTTCCGGCTTACCGCTTGTCCACCAACCGTCATGACGGTCGTTCGCCGATTGGAGTCTCGTGGCAACCCCAACTCGTTCACAGTCTCCGGCGTAACGGCAGATCCCTGCGCCCCTGTATCTACAAGCATTCGGACAGCCTTGCCGTTGATCGAGACCTCGATGATGGGGCGACCGCCGGAGATAAGTGGGATAACTGCGGCACGCACTGCTTGACAATCGGCCTGAGCTGGCCCGGTGATGACAACCAGGGCTACGGCGAGGCAGCTCATCATTAAGCGCAGAATCTCTTCCTTTGCTAACGCGTCGAGTGGCATAGCGAATCGCTGAATCCACGCAGGAAGTTTCATAACGTCAAGCGCCTACTCGAAGTGGCCATTATCATTTGCCTAAAGTTCTAATATCGAAATTCACGGGTGCGTTTCCAATTCACTAGCAATAAGAAACTAGCTGCGAAAGCTGGCACTATGACTTCGGGCGTAGGCGAAGTAGTTGGATGGTGCCTGGCTAAGTTTGAATTATTTTTTGAAGACTTGATTTTGATCATGAATCCATAAACGTTCATATCAACGTTCGACAGTTTGACCGAAATAACCTTAGCATGCCAGTGGAAATAATATCTAGGCATTTCCTTGAAAATATATAGGCCTAACGGGCTATGCGAAATTGGGCATATATAGGACGATTTGGTTTGGGATAATACGGTGCGTTACCGAACTAGTATGTTGAAATACGAATTAGGCGGCAGCTTCGAATAACCGTTCATGGCCGCGATTTGCCTGTTTGCAATCACTGACCTCAGTGTCCAAAGTTCCATCGTTAAGGGACGCTGACTGTAGCTCAAAAAGGGCAATCGAGATAATCCATTTTTTGCCGCCGCCGCATGCCTTTCAGCCAAGCTTTAAGCTTCTTGATGTCTTGGAATGCGATCAAATCGCTTTTTAATTCGCGAATGGCTTGTTGAATTCCGACGATTTCGGCGGCGAGATTGCGCATGAGGGTGCTTGGTGTCAGCCGTTCGAAGGGGGATATGCCAAATTGCGATTTGAACATATCTTCGGTGGAAAGGATTTCGTACTCCAGCTCGTTGAGCTGTTCTTTCAATATTTTGTTGTAGTGTTTCAGCCGACTTAAGGTAATGCTGTTGATGGTGGTCTGGTCGATGTGTTCCAGCTCCAGTTGCAACTCCAACAGTAGCAACAGATTTTTCTTGTCATAGGCTTGGTTGATGCGTTGCATCAAGCCTGTTTTTCTTTCGCGCTCCTCTGGGTCGGGTTCGCGGTCTGGGTGCAGGGCACTGGCCAGTTTGCGGTACAACTCGCGGATGGACTGGCTGGTTTGTTGTTCCTCGGCCTGTTGCTTTGACTCTTTGGCTATTTGCTTGGTCGTCTTTTTTCGCTTCGCCTGCCGTTCCTCGTACGCCTGTCGTTCAGCTTCAAATTGCGTCTGCTGTTCATGCATGTGCGCCTGAGCCCGCTTGAATATTTCTTCCGGAGAACTCATGTCCAGATCGTCGCCCAAGTCAACGCCTATCACGTCCTCCAGCATGGATTTCAGACCATTCAGGGAAGCTGCAGCTTCCTTGTCAAGGTCAGAGCCGCTGTGTTTGTTGTAAATATTTTTCAATTCTTCATCGTTACGTTCGACAGCGAGGTCACCGGCCATCCCGCTAATCAGGTCATGGATCATGCGGCGCTCGGGCGAAGTCAACCCTTTTTTATCACAGGCACGATCCAAGAAATGCACCATCTCGATTTGCATTTCCTGCGACGTTTCGACCAGCGGGATAAAGTCGCTGGCGTATTTTTTCTGGTAAGCCGGAATAATCTCTTGCCAAGCTGCAAGGCTGGCGCGCTTTTCATCAATTTTCTTGATTAGCGTGTTGAAGGTTTTTTGTTCTTTGGACAGATGAGGATGATCTTTGCCGGTGACAATACTAAGGGCTTTGGTCTGTATCTTGAGCATGTTGGCCTGCAGTAATATGTGTGTGTTTTCTATTGGGCGGGTACAACAACTGTCGGCCTGACTCCCAACCGCTTGGCGCGGCGTGCGAAGCGACGGTCGTCGAAGCTCATGAATTCGGAGCAGTGGCTACTCGCCAGCAGATGAAGGGCATCGGCAAAATCAATCCCTTCTGTGTGCCAAGCCAAGGCATCGGTGATACGCGACCATTCTTCGACGCTAACGTTGGGTAGTCCAAGCATATGTTTGATGACTCGCACGAAATCATCGGCCTCAAAACCATAAAAGGCACGCAAGACCCATTCGAGCTCAAGAATCACGGTCAGCGGTACGAATACCTGATGGGACTCGGTCAGAAGACGATGGGCAATCGGACGTTGCTTCGCTGCCTCAGGGTCAGCCGGGTCATCCACATAAAAACGCGCCAGAATATTCGTATCAAGTGCGATCATCTTTGGCATCTCGCATGGCAAGGGCAACATCGAAATCGGCAAGCCGTCGCTTGCCGGGCCGCTTGCATACCAGCATGCCAAAACCGTCTTCGGCATTGGTTTGAGCAACCTGACGCTTCACCTCGGCATGGATGACATGGCCTTCCAGGCTGAAATCGAGTTGGCAACCGGGGGTGATCCCCAGGCGACGACGAATTTCAACCGGAATGACGACTTGGCCTTTGTCGGAAACAGTAACTGTTTGCATGGCAACGCTCCTCTCTTACATGGTAAGAATATTCTAGCACAAAGCATTACTCAGGCAACAGTATGTAGATGCCGCCGAAAAAAATATCAGTCGGTTAAACACGATAGTTAACTTTAAATTGTTAAGAATGCAGAGCCAATCAGACCTCGATGCTCACCATCCTCTTATGCATGTAGCAGTTATAACCTGCGATCTCATTGCAGGACAACGGACGATCGTCTGTGTCCGTTGGCCGTTAGCCAACAGCCGCGAACGTCCGTTAACTTGTGATGATTATTTTTTGATGCCCTCTATCGGAGCATCAAAGACAACAATGAATTCCAGACCAACCTGCACAGTCAGCGCAGGCATTCCCGTATGGCAGGCGTATATTCACCCCCTACGATATTGCCCGCCCGATCAACAATCAAAATCGTCGTGCGCTCGTCGCTGCGAGACCGGGACACGCTTTCCAGCGCGCTGACCGCAGAAATCACCACACTGCCATCACTGCCGTGGCGGGTAACCAGAATATCCGCAACCAGTTGGGTGTCATTGACGCCCGCTGTACTTGTACCGGTACCTGTGCCAACCTTGTGCTGCATGGACAGCATATTGGAGCTGGCCAGACTGCTTAAGGCAACATCGTCACCGTCCTGGACCGGTGGCGGGTTCAGTTGGGCCGCACTGGCATCCTGGCGTAACTGCTCAGCAAACGTTCGCCCCGCCGGACCCAGACTACCGGCGCGCTCAGCAATGTCGGCCACTGCACACGACAACCCCTTCTTCCATGCCACTGCAGCGTTGGCAGACTGCGGCACGCTCGCCACATACTGATTGCAACGATCACGATCGCTGACGTTAAGACTTTGTAGCGCCTGCAGATAGTCGTTTATTTCGATTTGCAGAGACTGGCGCTGTTTGTTGCAGGCGGCTTCGACGATTGATCCCGCCTCGACCCGCGAGCAGCGTACCGTGTAGGCATCGAGCTTGGTGCGCTCGGCGTTGTAGCGTTGTAACAGCGCAGCGGATTCATTTGAAATCTGTGGGAACTTGATGACACAGGTCGGCGGCGCATCCCACGGACGTTCGAGTGCAATCTGTTTGGCATCAACCAGATTGACGGTTGGGGCATTGTCTGAGGATGTGTCGCCTGAATAATTGGGCCGATAGTTTTTTGCCGACATCGGGCTGCCGGAATTGTTCGCCGGACTACTGTATGCGGCCGCCCCGCTTCCACCCTGTAGCGCACAAGCCGTAGAGCTGACGCCGGACGAAGCCGACTGTCGCGCCGATTCGCAGGCGTCGTGAGTCGGAAAGCATTGCTGTCCTTGCGGCCCACTGCTGACATTGGCACCGAGGTTGCGATTCATACCAGCACTCAGCGCGGCGCTATAACTGACGGTGGTACACCACGAGTCGGCACGCGCAGTCAGTGGGCTCGCAGTCAGCACCAGCCAGCACGCCAACTGGCAGCAGAATGCAGTGCCTGGCCGGGTGGGGTAGTCAATTTGCATCGTTGGCGCACTCACGGCGGGCAGGCTGCAACACAGGCACGCAGCGGGGTATCGCAATCCTTGGTGCTGCTCATCAGCACGCTGCCCAGACCACTCAACATCCCCGTCAAACTTCCCGAACCAGACATTGCGCCAGTCACCGCCTGCGTGGCGCCGGGCATGGCACCTGAGAGAGCGTCCGCGTTACATTGTTGCGCCTGTGACTGACACAACGCTATGCAGGAATCATGCTGCTCCTGTGCCCGCGCGGACTGGCCACCAGCGCGTGCGCCGACGACCGTATAGGCGTGGTCCATCCGGTCGATTGCCTTGGCAGTGTAGACGTCGTCCGGAAAATCATCGACCAGTTTTTGATAGAGCTGCTCGGACTCTGCCGTATGTCCCTGTCGGGCGAATTGTCCCGCCAAATAATAGATCTGCGCCGGCTTGCCATTGGCTAACGTGGCATTGAAACGCGCCAGCTCTTCCGGCGTCAGCGGTGCAGTAACCGGATAGCTCTTGATCAGGTGGACCTGAGCGTCGAATTCACCTTCCTGGCGCGACCCATCCTTATGAACGATCAGACCTTTACTCAAACGATTGCTGGTGAAATAACCCTTGGCCATCGAGCCGTCGTCGCAATTGATCTCGCCGTAATACAGGTCGTTCTTGCGATATTCCCCATCGACTTTGCACAAAGCGTCGCCATGGTGTTCCTGCCCGACGATATGCCCGTTACGCCCACCGGGCGCGAAATCGCCCTCATAGTAATCACCGTTGGCCTCCACATAACGGCCTTTGCCGTTGAATTGCCCTGCCTTGTATTCCACGTCATATTTGGCGCCCTCTTTGAATGTGCAATGGGTCAACCCTTCCAGTAAGCCGTTTCGAAAGTTACCGTTGCAAACAGCTTCCTTGGCGCCATTGCGAAAATAGCTAACGGTACCGTGCCCGCTGGCCTGCCCGGCATCATCGCAAGTGCCGGACCAGTCAACCGACATACCCTCAATCGGCCGCCGGGTGAACAACTTGCAGCCAGATTTACTGTCGGTGATCCAATTGCCGACCGGGGCTGTCAGCGGCTCACTGACCGATTGGGCAGCGGCAAGGGGTGATGGAGAGGCCGGAGCGGCCTGCGGGGGCGCAGTTTGCGCGCGAGCATGACAAGCAAGGCAGCATAGCGTGATGCCGCAAAAAAGAGCGGCGGCACCCGTCGAGAGGCGGGGCATTTTACCGGCGTAGGCGGTGGTTTTGATATTCTTAATCATGGATGGCAATCCAATAACCAGATATTCAACGAGGTGGCGAACGGTTCGGATAATAGTACTACAGAATCGCCCAAAACCACCTTTTTATCATGCATCCTTATGCAAGATGTCGTCGATATTCTTAAAAGCTTGTTCAAACATGTGAAATTCACTAACTTAGTTAAATTGACCGCAAAAAAGGATAGGAAATTCAAGCGCACTTATCGAAGTATCCTCGAACTCTTAGTAACCCAAACCGACCAGATCGAGTTCTACATAACGGTCATTTAGCTTATCTGACTTGAATGCGCAAACTGGTGGGTGCTGGTTTGCTTTTCATGGCTCAATAGACTTGTTAAATTTTACGACAACATCTTTCCACACCCCGTTACGCTGAATCATTTGCTTGATGTATATTGCACTATGATCGATATTTGTAATCACCCCGCTGTTTTGGCCCATATAACTCCCGATGGACATACTATGAACTTCTCCTCTCTCGTCTTTGATCAGGACAAATTCCTTACCGTTCTGGAATATCGACCCAACATACTTCAGACAATCGAGAGTCACGGTATCCTGCAACTCACCGAATGAGCCTGGCCCATCGAAACCCGGCGTAATATTTGCAGGCGGTTGATACCGAACGCAGGCAGCAGTGGCATTGCTTGCAAACACACAAATAAGAATCAGAAATAGGATACGCATGCATTAACGCTCGAATAGTTAGCTACGCCTGACTTGCCAATTTTTCCATATTTGCGCATGTTAACCGGGCTCATTAGGCATAGGTGCTTATTCCGCGACCATTCGGCCACCAAGTCCAGGCACATTCGGCCACCGATTTCACGGGTGTCCGGCTAACCCTTGCACAACATTGATGTTGTCCCGCACTGTTCACCTGTTACTTACCACTCCGAACCAGTCTAACCGCAAATACACTGCTACGAAAATTGCTACTGACATAACCTCCAGCAAAACTGGCATCCATGCCAATCGAGGCATCAACAGTTGTGCTAGTCCAATAGGCGTACTTACCCTGTTCCATATTAGGAAAGGCGACCTCGTCAATTTTTGGACTTTGAAAATCGTTTCCACTTTTTTCGACAAACAATGTTGAAATTTCTTCCTGAGTGGGAACCCTCCAACCACTACCACCCTGCTGCTGTGCTTCGTCAAAAGTAAATGTCTTTACAACACCCACGCATCCAACCTCATCCTTTCCCACGCTAACTTGTCCGACACTGCAACGCATCCATGTCAAATTTGTATTTTTATCGTAGACCGTGTCACTATGGAATTCGTAACGGGGATTAGCTGAATTCTGGGCAAAGGTTGAACCTAAGACCAAGGACAATATTATCCCCAAGATAAGTTGAGAAGTTCTGAAAATAAATTTCATCGGTAATTTCCCATTCTGAAAATAGTATATTTCCTGACGCAATCATTACCAATATCTCTTTGTTGCGGCATTTGCGTTACCTGCTACTGGGCAAAGAACTGGCCACACAGTCGCTCCGACAAGCGCAGACGATCAGGCGATGACCCTGTTCTTAGGACGTGGATTTCTGTTTGTTAATAAAAAGTAGATACGTATCGTATGAGTGCTTCTTTATTGAATACGCACGTAATGCAATATTCCGTTAAAATTTTGGCCGTTCACGACGAAATTTCTTTCTTCTACTATTGATCTTCCATCGTCGCTAATCGTGACTTCGTCACTATATGAAGTCTCGGTCGAACCTCCTTGGCCTGCGGGATGAGGCGCTTTAAACTTGTGACCTGTAACGGTTGTTTTCCATTCGGGTGGGATATTTGGGTCATAATCAACGTCCTTTACTCGATAACCTGAACTATCAACAATGGTTTTGGCACTCTCACTTATCGTATGCCCACTTACAACAATGTATGTATGCCCAACTTCCGTATCCAAATAACTGTCATTATAATTAGAGTGCTCACATCGCCACACTCCTCCGTCTAAGCTTTGAATAAACTTTTCCAATTGGGCTTCGGGGCCGTTCGCTTTGTCCCTTTGATACTCGACTTTGTAATATAAGTCCTTAATGTCCTTGCTGTCGGGTGAGGCCAGTTGCGCGAGTTTCAAGCTTGCCAGCGAACCTTCGTAATCCTCCGCCTTGTCCTGCGCCAGACCAAGGTTGTAATACGCATCGGCAGACCATGGCGCGGCCAGAATCGCTTGCTGGAATTCCTTAACCGCCGCCTGATATTCCGCCGTAGATTTTGCCTCTTTGAAAGCTTCCGTCCCACGCGCCATGCGGCGCTCTGCCGCGTCGGGCACTGCTGGTGCCGGCTTGAGTTGCTGAGCAAGGTTAATGATCTGCTCGCGCAGTGCATTATTATCCGGGTTCGTCTGTAACTGCTCAACCAACTGTTTGAGTTGTTCGCGAGGGGATTCGGCATTGGACGTGTTTGCCAGCATCAACATTCCAAAAAATAAAGTCAGTATTTTCATCGTGAATTTCATATTTAATCTCCCTTTCGTGTTCTTAAGTCGTCATAAAAAATTACTCTTGTCCAAAACGCATGGCATGCCCCCTTCATCCACTTGCCGGGATGGGCTCAGGTGGTTCAAGCTTGCCGTGAGTGAAACGCACCATTTGTCCAGCCCTGAGAATGAACTCAGGGGAACTGTCTTTGGGTGTGATCAAAAGTTCACCTGAAAATAGCTTAACGTACCCAGTTCCGATTTCCGATACGGTGCCTTCAAACTCGGTACCCCGTATACCAAGAGTCGCCATTCCGAGTTTTATTTGCTTTTCGATTTTTTTCTGGAGTTCAGTGTTGCCGGTGATCTTTGCAGAGGTCCAGTGAAAAGAACCCTTGGCGATACTGGCAGTGAGAATCGAAGTGCTCGTCTTGGGATCGAATACAAAACTATCCATCGTCATTTCGCCATTTGGGCCAATCGTGAAGACCGTTTCATCGGGTAGCAGAAACTCCACTTTGCCATTTGAGCTGGTAGTGATCGACGTCAACGTGTCAATCGTGAGAACTGAATGCTCATTGATCCGAATCTTGTTGCCGTCAGCGGTCACGGCATAAACTTCACCCCGCACCTCTACCGGCATCACCATATAGCTGGATGCTGACTTAATTATATTTTCCAATGCAGCGTTGAATCGCTTGCTTGCCTCGACATGGCGTTCCACATCTTGAGTCAGTGCCTGCAATGCTTGAGTACATCTGCCTAACTTAGGGTCGTTCTCAAGAACTTCATCGCATTCGCTGTCATGCGCCTGGGTGCGAGTACGCAGTTCTTTGCGCTCGATTAGTAATGCGCTACGCTGGTTTACAAGCGCAGGATTGGCCTCGGCGATGGCTGGACTAATCTCTTTCAGGCGGGGAATATCAATAGCAAACGCTTGACCAGTCAAGAGGCTGGCAGCCAAAGCGACCATCAGCGCGAACAATCCCGCAGGTGATCTGAGAATGCTTTTACGTATTGCGCTCATTAGTTTCCTCCGGTGGTCTGGTCGGTGGTATCAGTCTTCTTATGAGTGGCATCAGTCTTTTTAGCGGGTGCAGAGTCGGTATCGCCCTCATCCCATTTCAGGCCCTTGTTGAGGGTGACCTCAACCTTAATCTCTTTTTCTTTCTCGGCCATACCCTTATTAGTGTCCTTCAATCTGGTATTGAGCATGCTGAGTTGGGCAGCATTGACTGCTGGATCTCCTTTACCGTTTTTTTGCTGCTGCTTGAGTGCGGCAATGCTGTTCAATGTGTCATCTTTAATG
>Ga0182030_10026672_pt1 | contig 10441 bp, 7 predicted proteins | sample 812S3MmetaG_FD_121299 | JGI IMG/M metagenome (GOLD analysis project Ga0182030, IMG submission 121299) | Permafrost microbial communities from Stordalen Mire, Sweden - 812S3M metaG (Illumina Assembly) | ecosystem: Environmental > Terrestrial > Soil > Wetlands > Permafrost | place: Sweden... | reverse complement strand
GGGATACGCCGGAGATGAAGCCGTTTTCGAGGGAATCAAATCGTCCGATTCCCAGTGTCCCCTCGGGGGTGAAATCCATCGTGGCGCAAATGGCTCCGGTGTTCTCTTCCTTGATGAGGAAGCGGCTCCCGCCATCGGGGAGATCGCGGACGCGGAGGGTGAGGCCGAGGGGCTCCAGCTCCTCGCGCAAGAAGGATTGGAGGCGAGGCTCGAAGGCGGCGGCGTTGAGGTCGGCGTCAGCTTTCTGCCGGGCCAGTTGGGTGATGTGAATGCAAACATTCGCCGGCACCGATTTTGTGGAGCGAGATGCGGGGTTCATGTGATGGAGCCATGCTGTTCGAAACGGAGGCGGGCAACAATCGGGCGGGTCCTGTTGAGGGGCTCAGGGAAATGCTGAGCGGGGGTGGCTGGATATTGAACGGGAGGGGGGCAAGGGAAGGCTAAAGGCTGAAGGCTGAAGGCTGAAGGGGGGAGGGGATTTGAACAGAAGGACGCAAAGGGCGCAAAGTTGGGAAAGTGGAGGGAAATTTTCGGATCATTTAAATATTCATTTAAAATGGCCGTTTTGCTGCTTATATTCCGCGTGCTGTGACGTCAGACGCTTCAATCAAAAGCCATCCTTTGGGCCGGGATTCGCGGGAAACGCTGCTGGGCGTGGCGGGAGAGATATTCGCGGAGCGAGGGTATGAAGCGGCGACGATCAAGGAGATCACCGAGCGGGCTGGGGTGAATGTGGCGAGCGTGAACTATTACTTCCGGGACAAGCTGGGGATGTATACGGAGGTGCTGCGGGGGTGCCTGCACAAGGGGAAGCTGGCGTTGCCGCCGGAGTGCGAAGGGCTGCCGGCGGAGGAGCGGCTGACGCGGTACATCCATAGTTTTGTGAATACGCTGGTGGCGGTGGGGCAGCCGAGCTGGTGCGGAAGGCTGATGGTGAGGGAGCTTGCGCAGCCGACGCCTGCGCTGCCGCACCTGATCGAGGAGATCATGCGGCCGAATTTCATGCTCCTGCGGCAGCTCGTGCAAGATGTGGCGGGCCAGCCGATGGGGGAGGAGACGCTGAATCTTCTGACGCACAGCGTGACTGCGCAGTGCACTCATTGGAAGACCTCGCGGGTGGTGTTCCCGTATCTGTGGCCGGAGTTGAGGTTTGACGAAGCGAAGGTGAGGCAGATCGCGGGGCACATCGCGGTGTTCTCCATCGCCGGGATAAGGGCGACGGCACTGCTGGAGGGGCCGGGGTCATGAATGGGCAGCAGGCGGCGTGGACGCCGCGGCATAACATGTGGCTGGTGGCGCTGACGGTGACGATAGCGACCTTTATGGAGGTGCTCGATACGTCGATCGCGAACGTGGCGCTGCCGCATATCGCGGGGAGCCTGTCGGCGAGCGTGGATGAATCGACCTGGGTGCTGACGAGCTATCTGATCGCGAATGCGGTGGTGCTGCCGTTGAGCGCGTGGATATCCGACCGGGTGGGGCGGAAGCGGTTTTACATGACGTGCGTCATGCTTTTTACCATCAGTTCGCTGTGCTGCGGGTTGTGCACGTCGCTGCCGATGCTGATCTTTTGCCGGGTGCTGCAGGGGCTGGGGGGAGGGGGTCTGGCGCCGAGTGAGCAGGCGATACTGGCGGATACGTTTCCGGGGCGGCTGCGAGGGGCGGGGTTTGCGCTGTATGGGATGGCGGTCGTGCTGGCGCCGGCGATAGGGCCGACGCTGGGCGGGTACATCACGGACCATTACTCGTGGCACTGGATATTCTTCATCAATGTGCCGGTGGGGGTACTCTCGCTATTCCTCACCTCCGTCATGGTCGAGGATCCGCCGCATGTGCTGGAAGCGAAAGTGCATACGCGGGGCAAGCCGGTGGACTTCATGGGGTTTGGGTTGATTGCGCTGGGGCTGGGGTCGCTGGAAGTGGTGCTGGACAAGGGGCAGGAGGAGGATTGGTTCAACAGCCCGTTCATCATCACCTTCATGGTGCTGGCGGTGATAGGGCTGGCTTACTTTGTGGTGTGGGAATGGAACGAGGAGCACCCGATCCTTGAATTGCGGCTGCTGAAGAATCCGAACTTCGCGGTGGCCAACGCCCTGATGTTCGCGCTGGGGGCGGTGCTGTTTGGGACGACCGTTCTGATCCCGGAGTATTTGCAGACGGTGATGGGTTATACGGCGCAGAATGCGGGGATGGTGCTCTCGCCGGGGGGGATAACCGTGATGATTTGCATGCCGCTGGTGGGGCAACTGGTATCGCGGGTGGACGCGCGGTATCTGATTGCGTTTGGGTTTGTGGTGCTGGCGCTGGCGCTTGTGCACATGAGCACGATATATCCAGGGATCGATTTCCGGACGGCGATGTTTTACCGGATTTATCAATCCATCGGGCTGGCGTTCCTGTTCGTGCCGATCAATACCATATCGTTTGTCAATATCCCGCCGTCGCAGGGGAACCAGGTATCGGCGATGATCAATCTCTTGCGCAACCTGGGGGGAAGCGTCGGGATATCGGCGCTGAGCACCATGCTGGCGCGGCGGTCGCAGGTGCATCAAAGCTATCTCGCGGCGCATACCTCCTCGCCGGCATTTGCCAATGTGCTGCATACGGCGAAGAGGATGTTCTTCACGGCGGGGAACTCGCTGCCCGACGCGGCGAAGCTGGCGAACGGGGAGCTTTACCGGACGGTGCAGCAGCAGGCGACGGCGCTGGCTTACATAGACGCCATCCGCTTGCTGACGGTGTGCTGTGTGCTGGCGCTGCCGCTGATCGTGTTTGCCCGGCGGAACCGGCCGGGCGGGGCGGCGATGGCGCATTAGTTCACCAAATAAGCTTACAAACCCAACTTACTTACACTTACTACTTATGGCTAACATCCAGGCCCCGGAACTCCGCCAGGAGGGATTTTTACAGGAAAACGGACCGCCGCGCAGCCGGCCGAACAGCGGCGCGCCTCCCGGCACGAGCAAGCGCAGGCCGCTTGCGATCCTGACCAGCGTCGTCATCATCGGTGGGTTGATCGGGCTGGCGGCGTGGATGATGACGCGCGGCTATGAGACGACGGACGACGCATTCATCGACGGGCATATCATCCAGGTGAGCGCGCGTGTATCGGCGGAAGTGAATGCGGTGCATTTCGATGACAACCAGGAGATGAAGAAGGGGGATTTGCTGGTGGAGCTGGACCCACGCGACTACCAGGTGGGGCTGGAGAAGGCGCAGGCGCAACTGCTGCAGGCGCAGGCGCAGGTGCAGCAGGCGCAAGCGCAGGCGGACCAGGCGAAGGCGCAATTGGCGGAGCAATCGGCGCAGTTTGACATCGCGAGCATTAACTTCAACAGGAACTCGAGCCTGTTCCAGCAGGACCTGCGGGCTGTTTCCAAACAGGACGTGGATACCACGCGCGCCAGCCTCGAAGCGGCGCGCGGAACGGTCGAGGCGGCCCAGGCAGCGGTCCACGCGGCGGAGTCGCAGATCGGGTCCGCGCAGGCGGCGGTGCATGTGGCGCAAGCGGCGGTTGATGACGCGATGCTGCAGCTCTCGTACACGCGGATCGCGGCGGTGGAGTCGGGGAGGATCACGCGGAAGACCGTGGAGCCGGGGAACTATGTGACGGCGGGGCAAACGCTGTTTTCCATAGTGCGGCACGATGTCTGGGTGACGGCGAATTTCAAAGAGACGCAGTTGGACCGGATGCGTCCGGGACAGCCGGTGCGCATCCGGGTGGATGCGTTTCCGGGGCGGGATTTCAAGGCGCACGTGGATAGCTTTCAGCTCGGGAGCGGGTCGAGGTTCAGCCTGCTGCCGGCGGAAAACGCGACGGGCAACTACGTGAAGGTGGTGCAGCGGATCCCGGTGAAGATCGTATTTGACGAGCCGCTGGATGTGCTGTCGCTGCTGGCGCCCGGAATGTCCGTGGAGCCGCGGGTGAATGTGGCTGGCGCGACGGGAGAAAACCAATAATGTCGCGGAACCCGGCAACACATTAACCTTACTTGAACTTGAACCAATCTGAACATACAGAAGGAAACCGGCTGCGGCGGGGGCGGGGTTTCTTCCGGCGTTACCTCCCGAGCGCTTTCCCAATCATCTGTGCGTCCGCCCTTGCCGGGATACCGGCGGTGGGTCCGAATTACAAGGGAGCGCCCGTGGTGGAGACGCCGACGGCTTATAAGAACGCGGCATGGAAGAAGGCGGAGCCGAGCGACAGGATGAGCCGCGGCGATTGGTGGAAGGTGTTCCGTGATCCGGTGCTCGACCGCCTGGAGGCCCAGAGTGTCAGCGCGAACCAGGATATCGCGCTTGCGGTGGATAGGATCGGCGAGGTGCGCGCGCAGGTGCGGGTGGCGACGGCGGATTTCTTCCCGAACGTGGATACCGAGCCGCAGGGAGTCCGGCAGCGGATGACCAATACGGGGCCTGCGCAGCGGGGAGAATTGATAGGGAACAATCCGTTGACCCTGCCGACGGCGGCGACGCCGGGCGCGGCCTCTTCCGGAGCGAGCTCCGCGAGTAATACGCCGCTCATTCTAAGTACGCAGCCGCTCACCAGCACTTACAACCTGTTTAGTTTTCCCATGGACCTGAATTGGGAGCTGGATTTGTTTGGGCGGGTGCGGCGGAACAGGGAGGCGGCGCGCGCGACGGCGCAGGCGACGCTGGCGGACTTTCATAATACGCTGCTGAGTGTGACGGCGAATGTGGCGAGCACTTACTATGATATCCGCGCGCTGGACGCGGAAATGGGGGTGCTGGAACGGACTATCGCGACGCGGCAGGACGCGCTGGGCATCGCGCAGGAGCGGCTCAATGCAGGGCTGACGGGCGAGGTGGACGTGGCCCGGGCCTCGGCGGACCTGGCGGGGAACCAGGCCGACCTGATCAGCGTGCGACGGTCGCGGATGGAGATGGAAAATGCGCTGGCCACGCTGCTGGGGTATCCGGCGAGCGATTTCCGGCTGGCGCGGCGGGCGTTGATCGATACGCGGATGCCGAATATTCCGCCAGGGTTGCCGAGCGCGCTGCTGGAGCGACGGCCGGATGTGGCGACCGCGGAGCGGCAACTGGCGGCGTCCAATGCGCGGGTGGGGGTGGCGGTGGCGGCGTTTTTCCCGGTGATACGGTTGACGGGTGCGGCTGGGTTTGAGAGCGCGGATATGGGGGATATGTTCGACTGGCAGAGCCGGATCTGGCAGATCGGGCCGAGCGTTACCTTCCCGCTCTTCGAGGGGGGACGGAATGTGGCGAATCTTGACGCGGCGAAGTCGCGGTATCGGCAGCAGGTGGATACTTACCGAAAGCAGGTGCTGGTGGCATTCCAGGATGTCGAGACGGCGCTGGGGGATTTGCACACATTATCCGATCAAGCGGATGCGCAGGAGCGGGCTACGGCGGCGGCGGAAAAGACGCTGCAATTGAGCGAAAGCCAGTATGGGAAAGGTGCGACGAATTTTCTGGATGTGCTGGATGCGGAGCGGACGCTGCTTTCCGATGAGCGGGTGTCGGTGCAATTGCTGGGGCAGAGGCTGCAGGCGACGGTGATGCTGATTAAGGCGCTGGGGGGGAGTTGGTAGAGGGGGAATTGCGGATTGCGGATTTCGGATTGCGGAATGGGCAGAAATAAAGTCGGAAACGTGTGGGTTGTTCGTAGCTATAGGAGCTATAGGCCCAATGGGAGCCATGGGACCTATAGAGATCGATGGGACAAATCGACGACGCTTACTCTTCCTTTTGTAATTCGACCCAGACGGTGCCTATGAAGAGTTGGGCGTTTAGGCGGAGGGGGATTCGGTCCTGGTCGTCGGAGAGCCAGCCGGTTGCCCGCTTGAATTTGGTGTGAGGCTCGAGCTTCATGTCGGCGTTTACTTTTTCCAGGCGAAGGTCCATCTTGATGGCGGGGTAAGTGCCGGCTCTTACTTTAATTTTTTCACGGTCGAGGACTGTCACTGTGGCGAGGTAGGGGGCTGTCGCGGGGTAGACTACGATGCGGTAGGTCTGGCCGGGCTCCAGTTTTTGGCTGCGGACGTAGAGTAGGGCGGTCTGTAAGTCGTAGAGGTTTGGGTAATCGTAGTGCTTGCGGCGGGCAGGATTCTTGTCGTTTGTCGATTGGCGGAATCGCTCGACGCCGGTGGGGTCGAAGTCGAGATCGGTGCGGATGGTTTGAGCGCGGTAGATTTCCCTTTGGCGTACGGCGAGGGGTTTGAGAGTGAGAAGATTGGCGCGGGCGTCGTGGGTGGCGTCGAGGCGCCAGAGGGCTCTTGCAAGGCCGGTGGTCGAAGCGTTTGCGTCCAGTTCACCGATGTTGGCGGCGGGGTGGAGGAACTGGACGTTTACCAATCCAGCGGCCAGGCCGGCCCATCCGCATTGATAATCGAGTTTTACGGGACGAAGGGGAGGGAATCCGCCGGCCTCAGGGGAGGAAAGGTCGGTCTGCCAATCGGCTCGCAGTGTGAAGGCGCACGCGAACAGGAGGGGGAGGAGGAGAGCGCGAAGGCTCACGGGGAAAAAAATTCGAAATTCGAAATTCGAAATTCGAAGGGGTGGGGGAGCGCTCTTTTCATCCTTTGACCTTTTCGAGGGCGTCGGTGGGGACCCATGCGCGGGTGCCGTTAGGGAGGGTGCAGTAGGTCCAGGGGCCGCGTACTTCGGGGGCGAGGACTTCGCTGCCAGCGGGAAGGATGTCGGCGATGGGGGCGACATCCGTGGGGGCCTCGTGGGCCGGGGCGGATTTCGCGATCACGATGGCTTTGGTCGATTGGGCGTTCGACTCCCATAGGCATCCGGCGGCATAACCGCCCAGGAGGAGGCCGAGGGCGAGAGTCGCCACCGCGCCGGCGCGGGATTCGGGCCTTAGCGATACTATCGCGAGGCAGAAGAGGGCGGCCCATCCGCATGCGGAAAGGAGTATGGCGGCGCCGTTGGCGTCCAAGACGCCGAGGGCGCGCTCCCACCATTGCTGGGTCGCGGTCTTTGCGCCGGTCTGGTCGCGGACGAAGTCGAGGTTTGCGCGGGCTTGCGGATGCGAGGGCTCAAGGGCCAGGGCGCGCTCGTAATCGGCGGCGGCGGCGCCACCGTTGCCGAGCTTCCACTCGGCGTTTGCGCGGTTGTAGTAAAGATTGGCGCTGAGCGGGCCGGTCTTGATCAGTTGGTCGTAAGCGGCCTTTGCCTTGTCGAATTGCTTTGTTTCGTAGAGTTGATTGGCGGTGTCGAATTGGGCCGCGTAAGTGGGATTCGGCGGATTCGTGGCATCGGACCCGCGAGATACGGGACAGGCGAAAAGTATTGCGATGATCAGGATTGAATTACGCAGCGGGCTTCGCATTTTCGTATCCTTTCACGGTTTCCAGCAGATCGAGGCGCGTCTGGGCGGAAGAGGCGGTTCTTCCGCCGGAGGCGCCAGCATAGAGCGCTTCGGCATGACGATCGAACAAGTGGCGAATGCGTTCCGCGAGCGAGGGGTCGAGGATGCGGGCGTTGGCGACTTCCGTGCCATCCAGGGTGTCCGGGGCTCGTCCGGTCTGGATGGCAGTTTCCAGGCGCAGGGCGCGGGCGGCAGCCTGGAAGAGTTCGCTTTCCGGCAAATCGCGGCGCTGGATTGTGGCGACTTCGGCGTCTTTTTGGCGGCGCCATTCGGCGCGCTTACGGGCATCGAGATCGGCGGCGCGTTTTCGGGCGACTTGAAGGCCGACGAAGGCGAATAGGGCCAGGAGTGGGGCGCCCTGGGCTTCCCAGAAAGTGCGATTTGCGTAGAGCGGCTCAAAGGTTTCGCCCCAACCGCTTGAATCGGCCCGGATGTATTGAATATCGGAGGTTGTGGGGGTGGGGGCGGCTTGCGCTTGCGGAGGCTGTTGCGCGACTGTCACGGGAGTGGGCGCGGGCTGTTGTTCGCCCTCCACTTTAATGGGCGTGGGCTCGCCCGTGAGGGTGACATATTGTTCCTTGATGGGGTCGAAATAACTCCACTCCAGCGTTGGCGATTCTGACTTCTTCGTCTGCGGGATCACGGCTGTGTCAAATTTTTTCGTGCCGCTGATACCGACGTCGTCATCGCCTTCGAAGGTGGCGGAGGGCGGGTAGGTGCGCCATCCCTCCGGGTCCGTGATCTGAGGAGCGGTTACGCGGTCGAAATCTCCGCGACCGGTGATCTTTGCGGTAATGGTGATCGGGTCGCCGGCCTCAACCATCGTGGGCTTAACGCTGGTGGTGAGGGTAAAATTTCCGACCGCACCGGCGAAACTCTTTGGCTGGCCAATGAGGGGAAGGGGCTTGACGGCAAGGTCCACGGGTTCGCCTCGAATCTTGATCTGCTGAGGGGGACTCATCATCCGGAAGGCATCGTCAAAGAAAGGGTTCTGGAACATCGGATCGTCGAAGGGACCTCCCGAGCGCCGGCGCGGGCGGGTCTGCGGAATCTGCGCTTCCGCGAGGACCGTCACAGGCCCGAGCTTTATGTTGCCCGCCGTTGCCGCGGTGACGGCGGTCTTGTAAGTCACCATCACATACACGCGGCCGTTGCGGGTCACCTGGCTCTGCTCCGGCTTGGTCGTCTTTTGCACGGTGCAGCCCTCGGCGGTGATTTCCGGCATCTCCAGGAGTTGCGCCCGTACGCGCGCATCCACGAAGAGCCTAATCTCAATGGGAAGGGCCTCGCCGATGTACGCCGAATCGCGAGGGAGGACGAACTCGGCATAATAAAGCTGGCCGTTGCCATCCGTGTCCTGTCCCGCGCCGGTGCTGCCGCCTCCGGAGGAAGCCGTGCCGCCGACCCGTAACTCCAACGGCCTCGTGTTATAAGTTTTTCCATCGACGACGACCTGCTGAGAGGGGATCACGAACTCGCCCGAGCGCTGGGGTACTACGGAATAGGTGTGGACCACGCTGCGCTGGATGTGCGAACCGCTGCCAAATCCGCTGCCAAACATGATCTGCGTCTGGGTGTTCGGGCCGACATAGGTGATCGTGAGGCCGTCCACGTTGATATTCTCAGGTACGCTGGCGTCGGCGGCGCCGTTGACGGTGATCGTGAAGTCGACGGACTGGCCGGCGTCCGTGGTATTGTCCGAGAGGGCGGCGCTGATCTGAACGTCATCCGCCCGGGCCTTGCCTGTTGCCAGAGCTCCGGCCAGAAAGAGGCAGAGGATCGCCGCCAGGATTCCGGAATGGGGATGGGAGCGAGGTTTCATCGGGTCACCAGTCTTTATACGCCGGTTGGTTGTTATCGTGCTTGCCTTCAAAAGATACATGTTCTTCCTCGCCGCGCAGTGAATCAATTAGGGCGCGCGCTTGCGAGGGGGTCATTTCTCCGGGGCGAGCGGCTTCGGTCGCGGCTTTGGCCGCAGCCTGGGCCTCGGATTGTTGATCCCGCTGCGCTTGCTCTTTGAGGACGCCCTGACCATTGGAGGGGGTTGGGGAAGGGGAGGAGCCATTCGGATTTTCTTTTGGATTCGCCGAGGCCTGGTTGTGTTGGTCCTGCTGCTGGCCGCCCTGCTGCTGTTGTTGGTTCTGCTGGCCCTGGCCGCCCTGCTGCTGGTTCTGCTGTTGCTGGTTCTGCTGTTGCTGGCTCTGCTGCTGCTGATTCTGCTGCTGCTGATTCTGCTGCTGCTGATTCTGCTGCTGCTGGTTCTGCTGCTGCTGGTTTTGCTGCTGCTGGTTTTGCTGCTGCTGGTTTTGCTGCTGCTGATTCTGCTGCTGCTGGTTCTGTTGCTGCTGGTTCTGTTGCTGCTGGTTCTGTTGCTGCTGGTTCTGTTGTTGCTGGTTCTTCTGTTGCTGCTGCTTCTTGTTGAGGTCATCGATCATCTTGCGGACGACGTCCTCGTTGTACTTCGCGTCCGGGTTGGTCGGATCGACCTTCAGGGCCTGGTCATAATGTTTCAGTGCCTCCGTCCATTCCTTGATCTTTTCGTCCTTTCCCTCTTGCAGGGCGCCCCGTTGGACGAGTGTGTTCCCCAGGTTGTATTCGGCTTGTTCCCTCAAGGCCTGGTTCGGGCTGCCCAACACCTTGCCGAAGGATTCCAGCGCCTTGTCGTAATCTCCCTCCTTGTACGCGGAGGCGCCGCTGTCGAATTCCAGGCCGCCGGAACTCGGGTTGCGCTCCAGTTGACCTTGGAAAACGTCGTAGGCGCCTTTGTAGTCCTTCTGATCGTAGAGATTCAGGCCCTCATTCTTCGACCAGCCGCGGTCGGGTTGGAGCAACGCGAGGGCCAGGGCGGCGGCCGCGGCCAGCGTCGCGACTTCGCGGGACCGGCGGACAGGGGGCCGCGAATTAACGCGGCGTTCGCGGCGGCGTTCGCGGATGAACATCGATGCCATCAGCAGCAAAATCCCGGCAGCCAGGGGCCACTCGTAGCGCTCGATAGGAATGTTTTGCCTGGTCTCGAACTCGTGCTCCTGCATCTTCTTGAGGCCCTGCTCGATGATTGCCTTCGCGGCGGCGGGACCATTGTCC
>Ga0182030_10026671_pt1 | contig 10441 bp, 10 predicted proteins | sample 812S3MmetaG_FD_121299 | JGI IMG/M metagenome (GOLD analysis project Ga0182030, IMG submission 121299) | Permafrost microbial communities from Stordalen Mire, Sweden - 812S3M metaG (Illumina Assembly) | ecosystem: Environmental > Terrestrial > Soil > Wetlands > Permafrost | place: Sweden... | reverse complement strand
TTGCCGGCGATGTTGTGCAGCCCGTCGATCCGTCCGTAGGCATCGAATCCGGTGGCCACTAGGGCGCGGATGCTGGCATCGTCGCCCATGTCGAAGTGGACGGCCCTCGCCGTCCCGCCGGCACTGAGAATGCGATCGACGACCGCCTCGGCCCTGGCCAGACGGATGTCACCAACCACTACCGTCGCGCCCTCACTGGCCAGCCTGAGAGCGGTCGCCTCACCGGTACCCGCTCCCCCGCCGGCCACGATGATCACCTTGTCGTCGAAGCGCCCCATGTCACCCTCACCCCCCTGTCGTCCAGATTGACGGTTTAGCCAACCGCCGTGCCCGCCGCCAACTCGACCGGTTGGGCGCTCGGGGGACGACTCCCCAGAGGCTCGGTGCTCGATGCTCGATGCTCGAAGAGGACGACCAAGGTGAGGCAGGTCCCCGTACGCCTCGGCGGTGGACGCAGAGCCGGTGATCGGACTCCGGGAGCGGAAACGCGCCAGACGAGGAGGGCGTATTTGCGGCCGCTGTCGCCCTTCGAAGAGCCCGGCGTCGCCGATTTCGCCGTGGTCTCGTTCAAGGCGGAGGAGATGGCCTTTGGCCGATGCCGACGTACGGCCGCTTGAGATCAGGCCGGCTCTCGGGCCTCCTTCGGGCGGGTGGCCTCGATCGACGCCTGCAGGGCCGTCGTCCCGTTCGGCCACCCCGCGTAGTAGGCCAGGTGGAGCACGATCTCATCGATCTGCTCTTTGGTCAGCTCACCGATGGCCAGTCCCGACGAGAACTGGATCTCCAAGATGTCCTGTCGACCGAGTGCGCACGCCACGCCGATGGTGAGCAGCCGTCGCTCGTGGACGGTTAGCCCCGGGCGGGACCAGAGGTCGCCGAAAACCTGGGTGAGCGTCTCCTCGACGAACGGAATGCCGCTGTTCGGGTGATCGTCGTCGACGGTGAAGCCATAGACCTCTTGCATCTTTGCCCGTCCCCGGGCACGCAGATCGTCAGGCTGGTCGGTCATGGTTGCACTCTCCGTTCGTGTGGTCAGGCGGGGCCGAGGCCCGGCGGAGACTCCAAGATCTGTTTCGCGTCGGCCCGGGCGAGCGCCACTACCGGCATCTCGACGCCCTGGGCCTGAGCGAGGCCTCCCGCGGCAGCGTACCCAAACAACTGTCGGGCTTCAGGGGTGAGGCAGGGCGAGGCTCAGCGTTGCCTGGCCAGGTAGCCGGCGAGGGCCGGCGCCGTCGTCGGCACACGGCCGGCCAGGCGCCCGGCGAGGTCAGCCCAGGAGTCGAGCACCGCCTCCAGACTCTGGTCGAGCCCCACCACCTCGATGGACCGGGTGGGGCCTGAGTTGACCTGGAGAGCGCCGGCCACGGACGTCCGTCTCAGCCCCGTGAGCGGGAGCGGCGCTCCATGGCATCGGCGTACTTGGCGAGGTCGGGGTCGGCGGCCATGGCGTCGGCGTACTTACGGCGAGCCGCCTCCCGCTTGGCCGGCAGGTAGTCGGTAGGCCAGAACCCATCATGGGGCTGGTAGCCCTTCAAGACGTTGCGGGCCACAGTGACCTTGTGGACCTCGTCGACACCGTCCATCACGCTCATGGCCGGCGAACCTGCCCACATGGCCTGCAGGGGTGTGAGGTCGGTGACCCCAAGGGAGCCGAAGATGTGGATGGCCCGGTAGGAGACCTCCCGCAGCACCTTCGCCGCCGTGTACTTGCAGGCGGCGATCTGGGTCCTCGCCTCTTGGGTGCTCGAGTTGTCGATGGTCCAGGCCGTCCACAGCACGAGGAGCCGTAGCATGTTGATCTCCGCATACGAGTCGGCAAGTGCGCTCTGGACCATCTGGTGATCGGCTATCACCTTGCCGTGCGACTGGCGGCTGAGGGCCCGCTCGCACATCATGTCGAAGGCCCTCCTGCACTGGGCGATGGCCCGCATGGCGTGATGGATGCGCCCGCCCCCGAGGCGCCTCTGAGCCAGCACCTTGGCCCCGCCCTCGGGACCGAGGAGGTGGTCGAGGGGGACCCGCCCGTCGTGGTAGAGGATGTGGTCGTGGGTGCGGGGCTGGTCCATGAACTCGATGCCAGGGGTGTCCCTCGGCACCACGAACATGCCGTTGGTGCACATCACCACGAGGATGTCGGCGTGCCGCCCGGCACTGGTGAACCACTTCTCGCCGTTGATCACCCACTCCTCGCCATCGCGCACCGCCGTCGTCACGAACAAGTTGGGGTCGGATCCGCCCTGGGGCTCGGTCATCGAGTAGGCCGACCAGATCTCTTGGGCCATGAGGGGCTCGAGCCACCGCTTCTTTTGCTCCTCGGTGCCGTAGGCGGCGAGGAGCTCCATGTTCCCCGTATCGGGCGCCTGGCAGCCGAAGATGGACGGGGCCAGGGCGTAGCGACCGATGATCTCGTTGAGCAGCGCCAGCTTCAGCTGTCCGAAGCCGGGACCGCCGAGTTCCGTGTCGAGGAACACGGCCCAGAGGCCATGCGCTTTGACCTCGGCCTGGAGGGGATCGACCAGGGCACGCATCTTCGGGTCCCGTGCCCTCAAGCGCACGGCGTAGGGGAAGACGAGCTCGAGGGGTTCCACCTCCTCACGGCAGAACTGCTCGACCCAGTCGAGCTCTTCTTGGAATTCCGGTTCTGTCGAAAAGTCCCACGCCACTCAAGTGCCTCCCTGGTGCGCTGCCTGGCGTTCATCATGGCCGGGCGCCCGGGTCGGCGCGGCGCGGCGGAACGACGATGACGACGGGTCAGTCCGGGATGTAGGCGAACGTGTCCGGGTCAGGCCCTGTCGGCTCATTGCGGTCGAGGGTCCCCATCGTTGACATCTGACCGTCGTCCAGGGCGAAGTCGAAGAGGGCGAAGTTCTCCCGCACCCGGGACAGGGTCACGGACTTCGGGATGACGATGTCGCCGCGCTGGAGGTGCCAGCGCAACACCACCTGGGCCGGTGTGCGACCGAGCGCCTGGGCGATCTCCCCGATGACCGGATCGTCGAGGACGCGGCCCTGGGCGATGGGCGACCACGCCTCGGTCGCCACCCCGTGGCCTGCGTCATAACGACGCAGCTCGTTCTGGGCGAAGTAGGGGTGGATCTCGATCTGGTTGACGGCAGGGACCACATCCGTCTCGGCCGCCAGACGGTCGAGATGATGGGCCAGGAAGTTGGACACCCCGATCGAGCGGGCCCGGCCATCTTTTTGGAACTCGATCAGCACTTCCCAGGTGGACACGAAATCCCCGCCGTAGAGGGTTGGCAGGGGCCAGTGGATCAAGAACAGGTCGACGTAGTCGAAGCTCAGCTCGGCCAGCGTCTGTTCGAAGGCCCGCCGGGCGTGATCGGGGCGGTGGAACCCGTTGTTGAGCTTGCTCGTGACAAAGACCTCGGACCGGGGGACGCCGGACTGGCGGATGCCTTCAGCCACGCCCCTCTCGTTGCGGTACATCTCGGCCGTGTCTATGTGCCGGTAGCCGACCTCTAGGGCCTGTCGGGTGGCGGCGGCCGTCTCCTCGGGCGCGATCTGGAAGACCCCGAAGCCGAGCTGGGGAATGGTGTGTCCGTCGTTCAGGGTGACAGGCGGCGTGGCCTCGGAGGCCTGGCGGTGCTCGGTCATGTGGGGCGGGTTCTCCTTGGGCTGAGATTTCTCGGAAGGGGTGGTTCCGACGTCGGGGCTGCCACTGAAGCACATGGCATCCCCTATCCCTATCCCTACCCAACCAGCTTGCGGCGACGCAGGACAATTCCGCGTCCCGGTTGGCATTCGGCTGACCGGACTCGGAACACTTGCCCACTAACCCGGCCGGCAGTGGGGCGGAGCGGTACGCTGCCGACCATCCTCACGTTGACCCTGGGCCATCTCACCCTGCGCCGTCGTCGCCGGCAGATCACGACCGGGGTAGGGCGCGATCATGGATAGGTCGGGGCCACGGGGCCGACGAACGACCGGCAACATCCGCCGGTCCGGCTCGGGCGATGTCGGAGAGCCGCGCTGGCCGATGGCCCTCGCCGTGCTGGCGACAGGCGGGCTCCGTGCCGCGCTGCCGCCGGAGCTTCGGGCCGGTGACTCACGGTGGCTCTATCTCGTGATCATAGCCGGGCTCCTCGGAGTCCTCATCATCGGCGATCCGGGGCGCATCGACCGCGACAAGCGTTGGATGCGAGTGGTCACGGGCTCGCTGATCGGCTTCATCTCCCTCGTCAATGCCACCGCAGCCATCAAGCTGGTCATCGACATCTTGGACACGGCCAAGTTCACGACCGACGCCAACGTCCTCTTGGTCAGCGGAGGTGCCATCTGGCTCACCAATGTGATCGCTTTCGGCCTCTGGTACTGGGACGTGGACGGCGGTGGAGCGGCGGCGAGGGCCCGTGGTCCCATCCCCCACCCTGGATTCGTGTTCCCCGAGATGATCAACGCCCACTGGGTGCGCGAGGGGTGGTACCCGAAGTTCGTCGACTACTTCCATCTCTCATTCAGCGCAGCCACAGCCTTCAGCCCGACGGACGTCTCGGCCATCAAGCCGTGGGCCAAGCTCATGATGATGGCCGAGGAGGCCATCTCCTTGATCGTGGCCATCCTCGTCGTGGCCCGGGCCGTCAACATCCTGAAGTAGCCGGGCCGAGGGCCCATCAGCCGGGTCGCCCACCCGCTTCGGCACAGGCCCCTGACGGTGGGAATCGTCGAGCCTGGGTTACTCTCGACGTTCGTTATGAGCCGCCTCGATCACGCGACCCCGCCCTCGAACGGGACCAGTGCCGACCAGGTGTCGCTGAGCCACTCGACCGGTCACCCGAGGTCGGACAGTACCTCCTGGCCATCGAGGCGGACGTTGGCCGTGGTCGTCATGTCGCTGACCGTGGCCTTGGCTGCCGCCTGCAGTGTCAGCGCGCCGAGTTCGGCGTCGACGACCAAGGACACGAAGCCACTCTCGGCCGGGAAGTATCCGTCGAAGGTGTCGAAGGAGGTCTGCAAGAGCGACGCTCCCCACGACGTGGGCGAGGCCCTGGGAGAAAAGGCCACTGTCACGCCCCCGACGTGGGTCAACCACCTCTACTCCTGCACCTATGAGTATCCGAACGCCAAGATGACCCTCTCGGTCAAAGAGCTCTCGAGCCCGAAACAGACGACCGCCTACTTCAACTCGCTCGGGGCCCAACTGGGCGTGGCCCGCAAGCTGACGCTCCTCGGCCAAGGGGCGTTCCAGACGACGAACGGCTCGGTCGTGGTGCGCAAGGACTACAAGGTGCTGCTGGTCGACGACTCGGGCTTGCCGGCCAAGTTCGGCCACCCGCCGACCACACCGGGGAATATCGCCGTCACCGTGGCCGACGTGGTGCTCGGCTGTTGGGCCGGAGACTGACCCATCGGACCTGAGGGCCGAAACAGTCAGTAGCGAGCGAGGTAGCCGGCCGTGGCGTCTGTGATGCACGCCCGGGTGTCCGACATCGACCGGGTCACGCCGAAGAGGTCGGCCAACGACACCACGCGAGCGCCGAGCCCCTCTGCCCTCCGTCGGGCCGCCACGTCCGCCTGCCCGGCGATGACCAGGCAGGCAAGGCCGGAATCGGCCGCCCGTTCAATCACCGAGCCCACCACTTTGCCGGCGAACGAGCCGAGGTCCAAGCTCCCTTCCCCGGTCACCACCACCGGGTGCTCGGCCAGCTTCCGATCGAGGCCGACCATGCCGGCGACGATCTCGAAGCCCGACCGCAGCCTCCCGCCGAGAGCGGCGATGGCGGCGCCAAGACCACCGGCCGCACCGGCACCGGCCATGGTTGTGACGTCGAGCCCGAAGCGATCCCGGTACAGCTGCGCCAATCGAGCGAAGCGGTCGGCCAGCTCGACCAACTGCTCGTCCGTCGCCCCTTTCTGCCGGGAGAACTGGGTGACGGCCTCATCGAAGCCCACCTGGACGTCGCAGGCCCCGATGAGATCGATCCCTCCCAGACCGCCCGCCTCCTCAATGGCGGAGATCGCCCCGAGGCCGCCGTCGGTCGTGGCTGAACCTCCGAGCCCGACGACGATGCGATGCCGCTGGCCCGGCCGGGGGCGCGGGCCATCGCCGAGGCAGCGCACCGCCTCGGCGATGAGCTGGCCGGTGCCCCTCGTGGTTGCACCCATGACGTCGTTGCCCTCGGCACCCCCGACCAAGGCCAGGCCCGAGGCCCTTGCCATCTCCACAACGGCCAGGCCATCGAAGAGCAACCACTCGGCCTGGAGGGTGGCGCCGTTCGGCCCCTCGACGACGGCTGACCGCCGCTCGCCCCCGAACGGGCGAAGGACCTCGATGAGCCCGTCCCCCCCATCGGAGAGTGGGGACTCGTCGGTCTCCCAACCTTGGGCGGCGCCGGCCTCGGCGATGGCCCGAGCGGCCTCATGGGCCGTCACCGTCCCCCGGAACTTGTCGGGGACGGCCAGGAGCCGATGTTCCTGTGCCCTGGGCGCCGTGGCGCCGCTCATCGACCAGCCAGCACTGGCTCGTAGCTACTCGCCGAACAGCAGGCCGTAGTTGGCTCCGCGGCGGAGGTGGTGGCCGCCATCGACGGCCAGGTTCTCGCCACTGATCCACGAGGACTCGGGACCAGCCAGGAAGCGGACGGCCTCGGCGATGTCATCGACCGTCCCCACCCGGCTGATCGGCGTCTCGGCCAGGTAGTCGTCGAGCAGCGGGCCGCCCCCGGTGATCGGAGCCATCAGCTCATCGTCAACCAGTCCAGGCTGGACGGTATTGACCCGGATGCCCACGCTTCCGAGCTCTTCGGCCGCGTACTTGCACATCATGTCGATACCCGCCTTGGCTGCCCCATAGGCCCACAGGTAGCGGTGGGGGAAGTGACCGGCCCCGGACGACATCCCGATGATGGAGCCCCCCTCGGGCTCGGCTCCGTCGACACCGATGCCCACCCCGGCCGCCATCAGGGGGGCGGCGTGCTTGATGGACAAGAAGGTTCCGATCAGGTTGAGGTCGACCGTGGCCCGGACCTGTCCGACATCGGCTCCGGCGATCGGACCCATGTGGTGGGACCCCCCGGCATTGGCGAACAAGATGTCGAGTCGGCCTCGCTCTGATGCCGCAGTGGCCACGGCCTCGGCGATCTGCTCCTCGACGGTCACATCGGCGACCACATAGGAGGCCGTACCCCGGGGACCGTCCCCTGAGCCGGAGGCCGCCGCGGCCTCGAAGGCCGTGACTGCGGTGCGTAGCTTGTCCTCGGTGCGCCCACAGATCGTCACATGGGCCCCGTGGCGTACCAAGAGCTTGGCCGCCCCGAACCCGATGCCGCTGCCGCCCCCGGTGACCAAGGCCGAAAACCCAGCGATTCCCCCGGAGCGATTGGTCCCACTGCTCACTGTTTCCACCCTTCGTTTCATCGGGCCCGACTGGCTGTCGACCCGCCTTCAGGACGTGCTGCAGAATGTCCGTTGGCCTGCAGCATGCTACTGAGCGGGATGTCCGGCAATCCGGCCGGACCAGTGATCATGAAGAGGACGGTTGCGATGGGTTCGAGGCAGTTCAACTTGGCAGACCTGTTCGAGGTCGTCGCCGACACCGTCCCCGAGCGCCCGGCCCTGGTGGCCGGGGACATTCGCCTGACCTACGGCCAGTTGGACGAGCGAGCCAACCGGTTCGCCCATCACCTGGCGGCTCACGGTGTGAAGCCCGGTGTACACGTCGGCATCCTCGCCTACAACCGGGCCGAGTGGGTCGAGGCCATGATCGGCTGCTACAAGGCCCGGGCCGTCCCGGTGAATTTGAACTTCCGCTACGTCGCCCCAGAGCTCCGCTACGTGATCGACAACGCCGACTTGGAGGTTCTCGTCTACGAGCGGGGCCTTGCCGGACTGGTGGCCGAGGCCATGGAGGGACGTGAGTCCGTGGCCCCCATCCACCTCATCGTCATGGAGGACGGCACGGACACCTCCGATGGTGAGATCGCCGGGGCCGTCGCCTACGAGGACGCGCTGGCTGGCGAGTCGCCCGATCGGGACTTCGACCTCCGTTCGCCCGATGACATCTACGTGCTGTACACCGGCGGGACGACCGGGATGCCGAAGGGCGTGCTCTGGCGCCACGAGGACATCTTCTTTGCCGCCATGGGTGGGGGTGGGTGGGGCAACACTCCCATCGCCGAGGCGGACGAGCTCGGCGGGAGGCTGAACCCCGACGATGCGTCCAGGGCCGTGCTGTTGGTCGTGGCCCCGCTCATGCACGGCAACGCCCAGTGGACCATGTGGAACGGCTTCATGATGGGTGGGACCGCCGTCCTCTATACCGAGCGCCGCTATGACCCTGACCGCCTCTGGCGCCTGGTTGGTGAGGAGAGGGTGGTGTCTCTCTCCCTTGTCGGCGACGCCATGGCCCGGCCCCTGGCCGATGCCCTGGCCCAGGCCACTCCCGGCACCTACGACACCTCCTCGCTGTTCGGCATCGGCTCGGGCGGGGCCATGCTCTCCAAGACGGTGAAGGACGAGCTGAAGCACCAGCTCCCGAACGTGATGGTGATGGACCGGTTCGGCTCGAGTGAGGGAGGAGCCCAGGGCGGGGTCGAAGAGGGTGCCGACGGTCCCCGCTTCGTGATGAGTGACGACACCGCCGTGCTCGACGACGACCTCTTGGCCCTCGTGCCCGGTGACGGTCGCATCGGCCGACTGGCTCGCACCGGCCGTATCCCCCTCGGGTACTACAAGGACCCGGTCAAGACGGCGTCGACGTTCCCAGTCGACGCACAGGGCGTGCGGTGGTCGGTCCCCGGGGATCTTGCCTCGATCGAGGCCGACGGGACCATCACCGTGCACGGCCGGGGATCGGCGTCCATCAACTCGGGGGGAGAAAAGATCTTCCCCGAAGAGGTTGAATCGGCGATCAAGAGCCACCCCGGCGTCTTCGATGCCATCGTCGTCGGGCTACCGGACGAACGATTCGGGCAACAGGTGGCAGTCGTCGTCCACCCGAAGGACAGTGGCGACGCCCCGAGCCTCGAAGCCATCCAGGAGCATTGCCGAGCGTTCATCGCCGGCTACAAGGTCCCCCGCCGGCTCCTGGTCGTCGAGGCGATCCCGATGACAGCAGCGGGCAAGCCCGACAGCAAGGCGGCCAAGGCCCTGTTCTGACACCGGGCCCTGGACGACCGGCCGACTCATGGTCGCTGATCGATGGCTATGCGGGCGGCGACGACCGATGCCACGGTGGTCGACACGAGGTCGGCGGCGGCGGTGAGGACACCGGCATCGATCTTGGCAGTGAGGGACAGGCCCGCGTCGGGCCAAAGCCCGGTGACGTGGGCAGGCACGGGCCGCGACCGGGAGCGAACTGCTGCGACCAGGGCCAAGAACCCGAGTTCGACCTCCCACTCCGGGCCGGGGCAGCCGCTGGCCACCGACACCAAGGTGTCGGGGCCGCGCCGGCCGTCGGTCCGACCCTCGGGACGTGCGGACACACGGAGCTCGGATCGCCCCTTCAGGCGCACGGTCCGAGAGGCGGGACAGATCCACTGGTCGTCACAGCCACCGATCTCCGGCCGGGGCTCGTACCGACTCCAGTCCAGCGCGCACCACACAGAGGTTGCCCAGCCCAATCCTCCGGCCAGCACGGCCGCCCTGGCCCCCGGGGCCAATCCGGCGAGCCACGGCTCCCAGTGGAAGGTGCGCCAACCCGTCCGCTCCCAATCGAGCAGGGCAGCCGCGGCGATGGGGCCGACGGCCTCGGCCGGGGAGTTGAAACGTCCGGAGGCGCAGGCGTCGACCACGGCCAGTCCGAGCGACCGGCGGACGAAGGCCGGCTTCCACGAGAACGGCTCTTCCACTGCCGCCCCTTCGGGATCGATTCGAGCCCGACGCAGGAGGGGAAGGGTAACGACGACCTGGTCGCCCTCGGGCAAACGCTCGACCACCGGGGCGATACCGGACCTGAGCCGGTCGCGGAGCTCGGAGCGGATCGCCTCGGGGAGCGCCCCAGCCGGCGGGGCCGACGGGGCCGACGGCTGCGTAACGGGCTCGGCCGCACAAGTCGTCATGCGGCCAACAGGTGCCCGGTGGCACTCCCCGTATGGCCGTCGACCGCCCGACCTCGCTCACCCACCGAAACCGACGAGCACCGCGCGCACAGGTCGGCCGGCGCCGGCAGGGGCTCTGACCCATGGGCCAGGTTCCACAGCGATCGGGTCCCGGCAAGGGTCCGTCGGGCCGCACCGAGCAAGAGGTCATCGGTGACAGGCTCCACGTCGAGCTCCCCTGTCCTCGTGTAATACGTGGCCACCACGAACGGCGGAGCGGGGTGGCGGAGTGCCTCGATCAGGGCGTAATAGTGGAGATCGGCGCGGTGTTCGGGCCTGCGGGCACCCGCCTTGACCTCGACCAGGGCGATCGAGGCCTCGGTCGTGGCCGGGCGGCCGATGGCCAGATCCACCCGTCCCGACAGCACCACAGCGCCCTTCGACAG
>Ga0182030_10026669_pt1 | contig 10442 bp, 10 predicted proteins | sample 812S3MmetaG_FD_121299 | JGI IMG/M metagenome (GOLD analysis project Ga0182030, IMG submission 121299) | Permafrost microbial communities from Stordalen Mire, Sweden - 812S3M metaG (Illumina Assembly) | ecosystem: Environmental > Terrestrial > Soil > Wetlands > Permafrost | place: Sweden... | reverse complement strand
TCAACTTTCGGCCCAATCTTGTTATGGCATGCAACCTTTGGTCATCGGTTCGCCAGCGTTGGCGCCGAAGCCGACAGCGCAGCGTTTGATTGGAACGAAGCCGAGGCTTGGGATGCAGAAGCCGAGTTCTACAAAACAGGCGCTCGAATTTAACTAGCTTATGGCCTTGCTGGCGAGGCGACCGGTTGCGGCTATCGCAGCGTCACACTTCCGGTGTAGGAAATAGCGGCGGGTAGACCCAGCGCTCGCACACGCCTTCGTCGGACATCCCGTAAATGTGCTTGAGCAGCAACAGCCCGATCGCGAACCGCGTCGGAATCCCCGGCCGGCCCTTGTCGCTGTAGAGCGGTGCGATCTCGCCGTCGATAAAGTCCCAATCGATCTGGCCAGCGAGCTGCGCCAGTTCGTGCTTGAGGTTGATGATCTGGTCCAGCCGCGCTCGGAACAGATCGCCTGATCGCGTCGTCTCGGGCTTCTTCGGTCGCATCGTGCTCCTCCGATGCGGCAACTGAATCATGCTTCGCCAAAAAGGGGAATCTCAAAAATGAAATCGCAAGGTTCTGCACCCGATGCCCACAAAACCCTGCAATCTCAAAACCGCCCGCGAGCCAAAAACTGACTCGCAATCAATGCCTTAGAAATTGTTCACGGACGACTAAATAGTCGTCCGTGAAATATCCCGAAGCGATTGACCGGCAATAGAAATTGCTTGAATTCCTGCGTTTGGATTTGCCGGAAAGTAGTGCTCGGGGGTCGATTTTCTTGCAAAATGCGGTTGGGGATTTCCTCGAATCTGGAGCTGTGATTCTCTACCCTCAAACGTGATTGGCGGAGGGTTCGATGCGGCCACGGGAGCGGCGGGGAAGCGGCGAGCAGTATCTGTTTCGTTCGCGGCTGGACCAAGTCATCAACATGGACCACGCGCTGGCGAAGCTGGCGCGGACGATCGACTGGGGGTTTCTGAAAGAGAAGTTCGGTGCTGGTCGGCCAAATGCTGTATGAACATGTTCAGCAGCACCTATCTGAAACCGGAAGCCGCTGCACGGTTGCGGGCGAAGTAAACCTCAAGGTTCCGAAGCTTCGGCGCCAGAATTTCGAGACGGCCATCATCGAGCGTTACCGCCGGCGCGAAAGCTCGGTCGAGGAGGCGCAACATGTTCGCAGAGGTTGGCTTCATGGCGTATCGCCGGAAGTCAAAGCCAGCATTTCGCTTCGCGTGATCCACGGTCAACAAATTTAAATTGAGAGCCGCCTTTGGGTGGCTTTTTCGTCTGCGCACGATAATACTGCCGATCTTATCGCCGGTCAGGCTGCGATGCTCGACCAGCGCAGCGGCAATCGCCAACATTGCCGCGCGATACTATGTCAGCAACGCGGCGACTTCGATGCGGCAAAAATCCAGATCGGCGGTGACCGGGTTCGGGCATCGCAGGTAGTGTCCAGAATCTTTCGCAATTCGATCATGGCAACAACTCGAAGCACAGGCATACCCGGTGGCATCTAGTATCAGCGAGCCCGAATACGTTGCGTTTGGAAGCGCCTTCAATCCATCGTCTTCGCTCATTGCTTCGATCCCTCCTCAGTTTAGAGGAAGCCGACAATCCTGAAAGTGCAAAAAGATTCTGTACGTTATTCGATTGACTAGGCGAGATGTATCGGATTAGGGTCACAACCGTATTTAGAACATCCTTAATCGATTTTTCCGCCTTTGGGCTGGTGGCATGAATAAGGCGATCTCACCGGGTAGTGAGTTCACTGTGGTCGGCTCCGAATTGCCTGTTGAGATGCAATATTTTGGTGACAGTGCCGCCGCCGGATCGGCACCGGTTGCTTCCGCGCCAGCTACCAAAACTCCGCCGGAACCGGTGACGGGATCCGCGGATGCCCCCGCGGGGGTGCCAACGCAACAAGGCCCCAAAGGTCTAAGGTTCGATTTCAACGACGGCGCGCGCGTTTTTTGTCCGGACGGCGAGCAGCATCCCTGGCGCGTCCGCCTGCGTGATCTGGATACCGGCAATATCCTGTTTGAAACCGAGTTTGCCGGCGGCAGGGTCAATAGCTCCAAGCGCTACTTCGTGCGGTTCGGCATCGAAGTGACGCAGCAGGGCGAAACGGTGTTGAGCCACGAATATTCGGCCAGGGATCAGGATGTCCTGATTCAGTTCCCGGTGGGCACGCTTGGCGATCCCATGGGCTGGTTTCCCTATGCGGTTAAATTCAAAGAGCTTCATGGCTGCAGGCTTACCTGCGCCATGGGAGAGAAGCTGATCGCTCTGTTTCGCGACGCATATCCCGACATCAATTTCCTCACCCACGAAGAGATTAAGACCGAGAATTATTATGCGACCTACAGCATCGGGCTGTTTTTCGATGACAAGGACTTCGTGTTTCAGCCGTGTGACTTCCGCCATGTCGGACTTCACCGCACGGCGGGATATATTCTAGGCGTCGATCCGACCGAGCGTGCGCCGCGCGTTGCGATCGCCGACGACACGCGGCCGATCGCCGAGCCTTATGTCTGTATTGCGGTTCAAAGCACCACCCAAAGCAAATACTGGAACAATCCGTCGGGATGGCGGGAAATTGTCAAGTTTCTGAAGGATGCCGGTTATCGGGTGATCTGCATCGATCAGAAGGCGACGCACGGTCACGAACTGGTCTGGAATCACATTCCCAACGGCGCGGAAGACGACACCGGCGACAAATCGCTGGCCGAGCGTTTCCGTTTGCTCAAGCATGCCGCGTTTTTTGTGGGCCTTTCGAGCGGACTGTCCTGGCTGGCCTGGGCCAGCGGCACGCCGGTTGTGATGATTTCCGGGTTCACGCATCCGACCAACGAGTTCGAGACGCCTTACCGGGTGATCAATTATCATACCTGCAACAGTTGCTGGAACGATCCCCGGCTTCGGTTCGACCACAAGGATTTCTTCTGGTGCCCGCGCCACAAGGGCACCCCGCGCCAGTTCGAGTGCACGCGGTTGATTACCGCTGCACATGTAAAAAAAGTGATCGAGACTATTCCTGATTTCATGAACGCGTCGCACTGAATTGCCTGCCAGGCAGTTCGGTGTCGGAATGATCTGCTCTTTATGCTTTTTCAGAGGGATTCGTTGCGATGAGCCAGATTGTAGTTTCCGGGGGAACCACAAACGTCGACGTAATAGATAGTTCCAATACCTATCTTGTCGAAAGTAACGGTACTCTGAATATCGAGAGCGCCGGTCTGATTTCCGGACAGGTGACCGTGAGTAGGGCTGGCTTCTTAGATATTCAGTCCGGCGGCGGGGCTGATCTTGTCACGGTGTCGAGTGGTGGGACAGCAATCGTATTTGGACTCGACCCCGTCACTGCCGGTCTCACCGTTATCGATAGTGGCGGCCTTGAGATCATTTCTTCTGGCGGCTCAACGACCGGCGGCACCCTCGTAAGCGGATTTATCGGTGGCACCGGCGTTTTTGGCGGAACGGTGGACGTTCTCTCCGGTGGCGCATTTAGCTTTTCCACGGACTTCGCCGGCGGCATCACGAATGTGTCTGCTGGCGGTACGGCTCACGATCTAGTCGTTTCGAGCGGCGGTACGCTCAATGTTGCGGGCACCGTCACCAGCAATGTCCTCGTCGCCAGCGGCGGCATCGAGAACGTGTCGTCCGGCGGTGTAGTTTCCGGTGCAATTAATACCGGCACCCTCGTTTCCGGCGGAAGGGTGGACGTTTTTTCCGGTGGCGCTTTCAGTTTCTTCGAGGACGTCGCTGGCGGCATCACGAATGTGTCCGCCGGCGCTACGGCTCACGATCTAGCCGTTTCGCGCGGCGGTACGCTCAATGTTGCGGGCACCGTCACCAGCAATGACTTCGTATTCAGCGGCGGCGTTGAGACGGTGTCGTCGGGCGGCATCGTCGATTCTACGGCCGTGGAGGGCGGCGGCTCACTGAACATTCTGTCCGGCGGCACCGTCGAGGAATTCGAGGTTGCGAGCGGCGGAAAGTTGGTTGTTTTCGGCCTCGCCAACACCATTTCCGGCATTTCCGAGGTGGCCGGTGGCGGCCTCGAGATTATTTCGTCGGGCGGCACAGCGACCGGCGGCGGCGCCCTCGTAAGCGGAATTTTACCCGGCACCGGGGTCGTGGGAACGGTGGATGTTCTGTCCGGCGGCTCATTTAGCTTCTCCACCGACTTCGGCGGCGTTACCAATTTGGCTGCCGGAGCTGCCGGATACAATTTGGCCGTCGAAGGCGGCGGCATCTTGAACGTGCTGGGCACCGTCACCAGCGACGCATTTGCCTTTGCGGGCGGCGTTATCAATGTCTCGTCCGGCGGTCTCGTCTCCGGTTCGAGCGGTGCCGGCACCACGGTTTCCGGCGGCACGGTAAACGTGCTGTCCGGTGGCACGTTCGAGTTTTCAACGGTCTTTAGCGGCGGCAAACTGAATGTGAAGAAAGGCGGTACCGTCGATCATCTCCACGTATCCAGCGGGGGCGTGCTGAACGTAGCCGGCAAAGTTACCAGCAATGTCGCGGTATATGCCGGCGGCGTCGAGACGGTGTCGTCCGGCGGCGTGGTCTCCGGCTCAGCCGGTGCCGGCACCGCGATTTCCGGTGGCACAATGAATGTGCTCTCGGGCGGGACCGCGGAATACCTTACGGTATACAGCGGCGGCACCATCAATGTCTCCGCGGGAGGGCGCGCCGAGTTATTCGACATCTCTGCGAGCGGCACGGTCAACGTCTCGTCGGGTGGGACGGTGGATTCCCAGACTGTCTCAAGCGGCGGCACGGAGACCATTCTGCACGGCGCCACCACTAAAGATTTCGAGGTAGCGAGCGGCGGAACACTGGTTGTCTTCGGTACCGCCAACACCGCTTCCGGCTTTTCCTATGTGGACAGTGGCGGGCTAGAGATTATTTCGTCGGGTGGCACAGCGACCGGCGGCGTCGTGGTCAGCGGAATTGTAGCCGGCACCGCGGTCGGCGGAACGGTAGATGTGCTGTCCGGCGGCTCATTCAGCTTCTCAATTGATTTCGGCGGCACCACAGATATTTCTGCCCACGGTACCGGACACGATCTAGGCGCCATAAGCGGTGGCACCTTGAATGTGTTGGGCACCGTCACCAGTAATTTATTCGCCGATTCCGGCGGCGTTATCAATGTCTCGTCCGGCGGCGTGGTGACTGGCGTAACTCATTCCAGCACCGCCGTTTCCGGCGGAACGTTGAACGTTCTTTCCGGTGGCACATTCAGTTTCTCCACCGACTTCGCTGGCGGCATCACGAATTTGTCCGCCGGCGGCAAGGCTCATGATCTCACCGTTTCGAGCGGCGGCACGCTCAATGTTGCGGGCACCGCCACTAGTAATGTCACGGTTTTAAGTGGCGGCACGGAAACAATTTCGAGCGGCGGCGTAGTAGGCGGTGCGGCAGGCGGTGCGGCAGGCGGTGTGGTCGGTTCGGGCACATCAGTTGCCGGCGGTGAACTGGATGTGCAGGGCGGCGGTACCGTGGGTTTTGCCTCGGTGTCGCTCAACGGCGTATTGAACCTGTCCTCCGGCGGCACGGCACATGACATCACAGTGTCAAAGGGCGGCAATCTCAACGTCGCGGGCACCACCACCAGCAACATCGCGATCGCCAGCGGCGGGGTCGAAACGGTGTCGTCCGGCGGTGTGGTCTCCTCGGGCACGAAGGTCCTCAACGGCGGCTCGGAAGATATCCTTGATGGCGGCACCGTCATTGGCGCGATCATTTCCAGCGGCGGTGTCCAGATCGTCGAATCGGGCGGCTCGGCCGGCGGCACCATCGTGTCGAGCGGCGGCACCCTCGAAGAGTTCGGCGGCGCGATTATCAGCAGCGATAGCATCAAGGTCGGCGGGATCGTGGAATTGGTGTCAGGTAGCTTCGTCGGTCCGATTTCGGTCGGCAGCGGCATCACGCTCGAGCTGGGCAATAACGGCTCGGCGTCTGACGTCACCATCGGCAGCGGCGGCAGGGTGAAAGTTCTGTCCGGCGGTGTAGACGTTGGCGACACCGTTAGCAGCGGCGGCACCGAGACCGTGTTTGCGAGCGGCACGACCAGCAACACCACGGTCCTCAAGGGCGGCACCGAGATCGTGTCTGCAGGCGGCACCGCCAGCGACACGACGGTGTCGGGCGGCGGCACGCTCGATGTGCTGTCCGGCGGCATCGCCGATCCGGCGACGATCTCCAGCGGCGGCAGTGAGATCGTCAGCGCCAACGGCACCGATGATGGGGCGCAGATCTCCGGCGGCAAGCAGCTTGTTTTTGGCGTAGCGAGCGGCGTGACGGTCTTCTCCGGCTCCCAGGTGGTCGAAGCGGGCGGTACGGCGAGCGAAACCACGGTTTCGGGTACCGGCGCCGAGACCGTGTTAAGCGGTGGCACCGCCATTGGCGCGACGTCCGTGGCCGGCGGTACGGTGACCGTTTCGTCCGGCGGCACGTTCGAATTCACCAGTGACACGACGGCCAAGCCTGTTGCCCTTGCCGGCGCCACACTGGAAATAGGCTCAGGTTACGTCTTCAGCGGCACTGTCAACAGCGGCATCAAGGTGGAAATCCTGTCCGGCGGCGTCGACATGGGCGTCACCGTAAGCAGCGGCGGCAGCGAGATCGTCCTTTCCGGCGGCACGGCCAGCAACACCACCGTCCTCAAGGGAGGCACCGAGACGGTGTCGTCCGGCGGCATCGCCAGCGGGACGACGGTATCGAGCGGCGGCGTCGTGAGCGTGCTGTCCGGCGATACGACGTTCGTGAGTGCGACGGTCTTCAACGGCGGTAAGGTGAATGTGGCGAACGGCGGCACCGCGCAGGATCTGACGGTATCCTCGGGCGGCGCCCTCAATGTGGCCGGTACCATCACCAGCGATGTCACGGTATTTGCCGGCGGCGTCGAGACGGTATCGTCAGGCGGCCTGGTCAGCGGTACGGTTAATGCCCTCACCTTAATTTCCGGGGGCACGGTGAACGTGCTGTCGGGAGGCGCGGTCGACTTTGCTGGGGTATTTGCCGGCGGCAAATTGAATGTATCGAAAGGCGCTACCGCGTATTACATCGGGGTGGTCTCGGGCGGCGCTTTGAACGTAGCGGGCACCATTACAAGCGATGTCACGGTTTTTGCCGGCGGCGTCGAGACGGTGTCGTCGGGCGGGTTGGTCACCGGTCAGGCTAATTCCGGCACCCTGGTTTCCGGCATGGTGAACGTGCTGTCAGGAGGCAAGTTCGAATGGGCGTTGCTCTCCGCGGGTGGAACGCTGAACGTGTCGGCCGGGGGCACCACCGACGAACTCTATGTTTCCAGCGGCGGCGTGCTGAATGTTCACGGCAAGGTCACCAGTGGTGTCACGATATTTGCCGGCGGCGTGGAGACGGTGTCGTCAGGCGGCGTGGTCAGCGGTGCGAGCGTTTCCGACACCACCCTTTCGGGCGGCGAAGTGGACGTCCTGTCGGGCGGCAAGCTGACCTTCGCGACGGTGTTGTCCGGCGGCGAGCTGAATATCTCCAAAGGCGGCAGCGCCGCCAGTATCCTCGTGTCCAGCGGCGGCAATTTGAACGTGGCGGGCACCACCACCAGCAATGTCACGGTTGACAGCGGCGGCTATGAGACAGTGTCGTCAGGCGGCATGGCCAGCGGCACGACGATTGCCGGCGGTACGGTGGAGATCACCAGCGGCGGTTCGGACGGCGGCAAGGTGACGTTCGCAGCCAACAGTGGAACGCTGCAGCTGGATTCCACCACTTTCAGCGGAACCGTCGCGGGAATGACGGGACAGGACACGATCGACCTGCGTAACTTTAGCTTCGGAACGGTGAACGTCACTTCTTCGGTTACCTCTGCCAGCGCCACGCTCACCGTCACCGATGGTGCCCAGATCGCTCACATCGTGCTGCTCGGCAATTACATGGCCTCAACCTTTACCGCCTCCAACGACAGTTTCGGCGGAACGTCGATCGTGGATCCCCACGTTTCTGCTGCCCAGGCGGTCTCGCTGGCGCAGACTCACAGGGGATGAGATTGGGGACAACCGCTTGTCGACCTGCGTCCGGTCGGCAAGCGGGGCAGGGAATTGATGAATTGGTTCTACCCGACCCGGACCTTTCGATCGATGGTCGGAAAAGACACCGGGACTGACGATCGCTTCGCCCGCGCCGCGGCGGAAGGCTTCGGCGCCTTCATCCTCGGCCGCAACATGTTCGGGCGCGATCGTCGAGGAGTTCTCCGCGCTGCCGATGGCACCATGGTGACGTTGACCGAGGGCAGTACCCGGCCGATCGCCGAGATCAGGACCCATGCCGGCATCGTCCGGGTCGAGCGCTACCGTTTCGAAATGAAACTTGACAACGCGGCGATGGAGAGCTTCTTCTCGTCGTTGAAAACCGAGCGGACTGCGCGCAGAATGTACCGAATCAGGGACGACGCCAAGGCCGACGTCTTCGATTATATTGAGCGCTTCTACAATCCGAAACGCCGGCACTCGACGATCGGATAGGGTCCGCCTTGCACGGCGGGGCGTTGCGTTGGCGGCGAATAGTGGAGGCTGGCGGAGCGACATCCACAACCGCTGGCACAAACTGCAATCTATCTGCCTCGGAAGGCTCCGCCTGGGACTCTCGCAATTGACGTCGCCAGCCAAATAACTGTTGCGGCGACAACCCATGTCGTCTCGCCACTCCAGAAACGGATTCGCCGCTCGTTACGATCTCTGCGACAATCCGAGCCTTGTCTTCATCGCTAAACGACCGCCTTCGACCCGTGCCGGTGAAGACCTCCAGCCGATGAACCGGCTTGGTGATAGCATTATCCACTGTGTCCATTCTAAGCCTAGCGGTTAAAACAAAAACCGAAGACTCGCAGATCACCTCATCATCTGGAAGGTGACCGCGGAACACCGCTTACGTTTGGCCCATCTCTTGATAGGATCATCAACCTTCGCCATCCGCTGGTGCGTCTGGCGGCAGAGATTGATTGGGCGTTCCTGGCCGGACGCTTCAGTTCGGTCTGACGGATCGGGCGGGGGCAGCCACCATTGCCGACACGGCTGGTGGCCGGACTGCTCATTCTCAAGCACATGCACAATCTGTCCGACGAGGCGCTGTGCAACCGGTGGGTGGAGAACCCGTACTTCCAGTACTTCTGCGGGGAAACGGTGTTCCAGCACGAGGTGCCATTCGATCGCTCGTCGCTGACGCGCTGGAGCCAGCGGCTGGGTGAGGAGCAGATCGCCGCGCTGTTGCAAGAGAGCCTCTCGGTGGCACACCGGAGCGGGGCGATCGAGACCAAAGATCTCGAACGGGTTGTGGTGGACACCACCGTACAGGAAAAAGCGATCGGGCATCCGACCGATGCCCGGCTCGCCCACCGCGCGATCGAGAAGCTGGTCGATCTAGAGTCTTTCCGATTTTATTTGAATCGGGGGATTCCCAAATCGGCGGCGTTCTGATTCAAGATTCATACTGGAGGCGGAGGCCAGCATGAATGCCGCGAGCTTATTCTCTGGATCTGCGAGAGCGTGTGGTCGGATTGGTTGCGAGCGGCGAGCCGTGCCGCGCGGTGGCTGAACTGTTTGACGTCAGCGTTGCGAGCGTCGTGAAGTGGTCGCAGCGGGCACGGGCGACAGGCAGCGCGGCTGCCAAGCCTATGGGCGGCAAGCGTCCTTATCTGCTGGAGGGCGAGCGCGATTGGTTGCTGGCCCGGTTGGCTGAGAAGCCCGATCTAACCCTTCATGCGCTATTGTCGGAGCTTGGTGAACGCGGCGTCGTGGTGTCATGCGACACGCTCTGGCGGTTCCTCAAGCGCCAAGGCATCAGCTTCAAAAAAAACCGTGTTCGCGACCGAGCAGGATCGACCTGACATCGCCCGCCGTCGCGCCTGGTGGAAGCGGCACCAACTTAAAATCGATCCTGCTCGTCTCGTCTTCATCGATGAGACGTGGGCAAAGACCAACATGGCCCGTACCCATGGCTGGTGGCGACGTGGGTTCCCGCTCAGGACCAAGGTCCCGCACGGCCATTGGCGCACGATGACCTTTCTTGCGGCACTCCGGCATGACCGCATCGCCGCGCCCTGCGTCATCGACGGGCCAATCAATGGCGAGAGCTTCCGCGCCTATGTCGAGCAGGTGCTGGTGCCGACACTCCAGCCCGGCGATATCGTCGTGATGGACAACCTCGGTTCCCATAAAGGGATCGCGATCCGCAGGGCTATCCGCGCCGTCGATGCACGGCTCGTCTTCCTGCCGCCTTACAGCCCCGACCTCAATCCGATCGAGCAAGTCTTCGCAAAGATAAAACTCCTGCTCCGCAAAGCCGAGGAGCGCACCATCGAAGGCGTTTGGCGGCGCATCGGCAGTCTGCTTCAGCACTTCACGCCACAGGAATGCGCCAACTATCTGCGCAATGCAGGCTATGCTTCAATCTAAACCAGAAAGACTCTAG
>Ga0182030_10026667_pt1 | contig 10443 bp, 6 predicted proteins | sample 812S3MmetaG_FD_121299 | JGI IMG/M metagenome (GOLD analysis project Ga0182030, IMG submission 121299) | Permafrost microbial communities from Stordalen Mire, Sweden - 812S3M metaG (Illumina Assembly) | ecosystem: Environmental > Terrestrial > Soil > Wetlands > Permafrost | place: Sweden... | reverse complement strand
TTCGCCGACATCGCGGGGGACCGCGAGATCAAGGTGCTCATCCACACCGGCACCGGCGAAAACTACAACGCCAACTGGGGGCGCATGCCCAACGGCGACCCCGTGGAAAAGCCCGACTATCTGATCATGCCCGGCACCCGGGGCCTGCACAAACTGGACGAGAAGGCATGGTATGCAAGGCACCTGATCACCAATGTGCTCGACGTGGACGTGCCGATGATCAGCGCGGTCAACGGCCCGTGCAACATGCACTCGGAGGTGCCGTTGCTCGGCGACATCGTGCTGGCCTCCGATGACGCCTACTTCCAGGACGCGTCACATTTTCCCCGCGGCCAGGTGCCCGGCGACGGCCAGCACGTGATCTGGAGCTTTCTGGCCGGCCACACCCGCGCCCGCTATTTCCTGTTGACCGGCATGAAGCTCGGTGCGGCCGAAGCCAAGGAGTGGGGCGTGGTCAACGAGGTACTGCCCAAGGACAAATTGCTGGACAGGGCTTGGGAACTCGCCCGCGAACTGGTCAAGCGCCCACCACTGACGCTGCGCTACTCGCGCCAACTCTTCACCAATCCCCTCAAGCGGGCCTTCATCGACGAACTCGGCCACGGCCTGGCCCGGGAAACCTATGCGCAGCGGGCGTTCTTCCCGTTCGGCGGCGAGATGGCGCCCCTGGACAGGGCCTGGGACCAAGCGCCCTGGTCCAACGGAACTCCCGCGCAAGACGATCAGCGCAGCGAAGGAGTCCGATCGTGACCAGCATCCAGCAGCGACTCTCCACCGGCCGCGGCAAGTTCACCACCGACTATCCCGAACTGGGGACCGACCCGGTCAACTATGAAGACTCGATCTCCGAGGAGTTCTTCGCCGACGAACGCAAGTCGGTCTTCGAGCGAAACTGGTTGTGCGTAGGGCGAATCGAACGGTTGCCGCGCAAAGGATCGTACTTCACCCGGGACCTGCCCGGGCGCCTCGCCTCGATCGTGATCGCCCGCGACCTGAACGACACCGTGCACGCGTTCCACAACGTGTGCGCTCACCGCGGAAACAAGGTCGTCTGGCAGGAGCACCCCGGCGAAGAGTCCTCGGGAACCTGCCGCGCGTTCTCCTGCAAGTACCACGGTTGGCGCTACGGCCTGGACGGCAAGGTCAACCACATCACCAACGAGGGCGAGTTCTTCAACATCGACAAGGCCGCCCTGCGAATGCCGTTGGTGCACTGCGAAGTCTGGGCGGGTTTCATCTTCGTCAACCTCGCCGAGGACCCGGTGCCGCTACGCAGCTTCCTCGGTGACGGACTGCTGGGCATCGAGGCCTATCCGTTCGACAAGATGACGCAGCACTACGGCTTCTCCACCCGGATCAATGGCAACTGGAAGCTGGCCGTCGACTCGGTGTGCGAGTGGTACCACCCGCCCTACGTGCACGGCCGCTTCATCGACCCGGACGTCTCCAAAGCGGAGAAGATGGTGCCCCCCGTCGACTCGTACCACTACGACCTGTTCCGGCCGCACATGCTCACTTCCGTGCCCGGACCGCCGCCGCTGCCGTACCGCGAACCCGGCACCGCAGGACCCGCCCGCCAGGATCAGCGCTGGGTCTACAAACTGTTCCGCGCCGGCCTGTTCGGGCCCGACGACGTTCCGGATATCGGGCTCGAAAACGGGGGCGCCGACTTCTTGAACCGCGGCAACATCGCGTCGTGGGGCAACGACCAGTTCTGGGTCTTCCCCAACATCTCCATCCAGCTCTGGGCGCGCAATTACTACATCACCTATACCTACTGGCCCGAGACCGTCGACACGCACATCTACGAGATCGACATGTACTTCGTGCCGCCGGCAAACGCAGCCGACCGCCTAGCACAGGAATTGGTGGTGGACAGCACGATTGAGTTCGCGATGCAAGATGTCAACACCATCGAGGCCACTCACTCGGCACTGAAAACCCGCGCGCAGAACACCTTCCACCTTAGCGACCAGGAGCTCCTGATCCGCCAGTTCCACACCGTCATCCGCGACACGGTCGGCGCATACCGTGCTGCCAACTCCGCACGGGAGGCATGATGTCTGATTCTGGATTGCCCAGGGAGTTCGCTGATCTCGAATCCTTTGTCGCGGACTGGGCTTTGCCAACCCGGGCACAGCGCTATGCCGCTCGATTGGCCAAGCCCTACGACGAGCTGGTCGCCTTCTACGACGCCATCGCACCCAGGGCCGAAGAGGCAATTGCCTACCTGAATGGGCTCGACATCAACGAGCTTCCGGACGACGCCGAAAGGTTACTCCAGCTGCTGTACTCGATGATCCTGGTCTCCTATGCCGTCAACGTCTTCAAGCAGAATCGCATCCCGGATTCCGGTGCCGCCTTCTTCGAAATGGTCGCCGAACCGGCCGTGTAACAGCACCTGTGATAGGACGACAATGTGACGGCACCCGAACGGCCAAAGCCTCGCGACTCCAGCACGCGCGACATGCTGGTCGACGCGACGAGCCAGATCATGCTCGAGGAGGGCTATGCCGCGGCCACCTCGCGCCGGGTCGCGGCCAAGGCCGGCGTGAAGCCGGCGTTGGTGCATTACTACTTCCCCACGATGGACGATTTGTACCTGGCCGTGTTCCGCCGCGGCGCCGCGGGGTATTTGGAGAGTCAGCAGAAGGCGTTGGCGTCTGACCGCCCACTGCATGCCTTCTGGGACACCCTCATCGCACCCAAGGACACCCGATTGCTGTTGGAGTTCATGGGACTTGCCAACCACCGCAAGGAAATCCGGGCCGAGATCGCGGCCTGGTCGGAGCGGTGGCGCGAAATGCAGATCACCGCGCTGAATTTCATCGTCCGCGAACACGACCTTGACGCAAACGAATTCCCGCCTGCCGGGCTCGCCGTTGTCATCGCCGCGATCGGCCGTACCCTGATCTTGGAGGAGGGGCTGGGTTCCTCCGGAGGCCACCGTGAGGCCGTCGCACTGGTGAACCGCTTCCTAGACCGATTCGAAATGCCGGAGCCCAAGGTCCGCCGGGGTCGCGGCGCGCAAGGCTGATCCGAAGCTAGTTCAGGGCAGCACGATTCGCAGTCGCTCCCAGCCGCGAACCGTGGATGTCGACGCGAGTTGAGCCGTGTCGTAATCGATATCCCACTCCGGCCACCTGTTGAGGATCTCGTCCAGCGCGACGCAGCCCTCCAGTCGGGCCAGGTTGGCGCCCAGGCAGTAGTGCACGCCCTTGCCAAAGGTGATGTGGGAGATGTTGTCGCGGTGGATGTCGAAGGTGTCCGGATCTGTGTAGCGGCGGTGATCGCGGTTGGCGGCGCCGAACAGCAGCAGCATTGCGCTGCCGGCCGGGACCGTGGTGCCGTAGCACTCGAAATCGCTGGTCATCCAACGAGCGACGTGCGGCCCAGTCGGTTCGAACCGTAGCGTCTCGTCGATGGTGCGGTTCAGCAGCGACCGGTCCTGGTGGATCTCGCGGCGCTGGTCGGGGTTCTCGGCGAGCACCTTGGCCAGCCAGCCGATCAGCCGGCCGGTCGTCTCGTTGCCCGCACCAGCGACCACCTGCGTGTAGTGCAACACCTCTTTGCGCGTGAGTTTTCGATGCACGCCATGCTCATCGTCGAACTCGACATTGAGCAGCGTCGTCATCAGGTCGTCGGAGGGGTTGTGGGATCGCCATTCCACATAATCGGCGTAGATCCGGCCGTCGGCGATGGAGTCGGCGTTGGCGACCTTCAGCGGTGCGCCCGGCTTGGTGCGCAGGTTGGCGTCGTTGGCGTCGCGAACCGAGACCTGTTCGGACTCCGGGATTCCCAGCAGCATGCCGATCACCCGCATCGGCATCATCGATGCCAACTCGGCGATGATGTCGAATCCTTCAGCCCCGACGAGCGGATCCAGGCACCGCACACAGTACGCGCGGATCTGGTCCTCGATCGCGGCCATCCGGCGCGGCGTGAACACCCGCGACATCAGCCCGCGCAGCCGCGAGTGTTCCGGCGGATCCTGGAACATCATCACACCACCGGGCATGTCGAATTTGGACTTCACCAATTCCAGGATGTCGCTGCGCCGGCTGGAGAAGACCTGCCAATTCGCCAGTGCCTGCTCGACATCGGAATACCGTGATATTGCCCAGAAGTCGTGCTTCTCGTTGTAGTAGATCGGCGCTTCTTCGCGCAGCCGCGCGAAGGTCGGATATGGGTCGGTGTTGATGCCGACGTCGTAGGGGTCGTAGTAGACGTCCATGTGGTTGGTGACGGTCATCGACGCTTCCTTACTTCAGGCAGCTTCCGGCATCCACCGGCAACGCGACGCCGGTGATGTAACGCGCTTCTGCCCTGTCCGCGCGCCGCGCAGGTCACGAAGGCGACCTCGCCATCCATCCGGCCCATTGCAACCTCCCGCCCACCATTTTGGGCGATCGCCCAACTTTGTGGCGCAGGCCATGTTTAGCAGCATCCAGATCAGTGCGTCAAGGGCCCTAGCTACGGGTTGACTGCCGTGTCGATCAGCGTGGCGGCCGCGGCCCGCGCGTGCACATACGGCGCGACGTCATTCACCGAAGTCGCCAGCGCGGTGGCGCCTTCGAACAGCACGGCTAGCTGCTGCCCCAGCAGGTGCGGATCCGCGGCACCGGCCTCCCGCGCGACGCCGACGAGGCGACGGGTGAATTCCCGCTTGTGGTTGCGCACGATCTTGTCCGTGCTCGTCAGGGATCCGGCGGATTCGACGGCTGCATTGTGAAAAGGGCAGCCACGCAGGACTTCTGCGCTAGGCCCTTCGAAGATGCCGAGCAGCCGCTCGCGTGCGGACAGTGTGGTGTCGCCGAGACACTTCCCGGGAGCCAGGCCACGAGCATCGAGGCCGCGCAGATAGTCGTCGACGAGGTCGTTCTTGCTGGGGAAATGTTGATACAGCGTCCGCTTGGATACGTTGTCCCGCTGTGCGATGAGCTCTACCCCGGTCGCGTGGATTCCATTGCGGTAGAACAACTGTGCCGCGGCGCGCTCGATACGCTCACGAGCTCCGCGCCCACCCGGCGGGCGCGCGGACACAGTGGTGTCGGCCATGCGCCCGGGCGCTATTAGCCGCTCGTTATGCCGCCCCCGACGATGTCCCGTTTGTCCCGACGAACTACATCGAGTGAGCCGTTATCAGTTGTGGCGGGCGGCTTCCTGGGCAAGCTGTACCCGGGAAGTCAAGCCCAGCTTGGTGTAGACGTGCGTGAGATGGGATTGCACCGTGCGTGGTGAGACGAAAAGCCTTGTCGCGATGTCATTGTTGGCCAGTCCTTCGGTGACCAGTCGCACCACGTCGCGCTCGGTGGGGGTGAGCGAGGCCCAGCCACTGGCCGGGCGTTTGCGTTGGCCGCGGCCGCGCTGGGCGTAGGCGATCGCCTCCTCGGTGGACAGGGCAGCGCCCTCGGCCCACGCGGAGTCAAAGTCGCTGTCGCCCATGGCGTCTCGCAGCGCAGCCACCGATGCGTGGTAGTCGGCGTCATAGATCTTGAAGCGGACCTCGCCGATGCGTTGCCGGATGGCCTCTGCCGCGCCGAACAGCCGGGCCGCTTCGCGGGCACTGCCGCCGTCACCGGCCAGAGCGGCGAGGCACTCGAGGGTGTCGGCAACGCCTGGGCGCGCCTGCATGTCGGCGGCGCGTGCGAGCGCGTCGTGGGCGTCGCGTTCGGCCTGCTCCGGCTCACCCTGCGCGATCGCCACCCGGGCGCGCGTAGTCAGCGCCCGCAACAGGTAAAAGCCGGTCGTAGTCGACACCGCCTCGTCGGCCCAACGACTGGCGGCAGCGAGATCCCGGTCTGCCAGCGCGGCCTCGGCATTCCAGATGCGCTGCATTGCCGCCGTGCCACCACCCACGACAATCGGATATTGGGAGGCGGCCTCGCGCGCCTCATGCGCCGCCGCGAAATCCCCGGCGGCTAGGGCCGCGAATCCCGACACCGCGTGCCCGACTACCGCGAACCTCCCGCCGAGCTCCGCGCCGCCCTCAATGATCGCCCCGGCCACCGTGCGGGCCGCGGCCGCCTCACCCTGGAGTGCGAGTGCCGTGCTCTGATCAACGAGGCTGCTGACCCTCCGGATCTCGTCGTGAGCCGCCTCGGCCTCGGCGGCCACCTCGCCGAACTGTGCGGCGGCTCCGGCCAAATCGCCCTGCTGTAGCTGCGCCCCCCCGAGGTAAAAGCGACAGATACGCGAGTTGAACCCGTCGCCGATCGCGTCGGCGAGGTCGCGTCCTTCCTCGCCAGCTGCGCGCACCGCGATCGAGTCACCCGCGATGCTCGCTGTCGCCGCCTGCAGGGCGAGGATCTGGCTGAGCCGCCACCGATCGTCCACGGCACGGGCCAGGCCAATCGCCTCGGCGAAGCATCCCCGGGCCACCTCGACGTGATAGCCCAGGCCCGCGATGAAGCCGCAGGCGGTCAATGTCCGGGCCAGCAGGGCCGGCTCATCGATTTCGCGCGCGATCGCCAGGGCCTGTTCGGCCTGATCCATGCTCGCGGCGGGGCCGGCCCAAGCATCAAGCACCGCCTTGTCGGCGAGCGCCCGCGCGCGCACCGCGGCCGCCACCTCGAGGTGCTGCGCGTTGAGATCGGCGAGGGCGGTGTCGAACCAGGCCAGCCCTTCCCGGAGGCGCCCCCGCGCGAGCCACAATGGTTGCAGCGAGGACGCCAGCGCTAACGCCAGCTCGGTATCGGAGTTTTCGCGGCTCCACCCGAACGCGGCCCGCAGATTGTCGATCTCGATCTCGGCTTGCTCGAGACACTGCTCATAATCACGGCCTGCCGGCGCGTCAAACACGGCGGCCATCGCCGTGTAGTAATCACGGTGACGCGAGCGCACCGCGTCGGCCTCGCCGGATTCGCCGAGTTTTTCCAGCGCGTATTGGCGGACTGTCTCCAACAGCCGGTAACGCGTTCGGCCGCCGGTGTTTTCGGCCACCACCAGCGATTTGTCCACCAGCAGCGTGAGCTGGTCGAGCACTTGGTAACGCTGTACGTCGCCGCCACCAGCGACCGTTTGGGCGGCGTCCAGATCGAATCCGCCCTGAAACACCGCCAACCGGCGGAACAAGACCCGTTCGGGTTCGGTCAACAGGGCATGCGACCAGTCCACCGAGGCGCGCAGGGTCTGTTGGCGGCGCACCGCGGTCCGTGCACCACCGGTCAGCAACCGGAACCGATCATGCAGGCTGTCGAGGATTTCGGCCAGCGATAAGGCGCGCACCCGCGCCGCCGCAAGCTCGATGGCCAGTGGCAACCCATCCAGGCGCGCGCAAATCTCGCCCGCCGTCGCGGCATTGTCATCGGTGAGGGTGAAATCGGGACGGGCATGGCGGGCCCGGTCGGCGAACAGCTCGATCGCCTCGTCGGCCAGCGACAGCGACGGCACCCGCCAACCCAGCTCACCGGCCACGCCGATCGCTTCACGGCTGGTCGCGAGGAACGTCAGCCCCGGCGCGGCACCTAGGAGGGCGACGACGAGCTCGGCACTGGCATCCAGCAAATGCTCGCAGTTGTCCAGCACCACCAGCATCTGGCGGTCGCGAACAAACCGCAGCAGGGCGTCCATGGTGGAACGGCCGGGCTGATCAGGTAGCTCGAATGCGCGGGCCACCGCGATCGGAACGACGTCGGGATCGGTGATCGGCGCGAGATCCACATACCAAATCCCTTCGCCGAATTCGCCGGAAAGGTGGCCCGCGATCTGGATTGCCAACCGGGTTTTACCCGCTCCGCCCGCACCGGTCAACGTCACCAATCGGTTCTGGGTCAGCAGCTCCCGCACCTGAGTCAGCTGCTCGTCGCGCCCAATGAAGGTGGTCAGTTGCATCGGAAGACGCTGCGATAAAACAGCTTTGACGACCCGCAGCGGCGGGAAATCGTTGACCAGGTCGGGGTGGCAGAGTTGTACCACCCGCTCTGGGCGGGGCAGATCACGCAACGGGTGGGTGCCCAGATCGGTCAAACACGCATCGTCGGGAATTCGGTCGACCACCAATGCCTCAGTGATACCCGACAGTAGGGTTTGGCCGCCGTGCCCCAGGTCGCGCAGTCGCGCGGTCCGGTTGATGGTTGGGCCGGCGTAGTTCCCCTCACCGCGCAACTGGATCTCGCCGGTATGCACCCCGATACGCAACCGAATCGGCGCCAATGGCGCGCGCTGTAACTCCAGCGCCGCCGCCACCGCATCCGACGCACGGGCGAACGCCGCCACGAAGCTGTCGCCCTCACCCTGCTCGACGGGGCGCACACCGTCATGGGCGGCGACAACATCACAGACAGCCCGGTTGAACCGCGCAATCGCGGCGGTCATCTCCGCGGGTTGGGTTTCCCACAGGCGCGTAGAACCCTCGACGTCTGCCAGAAGCAACGTCACGGTGCCCGTCGGCAACAGACCGCTCACACCAAGCTCGCTCCAGTCCACCAGCGGCGCATCCGCACATGGATCGATCTCGCTCATGCTAGCCAGCATGGGCCCATCGCGGACCCCAAAACATCAGCACAAACGCGTAGATCGCGGCAGACCGCGCGCCGATGCGTCAGTTGTGGCGGGCGGCTTCTTGAGCGAGCTGCACGCGAGAGCTGAGCCCAAGCTTGGTGTAGACGTGCGTGAGGTGCGACTGCACGGTGCGTGGTGAGACGAAAAGCCTTGTGGCGATGTCGTTGTTGGCCAGCCCTTCGCTGACCAGTCGAACGACGTCCAGTTCGGTGGGGGTGAGCGAAGCCCAGCCGTTGGCCGGGCGTTTGCGTTGACCCCGGCCGCGCTGGGCGTAAGCGATCGCCTCCTCGGCGGACAGGACCGCGCCCTCGGCCCAGGCCGAGTCAAACTCGCTCTGTCCCAACGCCTCTCGGGTCGCCGCCACCGAGCCTTCGTAGGCGGCCTCCCACACCTTGAACCGCACTGCGCCCATACGTTCCTCGATGGCGTGTGCGGCACCGAACAGCCGCGCCGCCTCGCGATGACTGCCGGCCGCACCGGCCAGGGTGGCAAGGCATTCCAGGTTCTCGGGAACGTTCCGGTACGCGCAGAAGCTGGCCGCGATCGTCATCGCGTCGTGGGCGTCGCGCTCGGCCTGCTCCGGCTCACCCTGAACGGCCGCCACCCGGGCGCGCGTCGTCAGCGCCGCCGTCATCGCCCATCCCGGCGCTGTCCCGACCGCTTCGTCGGCCCAGCGCCGAGCCGCGGTCAGATCCCCGTTCGCCTGCGCGGCCTGCGCGATGAGCGGGCGCAGGTGCGCCGCGTACCCCGGAAGAAGACTCCCGTGCTCCCAGGCCGACGAGCACGCGTCCTGCGCGGTCCCGACATCGCCGGCGGCCAGGGCTGCGGTTGCCAACGCGTAGTAACCCAAGCTCACGGCGAGCGCGCCCAACTCGGAAGCGGACTCGATGCTGGCCTCGGCCGCGGTTCGGGCCGCGTCCGTCTCGCCCTGCCATGCGAGCACGGTGCCCTGATGCGCGCGACCCACCGCCGCGTGCATCCCATCGTGAGCGGCTTCGCCCTCGTCGGCCACCGCCGCGAGCTGTGCGGCCGCCCCGGCCAGATCGCCCCGCGCGCTTTGCATCAGTCCGAGGCACAAGCGGCAGTGGCGCGAGTTGGCCCCGTCGCCAAGCGCGTTCGCGAGATCGCGTCCTTCTGCGGCGGCCACGCCGGCCGCGATCGGGTTACCGGCGGCGATCCCCGCGCTCGCCTGCCAGGTCAGGATCTGACTCAGCCTCCACTTATCGTCCAACTCTCGGGCGAGTTCGACTGCCTCGGCGAAGTACTCCTCGGCCAGCTCGGCGTTGTAGGCGGCCGTCAACCCACAGGCGGTCAACGCCCTGGCGAGAACGGCATCGTCCCCGATGTCGCGCGCCAGCAACAGAGCTTGCTGGGCCCGATTCACGCCGTCGGCGGTGGCAGAGAGCGTGTCCAGCACCGCTACGGCAGCCAGCGACCGGGCGCGTACCGCTGCCGCCACTTGGTCGTTTTGCGCCACCTCGTCGGTGAGGACGGTGTCGAACCACGCCAGCCCTTCCAGGATGCGTCCTCGCGCTACCCAAAGCGGCAGCAGCGACGACGCCAGCGCCAGTGCCAGCTCGATGTTCGAGTTCTCGCAACTCCACCTAAACGCGGCCCGCAGGTTGTCGATCTCGATTTCGGCCTGCTCGAGACGCTGCTCATAATCACTGCCTGCCGGCGCATCGACCGCAGCTGCCAGCGCCGTGTAGTGGTCGCGGTGACGGATGCGTACGGCGTCGGCCTCGCTGGATTCGCCGAGTTTTTCCAGGGCGTATTGGCGCACCGTCTCCAACAGCCGATAGCGCGTTCGGTAGCCCTTGTCCTCGGCGACCACCAGTGACTTGTCGACGAGCAGGGCGAGCTGGTCGAGCACCTGGTAGCGCTCCACTTCACCGCCGCCGGCGACCGCTTGGGCGGCGTCGAGGTCGAAGCCACCCATAA
>Ga0182030_10026665_pt1 | contig 10444 bp, 11 predicted proteins | sample 812S3MmetaG_FD_121299 | JGI IMG/M metagenome (GOLD analysis project Ga0182030, IMG submission 121299) | Permafrost microbial communities from Stordalen Mire, Sweden - 812S3M metaG (Illumina Assembly) | ecosystem: Environmental > Terrestrial > Soil > Wetlands > Permafrost | place: Sweden... | reverse complement strand
TTCGGTCCGGCTGCTTCCGATGTGCCTTTCCGTGCTTCCAATGCTGCGCCAAAAGCGGACGCGGCTTTCCACGCTGCTGGCGGCGTCGCATTTCATCGCCGTCACGGTCTGGGCGGAGAGCCTTCATCGTCTGCCCGACATGGAAAAATCGACGCGCACGCCGTTCTTTTTCGGCATGGCGACGGCCTGCGTCACGCTCACCACCTTGTCCACGGGTCTTGGCTACTGGCTCGCCGGCTCGCTTCCAAAACCGCTCGCGGCGGGTATGATGATGCTGTCGCCGATCTATTTCCTTGCGGCAACCGCGCGGTCGGCGCGGTCGGGTGTCGATTGGCTGGCCATGCTGACGGGCGCGCTGCTCGCGCCGGTGACGCAGAGTTTCGTCGGCGGCGGTTTCGACCTGCCGGTGCTGGCGGTGGTCGGCGGCGGCGGCGCCTGGCTCCTTGGCTATATCGCGAGAAAAAGGGCGTGAGCCTATTTGCCGCCGATCCGGCGCTGGCCCCCTATCTCAGCCTTGTGCTGCTCGGCTTCCTGCCGAGTGAAATCTGGCGGATCATCGCGGTGTTCGCCGCGCGCAAAATCGACGAGGAGTCCGAGCTTTTCCAATTCGTCCGCTGCGTCGCCACAGTGCTGCTGGTCGGCGTCGTGGTGAAGATCGTGCTGCTGCCCACGCAGGAACTGGCGATCGTGCCGGTCTGGGCGCGCTGCGCGGCGATCGGCGTCGCCGCCGCCGCCTTTTTCGCCAGCCGCCGCTCGGTGATCACGGCGATTCTGGCGGGAGAGGCGATCATCGTGCTGGCGGCCTGGCGTTTTGGCGGGTAGGCGATCGTCGCAGGCTGAAGCTTGGCCAGGGCGCCGAAGCCACAGCTGCACGGAGTTTTGTCCAGCAAGTCACGCGCTCGTTGCAAAGATTTGCGAATGCCGCCATCCTTCCCCGTGGAAGTAAACCACTGATTCCGTAGGAGCAAACATGAAAGCCATAGCCGCCGCGGCTCTGGCGTCGCTGACGCTTGCGCTCACGACGCCCGCCTTCGCGGAGTACAAGGGAACCATTGAAGCCCGACAGGCCTGCACACCTGACGTGTTCCGCCTGTGCGGGAAGTTCATCCCCGATTCGGACCAGATCACCGCCTGCCTCGCTCAGAACAAGGCGAGTCTGAGCCCCGATTGCCATAAAGTGTTTGCTCGCGGCGGAGGGCGCCACCGCCGACACGCAAGATTCGCCAACAGGTGACGCGGGCGCCCTCTCCCCGCGAGCGACCCGTAAACGGGGAGAGGGAGCGCGTCGAGCCCCGGCTCGCTCCTTCTTTTGGATAATTACCGCCACGCCCATGCTCTTTTGGACAATCGCCGCCGCGCCCATGCGACTTTTTGCAGTCCAGCCGCGTTAGGGGTTGCGTCGGACCGCGCGACCCCAGCGGACCGCGAATCCTCGTCGAACGGAGCAAGCTCCATGTCGTCTCGTCTTGTCTCATGCGTCCAGCCGGCCATCGCCGCCGCGATTTTCGGTCTTTTCCTGAGCGTTTCGGCGGTCGCCCAAACGCAACACGCCGATCTCTTCACCCCCGAACCGCGCGACGACCGTCCCATCGCCGCTGCAGTGGATCGTGACACCGTGGCCTATTCCGGGCGCGAACAACCCGGCACGATCGTCGTGTCGACGGGCGAGCGCCATCTCTATCTCGTTCTCGGCGGCGGCCACGCGTTGCGCTATCGCGTCGGCGTGGGACGTCCTGGCTTCGAATGGTCGGGAATCCACCGCGTCTCCGGCAAACGCGAATGGCCCGACTGGACGCCGCCGGCCCAGATGATCGCCCGCCGGCCGGACTTGCCCCGCCACATGGCGGGCGGCGAAGCCAATCCGCTTGGCGCCCGCGCCATCTATATCGGCGGCACGCTCTATCGCATCCACGGCTCGAACGAGCCCGACACGATCGGTCACGCCGTGTCCTCCGGCTGCATCCGCATGACCAATAATGACGTGATCGATCTCTATCAGCGGGTGAAGGTCGGCGCCCGGGTCGTGGTCGCGCGCTGAAAGCAACTTTCTTTAAAAAGAATCGCCTAGAGCATCGGGCGTTCCTTTGGAATCGCCCAATGCTCTAGATTCCTTGATAACGCGGCGTTTTTTGCGAAAAACCGGCAGCCACTTTTTCGCACGCCGCTCTAGCCAAGACCAATTGGTCTTGGCGACATTGCGTTGCGTCCGTTCAGTCACCATTCAGCCGCTTTCCGGTGACATGACCCCTTGCAGCCGCGCTACGAATCAGGCGTGTGCGCAGGATAGCGGAGGAATGGAATGAATCCCGGCACATTGAAAACGCGGCTCGCCGCGGGCGCTGTACTTGTCGGCGCGCTGTTCGCCGGACTGGCGCATTCCCTGGCCCAGCAACCAGCCGGAGGACCAGCGCGACTGGCCCTGGTGATTGGCGAGGCCGCCTACAAGAGCGGTCCGCTCTCCTCCGCCGCCAATGACGCCGGGCTGATCGCCGACACCTTGCAACTCGCCGGTTTCGACGTGACCGGCGCCGCCGACCTCGACGAGGACGGATTGCGCCGCTCCCTGCGCGAATTCGTCGACAAGGCCGCCGCCGCCGGTCCCGAAGCGACGGTTTTCATCTATCTTGCGGGACGCGGGTTGCAATATGAGGGCGAAAACTACTTCGCCCCCGTCGAGGCGACGGTCGCCCGCGCCGCCAATGCGCCGCTGGAGGCGGTGCGACTCAGCGATTACCTGCAGCCGCTGGCGCAAATGCCGCTGAGGTCCCGCATCATCGTGCTCGACGCCGCGCGGATCAACAGCTTCGCGCCGGGGCCGCAGGGTCTGGCCGGCGGCCTCGCGCTGGTCGAGCCCGACAATGGCGAATTGATCGCCTATAACGCCGCGCCCGACACGGTCGCGCCCGTTGAGACGACGCCCTATGGCGTTTACGCTCAAGCGCTGAACGAAATGCTGCGCGAGGGCGGCTTGCCCGTCGACGAGGCTTTTGCGCGCGCAAGGCTGCGGGTTTCCGAGGTGACCAAGGGCGCGCAGGTGCCGTGGGACGAATCGAAGCTCGCGCCGTCGCCCGTGCTGTTCGCCCGTGCGCCGGGCTCGCCGCCGCCGGTCGTGGCGCTGGAAACCCAGGCCAACATGCGGGCGCGGCCGATCCGCGATTATCCCGTCGACCAGGCCTTCGCCGCGGCGCTGGAGCAGGACACGATCTCCGCCTATTTCGATTTCCTCAACGCCTATCCCAATTCCGCCTACGCCAACCGTGTCCGCGCCATGCTCGCCGTGCGCCGCGAGGCCCTGACGTGGCGACGGGCCTGGCGCGCCAATACGCCGAGCGCCTACTGGACTTACCTGCAGCGCTATCCGCGCGGGCCGCATGGCGAGGATGCGCGCCGTCGCCTCGCCATGCTCAGCGCCGCGCTGATGCCGCCGCCACAATACACGCCCTACGAATTCGACGTGCCGCCGCCGATGGAGACGGAATATGTCTATTTCGACCGGCCCTATGTGGTGTTCGACGACAATGACTATGGCCCGCCGCCGCCGATGGGCTATTTGCTGCCCGAGCGCCGCGACTGGATGGATCGTGCGCCGCCGCCGCCGCCAGAGCGCGGCCTGCTGCCGTTGCCGCTGATCGCCGCGCCGCTGCTCTTCGCCATACCGGCCATTCGGCACGGGTTGTTCCACGCGCCCGCCGCCGTGCAGGCGCAGCAGCCCGCCGCCAATGAGTATTATGGCAATCATTACAGCAAGCCGCAGGCTCAGCCGGGCGGCAATGCTCCGGCCCAGCCAGGCGGTCCGGCGCCCGCAAATGCGCCGCAGCAGCAGCAACAGTCGCAGCCGGGCGCTCCCGGCGCTCCGAAGCCCACTGGCGCCCCCTTGCCACATGCCGCGCCGACCGCGCCGACCGCGCAACAGCCGCAGCCCAAGGCGCTGCCTGTAGCGCCGCAAGCGCCCAGGCCCGTCGGCGCGCCGGCGCAGGTCGCGCCGCCAAAACCGCAATTGGCGCCGCCGCCGGCGCCGAAGGCGCCACCCGCGCCTCCCGCGGAAAAGCTGCATGTTGCGCCGCCTCCGGCGGAAAAGGCGCATGCCGCGCCGCCCCCGGCGCCAAAACCCGAAATCGCGCCGCCGAAGCAAGTCGCGCCACCGAGGCAGGTCGAGCCGTTGCAGCGCGCGGAGCCGCCTCATCCGGCGCCGGCGCTGCGGCAGGAGGCTCCTGCTCGTCAGCCGCCGCCTCCGCATGTCGAACCGCCGCATCCGGCGCCCGTGCATGTCGCGCCGCCGCCCCCGCCGCCCCCCGCTCCCCGGGCCGAACCGCCGAAACCGGCCCCGCCGCCACCGCACGAACACCCGCGTTGCGGCGCGCCGGGCGAACCGCCCTGTCATTAAGCGCGTCAATAAAAGCCCCGATCAGCCAGACCGGGGCTTTTTCAACTCTTCTCTTGCGAGCGCCTCACGGCGCCGCCGCGACGATCATCCCGGCGGCGAACCATTGCGTCAGAAAAGTCGCCGCCGCCAGGGTCAGTTCCTCGGCCGGCTCCTCGGGGCGGGCGAAGGCCAGCAGGCCGCAGATCTCTCCGAAGGGCTTTCCGCGCAACGCTTCCTGGAGCGCCAGCGCTTCGAGGTCGTCAACCTCGCAATAGTGCACGTCAAGGCCGTCGCGCCAGACAAGAAGTGCGAGATCTTCCGCCCGGGCTTCGCTCAGGTCTGGATCGGCCTCGCCCGCCTGCACGGCTTCATAGGCCGCCAGCGCCACAGCCGGCGCTTTAACGGTAGCGACGGCGGGATGAAAGTTGAAACGCAGGCCCGGCCAATCCTCCTGGGGAATCTTGCCGAGACTTTCCAGCGGCAGCGGCGCGACATCCTCGGCGTCGAAGCTTTTGGCCAGAGCCGCCTCGATCGCCGCGACGCCGCGGACAAAACTTTCCTCGTTGTAAGGAGCAGTCGTTTCAAGAAAGTCCGGCAGTCCCGCGCCGAACCAGCGGGCGTTCCGAAACGTCGAGGGACGTGCGGCGATATAGGCGTCTGCCAATTCATTGAAAGCGTCCTCGCCCATGGCCTCGCGGAAAACCGGATAGTCATTGGCGAGAAATTCCGTCAGGCGCAGGCGATAACCGTCGTGATAGACGGCGAAGGCGTCCTCGATCTTTTCCGCATGAGGCGGCGCCTGGAACTGCGACAGCAGCAGGGGATCGGGCGCCTCATCGAGCACGCTCGCCTGGAACAGCGCCTGCATGTCCGCGAGCTTCATGCCGAAACCTGCTCGCATTTTTCGGCCAGTTTCCGCATGTGCGCCAGCTCGGCCAGCAATTCTGCGAAAGGCGGAAAGGCGTCGTCGCGCTCGATCATCGCGGGCGCGGGCCCGAAGATTTCGCGCGCATAGGCGAAGAGGTCCCAGACGTCGTCGCAGACGGGGTGATCATGCGTGTCGATCTTGCGCGTCACGAGGTCGGTATGCCCGGCGACATGCATCTGCGCGACGCGGTCCTTCGGCACGAGATCGAGATAGGCCCTGGCGTCGAAGCCGTGGTTGAAGCCGGAGACGAAGACATTGTTGACGTCGAGCAGCAGCAGGCAATCGGCGCGGCGCGAAAGCTCAGCCAGGAATTCCGGTTCGCTCATGTCGGCGCCGGAGAAGCTGACATAGGTCGAGGGATTTTCCACGGCGATGCGACGGCCCAGGAAATTTTGCACGCGCGAGACCCGCTCGACACAATGGTCGAGGGCTTCGAGCGTGTAGGGAATGGGCAGGAGATCGTGCAGATTGCGGCCATGCACGCCCGTCCAGGCGAGATGGTCGGAGACGAGTTCCGGTTCGACGCGCTTGATCAGCTTTTGCAAGTCGCTGAGATAATCCATGTCCAGTGGATCGACCGAGGCGAGCGACATGGAGACGCCATGCATGCGCATGGGGTAGTCGGCGCGGATGCGGTCGAGCATGGCCAGCGGCCGTCCGCCGGGAACCATGTAATTTTCGGAAATAATCTCGAACCAATCCACGGGCTGCGCCGCTTCGAGGATCTCGGGATAATAGACCGACCTCAGGCCGAGGCCGAAGCCTTTAGCCCTTTCGAAGCCTTGCGCTTTCTGCTGGGACATGCCGTCGCTCCCAAGCGAAAATCCCTCTCCCCGAAATCGAGGAGAGGGATTGTTACAAGTATAGATCAGCCTTCAACCTTGCCGCCGGCCTTTTCGCACGCCATGGCGGACTTCTTGATGAGGAAGCCCATGCCCTTGCAGGAATTCATGCCCTTGCAGGCGTTGCTGGCGCTCTTGCAGGCGCTCGTGCCCTTGCAGGAGTTGATGCCCGCGCAATGGACGGGGGCCTTCTTGGCCTGAGCCGGGCTGGTCATGGCGGCGCCGGAAACGGCGAGGGCGATGGCGGCGGCGGCGAGGCTGGCGCCGGAAACGATTTTCATCTGCATGGTCGAACTCCCTGATGCATCGCTCTCGTGTGAGAGCGTTGGAAACAGGCCGTCTCGGCCTGCAAAGGGAGATACGGGAGGATTCGACAAAGGTTACAGCGACGATAAAACTTTTTGCCAAGATAGCGCCGAAAAGAGAAAAATTATCGCGTTTTCGACCCGGTAACATCCGGATTCAGTTTCGAAAAAACGCCTCGAAAAAATGTTTTAGCCGCCGGTCAGGCTCATGGACCGGCGGTCCGGCGCCATTTCGCCCAACCATTGCGCGACAAAATCATGACCGCGCGGCTTGCGGCGCATGGCCTCGTCGAGCGCCGCGTTCAAGAGGGCGTTTTCCGGAGAGGCGCGCAGCGGAGCCCGCAGGTCGGTCTGGTCCTCCTGGCCGAGGCAGGTGTAGAGCACCCCGGTGCAGGTGACGCGCACGCGGTTGCAAGTATCGCAAAAATTATGGCTGAGCGGCGTGATGAAGCCGACGCGACCGCCGGTCTCGGCGATATCGACGTAGCGCGCCGGGCCGCCGCTGGCGAAAGCCGACTCCGTCAGCGTCCATTTCCGCGCGAGCTCCGCCTTGACCCTATCGAGCGGCAAAAAGCTTTCGATGTTGTGGGCCGCGTCCTCACCGAGCGGCATGGCCTCGATGAAGGAAATATCCAGGCCCCGGCCATGCGCCCATTCGACCAGTGGCAGGAATTCGCCCTCGTTGCCGCCCTTCAGCGCCACGCAATTGATCTTTACGCGCAATCCGGCGCGCTGCGCCGCGTCGATCCCCGCCAGAACCTGCGCGTGGTCGCCCCAGCGGGTGATGGCGCGGAATTTTTCAGCATTGAGCGTGTCGAGCGAAACGTTGACCCGCCCGACGCCGCAATCGGCCAGCTCCGAGGCGTAGCGCGCGAGCTGCGAGCCGTTGGTCGTCAGGGTCAGCTCGCGCAATCCCCTGTCGGACAATTTTGCGAGCCCGCGAAACAATTGCATGACATTGCGGCGCACCAGGGGTTCGCCGCCGGTCAGCCGTATCTTGCTCACGCCGCGAAAAACGAAGGCGGCGCAGAGACGCTCAAGCTCCTCAAGCGTCAGAAGGTCGGCCTTGGGGAGGAAGTGCATGTTTTCCGACATGCAGTAGGAGCAGCGGAAATCGCAGCGATCCGTGACGGAAACACGGATATAGTCGATCCGCCGCGCGAAGGAATCGACGAGCGGCGGCCCTGCGGGAAAAGTCACGGCGGGAGACTGGATTTCTGGTTTTTCTGGGCGCATAGCCTCTATATAGGCGATTTCCAGCGCGCGAACAGGACTTTGCGTACGAGAGATAAACTGAGGAAATAATATGACCGGCAAGGACCATTGGCCGACCGCGATCCGGCTCATCGAACAGGGGCGCATGCTCGAAGCTTCCTTCGAAAGCGGCGAGGTTTTTTCGCTGCCCGCCGAATTCCTGCGCGTCAACAGCCCAAGCGCCGAAGTCCAGGGCCACACGCCCGCCCAAAAGATCACCGTCGCCGGCAAGAAAAACGTCGCCATCCTCAGGACCGAGCCGGTCGGAAGCTATGCCGTGCGGCTGGTTTTCGACGACATGCACGATAGCGGTTTCTTCACCTGGGAGTATCTGTTCGATCTCGGCGCCCGGCAGCCCCAGCTCTGGCAGGCCTATCTCGACGATCTCGCCGCGAAAAACCTGCATCGGTGAAGCCGCATGGATCGCCTCCGAAATCTGGTCGCCGTTTTTTTGGCGGAATTTCTGGCGAGCCTGCGCTTCTTCTCGCGCCTGCCCCTGCCTGCCGCCGCGGCCGAGGCGGGTTTTCCCGCGGGCTTGCGCATGGCTCCCGCCGCCGGCGCCTTGCTCGGCCTGCTGACCGCCCTACCCTTCATCCTCGCCCTCGATTGGAACGAGCCGCCCCTGGTTGCGGCTTTTCTCGCCCTGGCCGCCGGCGCGCTGCTGTCCGGCGGCTTGCATGAGGACGGGCTGGCGGATGTGGCCGACGGATTCGGCGGCGGCTATTCGCGCGAAAAGAAGCTCGAAATCATGCGCGACAGCCGCATCGGCGCCTATGGCGCGCTCGCGCTTGTCTTCAGCGCCGGCCTGCGCGCCGCAAGCCTCGCGGCGCTGGCCCCCGCGCCTGGCCGCGCCGTGCTCGTGCTCGCGGCGGCAGGCGCAATGTCGCGCGCCGCCTGCCTGGCGCCTCTGGTCCTGCTGCCCCCGGCGCGCGTTGACGGCGCGGGAAAGGCCGCGGGCGCCTTGACTAATGACATTGCGCTTCCGGCCTTTGGCTTGGCTGCGGCGCTGGCCTTCCTGCCCTGTCTTGGCGGTTTTTCATTCGCCGCCTGCCTTTGCGCGGTCCTGCTGGCGACGCTGGCTGCATACGGTCTTTGCACACTGGCGCGCGCGCAGATCGGCGGCCAGACCGGCGATGTCGCTGGCGCCGCGCAGCAACTCGCGGAAATCGCAGCGTTGCTGGTCTTTGCCGCAGCGCAGCGATGAGCAAGGAAAGCATGACTGGGGAAAAGCCGAGCACGCCCTGCGTTCAACGCTGCGAGATCGAGACGAAAACCGGTTTTTGCCTGGGCTGCCATCGTACGCGCGCGGAGATCGCGAATTGGGGGGCGCTGACGGAAGCTGAACGGCGCGCGATCATGCGGGAGCTTGCCGAGCGGAGGCCGCGCTTGTCAGACAGGAGCTGAAGCGCACCCGCTCAGTTCAATCCATTCGAAACGGGGATGAACTTGGTCGAGATCTGAACGCCCATATGCGTGAATGTAACAATCAAGAGGCCGCCAATGATACCACAGATGAAAGCATATTCTATCGCCGTGGTCCCACTATCATCCCTCAGGAATTTCCAGAACCTCGCCATCGCTTCCCCCCGCTTCCGCCGCCCGGCGCTGGCCGAACGTCAAGCCTCGCGCCAAGCTTGCGCCATGGCCGAACGTTCCTCACGTTAGCGGACAAGACTTAACAGATTGTCGAAAAGAGCTTTTCCCGACCCAAAAATTGGGCGAGATGTTGCGCGTATTGGAAAACCCAAGCTTAAAACCTTGCCGCCAATTGCGAACTTTACGCTGGTAAAGTCGCGACCTCCATCGCAACGGCGGGCCGGTCGACAAGATCAAGGGCGTCCCCGACCGTGCGGGCGTCCGCGCCGCGTTTGACCGCATGCGTTGCGAGATGGCGACGAAAGGCCCGCGCGCCTGGGCGTCCGGCGAAAAGGCCGAGCATGTGGCGCGTCATGTCGGCGAGGCGCACGCCTTCGGAAAGCCGGGCCTCGACATAGGGAAGAAAGGCGAGGGTTGCGGCGCGCGAACTTTCAAAAGGCGCCGGCGCTCCGAAAAGCTCGGGATCAACGTCGAGCAGAATGGAGAGATTGTGATAGGCGGCGCGGCCGACCATCACGCCATCGACATGGGGGAGTTGCGCGCGAATGGCCGGAAGATCCTCAAACCCGCCGTTGATGGCAATGGGAAGCGCTGGAAAAGCCTGCTTCAATTCATGCACCAGAGCGTAGTCCAGGGGGGGAATGTCACGGTTTTCCTTCGGCGACAGGCCCTTGAGCCAAGCCTTGCGCGCGTGGACGACGAGCGCGTCGACCCCTGCTGCGTCAAGCGCCCGCGCCATGGCGAAAAGCGCCTCTCGCGGCTCCTGCTCATCGACGCCGATGCGGCATTTGACGGTCACCGGCAAGTCGACGGCCTGTTTCATCGCCGCGACGCAGCGCGCCACAAGCTCGGGCTCGCGCATCAGGCAGGCGCCGAAAGCCCCATTTTGCACACGATCGGAGGGGCAGCCGACATTGAGATTGATTTCGGCGTAGGAGAAGTCGGCGCATATGCGGGCGGCAAGCGCCAACTCGGCCGGGTCTGAGCCGCCAAGCTGGGCCGCCAACGGCTGTTCGCAGGCGTCGAAAGCAAGCAGGCGCTCGCGGTCGCCATGCACGATGGCGGCCGAAGTGACCATTTCCGTATAGAGACGCGCGCGGCGCGAGTGCAACCGCGCCAAGACGCGAAAATGCCGATCCGTCCAATCCATCATCGG
>Ga0182030_10026663_pt1 | contig 10444 bp, 4 predicted proteins | sample 812S3MmetaG_FD_121299 | JGI IMG/M metagenome (GOLD analysis project Ga0182030, IMG submission 121299) | Permafrost microbial communities from Stordalen Mire, Sweden - 812S3M metaG (Illumina Assembly) | ecosystem: Environmental > Terrestrial > Soil > Wetlands > Permafrost | place: Sweden... | reverse complement strand
TGATCCGCCCAGATGCCGCCGAGGATCGTGCCGACAAAACTGAAAAGGATGGCGAAACACGCTACGCCGTAAATCATGCGCGCCATGTCTTTTCGCACCTCTTCGGTGAGCAGGCGGGTGAAAACGCCGAGCAGGACGTAGGTAACGCCCAGCATGCCGACCGCCGCGGTGGCGAGGTATCCGACCGTCACGCACGGCACGTGCGTCCAGAGCCAGAAATTGGTATCCAAGACCGCCCGCAACTGCTCCATGGTGTCGCCCTGCACGGAGAGGACCTGCGCGATGAGCAGCGAGGAGAACCCCATCACCGCCGCCACCACGCTGCCGATGCTGTTGTGGTAGAGGATTTCCAGAATGATCGCCGTCAGCACCGCGCCCCAGGCGATGAAGACGGCGGAGGAATAAAGATTGGTCACGGGAGGCCGCCCGGAAATATAAATGCGCGAGACCAATCCAAACGTGTGCACGCCCCAGGTCACCAGCAGCACCGCCAGGGCGGCGCCCGCCAGCGGCCGTCTCCAGCCCAGCCACGATCCCACGCCGAGCAAAAACACCAGCACGTAAAAAAACAGGCAGAGGAAAAACGGATCGAAGTGATTCAGAAACGATTCGTAAGCGATTTTCGTTTGTATCGCCGGCAATTTTTCGTTGAGCAGCCGCAGGTAATCCGCCGTTGTTGTATTGAACTGCTGGCTGTCGCCTTGCTCATAATCCTGCATCAACTCCATGAAATTCATCAGGCCTGGATTGCGCATTCCGCTGTCATTGAATATCTGGATGGCCTGAGCGACCGACTGCCAATCCTGCCCCTTTTCCAGCGGCGGAACGACAAACAGATCGACCTGATCGCGAATCTTGCCGAAGAGGGTCAGATGATTGGCCAATTCATCGGCCTTGCGGGTGACGAGATCGGCCGTATCTAAAGTCCCCTGCTGCCGGGCCGCCATCGCCTGATCGAATTGCGCCTGCACCTTGTCCTTCTGCGCGAGCAATTCATTGAACGAAAAGAACTTCTTCGAAGAATCCAGGCCGATGGCGCCGAGTAAATCGGGATTGTCGATGCGGAACGTCGGGTATTTCATCCCGATGTCTGGCTTGGCCATCACATCGAGGAGCCACTTGATCGGCGGCACGGTCTGATGGGTCTGGTCATCCACCAGAATCTCGCTGCCATGCGTGATCTTAAGGGCGGTTCGGGCCAGCGTGTCCATAGGCATGGGGCGACCCTCGTAATCAACGGGAAGCTGGCCGAAAGAATACAGGTCAAACGGCGCCCGCTCGGCACTGTCGCTTTGATATGCCTTGACGAAAACTATGGCCAAACACGCCAGCACTAAAACCGCCGCGGGAATGTAGGTGAGCCAGTTGGCCCGAATCGCCGCCGACGTCCGCACACGCCAGGGGATTTTTTCCGCGGGACTCGCCGATGCGGCCTCGCGATCTTTGGTGAATCGCCGGCGCAGAAATGGCACCAGGTGCATTCCAAAATGAATGACCATCCCAAGTGCCGCAACGAAAACCGCGACATACGGAATCCAATAACCGCGGTTGTAGACGACCTGCAGCGTCGTCGTCACTGCCTGTCCGGGCTCTTCGGAAAAGCTTTGCTGATAAAATGTCTCGCCCCGGTAGCGCAGCGGGTGGTTCATCCAGATCAGCGATTCGCGATCGACGCCGCGCGAGGGATCGATCAGCCGGACCCGGCTGCTGAAATTTTTGTCCAGCTCCGACCCGACGAATTTATCGTGGGCGAAGTGAATCAGATGAATCGTGTATGGCTTGTAATTGCGCTGGAAACGAAGGTCGAGAAAATAACTCCTTCCATCAATCGCAATTTCCTGCGGGCGGGTGTCCCATTGCGACAGGACGAACGAGCCGAGCGTTTTGCCCCCTTCGGAGAGGGTTAAACTCGCCGCCGCGATATCCACTTTTTCCGCGTCGCTCCCCGCGCCGGAATATTGAGGCATCTCCATCAAGCGCACCGGCTGGGGACCGGAGCTGACGGAAATTATTTTCCCGTCTCCGGCCGGTTCGAACGGGCCCATCGGGCGCGAGTTCACGAAATAATCGTTGACGGTGACATCGAACGGCAGGCGAGTGTCGTGAACCGTCTCGCCCGGCCGCAGCATGGATTGGGGGACCACCGTCACCATGTCGTAATCCGGATTGGATGGATCGGTCACCGACAATTCGACTTTGCGGATGTCCTGCGCGTAATTGGTCGATTGGCCATCGGACAACTGCATCTGCCCCTCTTTGGCGAAATTCGCGGTGAACAGTTCGCCGCAGAGGAGCAAAATCAGCCCGGCGTGGATCAGAATGATGCCGGAGCGCTTCCAGGAAAGTTTGAATCGCACCGCATGCGCGGCCAGAAGATTGATCAGCAGCAATCCGATCAGCGTGTATCCACCGACGAATGGAATGCTGCCGGCCACGTGGACGAACACAAGGTTGCGCAGCGGAATCCAGCAGATGCCGTTGTGGAATAACTGATGCTGAACCTGCCAGATCCCGGTGTCGCGCTGGGCGAGCGTGCCGGCGAAGATCAGCACCATCGCCATCGCCAGCAGCACGACGGTCAGCCGCAGCGACGCAAGTGGCCTGAGCAATCGTTTTATGGACTCAACCACCGGCGTTGTCCTGGAATTGAACAGAGGTCAAAAAGCTGTTGAAGTTGGATTTCTGGTCGGCCACGATCGACGAAGGCCCGATGAGTTTGAAGACCCACCACTGCGAGCCATGGGTGATCATCGCCAGGATCATCCGGCGGCCAGCCGCGCCGTTGTCGAAATCCCATACCGTTGCCTGGCCCGCGGGCAGGTCGAGCTTTTGCGGTCCGGCGGAAGCCGGATCATCCACCGGCGGCAGTTCCACCTGCCCGCGCCATCGGTTGATGTTGTCGAGCATCGTACCGGAATCCTTGGCGACGTGAGTGACGACGGCTTCGGCGCTGTCGGTTCCCGAGGCGATCTCAAACGCCACCACGCGAAAGGCGCTGACTTGCGACGGGGTTTCCTGCTGCCAGCCCGAGGGAATTGTAAATGCGATGGGAAGCGCCGCGTTCGCCGGGGCAGCGGCCGAATCCGCGACCGCCGACGAATCCTGCGGCACGTCGAAGCGGATCGAGCGGATAAAGCTGTCAAAATTTGCCTTCTGGCTCTGCACCAGGTCGCTGGCGCCGGACAATTTCAGGAACCACGTCTGATCGCCGTGCGCGATGATCGCCGCCAAGATTCGTTTGCCCGGCGAGTGATCAGCGTTCTGCGGCCCGGTTCGGTCAAATACATCCACCGGCGTGCCCGCGACATCGATGCGCGTCACCAGCTTCTTCAAATCATCTTGCTGCGAAGGCGGTAAGCCGATCTGACCTTCCCACCGATTAATATTGCTGAGCAGGCCGCCGGCGCTCCCGGCGAGCGGAACGACTGTCAATTGCAGATCAGGATGATCAGCCGACACCGCAAAACTGCAGTACCGCATGTCATTCCCCGGCAATTGCTTCCAACCAGCAGGCACTGTCCAGTGAATCGGCGCGGCAGCTTCGGCCTGGGGCGCGGCAGCGGGCGTGGCAGCGGTATCGTTGGACGGGCTATCGTCGGAAGTCTTGGCGATCTCGTAACGCTGGATGGAATCGTCTTTGTCGCATCCGGCAAAGAGCGCTGCCCAGACCGGCAGAACGATCAAGCCCAGCGCCCATGCGCGTCGCGGGTTCATTTATTTGCCTGCTTCCGCAGTAATTGTGACGCCTTCCAGGGCGAGGCGAACGCACCCGCCTCCGGTTCAATCGGATGCCAGCGGCAATATAGAACCGGGTCGGCGAGTGGTCAAATACGTCTGGGCCGTGGTTTGTTGTCGCACGTGGGCAACGCTTTTGGCACGATATTGAAAAGTCCGGCCCACAAATGCGATTGGCCGCGCACGAAAATCAAATGGACACAGATGAAATCTCGCAAGGGGGGCAGCCAATCTTATTTCCGCGCGGCGGCGACTTCTTCTGTCGCGGATGCGGTTTGAACTGTGCACTGTTCGTGGGGGACGTCGTTGACGATTTGCTGGAGCTGGGCGAGCGTGGCGACGGGGTGGCCGGCGATGGCGGTGATAACCGTGCCAGCGTTGACGCCCTGGCGTTTTAGCGGGCTGTCGTCGTCGATGCCGACGACCAGGATACCGGCTAACAGTTGGGCGTTCTTTTCAACCATTGGCCAGTTGGAGGGGACAGGGCCGAGGACCATGCCGCGCCAGTACATTCGCTGGTTTTGATTGGTGACGGCAAATTGCATGGGGCGTTTGACGGGGGTGAGATGGACGGTCAGTTTTTTGGCGTTGCGGAGGATTTGGATTTCAGACGGGCGGCCAACCTCGGCGGCGCCGACGAGGCGGACGAAACGGTCGGTGTCTGTGACGCTTTGGCCGTCGACCTGCAGGATCATGTCGCCGGGTTTGAGGCCGGTGGCCTGGGCGGGGGAATCGGGCTCGATGGATTCGATCCAGACGCCGATGGAATCGGTCAATCCGTTTTCCTGCCGCTGGCGCGGCGTGGCGGCGGCGACGGTCACGCCGATGTATCCGTAGATTCGTTCGCGGCCCTGTTCAAGTTGGCGGATTTCTGCCAGGACGTCGGGAGTGACGGTGAGGGCGAAGCCGATGCCGTTGGTTTGTTTTTGCGGAAGGATGACGGCGGTGTTGATGCCGATCACCTCTCCGCTGATGTCGAGCAGAGGTCCGCCGGAATTTCCCGGGTTGATCTGGGCGGTGGTCTGGATGAGGTTAGAATAGAGGCGGTCTTCTTTCGTCGAGAGGCGCGGGAGAGAGCGATCGGTGGCGCTGACGACGCCGACGCTGAGGGCCATGTTGCCCTCGGTGGCCAGGCCGTAGGGATTGCCGAGGGTGACGGCCCACTGGCCGCGCTCGCATGGGCAGGAGGCGAACTGCACTGTGGGTAAATTCAACGCGGGGATTTTCAGGATGGCCAGGTCGGCGCGGGGGTCGGCGCCGACGACGATAGCGGGATAGACCTTTCGGTCGTCCGTCGTCACCCAAAATTGCTGGGAGTCTTCGATAACGTGTTCGTTGGTGGCGATGAAGCCGTTGGAATCGACGATGAAACCGGTGCCAATGGTTCGCGTGGTTTTGTCGAGCAGGGACTGGAGCTTTTGCGGGTTCATCTCGTCGGCGCGGAGGGTGGAGTCGATATCGCTGGCGGTCTCGGCGGCGGAGATGGAAACCACCGCGGGGGCGACCCGGCGGACGACGGATTGGAATTTGGACTGCAGGCCGATGAGTTCGCGGGTGTCGGCGTCCTCGGTGGAGTCGGAAATTTCCTGGAGGACGCCGGCGACGCGATCGCCGGGTAATTGGGTGGCGGTGGAGTTGGCGTCATCGACCCCCGCGGCGACGGCGCTGGGGGAGAGATTTCGTCCGCGGGGCGTGAGCCCGGCAGCCAATGCAATTCCCACCAAAGCCACGGCCGCGAGCCGGCCGGGGCGTAGCCGAGGGTTAGACATACGGGGGTATTATCGGCCGGGGACGGGAGTTAGGTTGGGGGAATTTTTTGAGGGGACGGGAGCGGCAATTTTTGCCGGAGATGGGAAGGCAAATGATGAACGATGAATGATGAATTCCGTCCATTCATCATTCATCCTTCATCCTTTCCGCTCCGATTCATTCCTCCGTGCCGGGCGGGACGGGCTTGCGGCTGTCCAGCAGGCCTTTTTGTTGTAACACGGTTTGGCGGATTTCCTCGGCGACGTCCTTGTGGTCGAGGAGGAACTGCTTGGAATTTTCGCGGCCCTGGCCGAGACGCGTGGTCTTGAAATTGAACCACGCGCCGCTCTTTTCAACGACGTTGGACAGGACGGCCAGGTCGAGCAGGTCGCCCTCGTAGCTGATGCCGCGGTCGAACATGATGTCGAACTCGGCTTCGCGGAACGGGGGGGCGATTTTGTTTTTGACGACGCGGGCGCGGGTGCGGTTGCCGAGGGAGACTTCGTTTTCCTTGATGGTGCCGGTGCGGCGGACGTCGATGCGGATGCTGGAATAAAACTTGAGTGCCCTGCCGCCGGGGGTGGTTTCGGGGTTGCCGAACATCACGCCGATCTTTTCGCGGATCTGATTGATGAAGATAACGGTGGCGCGGCTTTTGGAGATAGCGCCGGTGAGTTTTCGCATGGCCTGGCTCATGAGCCGGGCCTGCAAACCCATGTGGCTGTCGCCCATTTCGCCTTCGATTTCGGCGCGGGGGATGAGGGCGGCGACGGAGTCGATGACGATCACATCGACGGCGTTGGAGCGAATGAGAAGCTCACAGATTTCCAGGGCCTGTTCGCCGGAGTCGGGCTGGGAAACGAGCAGGTCATCAAGTTGAACGCCGAGACGTTTGGCCCAGGAGGGATCGAGGGCGTGCTCTGCGTCGATGAAGGCGGCGACGCCACCGGCTTTTTGTGCGTTGGCGACAATGTGGAGGGAGAGAGTGGTTTTGCCGCTGGATTCGGGGCCGAAGACTTCGATGATGCGTCCGCGCGGGATGCCGTTGCCGCCGAGGGCGATGTCGAGGCTTAGCGATCCGGTGGGGATTCCGTCGACGTTGGACTTGGCGTTGCCGTCAAGCTTCATGAGAGACCCCTTGCCGAACTGCTTTTCGATTTGCTGGACGGCACGGTTGAGCGCGGTATCGCGAGCGGGGCCGTGGTGAGGCTCTTTGGCCGGGGCGGGCTTGGAAACAGCGGCTTTGGCCGGTTCCCTCACCTCGCGAACGACGGGTTCACGGACGGCGGTAGCGGATGAATTGGACGATGCGGCTGGCGAAGAAGAGGACTGGTCCTTCTTCGCGTCCGTCTTTTCGAGGGACTTGATCACGGGAGACTCCTTTTCGCCGGGTATATTGGGCAGCCGGCGGATTTTTTTGACGGTGACTAATAGCGGGCGGTTGCCAACGGGCAAACCCCGCAAACTGAACTCGACGGAAGTCACCTGACCGTCCCTGTTCAGTGTTTGTTCGGGTATAATATCGAGCATCGGAAAGATTGCAAATTTAAATGCAGAAAAAATGGAGGATTTTTTTAGTGCTAACTTGAGGCTATTGTATCGAACCATTTCACCTATCCGATGGAGCCAAAATGATTCCTGTTCCGCTGGATTACGAAGGCGCTAAGGAAGAAGCTGTCTCGCATCCGTTTGCGAACTGTTCTTTTGGAAGAACCTCAATGTGGTGCGGAATGGTAACTCTCATCCTTCGGGGGTCGAGGTTGCGACTTTTCATTTGCTTTCGCATGCAGACCCATCGAGATATCCGAGGGAGACTTCCCACTTGGTCTACGCGCTGATTACCATATTCCTGGTCATTGTGATTCTTACGACAATATCTTTTATCGCTTCCGTCATCGGGCTTTTGGGTCGGGAGAAAACAAGATGGCATGCGGTATTGGGATTTGCTCTATCTATCCTAAATGCTGCTTGCATCGGTTTGTTTCTATATACATTGATCGACTTTTTAGAAAGCAGTTAACGACATCGCATGATTCTCGAACATCGGGGGAACACGCGTCCCGGCGCGCCGGGAGGCGGCTGAAAATGGCAAGTGAATGTTCCAGATTTGTGCGGCTTCATCGAGCCCGGAGAATTCAGGCTCACCGCCCGCGGGTACGCTAGAGATCGCAGAGACCGCAGAGAATAATCCGGGCTAATAGTCCTGTTGCGGGTCGAGGCAGGATCGGGTCGGTCGTCGCTGTCGGGACTAGCGCGCGAGATGGGATGATTTTCGGAGGTCATTTTTTTACCAGCGTGGGTATTGGCTGCAAATCGAAAGAAAGATTTTTATCGGTTGCGGTTTTCGCTTCGGCCGTGAGCCTTTGCTCGCATATGGCAGTGGGTTTTAGGTTCGTGCAATGTGGGCAGCTCATTTTGGCGAACATCTCAGAATCTCACACTTTCTCACACAATCTCCCACATTTTGCAGGGGGGTGGTGGGACTGTAGCCCTCCGGGCTAGAGCAGGAGAGAGTGGATCAGGAGACAGTCGAGGGGAAAGTGTGTCCATCTATATATGGGTCCAGGAGGTGAAGGTTTTGGACGTGTTTTGGAGAAAACGGGAATTTTATTTGGTTTTTTTTCGTATCTGATCGTGCGCTGGCGAAATGTCCGGATCTAGTTGTACAGTATAGAAGATGCAGCAAAGCGAATTGACGATTGAGAAAAAGACGACAACGCTGCATCCCACGAAATGGATCTGGCTGGCGCCGTTTGTTCTGCTTTTCGGGCGGTATGACTGGAGCGCGGACCACCGGCGATACGCGCTGGAGGGATATTTGGCGTCTGCCTGGATGCTGGCGCTTTTGCTCCCGGTGGTTTTTTTTACGATGAAGCTTCTCGTGGGGAGGCGAGCGGCGATTGGCGTTGGTTCGATTCTAGCGATTGTGTGCGCGCTGCCGTATCGATGGCTGGGGTTTGCGGGGACCCGGTTCTGGTCGGATCGGTTTATCTATACGGATTGGATCAACGATCCCAATGCGCCGACGCCGTCGATTGTTTGGTTTCCTGCCGCGTTCAAATACGGCGCGGTCATTCCTGGGGAACGGCTGGTTTTTGGATCGCTGGCGGCGTGCGGGGTGATCCTGCTGGTTTTGACGGCGCGGGGACGGCTGACGCCGAAGCGGTTTGCGGAACATCCGGCATGGAGCATCGCGTCCATCGCATTCGTGCTGATCCTGGCGCAGTCATGGCTGCATCTTTCGCTACGGGCGCCGTACAGCTATCAGATGCACTACGCGGAGCGAAAGCCGGTCCAGAAGGCCTGGATCGTTTACGATTCGAGCGGGCATCCGACGGTTAATATCGAGCAGGTTCCGCGGCCGCACGGGTGGTGGCATTTATATCTGCTTCCCGGTTACCGCGGGGCGGTCAATCATGATTACGGCGATTTTCGCAGCGGCGAGGAAGTGTTTCAGGGCGTCGCGCCGGAACAATCCAGCCCGATCATGCGGAGGCTGCTGACATTTTATCTCTCATCGCAATTCGTCTGTTTTTTCAATCCTTACTACGTATTTCTCTTCCTGAACACGGGGTTCTGGCTGGCGGGAGTGCTGGCTGGATTCGCCTTTGTTCGCCGGCTCGTGGATGTCCATACGGCGGCGATTTTCGCGCTCTTCATCGCAACCGGATGCGGATTCATTTTCTTCGTGAATCAGCCATCCAGCTACCTGAGCGGGTATGCGGCGGAAATGATCGTGATTTATTTTTTTCAGCGGCTGGTCGTGGAGGAGACAACGCCGGCGAGTGTCTGGCTGTTCGGAACGATCTATTGCCTGGCGCTGCTGGTCACGGATTTGTTGCCGCTGTTGGCGTTTTTTCCGGTTTATGCGATAGCGCGCGGCGCGAACATGAAGCGCGCGATCGCTTCGCTTGCGCTGGGATGTGCCGGATATGCAGGCAGCCTGGCGTTTTTGGCTTACGTGGCGCGGGTGCCGAACCTGCAGGGGAATCTGGACCTTCTTGGCGTTTCGATGGCGGAATTGAGCGGCGCGACGTTCGACAAGTTTTACATTTTGTGCCTGGAATTTCTGAACCGGCTGGCGATGGACATGGTTCACGGGTTTCTGATCCTGCCGGTGTTTCCGGCGATGGTTGGGATGATGCTGGTGCGCGAACGCCGGAGAATGCTGGCGATTGCCGCCCTGTTTTTACCGGCGATTTGCACGGTGGCTCTTCTCGAATTCACCGGCGCGCATTTCCAGGATTGGCCGCTGGCGGCGTTACCGCGGTTGGCATATATCGCCTATCCGGGGATGTATTTGCTGGCGGCAATTGGCTTGGCGGAGGGCAGCCGGCGAATGTTTGTGAATCATCCGCGAATCGCGCGAGCGACGCCGTATCTGTTTCTGATCGCCGTCTTTGTGCTGAATAATCTGGATGTCTTCGGAGCGCCGGCGATTTATTATCACTTTTATTTCGGGCTCAACGGCGGTGGTTTTGCACCGTTTGGGAATCCGGGGTTTTAAATAGTTTCTAAATGAGGGGGCGTGAAACCCGCGGTGCTGCGCACACGCCGCTAAATAGTTATGGGAGCGTTCGAGAATCGTCCGCGGCGCATCGACTCGCGGGAGGTTTTGAAATGGGCTCTAAACAAAACTCGCCACGGTGATGTGCGTGGGGCCCGTGCGATCCAGTCGACTTTCGATCAATGCGAAATCTTCCGCTTCGAAATCGCAGGGGGGAATTTTTGCGGTCGTAAGAAGGGAGCGGGCATTTGGAGGGAGGGGATTTTTTATTCGAGCCAGGGTGATATGCGGGGTCCAGGGGCGGGCTTCCCGGCGGTAGCCGGCGAGGGAGCAGGCTTGCTCGATTCGGGATTGCAATTGGGCGCAGCGGGAATTTTCATCCTGTAAGCCCGCCGCGATGATGCGGATGGGGCCGTGCGGGGGGAAGCAGATGATGCGGGTGATCGTCAGGAT
>Ga0182030_10026662_pt1 | contig 10445 bp, 9 predicted proteins | sample 812S3MmetaG_FD_121299 | JGI IMG/M metagenome (GOLD analysis project Ga0182030, IMG submission 121299) | Permafrost microbial communities from Stordalen Mire, Sweden - 812S3M metaG (Illumina Assembly) | ecosystem: Environmental > Terrestrial > Soil > Wetlands > Permafrost | place: Sweden... | reverse complement strand
CTGGAAGTGATCTGTTCCGCGGCGCCGTTTTGCTCCGATGCTGCAGTTGCGATTTGTGCAACCATATTGCCCAACTCATCTGACATGCCGATGATTTCTTTAAGGGCCCGCCCGGTCTCGCCTGTTTTCTTTACGCCTACTTCCACCTCCCGTTGACCTTCCTCAATTGCCGAAACGGCCACCTTGGTTTCCGTCTGGATGGTTTGAATCATTCCTGCAATTTCCTTGGTTGCCGAAGCGGTCCGCTCAGCCAGGCGGCGGACTTCGCCGGCAACAACCGCGAAACCACGGCCCTGCTCCCCAGCGCGCGCCGCTTCAATTGCAGCATTCAGCGCGAGCAGGTTGGTTTGGCCCGCAATCTCAGTAATCACTGCAACAATGTTGCCTATTTTCTCAGAGCTCTTACCCAACTCGAGAATGCGGCCCGCAGCGTTGCTGGTCGACGAGGCGATGCTGTTCATCGTAAGCAGAGTTTCGTCCGCGATCTCTCCGCCCTTGCGCGCCGATGTTGCCGACTGCTTCGAGGCGACCGAGGCGTGTTGTGCATGGTCGGCAACTTCGCGGACCGTCGCGGACATCTCCTGCATCGCCGAGGCTACCTGGAACGCCTGCTCAGCTTCGGCGTGCGCGCTGGATGAGTTCTGCTTGGCACCCTGCGCAATTTCCTCCGTGGCGCCGGCCAATTGCTCCGCTGATTGCGTGATCGACCGCACCATGCGCGAGAGATTGCCTTTCATGGTGTTTAATGCGCGCCCTGCCTGACCTAACTCATCATTGGTGGTGACTTCAACATCGGGAATGCAAAGGTTGTGGTTTGAAATTGACTCCATGACCGAGACGATTGCCTTAATCGATGTGACCAGGGAACGAATGACAAGAATAGCTATACCGATACCGATCGCGAATCCCAGTGCGGTCATGATGGGGATCACAGATACCGCTGACTTGTTGCCAGCAACCTGCTCTTTCGCTGCTTTGTCGGCGAGATTAGCGTACCAAGCAATCAAATCATCTGAGCTTTTCTTCAGGTCGGCCCGCACTTGCTTCGTCGCGGAACCATAGAAGATGTCGACCGCACCGGCATGATCCCCCGCTTGGTGCTTTTGAATGGCTTGATCCACCAGGCCGCTGTAGGCTGCGTTCTGATCTTGAATCGCCGCGAAAAGCTGATGGCTCGTCGCGGAGGTCAGGAGCGGCTTAAGCTCTTCCGACTTCTCCTGAAACTCCGCGCGTGCGGCGGTCAAATATTTGCTGTCGTCATGAAGGAGCGCATCGCGTCCGCCAACCTTTTCCTTCTCGATGGCAAGCTGGATATCCCCGGCAAGGTCTTGCTTGTGCCCATTGAACTGCACTGTTCCAGCCAGTGTCTGCGTGGTCAAGGCGGTTTTAAGCGCGATGCCTCCGACCAGCAACAAGATCAGAAGCAGGCTGCCACAATTGATCCACAACTTCGCTTTCAAACTCAGTCTCTTCACTTGGTCGCCTCTCCATTGCCCACGGTGTGATTGCGCACACGCATCGCTCACCCCGAGCCCATCTGCCGTTGAATGCCAAGAATCGGCATATCTAGAACCGGCAGCTTAGGCCCTCCCCGAAAAGAAGGGTCGCGAACTCTCTGCGACCTTATCGGCGTCCAGGTGGATTCCATTACCGCGCCGGGGCAATTCCTGGGTTCCGGACAAAGTACGGCTGAATTGTTGAAAGTGGAGACTGGCTCTGGCAGCCGGGAACACGACACCGTCCCACGACTGTCTTAGGAGACCCTATGCGCGCGGCAACATTCAGAGAAGAGGGTGGAGGCTATCCGCGGACAGAAACCCCGGAGAACGAGAGCACGGCCAGTCCCCTTACTGGTTGACCAAAGAAGCGGGCAGGCTCAAAGCGGCTGAGGACAAGCATATTCTCCACCTCGGCCCGGGTGGCGGCGTCGTTCGGACCGGAAACAATGCGATAGTCGTACGCCGTTCCTTCACTATTGATATAAGCCTCGACAACCACTTGCCCCGCGCTGGCTCCGATCTCGTCGCTGCTGCCGGAACCACCCAGGGAATACAGAAGGCGCGGCGCAGTCGCATTCCCTAAAGGAACGTCCTTTGTCGCCTGTGCACTCTCGGGCTGAGTAAACATACCCACCAGCACGGTGACGGTTCCCAGCAGGAGAACAGCGCTGGCAAAACCTGCTGAAGCCTGCAATAGGAATGGACCAACCGTATTTCTCCAAGCGAGAGACCAGCCGGCGAGAGCGCTCTTGTTTTGGCGCGCCCGCTCGCGACTGACGGCGACACGGATGCGAAGCAGGAGATCTTCGGGCTCCGCCACGGCGCCGAGCGATGCAAGATCGGCCTGATTCTGCCGAAGGGCTCGCCATTCCGGGGCGCATCCCGGACAGCGATCAAGGTGGGCAGCAATGCGCTGCATCTCCCGTCCGGTCATCCGTCCGTCCAGATATTCGGAGAACTTCGCCTGCATAGCGGTGCAGCTACTCATCGCGCCTCCTCTCCCAAAGGCAATTCAAGGCCCTCGCTGGTTGGCAGATTTTTGGTCTTCGGCTGCGTCGTGAGTAACGCCTTCAGGCAGGCTCGACCCCGCACCAGGCGCGACTTCACGGTCCCCAGGTTTACACCCTGAATCTCCGCAACTTCCTCGTAAACAAAGCCTTCAATGTCACGCAAAATGAGCGTGGTTCGAAAGGGTTCCGGCACCTGAAGCAACGCCGCTTCGACCCGCGCCCGGTTTTCTTCATGCACCGCCATCTCAAAAGGCGATTCACTCAAGTCAACCAGCGTATCCTTCAACTTCACGGGAATACCCGATTCGTTCTCCGCGATCTCAATCTCGATCGGAATCTCCTGCTGCCTATGCCGCAACCACCAGCGCCGCTGGTTTGAAGCCTCACGCAGGGCAATTCGGTAGATCCAGGTGCGCAGCGACGAATCACCGTGAAAGCCCGATACGCCGCGGAAAACCTTTACAAAGACTTCCTGGGTCAGATCGGCAGCATCGGCCCGGTCATGCACTGTGCGCGCCAAAAGGGAGTAGATCGGCTGATGATAACGCGCAATGAGCCAGGCAAACGCCTCTTCCGAACCGGCTCGCAGTTCGGCTACGAGAGCCGTCTCTTCGGAATGAAGCGTCAACGCGCTGGCAAGATTGCCCATGGTGAGGTCTACCTGCAACTCAGTCCTCCCACAATACTGCAAACGGCACACAGTTGGCACCTTTCCACTCTGTGCCCGGTTGCATGACCGTCTTTCATCGTGTGCGACTGTCTCGTTTCAGTACAGCCGAGCCACCGGAGAAAACTTCGCGGACCTGCGATGCGCGGGAGACCGAACGACGGTATCAACGACCGGATGTCCTGCGCGTATATTCTGTTAGACACCGGCACACCCCCGAAATGTTCCCGGTCACGAGACCTCATGACGGAATTCCTGGAGAAGCGGGGTTCCGGAAGTAACTGTGGATCGCCCAAGGCAGGTGAAAGGGCATTGTCGTCCACGGGTTACTTACGAATTGAGGGTGATTCACTGACGACCTGAAAACTTTACTGGGCCGCATCGATTAGTCTGGAAAAATTCCGCAAGCTCATTCGACGTTGCTGGCAGCGTCAGACACCGCTTTGCGCCAGCCAGAGTGGTACACTACGCGGAACTTGTCAGCTCGGCTCCTGCTTTCTGGAGATTACGATGATCAAACGTGCGATCCAGGCGACGCTGGGGAGATTCGGGTACCGCCTGTCCCCCTTGTCCCAGGTGTCCGACCCCTATGGCTTGAACAATTTCTTCCCCCTTTTGGCGTCCTTTGGGTTTGACCCAAAGCACATCGTTGACATCGGAGCCAACAGAGGCAATTGGACGCGAGAGGCCACCAAGTACTTTCCCCGTGCTCATTACACTCTCGTCGAACCGCAGGACGAACTCAAGATTCACGTACAGGACCTGATTGAGCGGGGTTATCAGATTCACTGGATCAATGCAGGCGCCGGCGATCAGCCGGGAGTGCTTCAGTTAAACGTCTCCAGTCACAGCGACACCTCCAGCACCTTTTGTCAATGGTCGGATGATCAAGGGTCGGATTACCTCAGGCAGATAGCCGTGCGGGTTCGAACGATCAACGAAATCGCCACGTCGTCCGGCTTACCCACCCCTGAAATGGTGAAAATCGATGCAGAAGGATTTGATCTCAAGGTTTTCACGGGTGCTTCAGAATTGTTCGGCAAGACTGATATTTTCCTAGCAGAATGCGCGATCGTGGCGCAGGATCAGGAGAACACCGCGTTAGTGATGATTCAAAAGATGGCAGAAGCTGGATACCACTTGATTGATATAACAGACATGAACCGAAGCCCGAAGTCGGGAGTCCTTTGGCTATGCGAGTTTGCGTTTCTGCATAAGGCGAGCCGTTTGTTTGAGAAGGCGAAACTCTATTACTAGTTTCCTTTGCCTAAGATACCTTTTTAAACGGCAACACACCTTTGCCGGTGATTCCAGCCCGTTTCCGGCGGAAGAGATGAAGGCTTGGCAGGGTGCCAGACCCAGAGGTTGGCTGAATTGTGCCGCTCTAAACGTGGTGGTCTCTCGTTCCGGGCGAATTGTGGCCAACCCGGCAATTACTCCCAACACTTTATATCGTGAACACGATCCGTCGACCCTTCTCAATACGGGTCCAGGCTGCCTCGAGATCCGAAAGTGGTACCGCCTCTACATCAACATGGAACTTGCCGGCGGCAGTCATTTTGAACAGCTCTGGAATCGCGGCGAGGATTGTATCGAGCGGCACTGAGCCAAACCCGCTACCCAGCAGCTTTAGGTCCACACTGCGCAGCACGGCGCCAGGAAGCGTGATGGATTTGCCGGCGCTCTCACCCACCTCCACGAGCCGCGTGGATTTCGTCGAGCTGGGCTTGAAGGTCTTCGCAAGAGCATCGAGGAGGAGTTCCGTGGGTCTTCCCCAGAGATAATCGATGACGACATCGATACCATTTTTCGCTTCGGCGATCATAGCCTCGCGCACGGCGTCTTCCGGCTCACCGAGCGCCACAATGGCATCCACATCTTCCCTGGCGATGGCATCCACATTGCGCCCCGCCGCAATCACGCGCTTCGCTCCCAGATGACGCGCCGCCTGGATCGCAAGCTGCCCTGCCACACCCGTTCCGCCGAGGATCAGCACGGTTTCGCCAGGCTTCACTTCCGCGCGCTCCTTTAACGAGAGCCACGCGGACATGCCGGGGTTGGCAATGGCCGCCGCCTCTATATCGCTAATGCCGTCGGGAAGCGGAAGACACATCGACGCTGGTGCGGCACACCATTCCGCCATGGTTCCCCAAGGTTTTCGCGGGGATCCGAAGTAGACGCGGGCTCCATCCGGACGTATACCGACGCCATCGAGGCCGGCGACCATCGGAACTTGTCCGGTCGCGGAGTAGTGCGCGCCACTGGCGATCGCTTTCACTATGGGGTGTAGTCCGGCGGCACGGACCTTGATGAGGATCTCGTTCTCATTGGCGACAGGCTCCTCAAATTCCCGATATTTAGGAGCTTGACCGAGAACTTCAATGACAGCAGCCTTCATGGAAGAATTCTCCTTAACTAAGTTAAATCAAGCTTAACACCGTTAAGCTGCAGATGCTACCATTTTTTCGATGGCACTTGACCGACAGCTCATCCTTCACCAGGCTTTTGCAGTTTTGAATGAAGCGGGGCTGGAAGGATTGACGCTGCGCCGCCTGGCCGCGCGGCTCAATGTGAAGGCCCCCGCCATCTACTGGCACTTTAAGGATAAGCAGGATCTGCTGGACGAGATGGCCACCCAGGTCCTCCGCGAGTCTTATCAGGAAAGTGCGGCTCTGGAAGCGATGTCCGAATGGCGGAAGTGGGTGATCGCTTGTTCCCAAGCGCTGCGCAAGTCACTGCTCCGCTATCGCGAGGGAGCCAAGATGTTCAGCGGCACGTATCTGACCGATGCGGAGCTCTATGCGCCGATGGAGGCGAATCTGCGCAGGCTCACACGTGAGGGTTTCACCTTGCGGCAAGCCGTGGTGGGTCTGGGAGCACTCTATAGCTACACCATAGGATTTGTCATTGAAGAGCAGGCGACGCAACTCGCGCCGGGAGAACCGAACCCGCAGTACGATGTGGCGGCGCGCGAGCGGCGCGTGAACAAGGAGCTGTATCCATTGGCCGCGGCTGCTGGCGCCGAGATGTTTGCCAACCACGATGCGCGTTTCGCGGAGGGCCTGGCTGTGATCGTCACAGGCCTATCGACGATGCTGGCCAGCGCGGGCGCAGCGCATTGACGAATGCCACTCCAGCAGAGAGAATAGAAAAGTTGCCTCTCTGCAACACGTGGGCCTGTGGCGCAGTTTGGGAGCGCGCTTCCATGGCATGGAAGAGGTCGTCGGTTCGATCCCGACCAGGTCCACCAAGAACTCTTCAATACTAAGCAGTTACTGACACTAGCCTCGACTGAATGACATAGACCCACTCGATACGCGCCGGATCGAGGCCGACGAAATGACGCGTGGCGACACGATTTGAAATCTGCCCACCGATGAACCTGATATTGAAGTGAGGTGGTGGCAGGGGCATGGCAGCATATTAGCGCACTCAATTCCTTACCTATTCCTATTGTTTTTCAAAATAATCGTGCTTCATGTGCTTCGCAATCGCCTCTGACAGCGACTGTACTCCCAGTGGGCCGCTGTTCGCTTTGCGAACCTGATACGCCCACACGACTATGCTGTCCTGCCTCGTGAGCAATCGGACAGACACCTCGGAAGAGCCATTCATCCCGATGCAATCCAAAAAGAGGCAGCGAGCGACTTTGCCGGCTCCGCTCTCATCTTTGGAATCAACAGGCGCAGCTTGGAGAATATAGACAGCTTTATCTTTGTCTGTTGTGACCGATAAAGGTACATGCTTCTTGAGCATTGCGGCGGTCAATGCATTCTGAAATCCGCTTTCGGCTGCAATGAAGATTGTTGGCTGAGTCGATTGTGCAGACACGTTCCCAACGGACAAGGAACACACGTACAGCGCGGTGCCGAGCAAGGCAAGACTGTATTTATGCATGGTTCTCTTTTCTGGTCGCCCATCCTACTCCATTTGGCTATCGCCGTATATTGGTCGAATAGTAACTATGCTGCTTAGCTGCGGACAACTCTCTCTCTAGGATCATCCTCGCCAGCGACACGCTGTTGGCAATCGTTGCCGACAACCTCGGCGACGGGCGGCTGATGTCATGATCAAGTGCCAGCCTGACAGCCGCAATGCTGGCTTAACTTGCGAGTGATGTCTCATGAGTGTTTCGCTTCGTCATTGAGCACTTTGTCGCTTATTGGGCATACAAAGAACTCGAAGTCTTTGTACCCTTCGTTGACAAATTTGCTGGGAAGCTGCTTCCTTACGAGCCTAATCTTGTGAACGCCACAGATGGGCGGATTCGAGTTCTTGAGTTTGAAGCACCGTTTGGGCATTGGCGCTCCTTGGCATCTACTTGGAATTAACGCCAAAGAGCGATCAATCCCTTCGCATACCAAAAGTGGAATCCACAGACTTTATCCTCAGAAAACGGTGAAGGCATGCTCCTGATGGTCAAAATTGACCATTCCTAAACTGCCGCAATGCCGCAGCATTGTCCTAACCCCAGCCCTTTCCCATCCCCCACCCTGCGTGCAACACCTCAAACAATCCATCAAGCAAGCCGCAACAACGTCCCCTCTTTAGCTGGCTAAGGGCCGTGAGGAATCACGGCTCATCCACCCCTCTCCCTTCACACGCTCAGGCACTCTTCCTGGGCTCATGTACGCGATAATGCGTTGCAAGGTCGCAAATATTTTTGGGAGTTCCGAGATCGACGTTAATGAAGCTACGAAGGGCGACTACAGCCTTTTCCGCCTCTCGGCGATTTCTTAGCGTAGCTGTGCTTCCCATGATCTGCTTTCTATATGTTCGCCTTCCGGAACTATTGTCATACCATCTGAACACCCAAACATCCGGACAGATCTTACACTCTAGCTTAAAGAGACTTCCTTGTTGAAACCTACTCAGGCCATCTCCTTTTGCACTCCATCAGGAGCTGATTGATCCAGGTTATTGAATGGAAGCGCGAATCTGCGCACGAAGCTCGCTTCGGACTAGGGTCAATGACCCACTATCGATCTAATAGGAAGTAACTTCTCGACAATACGCGGAAAGAGCTTGGAACTGTCGGGCGGAGGCACATCCCCGTTAGGACCGGAGCGCGCAATCACGGCAATGTGTTGCCAGCCTGCCTGGAACATCGAGAACCTGGCGCCTCACGACCTTCGTCGCAGTTGCGCCCGCCTCTGCCATGGATGTGAAGGCGAACTCGAACAAATCCAATTTCTGCTTGGCCACGCTTCAGTGCAAATGAGGAAACGGTACATCGGTTGCAAGCAGAACCTAATAGAAGCGGTCAATGACCGATTTGGAATGTCAATCGCAAGAGATGTCGCTTTGCGCTTCGTTCCAGCGGAGCGCCATTCCGTTTTGCTATTGTTGCATTGCCGCTCAAGACGGGCCGCCGAACAATGCTAAAAGACACGTCCAGGGTGAATGATGAACAGAAAGCTTCTACGGATTGCTGTGACTATTGCTGCGATTGCCTTTATTGCCGCGACAGTTTCCTATGCGTCAGCGCAGACCGCGGCAGCAGCGTCGCCGCAATCCTCGGCCGCCGCGGAGCGCGAAGCGGCCGGCAGCCAGCCTGACCATCCCGGCCCGCTTGCCATCGGCCTTTCGGCCGACATCAGTAGGCGCGACGTTCTGAAAGCAATGAAGAAGGTGGCCGACTGGCAGCTGACTGCGGCCGAGGGGCACTACAACACCCAGTGGACCTACGCGGCACTTTACGACGGGCTCCTCGCGGCCTCGCGCTCCACGGGCGACCAGCGCTATCGCGACCGCGTGCTGGACGTAGCGCGGCAAAATCACTGGGAGCTGGGGCCGCGCTTTGGTCACGCCGACGACGATGCCATCGGGCTTGCCTATCTGACGCTGTATGCCGAAGCTCACGATTCGGAGATGGTTGCGCCGATGCGCGAAAACCTGGACAACCTCATGGCGCGGCCGGAAGATGCGGACACCACGCGTCTCGTGACGGCGGACAACATTCTCTGGTGGTGGTGCGATGCCCTCTACATGGCACCCCCGGTGCTCGCACAGCTTGCACAGGCCACGGGCGACCGGCGCTATCTCGAATTCATGGATCGACAATGGTCCCTGACCACCGCGGCTCTCTACGACAACCGCGAGCATCTCTACTTCCGCGACAAGCGGTTTCCGACCATGCGCGAGGCCAATGAGCGGAAGATCTTCTGGTCGCGCGGCAACGGCTGGGTGCTGGCAGGGTTGGCAATGGTGCTGGAACGCATGCCGGCGAGCGATCCGCTCCGGGCGAAATACGTGAAGCTTTACCAGGATATGGCGAAACGTATTGCGGGCCTGCAACCGGCGGATGGAGTGTGGCGCGCCAGTCTGCTGGACCCGGATGCTTACCCGACGCCCGAAGTCTCGGGAACCGGATTCTTTGTTTTCGCCATGGCGTGGGGCATGAATCATCATCTTCTGGATCGGCGCAAGTATATGCCGGAGGTAAGCAGGGCATGGCGCGGCATGATTGCGCATGTATACGAAGACGGGCGGCTGGGATCGATTCAGCCGATTGGTGGCGAGCCGGGCAAGTACAAGCCGTCATCGAGCTACGTCTATGGAGTCGGGGCGTTCCTGCTGGCTGGATCCGAAGTATCGAAACTTGGCGCAAAGTAGCGCGGGCCTGTTGGGGGAACTTTACGATTCGATTCGACGTTGGATTGAAATACGAAACCCTTCGGCGAATTTACTTTCTACACGCCCATGCGGGGCCCATTCTTGCGCACAAAATCAGTGTCCTGCTTCGGTTCGGATTCGCATTCGATCGCAATGGTGGTCACGGGGCAGTCGGGCGCCTCAGCGGGTAAATCGGTAAAGCGAACTCGAAAATCGTCCTGCTTGAACGGAACTGACTCACCGGTTTTGACGATCATAGCCGACTTGACCTTTGTCATCAGACCAGAGATCGCGACGTATTCGCCGGGCCAAAAGTGGACATGCATGTAGAGTGTAGTGCCAATGCGCGTGAAGCTCGCGTAGTTGGAACGGCGCACCTGGCACTGTTCAGAGTCATAGATGCTGTGGCCGTTCACGGCCATCCAGTCACCCACTTCCCGCAGTACACGAACGGAGGGCTCGGGAATGGAACCGTCCCCCTTGGGGCCTATATTCAGCAGATAGTTGCCCGAATCGCGCGCGCAAGGCCTGGCAGGAAGATGGGATACTGCTGCGCTGCATAGTGAATGTCAGTCATCCCCATCAGGTAGGATTCTGGCAGCAACCGCCAGTTGGCGAGATGTCCTATCACCCAACTGTTCATCCCCTTCAGGG
>Ga0182030_10026661_pt1 | contig 10445 bp, 17 predicted proteins | sample 812S3MmetaG_FD_121299 | JGI IMG/M metagenome (GOLD analysis project Ga0182030, IMG submission 121299) | Permafrost microbial communities from Stordalen Mire, Sweden - 812S3M metaG (Illumina Assembly) | ecosystem: Environmental > Terrestrial > Soil > Wetlands > Permafrost | place: Sweden... | reverse complement strand
CCGTCCAGCAGACCGGCTGCTTCGCGCGCGCTCTGCACCCTCGGCAGGTAGTCGGAGCGGCGCGGCGTGGAGACGAGATCGGCTGGATTTTGAGAGATATATCCGTGCTCGCGTTGGCTGGAAAACAGGGCGCGGATGGCTGCAAGCTTGCGCGCTGAGGTACTGGGCGCCGCGTGGCGCTCGGACAGCCATGCGATGAAGCGGCGCACGGCCTTGGGGTCGACACCCTGCGGGGTCAAACCGTCCTCGCTGGCCCACAGCGCGAACTGCTCCAGATCTGTGCGGTAGGCGCGACGGGTGCGCAGCGCGCTGTCGCGGCGCACGAGGTCGTGCTCCAACAGCTCGATCGCCTCGCTCCACGCGGCGGGCAGCGGCGGGGCATCGACTATGGGCGCCTGTGAGGTCATCGCCAGCCGTAATTCGCCGCCGCGGTTGCTCTGCCTGCATGGAAGACTCCAAGTTCGAGCGCACCATCGACCTTGAAACCTCGCCGTCTGAAGTACATTCAGGGGTATGAGCGCCACCTCGGAAGCGGGCACCGGCAGCGCGGCAGCCGACATATACGGCCCGGTAGGCCGCTCGCCGTGGCTGGACATCGACTGGCGTGAACATCAGCGTTGGATGAATGTGGACGGCCAGACGGTCAACACGATTGAGCTGGGCGGAGAGCATGGGAAGACCAAACAGACGCTCGTGTTCGTGCACGGCCTCTCCGGCTGCTGGGGCAACTGGCTGGAGCAGCTGCCCGTGTTCGCCACCGAGCACCGCGTTATCGCGATCGACCTCCCCGGCTTCGGCGCCTCGCCGCTGGGCAGCGAGGAGATATCGATGGCCGGCTATGCGCGGCTGCTGGACCACCTCCTGGGAGAGCTGTCCGTGGACGCCGCCACCGTGGTGGGCAACTCCATGGGTGGCTTCGTCGCCGCGGAGCTTGCAATCTCCGCGCCGCAGCGCGTGGAGCGCCTCGTGCTGGTCTCCGCTGCGGGCATCTCCACCCATCGCAACCGCGGCGCCACGCGGGCGCTGCCGGCGATGCGCCGCTTGGAGCGGCTGCTGGCGATGACCGGGACATGGGCCGCCACAAAATCGGATGCGGTGGCGAACAGGGCGCGGCTGCGCAACGCGGCACTCAACCTCGTGGCGAGCCACCCCAGCCGCCTGCCTGCCGCGCTTGCGGCGGAGCAGATACGCGGAGCGGGCAAGCCGGGATTTGTGCCGGCGCTCGCCGCCATACTCGACTACCCCGTGCGCGAGCGGCTCGTCGAGATCGCGTGCCCCACTTTGATCGTGTGGGGCGAGGACGACCATGTGATCCCCGTACGCGACGCCGACGTGTTCGCGGAGCTGATCCCCAATTCCCGCAAAGTGGTCTTCCAGGACACGGGCCACGTGCCGATGCTGGAGCGCCCCGCCGCCTTCAACGCGCTGCTGCGCGACTTTCTCGCCGAGTAGCGCGAGCCGTCCGCTCAGGCGGCGCGCAGGCCGTCCGATTGGCGCGTGTTCTGTTCGCGCTCCCACGCTGCCAGCCGCACGAGGTCGCGCCTGACCCTGTCGGGGTCGATCTGGCGCCCGGGCAGGTGCAGGTTGGCCTCGCCGATCAGGCGGCGCTCGTCCGCGCTGAGCGCCATCCACTTCGCGAGCACGTCATCGGAACCGGGCAGACGGGTACTGCCGTAGGGCTTGGTGTGGTCGGGAAATGCGACGCAGTACTCGTTCAGCAGCTCGCCCGTGCGTGGGATGTAGGCCACGATCGGCTTGTGCGGATAGATCAGGTAGGCGTAGGGCGCCTCCTGCCCGCCCGCGTGCACGCTCAGGCCGCCCCACACGCGCAGGAAGCCAAGATCTCTGTACATCGCCCAGTCGCGCTCGTTCACGCACGAGCGCAGCAGCTCACGCGCGCGCTGCTCCGCGCGGCGTTCACGGCCGGGGTCGTAGCTGACGACGGCGGCGCCGCGGCCCCGGACGGCCGCGCGCAGACGGGCGAGCGCCGTCTTGCAGGTAGGGCGGATCAGCTCCCACACGAGCACCACCAGCACGACCGCCGCGGTGCCCAGTGCGAGCGCCACGACTTCTAGAGCGCGGCGTCCTGCGCGCCGCCGGCGGCGCGCGGAAAGAAAATCACGCGCTCGGCGTCTCTGGGTACGTCCTCGAAGCGCCTGACCATCTCCGCTTCGCGGCGTCCGCCGAGTGTCTCGGTGGGCACGGCCGCCCACATGCCGGCGTCCAGCTCGCGGCGAAAGGCCTCGATCAGCTCGCGCTCCTGCTCGGGAATCGCCACGTCGCCCTCAGCGAGAACGATCTCGCCATGACCGGGCTTCATACGCAGCAGCTTCATCGCTCTCCGATTATGACAAACGCCCGGCCAGGCCCAGAACATCCACCGGCCCTGCGCCCGCGCCCACATCGCGCAGACCGCCCGCAACCGCCTCGCCGGCAAGCGCGCGAGCGGTGCGCGCGGCTTCGAGCGGCGTGTGGCCGAGCGCGAGCTGGGCGGCGAGCACGGAGGAGTGCGTGCAGCCGGAGCCGTGCGCCGCGCCGTCGGGGTGGCGCACGCCGTCGATCGTCACGATCGCCTGCGGCTGGGCGGAGTCGAGGAACAGGTCGGCGGCGCTGGTGCGGTGCCCGCCGGTGAGCACCACGATCTTTGGGCCGAGCGCGAGCACCGCGCGGGCGAGCGCGTGGGCCTCCGCTTCCTCCCCCTCCTCCGAAGGCTCGGCGTGGGCCCCGCCCTCGACGGCAGCGCCCCCCGCAAGCACGCGTGCCTCGGGCAGGTTGGGGGTGAGCACGGTGGCCAGCGGGAGGATCTCCCGTATCAGCGCGAGCTGCGCCTCGTGGTCCAGCAGGCGGGCGCCGGACTCGGCGACCATCACGGGGTCCACCACCACTGGCGTGCCGGCAGGCAGCTCCCCCAGCGCCTGTGCGACCGCGTGTGTGACCTCGGCGGTGCCCAGCATCCCCACCTTCACAGCGTCGACGCGGATGTCCGCCAGCACGGCGCGCACCTGCTGGAGCACCATCGCAGGCGGGACCGTGTGGATCGCCTGCACCTCTTGCGTGTTCTGCGCGGTGACGGCGGTGATGGCGCTCGTGCCGTGCACGCCGCAGCGCGCGAACGCCTTCAGGTCCGCCTGAATGCCCGCGCCGCCACCGGAGTCCGAGCCGGCGATGCTCAGTGCCGTGCGGGTCAGCTTTTCACGTCCGCCGTGAGCCGTTTTCGGGCGGGAAAGATCGCATAGCTGCCCACCGCCGTGACGAGCAGGCGCCCGTCCTCGTGGCGGATCTCGCTGCGCAGCATGGCGCTCGAGCGGTTGCGACGATCGACGGTGGAGCGGCACACGATCTCGCCGGCGGTGGCCGTCTGGATGTAGTTGATGGAGATGTTCATCGTCGCGATGTGCTCCTCCTTGCTCGTCTGCACCCACAGGGCGGAGCCCATGCAGTAGTCCACGAGCGCGTAGGTGACCACTCCGGAGAGCAGCCCGCCGCGGTTCATCAGCTCCTGACGGATCTCCAGCGTGACGGTCTCCGCGTCGCGCCAGCGCATCCCGATGAATTTCGTGACGCCGTCGAAGCCCCGCGGTCCGCCGTCTGCCTGCGAGGTCCCCCCGGCGGCAGCTGCCTCGTCCGCGACGCCGTTCCCGGCCACAGCAGACGGCCCGCCCGCCGGTGCGTCGGTGTCCGTGCTTTGAGTCTCGTCAGCCACTGCACGGCAGGCTACGCGAGAGCGCGCCCACACGCTGTTGCCAGTGGAGATTCGAGAGCTTTGAAGGGTGGCGCCGAAATCTTGTGGAGGCCCGCTTGATATTCCTCATCTTTTTGATACGCTTGCTTGGCAATGCTCGCTCACCCGCTCATCGGTCTCCCGGCAAAGGTGTTGACGGTGGATCGGCGGACGTGTGTCGAATTGACGCCGCTCGACGTGAGCGGGCGATGTACTCGGCGTTCATAGCCTCCTGGATTCATCCCCCTCCTAGCTGGGGAGGGCAACCCCTTGCCCTCCCCAGCTCCCTCTCTCTCAAGTTCCGGTGGCCTGCCGTGCCGATGGGTCGTCAGGCCGCGCGCTTTATCAGCGCCGTAACAGCCCGCGCCATGCTGTCGCGTGCGCGACTGCAACCTGAAAGGAACCCCCCTTATGCCAAGAATCATCGTCACCACAGACCATCCCGTCTCCTCTACGCTCGGCGACTTGCCGGTACTGCTCAGCGAGAGCGTCAACTCAGTGCACATCAGCAGCGACCACTCAGCGAGCCAGCTCATGGAGCGCCTCGCCTGGGCGATTCGCGACGCGGAGAGCGCAGAGGTCAAACGCTCCAGCCGCGCTCGTGGCGCCAACGGTAAGCGCAACCGCCGTGCCGGCAAGCGGCAGACGGTCAACGCCTAGCAATCGCTGTGAAGCGGCAGCCGGCGCGCTTTTCGCCGGCCGCTGCTTCTCAAGCGGCGAAGCGCTGCGCCGAGCGCGCTTTCGCCTTCGCCGCCTCGACCTCGCGGTCCTTCGGCGGCGCGTTGCTCACCAGCGCGTCCAGCAGCTTTGCGGAGATCGCCGCCACCTCATTCACGGCCCGCTCGAATGCCTCTGTGTTTGCCTGCGATGGTCGCGTGAAGCCACTGATCTTGCGCACGTACTGAAGCGCCGCCCCGCGCACCTCGTCGTCGGTTGCAGGCGGCTCGAAATTGTGGAGTGTTCTGATGTTTCTGCACATACAGCGATGGTAGCTGCGCGCGCCAAACGATACCGCCGATCCGCCGCTGCGCGCCTCGGGGGAGTCAGTGGCACCCCGGAGATTGAGATTCGGGTGTAGGCGCCGCTACGCGATTCTCTCGTTCGCCTTGCTGGCGCGCGAGGTGACCTCGACTACGACATCTACGTCGTTGGTCGACCGCGGAGCTGGCGCTGCGGGATCGGTGACCCACAGCACGATGCTCGCGCCGCCGAGGAATACAACGTCGCTGAGCACTGGCTCCAGCGTTTCGGCGGCACGCTCGAGAAGCTCAACACTCATGCCGCGACCGCGGCGCCCAGACGTGCATGGAGCAGCTCCTCGGCGATGCCGCGGACGCGTGCGTCTCCGAGCCTCAGCCCGTCGGTCAGCGTCAAGAGTTCGGTGAGCGCTGGATCACGACGCGAGATCGCTGGCGCGGAGCCATAAATCGGGTCGAGCGCGATCCCACGCACGTTCCCCATCGGGTCCGACCAGACCGGCGGCAGCTCACCAGAATCAGCCAGTTCGTTGCGCAGTGGTAGCGCCGCCCATGCCGTCGGGATCCCGCGGGTTTCGCCGCCCCGCACTGGCGGGAACATGTACTTGACTGCGTGGACCAAGAGCTCCTCGGTGCGGCCCACGTTGACGCGGCGGCGCCGGTCCTGGAGCAGTCCTGCCTGCTCGAGACGCACGAGCGAGCGCTGGATCACACTGCGCGGAATTGCGATCTCGGCCTCGAGTGAGCGAAGGGTCCACGAAGGCGATGCAGCCGTCAACCTGAGCAGAACTACGATGTCCTCGCCCCTGAGCATCGTCATAACCTACCATTTCTTGTCTCTAGTCCTGGGACTTGGGACACACGTTGCAGCCCCGCCTACTCTTCGCCCGCCTCTGGCAAGCCGAGACCAATCCCGCCGAGCACCGCGACGGGCCTCAATCCGTGCCTGAAAATCGTCACATTTGTGACACGCAGGACACATTTGCAGCCTTAATGTGCGGCATGTGCCTCCCACGCCGAAGCTGGCCCATTCCACCTGTTCCCCCTTCGTCGAGCCGACGGTCGACCCGCGCCGGGCGGTGGGCCGAGTGGGCGAGGAGTTCGCTTGCAAGCATTTCGAGCGCCTCGGATTTGCGATCCTCGCCCGCAACCACCGCACCCGCTACGGCGAGATTGACGCAATCGCGTTCGACGGTCACACGCTTGTATTCGTGGAGGTGAAGTCGACGCGGGTGAGAACGCGCGGGCACACCACGTCTGCACCCGCGCCTCCCGAGCCGTTGGAGAGCCTGCGGGGAGCGCAGCAGGCGAGGTTGAAGCGTCTCGCGGCCGCCTGGCTCGGCGACCCGCAGCAGATACGTCCACGCGCGGAGGAGATCCGCTTCGACGCGGTTGGCGTCGTCCTGGACGCGCGCGATCGCCTGGTTCGCCTTGAGCACCTAGAGGCGGCGTGGTGAGATCCAGATGATTGATCTGGCGGTTACAGAACCGGCGAGAGATGCCGATATGCCGTCGACTGGAACGACATGCGGTGCAGCGGCGAGACGCCGTTGGCGAGGATCGCCTCGCGGTGCGAAGGTGTGGAGTAGCCGACATGCTCGGCAAAGCGCCACCCAGGGTGCTCGCCATCGGCGTGGTGCATGTACCTGTCGCGCGTCACCTTCGCGACGATCGACGCAGCTGCGATTGCGGCGCTGGTCGCGTCGCCGTTCACAACGGCGCGCTGCGGGCGACCGAACTCCGCCACGGAGAACCCGTCGACGAGGCACAGCACGTCCTCTTCATGCTCGGATGTCACTCCCGCCAGCGAGTCGTGCAGTGCGGCGAGGTTCGTCTTGTGTAGGCCACGCCCGTCGATCCCCCGCACGCAGCGGGACACCACGACCACGCGGGCGGCGCTGCGCATCACAAGCGGGTACAACTCCTCGCGCCCCTCGTGGGTGTGCTGCTTGGAGTCGTTCAACGCGCTCAACGAGCGCAACTCACGGGCGCTCAGCGTGGCGTAGTCGAACAGCACCGCAGCGGCAACGAGCGGCCCGGCTAGACAGCCCCTGCCGGCCTCGTCCGCGCCCGCCACGAAGCGCACGCCGAGACGCCGATCGAAGGCGAACAGCCGCTGTCCGCTGCTTGCCCGCCTGCCCCTGCGCCGCGACCGTGCCGACGTTCCGGCAGCGGGCTTTGCGAGGGCGGGCTGCGGCGGGTCCTCAATGGCCAGGTCGCTGCTCACCGTGCACCATCATGCAGCAACGCCCGGCGGGAACTTCAACGCCCCAGGAAACAGCGCTACAGGGTGCCGATGCGGTTGAGCGGCCAGTAGGTGGCGAATGCGCCGCCGATGATCCAGCCGACCGGCACCGGGCCCCAGAACCGGCTGTCGTCGGAGTGCCCGCGGTTGTCGCCCATCATGAACCAGTGGCCGGGCGGGACCTTGATCGGCTGCGGGAAGTTGCATTCCGGCAGCGAGGCCGGTTCGCAGGGGTTGATGTAGGAGTCCTTCTCGCGCACGAACGTGCTCTTGCCGGCCGCCTTGCGATAGGCGTGACCTTCCTTGATGTAGATTTCATCGCCGGGACCGGCCACGATCCGCTTGATGAAGTTGACGCTGGTGTCCTCTTTGGCGACGGGTTCGTTGCAGGGTGTGCCGCCCGGTTTGACGGTGTGCGGCGTGGGACCGCAGATCCCCTGTTCGGCGCCTTCCGGTGGGTGAAACACGGCGATCTCGCCGACGTGCGGGTTGCCGAAGTCCATCTCGAGACGGTTGACCAGCACGCGCTGACCGATCTTGAGCGTCGGTTCCATCGATCCGCTCGGTATCCGGTAGGGCTTGACGACGTACGCCTGGATGATGAGCGCGAGGCCGAGCGCGACTGCGACGATCACCACAAGCTCGACGATGGAGGCGACCAGCGATTTCGAGCTCTTGCCGCCCGTCTTCGCTTCGGTGCTCACGCCGGCTGGTCGCTGCTGGGGACGCCCTCCTCGGCGTCACCGGCATCCGCTGAGGAGTCCGCTGCATCCGCAGCAGACGCGTCGGTGGCAGTGTCCGCCTCCGCGACGGACTCGGCGACAGCCGAACCATCCGCCTGTTCCTCATTGGCGCCCTGGACCGCGTCGCCGTCAATCTGCGCGTCGGTCGTGGGCTCAGCGACATCCTGCTCGAGCGCCACCGTGTCCTCTGCGACATCCTCGACGGGCTCGTGAAGCAAACCGGGCTGCACCACCTCTTCGGGGCCGGTGTAGCGACGCTCTTTCACGCGGGCGCGCTTACCCACGCGGTCGCGCAGGTAGTAGAGCTTCGCGCGACGCACGTCGCCGCGTGCGGCGACCTCGATGCGGTCGATCTTGGGCGAATGCACGGGGAACATACGCTCCACGCCGACGCCGAAGGACTGCTTGCGTACGGTGAACGTCTCACGGGCTCCATGCCCCTGACGCTTGATGACGACACCCTCGAATACCTGCACACGACTGCGCGCACCCTCGATCACCTGGAAGTGGACCTTGACACGGTCTCCAGGGGAGAAGTTGGGAACGCGGCGCAGTTGCGCGCGCTCGATGGTTTCGATAACGCTGCTCATGATGAAAAGAAGGGGGCGCCTTGATCGACCAGGGCGGGCCCCCACGGGGGAGCTCACGGCCAGCGCGAGGAGCAATGGTAGCGAACCCTGGCGAAGATCCGTCTCACCAGAGACTGCACGCCCATTGCAGCATCCGCACGGGCGGGCGCGAACCGCCCGCCTACCGTGCGTCTGGGGTGGCCTCGGCGCCTCGTTCGCGACTGCGATCGCGCCGCCACTCCTCGATGCGCTGATGGTGGCCTGAGAGCAGCACGTCGGGCACGCTCCAACCGCGGTACTCGGCCGGACGCGTGTAGTGCGGGTACTCCGGATTGCCCTCCAGCGCCACACTGAAGGACTCCTGCTCGGCGGACTCCGCGTGGCCGAGCGCACCGGGGAGCTTGCGCAGCACGGCGTCGCAAAGAACCATCGCGGCCAGCTCGCCACCGCTCAACACATAGCGGCCAATCGACACCACGTCGCTCGCGAAGTGCTCCACGATGCGCTCGTCGAACCCCTCATAGCGGCCACACAGCAGCGTCAGCTCCGGTTCGCCTGAGAGCTCGTCCACGAATGCGTCATCCAGCAGCCTGCCGCCGGGGGCGAGCGCGATCACCCTGCGACGCTCGCGCAGCTGCACGGGATCCTCGCCATAGCGGGCGCGCAGGGCGCTGTCCATCACATCCACGCGCAGCACCATGCCCGCGCCCCCGCCAAAGGGCGTGTCGTCCACCTGCGCGCCCGTCAGCGGCGTGTGGTCGCGGATGTTCACGCACTCAAGCGCAGATCCAGCAGCGATCGCATTGGCGACGTGGCGCTGCGAGCGGAACCACTGAAACCAGTCGGGGAACAGCGTGAACACATCGATGTTCACTGTCTCTCTTCCTCGCCCAGGCCGAGGAAGTCGAGGTCCACGTCGATGCGGCGCTCCTTCGCCTCCACGCTGCGCACGGCGTCTTTCACCATCGGCACCATCACCTCGCCGCCGCCCTGTGCGGGCACGACCTCCAGCGCCTCGCAGGAGGGCAGCTCCACCATCCGCTTGACGGTCCCCAGCAGGCGCTCGCCGTCGAAGACCTCACAGCCCTCCAGTTCGTGCGCCCACCATTCCCCCTCCTGCAGCGTGGGCGCGGTGCTGGCCCTCACCGTCAGATCCATTCCGCGCAGCAGCTCTGCGCTCTCGCGGTCGCTCACGCCCTCCAGGCGCACGATCGGGCGCTTGTCGGTGCCCGCGCGGCGCACGATCCTCGCTGTGCGCTCCCCCACCGTCAGCTCCTCCCCCAGCACGATCAGTGCTGGGCGGGGACGCGTCACATAGAAGCTGCCGTCCAGGCCATGCGCGCGGCCCACACGACCCACGGGCAGACTCGCGGGCGCGTCCTCGGACGGCGTAGACGCGAGCGGTTCGCCGGGTCGTTCGGTCAATCGACGATGTCTAGCAGCACGTGCGTGCCCTCGCCGGCCGCCGCCGCTTTCACGACCGTTCGCAACGCGTGCGCCGTGCGCCCACCGCGGCCGATCACGCGGCCGTAGTCCTCAGAGCCCACGCCAAGCTCCAGCACGACGGTGCCGTCGTCCTCCTCGAACTGCTCCACCGTCACAGCCTCCGGGTCGTCAACCAACCCTTCCGCGAGGTACTCCAACAGCCGTTTTGGGTTCTCAGAGGCCATCGCCGTTGCGAGGTCGCGCGGCGCGCTAGCCGGTGCGGGTCTCGATGCCCTGGATGTGCAGCAGCTTGCGAACGGTGTCCGACGGCTGCGCGCCGCGGGCCAGCCAGCTGCGGGCGCGATCGGCGTCGATCACGATCGTGGACGGGTTCGTCTGCGCGTTGTAGTGGCCGATCGTCTCAATCACGCGGCCGTCGCGGGGTGAGCGTTGGTCGGCAACGACCACGCGCCATATCGGGTCCTTCTTGGCGCCCACTCGGGTGAGCCTAAGCCTGACTGCCACGTTTTCCTCTCTGCTGCTGAATGCGATTTAGAAGACTTTGAAGCCCAGAGCTTAGCGGGCGCCGCGCATCAGCGCCCCAATGTCCGGCATCTTGCCGCGCCCCATCTGGCGCATCACCTTGCGCATCTGCCCGAACTGCTTGACGAGCTGATTGACCTGCTGCACGCTCGTTCCGGAGCCCTTGGCGATGCGCAATCTGCGCGAACCCTTGATCAGCTCCGGTTTGCGGCGCTCCAGCGG
>Ga0182030_10026660_pt1 | contig 10445 bp, 7 predicted proteins | sample 812S3MmetaG_FD_121299 | JGI IMG/M metagenome (GOLD analysis project Ga0182030, IMG submission 121299) | Permafrost microbial communities from Stordalen Mire, Sweden - 812S3M metaG (Illumina Assembly) | ecosystem: Environmental > Terrestrial > Soil > Wetlands > Permafrost | place: Sweden... | reverse complement strand
GCCCCGATCCAACCCGAAGTCAAGACGGAGCTTAAGTCTTGACGTTCAGGTTTGCCAAGACCAAGCCGCGGTATCTTATATAGCACTTTGACGCCATTCCAGGTATCTCGATGGATACTTTCACTCGCGAAATTCTTCCTTAGGAGCTCAGAACCTTGAGTGCACCTGTGGAAGAGTCTCCTTTAAGATGAGGCCGTCTTGACCGCTTTCCATCACTTCGCGACAGATCGGAGCTTCCCATAGCTCCTTGCAGCTCTCGGTCTATCTTCTGAGTTCCAGACCCCATGGATGCGGGATCGAATGCTGCTTTGGTCGTTTGGAGAAGCAAGAATACAGCATCACCAATCTGCTTAGCTAGGAATGGCGGCACAGCATTTCCAACCTGGATGAATTGCTGGGTCCGGGTCCCCTTGAAGAGGTAATTGTCGGGAAAGGTCTGAAGCCTTGCTGCCTCGCGAACTGTGAGGGAACGACACTGCTCTGGGTCTGGATGAATGAAATAGTGCCCATCCTTGGAAATGTGGCTTGTGATCGTTGTAGAAGGTTGATCCCAGAGTTGCACTCTGAACCGATCTGCGAAATCTCCAGAACCCCAACTACGATGATCGGGAATCAGCGATTCTGGGAAATCGAGTGCTTTTGGTGAAACATGCTGAATCTCTGCATACACGGCAGCGAAAAGGTACCTTGCAAAATCTGATGGCATGTGACATCTGGTTTCGTTGTTTGGAAGGACGCCGAGACGCGGGTCGAGGAGCCACTCAGCCAGTCTCGGGGAGCGTTTACTATTCACTCTGGCAGGCCGCTGTGCGGTCCGCGGCCAAGTCTTCGACTTCCGCTCGGCGAGGTTTGCGCACTCCATGACTCGTTTTCTGAATGATGCGCGATCGGAGGGCGGGAGGATCGATACTGCCTTGCAGACAATTTCGGCAGCATCCTTCATGGTTTGCCGCCATGCTGCCGGTGAGTCATCTCGACTCAGTCCGCTCCGGAGCTTTGGCATTCCACGGAGCACACCTCCTACAGATACCTTTTGGTCCCAGGGTTTAAGCAATCGCTTCACTCCCGAAGATTCGAACTTGGCAGCCAAGTCCTGGCGCAACCCCACGACTATCACTCGGTGACGCGCCTGTGGGAGCCCAAAATCCTCGGCGCAAATTATGAAGTCTTTTGGGTCTATTTTGACTCCAAACAGGTCAGATTGCTGATCGTGTCGAGGAGCGAGTGCCAGCAGCCGGTAACCGTCGCCGGCATTTTGAAGATCATGAAGAATACGATCAAAAATCAGTGTCTTGTTAAGGGAGGATGACAACATGCCCGTGACGTTTTCCATTACGAACACAGCGGGGCAAAGGTCCGCAAGGATTTTGATGTAGTTTTCGTAAAGTGTATGCTTCGGATCTTTTTCTGGGACATAACCCTCAATCCCGCTATTCCTTGCCCGCCCAACGAGGGAATAAGCTTGGCAGGGAGGGCCGCCAATCAGGATGGTCTTATTGCTATATTTCTGGTGAATCTCCCGAATCCTTGCACTCAGTCTCGCTTCATTCTCAGGTGGACCCAATTCCAGCAGGAGCGCCTCACGATTGGCGATCTGCCACTCTCTGGGATAGAGGGTTTTCCAATCCGGTTCAGCGGTACCCTGCCGCAAGAATGTGTAATATTCCTCTGGGTAGTTTCGGCCGAACTGGCGCAAGAATGTCCTGAGAAGGAGGGTAGAATGAGCCGCCTTCTCCTTTTCAACCGAAAGCGCAATCTCGAATGGGAAGTGGCCGTTTTGGTCCGTGACGGCAGAAAAGCCTTCTGCCAGTCCACCCGGCCCCGCGAAGAGATCGACCACGCCGAACTTCACTGCTGATTGGGCTGTCTCCCGCCCGAAAGGCATCGCATCACCATGTTTTTTCCGGAGAAGAGGATTCAGAGTGGCAGACATAGTCGATAAAATGACCCGCTCGCAAATGATGGCCGGGATTCGTGGCAAGGACACGAAGCCGGAGAGAGTCATACGTACCGCTCTACACTCGGCCGGCTTTCGCTTCCGGTTGCATGTCTCTGATCTTCCAGGAAAACCCGATCTTGTGTTCCCCAAGTATAAAGCAGTAATTCTGGTTCACGGTTGCTTTTGGCATCGTCATCCCGGCTGCTGGTGGTGCACGAACCCTTCATCTAACCTTGAATTTTGGAGGGCCAAGTTCGATCAAAACATCCGAAGGGACGTCAGGAATATGAGTGATCTGAAGGGCTTGGGCTGGAGAGTCTGTGTTGTCTGGGAATGTGCGTTGCGTCTTCGGAATGATATGGCGGTGGCACGGACCATCGGGAGATGGCTGAAGAGTGGAGACCGATCGCTTGTTTTACCCGAGGAAAAGGAAATGCGGCGAACTGAGACCGTCATATCTGCAACGACCAAGTTGGAACTCCTTCGCCTTGGCTAAGGAACCTAGTGCGCACACCGGGCAGTGTCCAAGCTGTTACTTGGGTGTGTGCTGAAACTGTGGACGCAAACGACGATGGCCTTGGCGGCAACGCCAAGGCCATCAGCTTTATAGACGACCCCTACTCTCCGAGGCGAACCTCGTACCATGGGAGGAGGGCGGGTTGATGATTAAGCCCCCCAAGCCGTCAAATGTCGGGAAAAACCCGTAGGGAGATTGTCTCATGCATCTCTAGGAGGGTCAAGATGCCGAATCTTGTGCAAAATCAGTCGATTAGCCTCGGATCAGACGCTTGGATCGCGAGGAGCTTTGATAGTACTCGCGGATTTCCAGTACTCCCGCGGAAGCGTCGCCAAGATGCATTTGTCGCCAGGTTTAGAGTATCCTTCGACGTTGTATAGTGATGCACTAGCATAGCAAAGTTGGATCTCAATATTGCGAAAAGCCGCACCTGCAACGCCAACCGTTGACAACTTCGTATTCATAGGTGCAACGATTACGTTGCAATCCGGAAATAGTGACGCCTGAACGGAAACTGCAGCTTCGACGGCAGCGACATCGACGCATGAGAACTCAAATTCCTTGTACTTTGAAACCTTACTTGCAAGTTGCGCGAACGCCAAACGATTAATCTGTTCATGCTGCGTGGCCGTGGCTGATCCTGGTTGACCAAATCCGAGAGAGATGACATGGGGCTGGTATTCGTCGATCAGGCGTTCTGCGCGATCGAACTCGAATCCGACAAGGATTATAAGGTGGGATTTCCGTGAGGGCTTGCTATCCCCAGGGTAGCCCAATACGGATCGAATGTCGGTGATGCCTTTACTTAGCCACTTCTGCTCGGGCGGGAGGCCGACGGAGTACTCTTCAGCCACCGCATAGGCAAGCACAACGGGGCTTCGTTTGACTCTCGACTGGAGCAGTCGAAGCAAGATTAATAGAGCCTCATGTGTGAACGTGGTGATGTCAACTAGGTAGGAGAGGTCGTTGCCATCTCCTTCAGCTCGGCTTAGCGCACGTTGCAAGTTGTCCGCAGTAACAAGGGGGCTGGTCTTGTCTAAGAGAACTTGCTCAGCGTTACTTCCGAGCCGGTTAGTCAGATACTCGGCGTTGCTCGCGACGGCTGAGCTGGATTTCTGATTGAAGCAGACGAGTCTCTTTCCTACAATCTGGTGATCGGCCAAAGCGTTAGCAACAGATTTGCATCGCTCCTCGTAGCTCGCGGAACAAATAAAGATGTCAAAACGGCGGCTCACATCCTTCGCGAGATCACTAAGCTTTAGGATCTGATTTTGGGACATCATCACTCCTCCTTCTCGCTCTCGGCGTACTCGGAGGTCTCGCCGTCGAAAAGGACCAATTGACCGGAGTCTTCCAGAAAATCGCCCTTGCTGATACTTGCGATGAATGATTTTGGTCTCATGATCGCTTCTCTCATTGCTGCGTTCGTAACGAACCAGTATCCCGCAAATCCAGTTGGATCTAGAGTAAAAAAAGGAGCTAGACGACGGCTCAAGACGAACATTCTCGTTCTACCGGTCCCATCTTTGTTGCCTATAGAAGCTTCGTGAAAGTATCCGTACTGAACTCCGAGCTTAAACACCATCAAAACATCGCGATCTGGAGCATCCGAGAACGCTACGGAGAACACGCGTCTTTCCGATCGATCTGAGATAAGGATCTCGTGGAACGCCCCTCCGAGTGCATGGATCAGGTTCCGAAGCTGACTAAACTTCCCCGATTGTCGAAGCTCGACGTTTTCCTCGGAGAGCTTATCGAACTCGGCGACCATGAATCTCTCAGCTTCCTCTCTCACAACTCGGTCTTGAATTGCAGAATCAATATACGTGATCGGCTGATCACCGCTTATGGACTGTACTTCTGCGTACATTCGAGAGGCAGGTTCCAAGAAATATCGAATCACACCGGAGGACAAATATACCAACTGTTCAAAGCCGGCGTACCTATATTTGGACGACCCCTTTTTAACGCCCCCCAAATCCTTGATGAAATCGGGCCGAGCATAGCGATTGGCGTCATCCCTCGGCCGGCTCCCTCGACCTTCAGTGGCCCATTTGGCGATGTACGAGACCCCGATCTGCTTTATTGCTTCTTCTTGCTTCTCATATGCAGGGAAGAATTCTTTTGGACCTACACCTACATGATGCCGCTTCAAGCGCCGACGAACGATTTCTTCAACTCGTCCAGAATAGCGACTCTTGCTCGAAGCATATACCGTCGAAATATCGATCTCAGTATAGTCGTGCGGCGAGTCGATGCGTTGGTTAGTCGAAGTGCGAAACGTTTTGTAATTGAGCTGAGTTGAAATCTTGAGGCTCACTTGCGCACTCGTTCGACAGAATACCCAAGAGTTCAGAATTTTGGTTTGCGTTTCGTTGAGATTGTCTGCGTCATCGAGCAACAAGTAAATGGGTCCTCGCGGCATAAAGGGCAGCACCTTTAACTCCCGTAGCATCGGGAGAAGGAAATCCAAATAACCGCAGAGCGGGCCATCATAGGGGAACGCAGTTCGTCTAAATGACAGATGTCTTAAGTAGGCAATAACGCTTGAAGAGAGTTCATCGAATAGATCGATACACCATTGAATCTGAGTTGGAAGATCGGACTCTTTACTCGGTGGCTGTGGAGCAGTCGAAAATCCAGCTTTTAGCAGGAGTTTATAAAAGGGGCCCTTAAGGTAGGTTCCGAAACAATGAGCGTGATCTCCCGTGGGATCTTCGATGCAAGCACGATCTCGAAGGGAAGCAAAGACGCGAGCTGCTGTAAACACGGTCAGGAAATGTTCGTTGAGAACGACACTCGCATGCTTGTTTTCAAGACGCTCCAACTCCGTTACTTTTAGGTCTGTGTTCTTGATGGGCACGTAAACTGCATAGAACTCGAGTTCGCGGAGTTCGCTCTGGCCCGATCTAATCAGTTGACAGTCGGGTTCAAGATATCTGAACATCATGCTTTTGCCCGAACCTCGTGGACCGTTCAAGAACGTATGTCCTGGATTCGGTACGTTGTAAAAGTCAGAGAAGACATCAACGAAGAGGTCAACTACTTCCGGCGCTTGGATATCTTCGGGCGTCTGAACACCGAATGGATTGTCTTGGAAGCTCATTGTTGAGTACCTGCAATTTTCGAGAGTAGCGTGGTTCCGTTCAGTGGCTTCCCATCCCGCCAATCGCGCAGTTCGGGGCAAAGCTCGTAGATTCCCCCTTTGGGGGCGCTCGGATACCCCGTGTCTTCGAGACGATAGCCGATGCTGAAGAGTTTATCGGGTGAGCCTTTGGACTTGAAGACGTCGATCTTAACATTTATGGAGTCAATCAGAATCATTGGCTGAAGAAAGCGTGCGCAATAAGTTCGTTCCCGGTGCATCTTCACGGTGCGACTCAAGATCTCATCTATCAGGTAGTGCTTAGAATCGCCCTTGGTGAATTCCTCATCTGCATCAGCTCGATTCATCTCATAGTGCAAGCGGATAGATTTCCCTTCTGCGTCAACCATGACAGACTGCAGACTTGCCGAGTATTTGTGGAAGAGCTTGCTGGATTCTGGAATTGCGTCGTTTTGAATGGCAAAGGCCGAGATGCGCTGGCTGTCGTCGGCAAGTTCGTCGGCGAATCGCAAGAGTCCCGCAAGGAATCTTGTGCGTACGTTCTGGTTTAGGACTGGCCCATCAACAAGGTGCTGAATAGTATCCGCATCACCGTTGTGTGCGCCTCCGTGAGCCTGAGCGATTTCTTTAACAATTCTTCTCTCTGCACTGTCGTCTCCCAATAAGGCATCTACACGGCCTTCGAGTTCGTTAATACGAGCTTCATGACCCTTTCGTCCGAGGATGTTCCCAATGTCGTGGAGTTGTATTGCCGCAAGTAAAATGTACGCCTCGTAAGCCGAGAGCCTGCACGTATCGGTCGAGATCAGAGATGAAGCCCTATTGATCACTGTGGCAACGTGCGCCGGCCCATGGTCGTTGAGAAAGATACCATCTCTTATTGCTGGTCCGAGAGCGACGATTGGATGTACATCGCTCTTGAGGAAGCCTTCAAGGGCATTGTACCTGGCAACGTAGTCCGTTTTCAGGTCTCGGAAGTCACTCTGCTGGCGCTTCTTGAACCATTCTTCCAGCGATTTGTCCTTGAGTTCTTTTCCCTTGAGTTGCTTCACTGTTCGATCCTGGCCTTGCATCCGGTTGAGTCGAGGATTGACGCAAAGACCGCCCTTGCTAGGAGCGGGGGTACGGCATTTCCGACCTGCTGCTGTTGTAGGCCGATTGATCCCTGAAACTCAAACGTATCTGGGAAGGATTGTAGTCTCGCTGCCTCGCGGACCGAGAGTCCCCGATCCTGTGTCGGATGAATGAGCATATTTTTCCGGTAGTTTCCGATGACAACTGACGGCTCTCCATCGGAAAGACGCCTATAAATCCATTCGTGACATCGGAATCGGTTCGTATAATTCCTCATCAGTCGGGCGGGTATATTTTCCCAGTTGCCTCCTTGCGGCACGTATGGGTAACGTCGCACGACAAACGGTTGGTTATTCGTTACCAAGTGGTTTGATGAGTGTTTAAGCTCCCCTCTCAACTTTCTGGCGTAATGCGATGGTGGCGTATGACCGTAAGGCAGCGTGTTAACACTTGCTCCATTACCCAAGGTCGGCAAGTCGCCAATCGCCTCACCAACGGTCACAGCCTTAGATAGGGGAGTGGGGTCTGAAAAGTGGACGCCGGATCGATTCGCCACGAGAAATAGTCGCGACCTCCGTTGGGGGATGCCGAAGTCTACAGCATTCAGGATCAACTGGGTGGTAGGATAGCCTGCGTCTGCTAGCGCCGCACGAACAATATTAAGGAAATGTCCTTCTGCCGTTTGGGTGATACCGATCACGTTCTCAAATACGATCCACTCGGGTTGCAGGGCCTCGACAAGACGAATGTAGTGGAGAAAAAGCCAGTTCTGGGGATTGCTCTTGGTCCTCGTTTTTTGGTTGGAGGTGGAGAATCCCTGACAGGGCGGCCCGCCAAATAATATGAGTTCTCGTTTCCTTTTCCGCAAGCCCTTGAAGTCAGCCCTCGTGACCTCTTCAATTCTTTTGTTCAGCAGTTCGGTGCCGCGGTGATTATGAAAGTAGGTCGCGCATGCGTTACGGTTCGCCTCAATCGCATAGAGGACCTTTATTCCGGCGAGCGTAGCCCCCAGCGACATCCCTCCCGCACCCGAAAAAAGATCGATGCCGACCATGAAGGTGTTCCTTCTGACGATTATCGTTGCGCCATCTCAAGCCATTGCCGAGCTAGCTAGCCGACCAAAGTGACCGCAAACCGGGCACACGAGCTCTGTTTTCACGAGAACCGGCGGCAGCAGTAGACTCGGAAATCAATCACTCATTCTACTTGATTGGGCACTCAGTCAGGTTATACCTGAAATTTGATTCCAAGCGGACTCGTTTGCTCGGAATAATCCGTCGTGGCTACCTCCATATCTGCCGCAATCGGAAATCACACTAGCGCATAACTTGATCCAAGATCATCCTCGCAAGGGAAACACTATCTGTGACGGTCGAAGTCAGTCGGGGCGACGGGCGGCTGATGTCTTCGCGGGCCAATCGCACAGCGGCAATGATCGACGCTGAGATCACCAGGGTGGAAGCGAACCTGTCCCGCTTCCGGTCTTCCTCCTCCCGCGCATTTGCCCGTCTCATCTCTCCCATTACTGCTTACCCCCTCCGAATCAATCGGTTCCAGCATGTTCTCTAACAAACTCTTGCACGGTACCTTGGGATCACGAATCCGGGTTTGAGGTACGATGGACCACGAACAGTATAGGGCAAACAAAAAGCGAATAAATCCACAATCGGTTTAGGGTACGCTAGGATATCGCTGGGGACTGGCGAGGGAACAGATGGGTAAATACAAGAAGGACGATTCGGTAAAGATCGAAGTAGTGAACGAGACCACCAAGGAGAGCGAGTGGATGTGGCTGCTGGTCGAGAGCTCCGACGATAAGCAGCGCATTGTGTTCGGAACGCTCGACAGCGAACCCATCGTCAATACTGATATGCGTCTCGGGATGAAGTTGGCTGTGAGCTATGACCACATCCGTGAGCATCTCCCTGCAAGCACATTCAAACAGCAGTGAAACAACGTATCTACATCGTGCCGTGTCATCAGCCTTACCCGATGAGCAGGTTTACCGCAGCGCCTACCATCGGCCAGTGATGGAGAGCACTTCCTGGGGAGCAGCATCACTGGAACGCGACCAGTTTACCTTCCGATTTCACGTCCAAAGGGGCTCGTGCGCCCGGTATTCCGCCCACCACACCGATAAACTTGCCCACTGCTCCGCCCGCGGAGTAGCGTTAGACTTGCACCTCATCGTAAGCGGCGCTGGATTCTGACGCGGTTCGGTATCCAGTTTGCCTTTGGTGCAGACGGCGGCAAATCACTGAAACAAAGAGGCGGTCGATGCAAAAGGCAGTATCGTACGCGAGAGTCTCAAGCAAGGAGCAGGAGCTGGGATTCTCTCTTGAGTCCCAGGTGAACACGTATAGGGGCTATGCAGCCTCCAACGCCTTCCTTGTTGTCAAGGAATTCAAATTCTCCGAGAGCGCAAAGCAGCAGGGACGCAAGCACTTCAACGAAATGCTCGATTTCCTGCGCCGGAATCGGGACGTGCGCATTGTGCTTGTTGAGAAGACGGACCGCCTTTCCCGCAATCTGCATGACTTCGTCATGGTGGAAGATCTCGTGGAAGAACTGGACATAGAGATCCACCTGATCAAGGAAGGACAGGTCCTTCGGAAAGCTGCCAAATCGCAAGACCGGCTTGTCCAAGGCATATTCGCGCTTCTCGCCCGAAACTACATTCAGAACATGCAAGAGGAGATTCAAAAAGGTCAGCTCGTCAAGGCTGAAAAAGGTCAATATCCGGGCCGCGCATTGTTCGGCTATGCGCATGATCGGGAGACCCGGACGATCATGGCTCATCCCGCGAAGGCGAGCGTTGTGAAACTGCTCTTTGAGCTTTACTCGTCGGGCGAATTTAGTGTGGATGGATTAAGAAAGAAGATCATCGAAGAGACGGGCGAGCGGATCAGCAAATCTATGCTACACAAGATTCTAAAGTCACGCTTCTACCTCGGGCTCTTTACGTGGCGCGGACGCGAATACCAGGGTATACACCCACCGCTCGTTGATTCCGCCACTTTCGATCGGGTCCAGGACATAATCACCGGCCGGAATGGTAATAAGCTCAAGGCCCGCAAGCACAATTTCCCATTCTCCAGCCTGTTGAATTGCGCCGCCGATGGCTGCGCGATCACTGCAGAGCGCCACAAGGAGAAGTACATCTATTACCGCTGCAGTTACGGCCGGGGGAAGCACAAGTTCCCCCCTTTGCCGGAGCAAAAGCTTGCAGACATGCTGGGCACGGTTTTGAAACAGATTGAAATCCCGGCCGAGGTTGCACAGACTGTCGAACTGTCCATTCAGAGCGATCAGGCAGGGATGGAGGCGAAACGTCGGGAAGAAACAAACAGGGTGACTCAGCGCATCACCGCACTCCAGTCCAGAATGAGAAGGGCATATGAGGACAAACTCGACGGACGAATCGACGAATCATTTTGGCGGGTGAATAATGACGACTGGTCTGCCGAGGAAGTGCAACTAAGGGCGGCATTGGAGAGTGTCTCAAAGCCGGTATCCAAGAACCAGGGCCTCGCACTCCATGAGACTTTAGAACTAGCGCAATCTGCTCATTCTGTTTACTTTACGCTAGATTATGTTAATCGAGCCAGATTGCTCAAAAAGGTACTATTGAACTGTGTCACAGACGGCGTAAGTCTAAATCCTTCATATAGTAAGCCGTTCGATCTCATCTTCGAAAGGGCAAAAAACGAAGAGTGGCGGAGAGAGTGGGATTCGAACCCACGGTACTCGTTAAAGTACACACGCTTTCCAAGCGTGCGCCTTAAACCACTCGGCCATCTCTCCGTAAG
>Ga0182030_10026656_pt1 | contig 10446 bp, 11 predicted proteins | sample 812S3MmetaG_FD_121299 | JGI IMG/M metagenome (GOLD analysis project Ga0182030, IMG submission 121299) | Permafrost microbial communities from Stordalen Mire, Sweden - 812S3M metaG (Illumina Assembly) | ecosystem: Environmental > Terrestrial > Soil > Wetlands > Permafrost | place: Sweden... | reverse complement strand
GTGCCCAGCGGTTCGCTGGGGTATCTGACGGCGTGGCCGACGGGGCAGGCGCGGCCGCTGGCCGCCAGTTTGAACGCGCTGACGGGGGCGATCACGGCGAATGCGGCCATCGTGCCGGCGGGCACGAACGGATCGATCGACGTGTTCGCCAGTAATACGACCAACCTGGTGATCGACATCAACGGGTACTTCGCGCCGATGGGCACGGGTGGGTTGTCGCTGTACGGGGTGACGCCGTGCCGGGTGGAAGACACGCGGTTACCGGCGGGATCGACACCCATCACGTCTTTGGATGTGGCGGTGAGCGCGTGCGCGTGCGGGATCCCTGCGAGTGCGCAGGCGGACGTCATGAGCGTGACGGTGGTGCCGCAGGGCTCTCCGGCGAATCTGGGGTACTTGACGTTGTGGCCGCAGGGGCAGACGCGGCCGGTGGTCTCGACGCTGAACGCGCTGGACGGGGCGATCACGTCGAATCTGGCGATCGTGCCGACCGGCAATGGATCGATCAGCGCCTTCGCCAGCAACGCGACGCACCTGATTCTGGATATATCGGGGTACTTCGCGCCGTAGGGAGGGTCAGCGCGACTCCAGATCGCTCACGCCGCGGTCAGCCCCTGGCCTTCGGTGCATTGATACGAACCGGCACGCACGTTCTTGAATTCCTGCACGGCTCCGCTGGGCCACTCGACGACCAGGCGGCCGGCGGTGTCGCGTTTGCCGAGCCCGAAGGTCAGAGTCAGTTCGGATTGCGACAGGTAGCTGGAACCGGATTTGACCCGGCGGAATTGCGCGCCATCGGGGCTGAAGACGCGGACCACCGCGCCGATGGCGTCGCGATTCGATTTGGTGCCGGTCAGGCGCAGCCGCAGCCCCCGGTTCCCAGACAATTGCTGGTTGCGATAGAGGTACGCCGCGCCCTGGTTGGTAGTGATCAGAAGATCCAGCGAGCCGTCGCGGTCGAAATCGCCGTACGCCAGGCCGCGGGCCACCTTGGGGGAGGCGAACCCGGCGCCGGCCTGGGCGGCCACGTCGCGAAAGGCTCCCTTGCCATCGTTGAGGAAGAGGTGCGGTGGCTGCGCGTACCCGACGTTACCGTGAATGTGGCGGACGGTCTCGTCGATGTGACCATTCACGGCCACCAGGTCGAGGCGCCCATCGAGGTCGATATCGAGAAACGCGCAGCCGAACCCGAGGCTGGCGCGGGAAGCCTGGCCGACGCCGGCAGCCTGGGCCGTATCCTTGTACGTGCCATCGCGGCCGAGGCGGAGGAGGGCCATCATTTCGTTATCGAAGTTGGTGATGGCGATGCCCTCGGCGCCGGAGTTGTCGAAATCGGCGGCATCCACGCCCATGCCGGCGCGAGCTTTGCCGTCGTCGCTGAAGGCCACGCCGGCGCGCACGCCAACTTCTTCGAAGGCGCCGTTGCGCAAGTTGCGATAGAGCTTGTTGGGCTGGGTGTCGTTGGCGATCAGGAGGTCGGGCCAGCCGTCGCGGTCGTAATCCAGCAGAGCTACGCCCAGCGATTTCGAGGTGCTGTCGAAGATACCGCTCTTCGCCGTGACATCCTCAAACGTGCCGTCGCCGCGGTTGTGGAAGAGCCAACAGGTTTCGCCGTGATAGGCCTCGGGGGTGCAATACGATTTGCGCTTGCCATCCACGCTACAGAAAACGTCGTGCGCCGCGGACCACTTGACGTAGTTGCATACCAGGAGGTCGAGCAGGCCGTCGCGGTCGAAATCGAACCAGATGGAGGAGGTGCTGAAGGCGTTGCGGCCACCCAGGCCGGCCTTTTCGGTGACGTCGAGGAAGCGGCCGCGGCCATTGTTCCGGAAGAGGCGGTTCTGGCCCACCGCGGTCACCAGGAGGTCCGGGAAGCCATCGTTGTTGTAGTCGCCGATGGCGACGCCCATGCCGTACATTTCCACCGCCAGGCCGGCGCGCTCGGTAACGTCGGTGAAGGTGCCGTTGCGGTTGTTACGGTAGAGGCGCATGGTGGTGCGCTCGCGGCGGTGATCCGGCCAGCCCATACCGTTGACCAGGAGAATGTCCAGCCAGCCATCGGCATCGTAATCGAAGAAGGCGCAGCCGGGGCCCATGGTCTCGGGCAGGTACTTGGCGCCAAATGCGCCGCTGTTGTGGCGGAACTGGATACCGGCAGCGGCGGTGACGTCGGTGAGGCGGAAACCGAGGCCGGGCGCGGCAGGGAGCGGAAGCATGGCGGCGCCGGCCAGGAACGTGCGGCGGGTCACGCGATGCTCACCAGGCCCTGGCGAATGGCGTAGACCACCAGTTCGGCGGTGTTGTGGATGCCCAGGGTCTGCATGATGTTGGCGCGGTGCACGTTCACCGTGTTGGCGCTGAGAGAGAGCACGGTGGCGATCTCTTTGTTGGATTTGCCGTACACGATCAACTGCAGGACCTCGAGTTCGCGCGTGGTCAACCCCGGCGGTTGGCCGGCCGGCGGGTCCAGCGAGCCCAGGCGCTGGTCGAGCACCTGCTTACCGGCTGCCACCTGTTTCACCGCGGCCACCATTTCCAGATCCATGGCATTCTTCAGGAGGTATCCGCGCACGCCGGCCTCCAGGCAGGTGCGAACATACGAAGCCTCGGCGTGCATACTGAGAATGAGGATGGCGGTGTCCGGCGCCGCCTTCAAGATGTGGCGCGCGGCCACGGCACCGTTCATGCTGGGCATGGCGAAATCCATGACCACCACGCGCGGACGGAGTTGGGCGGCGAGTTGCACGGCCTGGTGGCCGTCTTCGGCTTCGCCGACTACGGTAATCGCCGGGTCGTCCTCCAGCATGCGGCGGAAGCCACGCCGCACCAGGCTGTGGTCATCCACCAGAAGCACGGATATGCCCGGTTCAGTCATGGGTTTCCTGAATAGACGCGGGTACGGTGAGGCGGACCAGCGCGCCGCCGGCACCGCGGTTCTCCAAATCCAGCAGGCCGTTCACCAGGCCGGCGCGTTCGCGCATGGAGACCAGGCCCATTCCGAAAGCATACGAGCTGGCGAAGCCGACGCCGTAATCTTCCACTTCGAGCACGACGGAATCCGGCAGATAGCGCAGGCGCACGGCGGCCCGGTTGGATTGCGAGTGTTTGGCGATGTTGTTCAATGCCTCCTGCATGACGCGATAGAGGTGAATGGCGACGGCGCGGTCGAGTTCACGTGCCGCGCCGGACTTCTCGTAGTGTACCTCGATGCCGGTCTGCTTCTGGAAGCCGGGCAGGTATTGATCGAGCGCGCCTTCGAATCCGATTTCGTCGAGGATGACGGGATGCAGGGCGCGCGATAAGGTGCGCACCTTTTCGAGAGTCGCCTGCACGATTTCCTGCACTTCGCGCAGGTCGGCGCGAAGCGAGTCGGAATCGGCCAGACGCCGGCCAGAGCGCTGCAGCATGGTTCCGATGGCGGTGAGGATCTGGCCGAAGTCATCGTGCAAGTCGCGGGAAATGGAACGGAAGGTCTCCTCCTGCATAGCGATCAGTTGCTGGGCCAGCTCGCCGCGCCGCGCCGAGAGTACCGCGACTTCCTGGAAGAGGCGGCGGTTGGAGTGCACCAGGTAGAGACTGGTGAGCAGAATCAACACCAGCATGGCCGCCACGAAGAGGTAGACGTTGCGCTCCACCCCGGCATAGACGCTGCGAATGCGCGCGCCGGCTTGCTGCTCGGCTTCGTTGTTCTGCACCAGCAGTCGCGCCACAGCGGTGCTGAGCGCTTCCTGGCGCGCCTGGAGCGACAGGCGGATCAAGGTGCGAGCCTCGGCCTCCTGGCCGCTTTGGGCGAGGGCGAAGATGCGGTCGAGCGCGTCCCAGAATTGGCCTAGCGAGCCGCTCAGGTACTTGCTCTGTTCGGCAGCGCGGTCGGCGGGAGACGCCCGGGCTTCGCGCGCGAGGGCGTCTTCGAGATCGGTGCGCAGCCTGCGGAATTGTGCCTGCCAGGCGGTGAGGGGATAAGGCTCGCTGCCTTCCAACATGTCGCGCATGGCCAGGCCGAGCGAATTCAAGTTGTTCTGAATGCGCAGGAGGAGGAGCGAATCGGCGCGATTGCGGTCGATGATGCCGCCTTGCAGGCGTTCCAGGCCACGGAGTTGCATGACCATGTAACCCGAATAGAGGGCCACCGCGGATAGCGTGATGGCTAGCCCCGCCAGCAAACGGACTGTGGGAGATCCAGGTTGGGACATACCGCTCTTACGAAGGGAAGCCTAGCATGGTTGGCGGTTGGCTGCCACAGGCGCGAAGGTGGGGAGGGCGGCACAGGCGATGCGGTTACTGCAAGTGCGTCACCAAGGGCGGCGGGGGCGGGGCGGATCGATCGCCGGTCAGCCAGTCCAGACGCTCCTTCACTTCCTCGGGGCGCGCCTGGCCGAGAATGCGGGCCACGATGTGGCCCTCGGCATCGAGGAAGGCGGTGGCGGGAACGGCGCCGCCCAGCTTGAGTTGGTCGAGATCGTCCCCGCCGGCGCCGTACCAGACCGGGAAGGCGATCTGGTGTTCGGCCACGAACGCCGGGATCCTGGCCTTGGTCCTGGCATCGTCGAGCGACGCGCCGACAAACAGCACGCCGCGGGCGGCGTACTGCTTTTCGAGGTCCACAAGCATCGGCATTTCGTGGTTGCAGGGGCCGCACCAGGTGGCCCAGAAGTTGAGGACTACCGGTTTGCCGCGCAGATCGCGCAGACGGACCTTCCGGCCATTAGCGTCCCGCAATGTGAGATCGGCTTTGGGCGCGTCGGCGCATAGCGCGAGCGCCGAGGCCAGTGCCGTAATAGTAACCAGACGCATTACTTCTCCGTGTGGCCCTTAGCCGGCAGGCGGTAGGTGTAACTGAGCAGCCAGACGTAATCGGCAAAGGCCGCATCGCCATGGGTGCCGAGTATCTTGTCGGGAACGCTGCGCGTGCGGTCGCGGTACACCGCCTTTCCGACGCTGGCCTGGATCATGCTCCCGCTGTGCGAATAGATGACGCCGGGCTCGGCGGAGATGGCGAACCCGGGGCGGCGGAAGCCGAGGTCGTTGCCGATCAGGTTGGCCGCCGGCACACCTTCCATGCGCGGACCAAACGTCACCGTGAGGCCCTTGATGGCCGAGATGGGGTGTGACACGCCGGCCTGGAGCAGGTACTGGTCTTGAATCGCGTTGTAGGCTGTCAGCGGCTGGCTGAGCGCGCTGGCACTGCGCAGCACATTATTGGCGCCGCCCTGCGTGGCCAGGTAATTGCCAGTGGTGTAGACGGTGGTGTTGTGGCCGAGGTCGCGGAAGGCCTGCCACTGGAAGACCATGCCCCAGCCGCCGCTGCCGGGCTGGATGGAGTAGTCCGCCGTGACCACGCTCGGAGCGGTTGCCGTGGCCGAGGTGAACACATTGTTCTGCACGTTGTCCTTGCCGGTGGGCGCCTGCACGCCGAAGCCGATGCTGATGTTGCCGCGTTTGGCGTGGCGTGGATTCCACAGCCAGCCCTGCGCCACCAGGGAGCTATCGCCAAGCCCCGCCGTGGTGGAAGTGTAGTAGGAATTGTTGGCACGCCGGCTGGCAAACAACAGCGGCACGCTCAGTGTGAGGCTGATCCGGGGCGTAACCTGATAAGTCAGGTCGATATCTTCCAGGTTGATCTTATTCATCACCTCGGTGCCCTGTTGCACGCGGTAAGTCTGTTCCACATCGCCTACGAAATGTTTGTACGAGAACTGGTGGCGGTAGCCCACGGTGAGGTCCCAGTCTCCAGCGTCCAGGTAACCGCCCTGGCTTTCCGGGGACATATCCAACGAACTGGACCGCGCCACGATACAGCCCTGCCCGCGCACGGGAAGGGCGGAAAGTAAGGCCAGCGTGAAAGGCAGTACGACGACAGACAGAGTGTTACACAGGTTTCGCATCGGAAACATCCCTCCAGAGAAGTGATGCGATTATGCGGTGAATTTCGCCTCCGGGCAATAATCGAAAACTACTATGCCTGCGCAACAGGCCAGGAGGGCCGGGGGCTGCACTTCTTCGATTACGACGACGATGGCGCGCTCGATCCGAGGGCAAAGGCGTGAGCTGACCGTTGCGTTGTACAATCGGCATCATGAAGACACTGGCATCCATCGTTCTCGTTTCCGCCACCCTCATCGCCGCCGCTCCCGAGGAGTTTTCCACCTCCGCCGGTACCCTTCAGATCATCCCCATCCAGCACGCCAGCCTGCTGCTCAAAGCCGGCGGGAAGGTGCTCTACGTCGACCCCGCGCAAGGCTCCTACGATGGCCTGCCGCCAGCCGACTACATCCTCATCACCGATATCCATGGCGACCACATGGCGCCCGCCGTGGTCGACAAGCTGAAGAAAGCCTCCACCCAGATTGTGGCGCCGAAGGCCGTGGCCGCGACCTTCCCCACGGCCCTCGTCATGAAGAACGGCGACACCTTGACCGTCGGCCCATTCCAGGTGGAAGCCATCCCCATGTACAACCTGAAGCCCGCTTCCGACGGCCAGATCTATCACGAGAAAGGCCGCGGCAATGGCTATGTCGTCACCTACGGCGGCAAGCGCTTCTACTTCGCCGGCGACACGGAAGGCACGCCGGAAATGCGCGCATTGAAGAACATCGACGTGGCCTTCATCCCCATGAACCTGCCGTATACTATGACCCCGCAGGCCGCGGCCGACGCGGTGCGAGCCTTCCATCCGGCCGTGGTCTATCCTTATCACTATCGCGGTCAGGATACGAAGGTTTTCGCCAAGGCGCTGGAAGGCACGGGCATCGACGTCCGCCTCCGCGACTGGTACGCAAAGTAGTACTCCGCCGCGCCCGCAAACTTGCATCCGGACACGAAGCATCGGACAATACTCCGATGCACCCACGACGAAGCTATCTGCGTTTCGGATCGCTCCTGCTGCTGGCGATCGCCGCGGCATGCGCCGAGGAGCCGAGGCCCGCGCCCAAGTACGAGATCGTCGACGGCCACCTCCACTTCCTCAACTTCGTCCAGGAGACGGCCGGGATGGACCAGTTCCTCAAAGCCATGGACGATGCCGGCGTGACCGAGAGCGTGGTGATCGGTATGCCAGTGGTGAAGAAGTGGGACGAAGGAGATGCCCGGCGGCCCACCTACTACCTGGACAACGATTCCCGCGCGTATTGGTACAGCGCGACGGACTTCCTGGTGGCGCGGGCGGTGCTGGACCTGCCGAAGGATAAGCAGGGCCGTCTGCACCCGTTCATCTGCGGCTTCAACAGCGCGGATCGCAACGCCGTGGATCACGTCGAGCGCATGCTGGCGCTCTACCCCAACTTCTGGCAGGGCATCGGCGAAGTCTTCCTGCGGCACGACGACCTCACCGCGCTCACTTACAGCGAATCCCCGCGCGCCACTTCGAACGCGTTCGCCCGACTGCTGGACCTGGCCGCGGCGCGCGATTTACCCGTGCTGGTCCACAGCGACATCGGGCCCGCCTGGCGGGAACAGCCCGACTATCTCGGCGAGATCGAGTCGGCCATCCGGGCGCATCCGAACACGCGCATGATCTGGGCGCACGCGGGCATCAGCCGCCGCATCGTGATTCCCGATCACACCGACATTCTTCGCCGGATGCTGGGACAGTACCCCAACCTCACGATCGACTTGTCGTGGGTGATCTTCGAACAGGAACTCGCGCCTGGCGGCGTCTTGGACCGGAGATGGGCGAGCCTCATCGAAGAGTACCCCGGCCGCTTTGTGATTGGCTCGGACACCGTCGGCGTCTTTGACCAATACCAGCCGACCCTGCAGCGTTACTATCTGCTGCTGGATGCGCTCAAGCCGGAGACCGCGCGAAAAGTGGCCCACGACAACTTCCTGGCCCTGCTTCCCGCGCACCGGCCCGTTGCAGCGACCCGTTAGCGCCGTGAGCCCTACATCGCGCCGCGATCGCTGGTGGGCGGCACGACGCCCTTCAAGCGCATGTATACCGAGATGTAGCCGTACATTTCGTTGTTGTGCGTGGTATTGCCGATCAGCGCCGTGATCTTGGAGCGCTGTTGCCCTCCGCGGCCGGCAATCATCTCCATGGCGGTGTCGTTGGTCATGCTGTCCCAGGCGGCATCGCAGGCGTCGAAGCTCGCCTTGAGCGCGGAGACGATGTCCGCCTTAGCGGTCTTGCCGGCCGCGGCGGACTGCTTGCGCTCGCCGGTCATGCCGCTGCATGTCCCGATCTGGTTGGCGATGTGGGCGATGCGCTCGCCGAACGTCTGCATCTCCGGCGTCGGCTTGAAGCTGTAGGCCTCTTCCGGCATTTTCTCCGCGGCCTTGATCAGGTTGTTCTTGCTCGCGGTGTAAGCGGCTTTTTGCTCGGCGATCACCGGGTTTTGCGCCACCAGAGCGCCGGCGCCGGTAAGAGAGAGGGCAAGAATCACGGCAAAACGGTTCATATTCGTACTCCTTTGAAGGTTGATGTTGGGTCGATCGTAGCCATTCTACTGCAACCTACTGCGCCGCCATGGTAACTTTTCGTCCGGTGCGCACCGAATCGCGGGCCGCCTGCAGGATCTCCACGACAATCACGTTATTCTCGAGCGAGTTCAGCCCCGAAGGTTTGAACTTGCCGCGCGCCATGCCGGTCAGGTAGCTGATGGAATCGCTCTCCGCCGCCGGCAGATCGCCCGGCTTGCGCGTCTCCTCGGCGCGCTGCCCCGGCAGGCGGACGCGCAACCCTTCCCCGCCCGTGGCGATGGCATACCCCTTCTCGCCATAGACTTCGAAATCCTTGCGGCTGTACGGCCAGTTCCAGGACGCCTCGATCACGCCCTGCGCCTTGGGGTACTGCACCAGGATGGTGGCCTCGTCATCCACGCGCGCGTAGATGCCGGGCTTTTCGCTCTGCGCCATGGCGGTCACCGCGACCGGGCGCTGATTGCCCATCAGCCAGGTCATCAGGTTGGCGCCGTAACAACCGAAATCGAACAATGCGCCGGCGCCGTTCTTCGCCGGGTCCGTCAGCCAGGCGAGAAATTCCGGCTGGACGTTGATTTCCTTCGGCCCCTGGTGTCCGTCCATGGCCACCATGCGGCGGATCTCGCCGGCCGCGTTCTGCTCTTTGATCAGCTTCCAGATCTCGCCGTGGCTCTTGTACCAGGTGGTCTCGTAGTTCACCATCACGGCGATGCCGCTGGTGGCCGCGGCCTTCTGAATGGCGCGCGCCTGCGCGTTATCGACGGCCAGCGGCTTCTCCATCATGACGGCGATCTTGCGCGCCGCACAGGCTTCCACCACCATGGCATGATCGCCGGTGCTGGTGAAGGTGGCCACCGCCTCGGGATGGACGCGGTCCAGCATCGTCCCCAGGTTCTGAAATAGAATCTCCGGCGCGAACCCGTTGGACTTGGCGTAGCGGGCCGTCAGCGTCGGATCCGGATCGAAGACGCCTACGATCTCCACGTCCTTGCGCAATTGGGCGCTTCTCAGGAATCCGGAAACGTGCCCGTGCACCAGGCCGGCGATGGCCACGCGCACCGGCTTGGCATCGGGCGTCTGCGCCCCGAGAAGCGCGCCAAAGGAAAGAAGGGCAATCAGCTCGCGAGTCATGACTGCATGATATCGCGATCGCGACGCCACAGGTCTTGGGCCGGCAGCGCGGATATATAATGGTGTCCGGTCACCCTCCGGAACACGGTGATGCCGCCCCGGCCGCCTCGACCGGGAGCTTGAAGGAGAACACGAGATGAAGCGTCACGTACATATTGCGGTGCTCGCGCTGGTCGCTCTTGCGCCGCTGGTCGCCCAAGCGCCGAAGGGCTGGAAGATGCGCGTCGACCGGAGCACGGCAGCGTCGGATCCCGACGCCCCCGGCGACATCAAGTTCGTCACCGAGGGATCGGGCTTTCACGCGACGAATCCCCAAGCGGCGGTGTACTGGAATCCGGCGAACACCGCGGCGGGCACTTACACGGTCAAAGGCACGTTTACGCTGATGAAACCGAGCGGCCACACCAACTACTACGGCCTGATATTCGGCGGCAGCGGAATCGAAGGCGCGCAGCAGAGCTATCTCTACTTCGTGGTCGCCCAGAACGGGACGTGGCTGATCAAGAGCCGCAACGGCGACGCCACCGCTACCGTAGCGCCGAAGACGCCCAACGACGTAGTGCAGAAACCCGGAGCCGACGGAAAATCCGTCAACGCCCTCGAAGTGCGCGTTGGGGCCGACAAGATCGATTTCGTGGTCAACGGCACGGTTGTGCACTCGGAAGCCAAGAGCGGAGCGCTGGCGAAGACCGACGGCATCTACGGCATCCGCATCAACCACCTCCTGGAAGTTCAAGTGGACGGGTTTGCGGTGTCCAAGTAGCTTCGGTGGGACAGGCTTCAGCGGGAGCCTCTGCCAAGGAAGGGCAGATTGAACAACTACGAGACCCGGCGGCGTGGTGGTTCGGGTTGGCGTTAATCTGAAGGAAGGACAAACGCCGCAGCTACGGTCCTCAC
>Ga0182030_10026655_pt1 | contig 10446 bp, 11 predicted proteins | sample 812S3MmetaG_FD_121299 | JGI IMG/M metagenome (GOLD analysis project Ga0182030, IMG submission 121299) | Permafrost microbial communities from Stordalen Mire, Sweden - 812S3M metaG (Illumina Assembly) | ecosystem: Environmental > Terrestrial > Soil > Wetlands > Permafrost | place: Sweden... | reverse complement strand
CGGATTAATTACGGTCCCATTAGTGAAGATTATGTGGTCCAAACCAAGTTTGTGCACATAATGAATAATGGGTTCTAATTTCTTATCAAGAAACGGTTCCCCTGCGCCAAGATAAATTATCTTACGAGCACCCAAAGCTTTGGCTTGGCTAATCACATCATACATTTCTTCCAAATCAAGTTCGTCATCCCTAAAAAGTGATTTTTCAGCATAGCAATACGAACATTTTAAATTACATCGACTAGAAAACTCAATCTCGATAGATAAAAGCTGTCTTTTTTTAATAGCTTCCGCTATTTCTAAATCCGTAAAACCAATAATTTTCTGCATGTTTATCATAATGATACTTTCTATTGAAAGCGCCTCATGCTCGATGATCAATAAAAGTCTTAAACTTACGGCTTCGACCAAAATCACTTTGCAATGCTGTTACTTCTTGGGCAGATATTAACTTAATTTCAGGTGTTACTCGCGCATGTGCCGTAATCTTTGAAATAATATGATCAGACAAAGCCTTCTTTGGTTTCTCACATCCAACCTTAACGACAATCTTATCTGAACAATCATCCCCAGTGAACGCCTCGATCACATAATTCAAAACACCATCGATACCCGCTAATGCCACTTCAATAACCTTGGGGTAGACTTTCGTTCCCTTGTACTTCAACATATTGGCTTTCCGGCCCAAGATGGGACCAATTCGACAAGAATTCCTCCCACAAGGACAAGGCTGAGAAATTTTAAAAGTTATGTCCCCTGTCGCATATCTCAAAAGCGGCATGCCTTGGACCTGTAAAGTCGTCAAAACCAGCTCTCCCAACCCTCCATCAGGCACAACATTCCCCTGATCATCCAATATCTCAGTCATAATGAAGTCCGAATGTTCGTGTGCTCCTCGCTTACATGAACACTCACAAAATGAAATCGCTGTTTCAGTATTACCAAAAGTGGAATAAAAGTCCAGCGGCCAGATATTCTGCAACAACTCTCCAATCCCACTCAAATGAAATTCTTTATCACGAATACTTTCTCCAACTAGGATAGCTTTTTTTAGAGTAAGCGACTGTGGACGAATACTCTGCGCTTTCATGGCAGTCCCAAGTCGAAGAAGAAAAGACGGTACCGTCATAATACCCGTAGGTTTTAGTTGTCGAAATAGCAATATCTGACGATCAGCATTATGCATTCCAACGCGATAAACTGTCGCCCCAAGATCAACGATACCGGAATAATACGCCGCGCCTGCCATAAAAAGATTATCTAACGTTACCGCCAAATGAATGGTGTCTTTGGGAGTAACTCCGGCACAGGAGAAACTACGAACTTCATTCTGGGCCAATCGACGGAGATCTTCCTTGGTCAGAATAATAAAGACCGGACTACCTGTCGTCCCTGTCGTGGAAACAATATCCGCGACTTCCTTCTTATCAACACAATAGAAATCTTGATGAGCCTCTTGTAAATCATCTTTCCTTGTAATAGGTAATAACGATAAGTCATTGACTGAATGTACGTCCTTATACCCAATCCGAATTTTCCGTAAATTTTTTTTGTAAAATGGCGAACGGATTGAAACATATTGAACCATTTCACGCAACAACTGTACCTGTGTTGATCCTATTGTTTTCTTGCTGGAAAATTCCAAAAAGTCTTTTGCTTTATTCATACTTTCTCCAGAATAAACCTTATGACTGAACCGCTACTATCGACACTAGAGCATCGGATTGATTTTGCATTAAGACTTAACGCACGAATAACACTAAGGACGCCGGCAACATCAAACACATTACCGTCCTGATCATCAGAATAATCAAAAACTTTCTCACCTAAATTATTACCCAAAAAAGAGACTTCAGTAATTGAATTATCTATATTTGCTGGATGACAAGAAGAACGTTTTGAACTATATCGACCCAATTTTTCTAAGGGGACCTTCTCATACTCAAAACCTTTGATCCGCCCATAAGGTTTCCGACCAGATGATTCCGCCAGGTTTCGACTTTCAAGGACCACAAAAGCAATAACCTCTCGCTTAAAACCAGACGCCGCAAACTCATCACTTAGATCCTCACACATGATACTTACCCCACCAACAAAGGCAATATCACATTCTCCTGAAGATATAGCATCATTCGCCGCCAAAAGAGCGTGTGAAGAGGCGTTACACCCACTAACAAAGGTAGTGTTGGGCCCCTTAATTCCCATTGGTATTGCAAGCCATGCTGCCAATGAATTGGGAGTTGTAAAAGGAAACAATGAAGGACTTGTAAGAAGTGGATTGCTCTTTTTATAAAGACGAAAAAAATCCGCTTTAAACCCATCAATCCCGTAAGAATTCCCAATAAAAATGGCAGCGCGCTCTGATGAAACAATCTTAGATTCTAACCCCGCACATCGTTGTGCTTTTAAAAAAGCCGCTAACATAATTTTTTGAGCTCGGTTCAATTCATGTGCTCCAGTATCAACGCCATCCGGTTCCTGCTCATAATCTTCAGAAGCAAATGAGCCTCCCCCTACACCCTGAAGCATACTGAAACCTGTCACAATAATTTCTTTTTCCATATCCAACCTATTTATACCTTTTAAAAATCAAAGCTGTATTTTGCCCACCAAAGCCCGCTGATAAAGACATGCAAACATCTATTGTTTGTTTATGTTGTTTATTTATAACATAATCGAGATCGCACTCTTGATCAGGGTCCTGATAATTAATCGTTGGAGGGATTGTTCCAGTCTCCATAGCCTTCACGCATGTAACCGCCTCAATAGCCGCCGCTGCCCCTAAAGTATGGCCAATCATAGACTTCATAGACGTGACCTTTATCTTCTTAACCCTCTGACCAAGGCCACGTTTAATAGCCTTGGTTTCCATCGTGTCGTTATAAGAAGTGCCTGTTCCGTGAGCGCAAACAAAATCAAGCGCCCCGCCCTGCCCATTGGCACTCATCAGGGCCTGTGCAATAGCTCTTGCCAATCCTTCACCATCACGGTTAGGCTTAACAATATGAGAAGCATCAGAGGAAGTCCCTGCTCCAATAAGTGAACAATATATCCGGGCTCCACGCGATTGGGCATGGGAGCGATTCTCAAGAATCAAAACCCCAGCCCCTTCTCCTAAAGCCAGTCCACGACGATTTTTGTCAAACGGCCTCACAATACCATCAGTAGTCATAGCGTTTAGAGCGCTGAATCCTCTGAAGACAAACTCACTCAAAACATCTACTCCACCAGCTAACATCACTGAAACCCGTCCGTTGCTTATCTGCGATGCCGCTGTACGAATAGCATCCGCTCCGGAACAGCAAGCTGTACTCAGTGAAAATGCGGGCCCTTTCAAAGAAAATCTTTTAGCCACATAATTAGCGAGCGAATCAAGGCAATATTCTCTAAAAAGATCATCTTTTATTTCTTCCCTTGAAAAAAATCGAGACCCCCAATAGCGTTCTGCTGACGTGATCCCTCCCAGAATCGACCCTATAGCAACCCCCGCATTCTCCAAAGTCCCTCCTTCAAGCAGCGCGTCATCAACCGCGTATTTGCAGGCTAAACTCATAATCCGAAAACTCGGGTCTATGCCATTTTTAGAGGATCCGTCATGTAAATCCATTAAGCCTTCAATCTCAGCCCCAACACCACATTGATGCCCTTTCACATCAAAACGCGTAATCGGTCTGACTGTATTGATGCCACAGCAAGCCTTATCCCAAAAGGAAAGAACTCCTTTCCCATTATCAAGCGGCGTAACTACTCCCACACCTGTAACAACAACTTCTTTATTAAAATTGCCTACTTGCATATAGCCTTCTCTTTATTCCGACGTCTTTCCCAAATCGGTCGGTAAAGTCTAAAATAAATAATAGACCCAACTTGTCGACCTAATGAGTTAATCAATCCAACATCCCCTAGACAACGTTTGCAATAAGAGTGTCTAACCTGAAATTTCTTAAAACCATTAAGAATATCCTGTACATTGTGCAGCTCAAATGCATTCTTAATAGTGGTGTCCTTTATATTCCCGAATCTGGTCTTTCCATCATAATCGACACAACAAAAGACAAGATCACCATTACTCAGAATTCCAAAATGTGTTTTCAGCCCTTCACACGCGCCAACAGTTGCCCCAACTACACGATCATCCGTAAGTCCACGATGAACCCAATCGCCTAACACTCTTGTTTCAAGACTGAACCTTTCTGTTAATTTCAACCTGTTCCAACCTGATAAACTAAAAGCATTTATCCGTTCCATAAATAAGCTACGAGAATCATTAAACTTGTTTCTCATAATTGATAAACGTGGATCCTTTAAAACCGCCTCTACCCATTCAACAGCACGAGCAACTAACTCCTTTTTTGTCTTAATAATTTGGTAATGCTTTGTCGGCAATAAAAGAAATGGCGCCGGTGTTGTAAGAAATGACAAAATTACTTTGGGGCCACCATGCTCTAATGAGTGAACAATAGCCTCACAAACCTTACTCTTATACTCTTCGAACTTTTCTGTCGATCTACGTAAGCCAAAAGACTTCTTATCGGGCGTTTGAATAGAAAATAATATTTCGTCAACACCTGCCTTCAAAACAGAGCCCAATAAATCAGGCCTAAATGCCCACCCATTAGTAGTTATAGATACCCTCAAACCATTTGTTTTAGCTGCACGAACAGCTTCTTCTAAGCGCGGATAAAGAACAGCCTCTCCCATTAGATGAAAATAAATAGTATCACTTAACTTCTCACGTGCTATCTCAACGAGAGCTTTCTGAAGCAAGCCGAAGTCAATGTCTTCCCGAGGCCGGGACATTAAACTATCAGGACAAAACGAGCACGAAAAATTGCATTTATTCGTTAACTCTACATGAATTCTTTCAAATTTAATTGGCTTCATTACACCTCAGGACTTCATGCCTTATTTAACACTAAATGCGCTATTTATGTCATCAATTACCTGCTTCATAACTTCTTGCAGAGTAAATTTCATTGTATTTGCAAATGATTCTGCCGTAGCGGCCCAGCAAGTCCCGGCGTTTTTCTCAAATGCATATTTCTTATCAAGAATACTAGTTCCATCTTTCTTAACAACCAGGTGGAAACCGACACGGCCACCATAATTCCAATAAGCATTACAATAGACCTCATTCACTTCACCGCTTATGACATTCTGAGTACCAGAGTCAACTACACTATAGCCTGAATTCTTCAATTCATCTTTTAGAGCATTACGGATCCACTCAGTAACACTATTTTGTGGAACAACTTCGCCACAACGCATTCCGAACCCATCACGCACATTGCCTATCTTTTTCTTAGACCAGGTACGTGCATCAGATAATGGATCTATACTAATCGAAATATTGTTCTGAGCCTTAGATGGCATTGTTGTTTGATAATCTAAAAGCGGCCTTCTCGTTCCAAAAGCACATCCGGAAACCAAAATTACACTCACAGTAATAAATAAAATTTTTTTCATGAACAATCCTTTCTGTTATGTTCGGACCTTGCCATCTAATATCTCGACTTGGCGATCATAATATTCCGATAAAAAATTTTCATGCGTAACCATCGCAATCGTAACTTGACGTTCTTTATTAATCCGTCGAAATAACTGCAGGATATTCTCAGTATTTTTTGAATCTAAACTTCCTGTAGGCTCATCTGCAAAAACAACTGCAGGACGGGCAACGAGAGCACGAGCAAGAGCAACCCTCTGGCGTTGTCCCATAGACAAATTCTTTACGGAAGCTTTCAACTTGTCCGATATTCCTACCACATCAATAATCTCCTCAACACGATTACGGCGCTCCTTATGGCTCATAGACAGCTCGGCCAAGGGCAACATAACGTTTTCGAGGACATTCAGGTTCTGCCAAAGATAGAACGCTTGAAACACAAAACCTATATTGCGAACCCTAAAACCTTTAACTCGACACACATCCAGAATTGGCAATCCATTAAATAATATTTTACCGCTCGTTGGGGTGTCTAACCCTCCTAATAAATGCATAAGTGTGGACTTCCCACAGCCACTCGGACCACGCAAGACCAGAATTTCACCTGCGAAAACTTGCAGAGAAATTCCATCAAGGGCTCTTACCTGGCCATCTGCATAAATCTTAACTACGTTTCTTGCTTCTATAATGACTGATTTATTCATTGCGCAACACTTCTATTGGTTGAATTGATATGGCTTTAAGCGCAGGATAGATGCCCGCTAAAGAGCCTACCAATAAAGACAGCCCTATTGATTTGATTATAAAAATGATGTCGTATCGCATCTCAATAAACCCTTCAATCGCAGGAAATGTTAAAAGAACTCCCATCATCCCATAGCCCAACAAAATACCGACAATTCCCCCTAAAAAACCATAAATTACAGACTCTAATAAAACCATCCAAACAATAGACGATTTTCTCCAGCCAATCGCCAAAAGAATTCCGATCTCTTTTGTCCTCTCAAGGACTGCTGTAGTCATCGTGTTAATAATCCCCATAACAACTATCAAGAATACCATTGCTGAAATCGCCCAGGTAAAGCTAAAGACCACTGTAAATGGAGTTGAAATAAAACTCTGCACATCCTTAACTTCTAAATCGGGAAACTGGGCATTAATCTTGTCTTGAATCTGTTTCGAAATCAACTGCCGTTGCACTTTATCAACTTTTACTGAATCTCGAATATCAAGCCTGAGATTCAAAGCAGTAACCTTTCCCGGAGTCTTTTTGATCTTCTGTAAAGTACTTAATGGCAAGATGATCCCGCCATCTTCGATCATGCTTAAACTTTGGAATACCCCACATATCCGGAAATCTTCTCCCCTGATATTAATTCTATCCCCAACAGACTTATTTAAACGCTTAGCAGCAAAAGAACCTATCAATGCATCATGGTCGCCATGCAGTTCATCTCCTTTAATCTTTAAATCTTCAAAAAGATATGTCCCTGGCTCCCAACCAAATAGCATAAAATATTCTTTAAATCTCACAGCGTAAAAATACATCAACACAGGAGAAATCTCGCGCACATGAGGGATGTTTTTTAAAATAAGGGCGTTCTTTTGATCAATTGAGCTGGCAAAGATATCTAAGGTCGATTTTTCCATAACCACAAGATCCGACCCTCTTGCCTTATAAGTTGTTTGAAGGGATTTTTCAAGATTATCCGTAAGCCCACGTAAGGAAACAAAGGCAGCAATACTGATACCGACGCCTAGAATCGTCAAAGTGCTACGCGCACGTTGCTGCCAAAGGTTTTTAAAAACAATCTTTACTATAAAAATTATCATATTGTTATTTATATTAAAGTAATCGGAATAAATAAAAAAACTGGGAAGAGACCCCAGGTTAATTTGTTTTGTTCCTAGAATATTTAGGAATAGATAAAATCTTCAAATTCTCCTCTTTCTTTAAGTTGATATGTCCTAATATATTGAAAAAAATCTACTTTACCTCAAAACCAATATCGTCTCCATAATAATTATTATGTGAATTAAAACCCCAATAAAAAAGCCTTTCTATCCAAATTTGGCTGAAAAGGCAATGGCTCTTCAAAAAAATTGATAAACTAATTAAAGCATATCTATTAGCAGTTTTGATGTATTCTCTTTAAATATTCTCATTTTGTCAAATAATATAACTATTGGAACGACAATTGATTATCATCTCTTCTTTTTCTCTCTGGGCTTTTCATTCTGCAGGAAATTCCAGGCATACATCTGATCGCTGGTAAGGACCTTGCTCAGTTGTTTTTTCTCTTCGAGCCTTAACTGTTTTTCTTTCGTTAGATAATTCTCAATGATCGGTTTAACCTCTTCAATCTGTTTGTCGGTCAATTCCAGCTGTTTCTTCATTAGTGCAACAATGTCCCCGGCACCAAATTGCTGTTGAGACTGTTCTTTAGGTTTTGCATTTGCAGAAACCGCTAAGAAAATGAATACGACCAAAACCCCAAGCATTATTTTATTATTCATACCGTTCCCTCTTTCTTTTTTTATTCTAACGGCATCTTTCCTTTTATCATACAGGATAATTCGAATTTCATGACATAGAAAAAACTGGTAAAATCTGTTGACAAATCTGATGATATTCTAAAGAATAGGTTTAGTAAAAAGTGAACCTTTGGACAAAAAGCTAATGGCTAAATGTATTTTGGTTGTGGATGATGACCGTCTTGTAATTGATCTTGTCCAACATGCGCTTCACGGCAAAGGTTACGAAGTCTTGACAGCTGGGGACGGGCTGGATGCCTTGGAGGTGTTGAAGAAAAAAATCCCCGACTTGATCCTTTTGGATGTCCAAATGCCCCGGATGGACGGTTATACGTTCATTATGCATAAATCAAATGACCCTGCCATTTCCCACATACCGGTCGTTGTCTTTACTTCAGTCAAAGAAACTGAACCCTTATTTAAACGCCATGGGGTCAAAGCCTACGTCCTAAAACCTATTAACACCCAGGATTTGATCACCATCATTCAAACGATCATCCCCTCTTAAAATATCCTTTTAATTCTTTTTATGACAAGAATTGCGTCGATCGTAAATGGCGTTCCAGGTGGAACACTAAAAAATGATTGAGGACGTACTTGAGTTCTTTCTTGATGGTGGGCGCCATCCCTAAACGAAGTGCGGCATCCCAAGGGTTCTTTTGGATATGCAAAATGGTCAATACCGCCCCCAGAGAAATGGGTGTGGCCTCCCCTGAAAAATCTTTGCAAACTTCGCATAAAAGACCCCCTAAACGCAGACTAAAGGAGGGTGCCTCCGACACCAATTTTGTACAACGCACACAGGTCTCCAAATGGGGCTTGAAACCCGACAAGGACAAGATCTTGATCTGGAATATCTGGACGAGCTTGGCTGTATCAGTAGTTGACTGCAGGCTTTTAAAGAACGTCTGCATCAGGTCATAGATCTCCAAATTTTGTTCCTCCGAGGGCATCAGCGTGTCGATCAACTCCGAGGCATAGGAGGCCGCGGTCATGCGCTCCAGGTCCTGGCGCAGGCCTGAAAAAAAATCTGTCATGTCGCACTGGCTGACCAGATGGATATCACTGTTGCGGTACTGGTAATAGACAATATCATTGACGGAAAACTTCTCTATGCTGGAGCCGAATTTCTTGGGATCTTTGCGGATGCCTTTTAAAACACCTTTGACCTTGCCGAAATCCCGCGTGAAAAAAGTGGCGATGCGGCTGGTCTCGCGGAAGTCAAAACTCTTTAAAACAATGCCTTCAGTTTTTACAATCATGCCTTGATTATGTCAAAACAATGATATATATTCAAGGTAATGTATAAGGATTTTTATAGACTAAAAGAGCTCCCTTTTAACACCACCTCTGACCCTGATTTCTTTTTCCCTTCGTCGCGCCACGAGGAGGCCTTCAGCCATCTGGTTTACGGCATCAAGGCCAGGCGGGGCATTGTGGTCATCACCGGCGAGGTCGGCACCGGCAAAACCACCCTTTGCCGCACCCTGCTTAACCGTCTGGACAAGTCCGTCAAGACTGCCCTTATCTTAAACCCCAATTTTTCGGACCTGCAATTGCTGCAGATGATCATCAACGATCTGGGCATCTCCTATGTCAAGAAAACTAAACTCGACCTGATCGGAGCCATTTCCCTGTTTTTGATCGAAGAATCTGTCCAGGGCAATAATGTCGTCGTCATTATCGACGAATGCCAAAGCCTGAATGTCCGCCAGTTGGAACAGATCCGGCTTTTGTCCAACCTGGAAACTGAAAAAGAGAAACTATTGCAAATTATTTTAGTCGGCCAGCCGGAATTGGGCGAGAAATTAAGAAGCCCTGCCCTTCGCCAGCTGACCCAGCGGGTGAGCGTGCATTACCATATGCTGCCATTACAGAAAGAAGAACTCCCTCAATATATTAACCATCGCCTGAAGATCGCCGGGGCTGACCGCAAGCTTCAATTTACACCGCAGGCCATCGATGCTATTTATGACATTTCAAATGGCACGCCCCGGATCATCAATATTATCTGCGACCGGGCCCTGTTGGCCGGTTTTGCCAGGGGCACATTTAGCATTGACCACACGCTGATCCAGGACAGCGCAAAGGAAACACAATACGCTTATGAGTATCATCCACGACGCCCTTAAAAAAGTCCAGCAAGGGCAGGCCCCCAAGTCCAATGAAACACCGGCAGTCCCGGCTACACCAACAGTTCCGGCCGCCCCAAGCCCGTCGACTTCGGGTTATATTTACGCGACCCCGGCAACGCCTCCTGGACAGGATGAAGGGCCACCTATTGAACACTTGCAGCCTGCAAAGAACATAGCCAAATCCTTGCTGGCCCTGCTTTGTGCCATAGCGATCACCTTAGGGGCTTTTGTGTTTCTCTATAAACAATTGTGTACAACTTTTCCGAAATTTAAAAATTGGATCGAATTATCCATCAATAAATTGGTCCCTAAAAAAATAGAATTCGACCT
>Ga0182030_10026653_pt1 | contig 10447 bp, 10 predicted proteins | sample 812S3MmetaG_FD_121299 | JGI IMG/M metagenome (GOLD analysis project Ga0182030, IMG submission 121299) | Permafrost microbial communities from Stordalen Mire, Sweden - 812S3M metaG (Illumina Assembly) | ecosystem: Environmental > Terrestrial > Soil > Wetlands > Permafrost | place: Sweden... | reverse complement strand
CGAAGGGGTTTCCATCATAGAGTCATAGCCGACCGGTGAGAGCTATTGAGTGCCGGTAGCGGTTCACCTAAAGCGATCACATCAGACTTTCTGGTTCTGCTTCTAATTGCAGTCAGCGTTGTCTTTGTCTGCTTTAAGATATTTACGCACGGTATCATGTATGCCGCCGACGACATATGGTGGCATATGTTATGGCTCAAAGATTTCATTGGCGAGTTGAACGAAGGCATTTGCTATCCTCGCTGGTTGGCTCATTCCCATTACCTTTATGGCAGTCCGGTGCTGGTCTTTTATCCACCGTTTTGCTTTTTTGCTGGTGCCGCCATCTGTAAGGTGTTTTCCTTATCGATTATGCAGACAAGCAGCGCAATGTTTGCTGTCGCTGCCTTCGCTAGTGGTGCCGCCTTCTACTTATGTGGAAGAAACCGATGGGGAAGACTTCCATCTGCTGTTGGGGCGTTGATGATAACTACTGCTCCATACTTGACTGTGGATATCTATGTGAGAGGGGCTATGGGCGAGCTTTTCGCGCTCGGCTGGCTGTCGCTCATTATGATAAATGTGGATAGAGTACATTTGAAACAAGGAAAGCTGTTCCTGGCACTGGGCTTTTGCCTTACTGCGCTCACGCACGTGCCAAGCCTGGTTATGTACAGCTGCGCGTGGGTTACACGTGTAGGATTCTGTTCAGTGCGCACCGCAGGAGGTATCAGCAGACTCAGATCTAATTTTTTATACGCCATCCTGGGTCTCGGTTGTGCAACCTTCTTTCTTTTGCCGGTCCTTCTAGAGCGAAAGCTAGTCAATATCGACGCCCTTCTTGCATTTGATGTATGGAAGGCAAATCTGTTTTTCTCCTCGAACTATAGTGGCTTTTTCATCCTGCCTGCACTGGCAAACAAATCTACTGCCGTCGCTTTTATATTTGCAATTCTCACTGGCACCCAAAGATCTGCTTACACGACTCCATGGTTGCGATGGAGAGAGCCACTGTACTGGTTGACTTTGAATCTTCTCACTCTTTGTTTGATGAGCAAATGCAGTTCCATAATCTGGCAGCATTTCGCACCGTTTCAGTTTTTGCAATACCCCTGGCGCTGGATGACAATCAATGTGTTTAGCACGGCAGTCTTGTCTGCTATGTGTTGGCAGGCAGCGACCCAATCGAGCCAACAGCAATATCTCAAAAATATTATTCGAATTTGTATAGCGGTCGTTATAGCGCAAAATATAGCGACCGATTTTTTCGTCACTAGATACAGATCTGGGTTGGATCGCCCGGAGTCGTTCATGATTGAAAACTCGTCATCATTGGCTCTTGGTGAATTCGCTCGATATAAAATGCCCGATGTGTTGAATCAACAGGAAGGTTATGCTGGAGTGGCTGAATATACTCCTCTTGCTGGTATCGATGCTCTTGCCGGCGCTGATGGACTTGATGATTTAGATGATCGTGCTCGTAGTCATAGGTCTGCCGTCACACGAATCGTGCCACGAGCACAACCGGCGCAACCTTTATTCAGGCTTCTCAGTGGCTCAGGAACAATCGATACAACGAAGTTGGCAGGCTATGAGAGGCTTTTCTCCATAGACGCTCGTGAACCTATGAAGCTGTTATTCAGGACATATTATTATCCAGGGTGGCATCTCTATGTTGATGGCGTGCAGCTTCCGCTTGAACAGGGCGCAAATGGCGAAATCTTAATCACGGCACAGTCAGGGAAGCATGACTATCGATTGATTTACGAAGATACGATCGCCTTTAAAGTCGGACTATTTTTGAGTCTGATGAGCCTCGGCGCGATTGTCATAATGGCGATTAGAAGGCGCAGCGGCCGCCCTGGACGGTAGGTTTGGACGTCGCGAATGGTGCCATTAAGCTCCACCTGTGACCTGGCGAAATAAATGGCGAGATTTGGCGATTAAAATGGCAATTTGCGTTGGCTGAATGCCTTACAGGGCACTAAAAAAGTCGGCAAAATAAAGCGCCAAATCACATGCTGCAACTCATCTAGTTCCTGCCAGTTCTGACAGGGACTTTATTCTGGATAGTACCGTTGACTCCCGATTGCGGGCAGCAAACGGTAGCAGTCCAGGCAGTGCATTCAAAAAGTCATTGTCGTTATAGATGTTGCTAAAATGCTCGGACAAAAACTCTTTGACAGTTTGCTCTTCCTGCGAGCACTCAGTCAGAAGTTGTTCTCTTCCGTTCACTATTAGCACAATGTCCTCGATATCCTTGCTTGCGTTGTAATCTCCCCGCCCCCGATCACCGAATGCTTCGAGTTTTGTGCATAGGAATAGTGGAGCGCTTATTACGTTAATGGAGATATCTTTGGACAGAGCAAATGCATTGGTCTTTTGCATTGCAAGAAGATACCAACGATTGGTGAAGCTTAGGATCGATTCATCAGTTGGCATGACGTCAACCTTTATCCCGTGGACCAAAAGCCGGCAGAGCGGCCCATGCATATCATGGGTGAATCCGAGCTTTCTTAATTCGGCAAGCAAATCTTGATATTTGCTATAAGACACGACATCAACGACCACGTCTACGTCATCCGTCGAGCGAACGTCTACCACGGAAGGATTGGTTAAGAGGAAGCCAACTACTGAACCCCCCAAGAAAACCATTTTGTCTCTGAGGTTTGCTAATGCTTCGGCTACGACTAGCACCATCTCTTTGTTCGTTTGGAATCTGCTCAATTCTTGTGACTCAATCTGCTGTGAAGCTCTTTTTCTGCAAGTTGGCGTTCCCGCGCTCGTCCTTCGCGAATGGCGTCCACCAAAGCCATCAGTTCGTAGAATTCTTGATCGAGCAGGGCGGCCCTTGGCGCATTTGGATGTAGCGGCGTGATGGAATATCCCACACGGTCGCCGGTTTCTGATGGCCATACCGGTGGAGGATCATTTGTTTGGACGATGGTTCGATTCAGAGGAGGAGCCGCATAGGCTGTTGCGATGCCGTAACTCAGGGCGCCTCTCTCGGGCGGATACACATATTTGACCCCGTGTACAAGCAGTTCCTCGAGCGCCTTGAGATTCACTCGTTTCCGATTTTTTAGATACAAGCCAACTTCCGATGTTCTCCTCAATGCTAGATGTATTTGTGACATGCTCAGAAAGAGTTCGTCTGCTAACATACGAAAGGTCCAATCGCGGTCTTTTAGGCACGCGATCTTTAATAGCACATAGATGTCTTGCGCTTGCAACATGTTCTATATTCTAGAACATAGAACAACGCTTTGTCAAAGATACAGAATGGCGAAAATCAATAGGCGTTCTATATTCTAGAACGTAGAACTGATAAGAGAATTATGGATGCCATCAGGATCTCGCGTTAACTCGACAACTGGGACCGGACTTTATTGGGCATCGTCAAGGTCGTACAGGTTGATCCAAATGCTTGTCGCCCTCGTATTGCGGCGTTTCCAATTGTCGATCATGCTGAAGTCCGGGTCGTGGTCGTGCTCGTGATCCCATATGCTGACAGTGATCGACTGCTTGCCTCTGATCGCAGGGATTTCCACACAGTCTGAAGTTCTCTTGTCCGGCGCTTTGATGGTCCAGCCCGTCGTTTGAAGCTTTTTTCGGTAGAAGTCCGCAATCACAGTGGGACTGTCCTTAATCGGTTCGATTTCGGCGAGAACCTCAGTTTGCCAATTGCGTGGTGTTTTGTGCCATCCAATGGTTCGGCTCCAGGATAGAGAGCGAGCGGGAAGTCGGATGGAATTGGCTGCGTCTTTGGCTTGGTTTTGAAAAAGAGGTCGGATGGAAACCGTCTTATCGTTACAGCCACTGTCTCGGGCCCCTTGCTCTTCACCGTTTTCCCGTCCTCTACCACCGTAGTTGTCATGCGGATCTCATCGCGTTCCTCGCAACCAGCCAGCAACAATGGCAGCCAAATAGCCAATATGCGCCAGTTCATCTGTTAATCTCCTGGCAAACACATCATCTAGTGCCTGCACTGTAGTTCCGAATTCTGCTCTTCTCTTGATAGTTTCGCATATTCAATCAGCATTTAGAAAGCGGAAGAAACACCTTACTACTCTCAATTCTTTTTAGCAGATTCATCGTTTTCTTCTCCTCAATTAGTTCACTAGGGGTAGAGCCTCAAGAACGGAGTTCTCTGATCAGGTTTTCAGCGCGTCGGTTTCCGTTTGCGCTACGAGTACGTTTTTTGAGCGAGTGCCGACATTACGAGTAAATTCAGCTAGTAAAGTTAACGAGACAGTGCTCAGGATCATTAGTGTACTCAGTGCATTTATTTCAGGCGAGACACCGAACTTAACCATGCTGTAAATTCGCAGTGGTAGGGTGGTTGCGCCAACTCCCGCGTTGAATTGTGTAATGATGAAATCATCTAACGAGAGCACGAAGGCCATAAGAGATCCGGCGATAATGCCCGGCATGAGCAAAGGTAATGTTACGCGAAAAAATGCCACTACAGGCGATGCACCGAGATCTTGCGCTGCTTCTTCCAGGCTTCTGTCAATTCCCTCCATTCTGCCCATCACTGTCAAAACGACATAGGCCACGCAGAACACGATATGTGACACGATCACGGTTGCCAGGCTAAGTCTTATGCCCATAAAAAGGAAGAGAGTCAATGCCGATACTGCCATCGCTATTTCCGGAATGATAATCGGTAATGTGATCATCGCTCTGTATAAGCTTTTTCCTTTGAAGTGCAATCTGGTCAAGCCAACGGCAGCAAGTGTGCCCATCGTTGCTGAAAAGAAGACCGAAACCGACGCTACGATAAGGCTGTTTAAAAGCGCCATTCCTAGCGTCTCATCCACAAAGAGCTGCTGATACCACTTCAGGCTGAAGCCTGTCCAGTGAACTGCTATCTTTGATTGCTCGAAGCTAAATATTATGAGCACCAGAATAGGTGCATAAAGAAAGGCGTAAATAGTCAGCGCCAGAAAGTTCAACCATTTTGATTTTCCGAGCATTCACAAACCCTAGCTGTTTTTGACTGCCTGTATTTTTGCGAGCCTGTTCTGCATGTCTTGCATTGGCTGCATGTCGCCTCGTTTCGAAGCTACCGCAATTCCATCCTTATAGGTTTCAGCCGCCCTGGCAAATTCGCCCAAACCTTCATAGGCAACACCCAGTGAGAGGTAGGCAACTGTATGTGTCGGCTTCACTTCGATAGCCTTTTTCAAAAGTGGGACGGCTTTGTCAAATTCACCCAGGGCTTCGTAACAGCTGCCGGCTCCATAATTGGCAAGCAAATCCTCGCTATCAATTTGCAAGACTTGTTCGAACATCTTCAAACGTTCCATTTGTTCGATTTTTTGCTCGTTTTGACGTTTTTTGTCTTGAGTTTCTTCCATCGCAAGTTTGGCTGCTATTTTCATGCGAATGCTCATCGATATTGCTTTCTCTTCTTCAGCCAGTTCGATGTTGTTTTCTTCGAGATAGAAAACAGAAAGGTTCGTGTGCGCCATAACAGACTCGGGATTAAGCTCTGCGAGCTTTTTCATCAATGAAATTGCTTCGGACAAATGTCCGCGTTTCGAGAGAATGACACCTAGAGACTCGTAGGCGTCCTCAAGAAATGGATCCAGTTCGAGAGCCTGACGCAGAAGCAAAACAGATTGGGAGTCTTTTTTGTCGTTTTTAGAATGCTCGATTTCATCTTCTTTTGCGAATAATTGAAGAGCCTGTTCGTAAAGCTTTCGAGCCTGTGTACCGGATGTCTCAGGGTGAAAAAATGGCAAAGTAGTTACATTGAATTCGATCGGAGCACCATCCACGGTACCGATGAAAGAGGTGTCCGGAACCCGTAAATCTCTAATTACGAATGCCATTGCTACTGTGCGGTTCATCGAATTAGAGAAGCAGCTGCTCTTGATCCAGGCGACCTGTTTATCGCCAGCCATTACTTTTGCATCGAGCGTCAGGTCGTACCTTTTGCCTCCAGGCAGAAGCAACCCGACCAATCCTCGGGTGGGACTGCCCTGACTGCGCACTCGAGCGAGCACTTCCTGTCCCAAAAAACATCCTTTGGTGTAACTTACGCTTTGCCCTTCCAGCCCTGTTTCAGGCAGAAAGTTTGACGAGTCGAAGTCTATTCCAAATTTCGGTACACCGATTTCGATGCGGGCCAGCTCTAGTTCTTCATCTGAGAGGTATTGCACTCCAAATTCTTTGCATGCTTTTTTCAGACCGGCATGCAGTTTGTCTTTGTCCGAGTTAGGCACCCAGAGAAAATAACCTTCGTTTCCTATGAGCGGTTTTCTAAAAAGATGTACAGCGCAATGGAACAGATTTATGTCCGCAAGATAGTGAACGAACGTCTCGAGCCTTGTTGTGCCAAGCATCCCGGCATCAATCACTGAGCGAGCCCGTGGACCTTCCACTGCAAAAAATGTACCGCCCTCGGTCAGATTTACGAACTCGACTTTGTCGGCAAATTTGTACTGCTCGAGGTGTTGCAAAATGTGGTCAATTTGAGGACGTTCGGCAACCAGGCGATATGAGTGATGTTTACGGTATACCTGAAAATACGCCTCGATGTGGGCTTTTCGGTCGAGCAGACAGCTAGTCTGGCTGGAATATTCAGGAAGCTGGTTGATATCGTTTGTTGTCTGAGCTTGCAGAAATCTGGTGGCATCGGCACCATAGACTTCCATCAGTCCGTAATTGTCGGCTCTGGTGTAAAAGCCATCTTTAATTGCTGTGCTCATAAATTCCTTTGCAAAGCAAAAGGTCCACCCAAATCTTCAGATTGGCAGACCTCAAGCATTTGATTTACATCGATTTTAGACTGTGAATGACTTGCCACAACCGCAAGAGCCCTTGGCTTGTGGGTTCTTGATGACAAATCCTTTTCCGTCCAGGCCGCCCTGGAAGTCGAGCGTTGTGCCCTTCATGTAGATGGCGCTCTTCGGATCGATATAAACTTTGATGCCATGTTCTTCTTGAACGTGGTCATTTTCTTGAATGGTATCGAAGCTCAAGCCGTACGACATACCGGAGCAGCCACCGCCACGGACTTCAAGGCGAAGACCGGTCTTGCCTGGCTCTTCTACTAAAAGCTTTTTGACGTGGTCAGCTGCGGATTCTGTGATGTTTACGATGCTGGTAGGTGGTGCTGCCGTTGTTGTTTCAGTCATTTTGGAATCCTCTTGCTAGCGCAAACGGTTCAAGGGGCGTCAGCCAACCGTTTCCATGTTTAATTTAGCACAATGCCTGGCTTGGCAACCGCCTGCTAAATGATTATTTAGTACATAGGGACTCTTTCAGTACTTAACACTCTTTATTCGCACAGGAGCAAGATGCGTTTGGGCTCACCAGTACAACTGACTACGCTGAGGCTAGAACGCCTCAAAAAGCACTTGCCCGAGCTCGCCTATGACCTTGAATACCTCGCGGGCAACGTCCAGGTCCATAGCGTCGAACGATTTGGGCTGACTTACGGCCAGTCCAGCGTCCGCTTTAATCGTTATTTCCGTAAAATGCGTCATTTTTTCCAGTCTCAACAGCTTGTCGAAAACCTCAGGGTAGCCGATGAAACGCTCTGCCTCTTTTTTGTTGTTGGCTTGAATCACGAAATGATTTTGCACTCGCTTGTCGCCGATTCTCATACCGGATGCTTCGAAAAAGACAAATCTGGTAATAGAATGAAATGGTCCTCGCGCCAGGCGAGGCAAAATCGACATGTTTAGTGGCTTCTCGTCTGGAACTGCGTTTGGATCATCGATCACTTTGGTTTCGACGATGAAAGTGACACCAAATGGCCAGTGGGATATGAAAGCTTGCAGGATCGTCGGAAATCCAAGCACTGTGCCTTTAATGAAAACCTGGCATGGACTGTCTGGGTCGACGCGTCCTTCAATCATGCGTACGACGGTGTCGATTTTTGCCTGTGTACCTTTGTTCATTTTGCGGTTATGAGGCTCTTACTGACCTGGCACAGTATCCGTGTTTGTTGGGGGGGCTGAGTTGAGAGGTTTTTCCTTCAAATCAGAAAGTTGTCCTGTGTCTGGTTCCGCTGTATTGATAACAGCCTGACTTTCAGTCGACTCATGCTTCTTGCGTAGAACGTGCTTGTGCTTGGCTTTGTTGCTGGGAGAGCTATCGGCGGTAGGCTCAACTGCGGGCTGCGACGCGGCAGGTGCATCAGGAGTTGCCGTCTCTACCGGTGCTACAGGTGTCGCAGATGTTGCGGGTGTTGCTGGCTCTGCCGCCGCAGATGGCGATTGACTAGCTGGTGCGGTAGTGGTGTTTTCATTATTGGGAGTGAGTGGTGTCGCAGTCGGTGCACTGTTGGTGGTGGCAGCGGAATCGCTTGTGGGCACTGGCATTTCAGTTCGTTCAGCTGGTTCGGCCGGTTGTGCCATCGACGAGCCTGCTGGAGAATTCGATTCCGTTTGTGTGTTCAAAGGAGCTGTGCCAGTATTTGTGGCATCTTTAACCTCCTCTTCTGGAGGCTGAACTATGAAGCTTTTGGCGAGATCTTCAGGATTGTTGAACTTGTCGCGCTTGGGTTTTTTGACCTTCGCTACCTTCGCTACTTTCACCTTCGCCGCTTTCATCTTTTTTTGCTTAACCGGTTTCGTATCGGTCATGCCTGTAAGATCCGTGGCGTTCGCAGGCGAAGCTGCAGTTGTCTCGCCAGTAGATGAGCCTGCATCTGGTTGAGCCGATGCTGGTTCTGGTGACGATGATGCTGCTGGTGCTGTAGCACTGGTTGAGGCCGCCGGAGATTTCTTCCGGGCTGCTGCACTTCGAGTTTCTTCCTTAGTCGGTGTCGCCAGTGGTGCTTGCTGGATCTCAGCGACATCACTTTCTTTCTTTTCTGCCTTTTTATGTGCTTTTTTTTCTTTTTCTTTTTTCTTTTTCTTCGGCTTCTCTGTATCTTCGTCGGTGACAACACCAATGCCGTTTGCGTCCGTCTTGATGTTGATAGATGGCTTCGGAGGCGCTGCCGTTTCGGGCGCCGCAGCCTTGGGTCTTAATTTCAGGTTGTCGGTACCACCGACAGTCGGTGCTGTTTTGCGTTGCTCTGGTTTTGGACGAGATTCTGTCGAGGCACCAGCATCTTTGGCTGGAGCTGTGCTCGGACCAACGCTGGTGCGGGTTTCTCTACGATCGGCGACATCGCCTGCAAAAGTTGCGTCGAGAGCTGAAAGTTGCTTTTTCGCATCTCTAATATATTCAGCTTCAGGCCCCAATACGACTGCTTTCGCGAACATCACTCGCGCCTGCGCCTGGTGTTGTTCTTTCAAATAAAGAGTAGCAATGCGGTAAAAAGAGTCACCCATCTTGGGATTTACAGAGATTGCTTTGACATACTCTTTTACTGCTTCAGCATTTTTATGCTCGCCTTCGAGTGCGTTCGCCATGTTGTAGTACGCCGAAGCGAATTTAGGATCTGCTTGTATTGCCGCACGCCATGAGGCTTTGGCTTCTTCGATTTTTCCACGAGCATACAATACTGTGCCCAGTCCATTAAGGGTGGTGGGACGATCTGGTTTCAAGCTCAGCGCTTTCTGAAATGATTCTGCAGCTTTTTGATACGAGCGTTGAGCTGCATAAATGCCACCAAGATTGCTCCAGGCTTCTTCCATTCGATCATCTGCTTCGATTGCACCGCGATATTCTGCAATCGCCTGGTTTAAAAAACCGGACTGATGTAACTCGACCCCTTTGTTGTAATGCTTGACAGCTTCGTCGGAGTAAGGCTTCTTCTGAGGGGCAGCTGGTGCGGCGTTGGCTGCAGGTTCAGCCGGTGACGCGTCTCCTTCATCTGATGCTGCAGCCGCAAAAGCTTGCAGTTGAGACATCGCTGCGATGGCTACGCATGCTGATAGCACGCCGCAAAAATTTCGTTTGTAAAAGTTGCTTGCCAAGTTGATATCTGGGGAGGGAAGTAAAACCTGTCAGGGTGCGTCTTTACGCATAGCGACTAACTATTATAGCCTGGCTCAATGCTGTGGCTGGTTGATCAGTAAAACCTCTTTATGTTTGGCAAAGATTTGCCATCATTGTTTGCGGCTCAGGTTGAAAGTGTGTGGCTCAGGTTGAAAGTGTGTGGCTCAGTTTGAGAGTGTTTCATCAATCGCGGCTAGCTGCTTTTTTGCGTCTCTAAAATATTCAGCGTCTGGTCCGAGCACTACCGAATTTGCAAACATAACGCGAGCTTGAGCCAGGTGCTTATTTCTAAGATAAAGCGTCGCGAGGCGGTAGTAGGCTTCGCCGTTTTTAGGTTCAAGGGCGATTACTTTTGTATATTGTTCTATCGCATCTGGATATTTGCGTTCTGTTTCATATGCAGTAGCCATGTTGAAGTAAGCAGCTGCGAATTTAGGATTAGCCAACAGTGCCTGATTCCACTTATCTCTGGCGTCATCGACTTTGCCGCGTGAGTAAAGTACGCTGCCCAGGGCGTTTAGCACAGTGGGGCTGTTTGGGTTGAGCCGAAGAGCTGCCT
>Ga0182030_10026651_pt1 | contig 10447 bp, 9 predicted proteins | sample 812S3MmetaG_FD_121299 | JGI IMG/M metagenome (GOLD analysis project Ga0182030, IMG submission 121299) | Permafrost microbial communities from Stordalen Mire, Sweden - 812S3M metaG (Illumina Assembly) | ecosystem: Environmental > Terrestrial > Soil > Wetlands > Permafrost | place: Sweden... | reverse complement strand
GTGCCGATGAGGGCACTGTGGCGTCGTCCCTGGACCGCCCCGGACGCCGGCGGAGGGCCAGGACCGTCATGCCCATGGCCGCGCCGAGCGCCGCCACCCTGCTCCCGATGTCCCCGTAGCCGATGATGCCCAGCGTCGCCCCGCGGAGCATCTGGACGTCGAAGGGCTCCCACCTCCGCGCCCTCTGGCTCGCCTTCATGCGGGCGAGGTCCTTGGCGAAGTAGAGCATCGCGCCGAGCGCAAACTCGGCCAGCGAGTCGCCGTAGACCCCGCGTGTGTTGGTGAGGACGACGTGTCGCTCGAGGAGCGCCGGAAAGAGGAGCCACTCGACGCCGGCCGCCCAGGAGTGGACCCAGCGCAAGCGCGGAGCCGCGGCGAAGACCTTCTCCAGCGTGGCGCGGTCGCTGGACCACGCGAGCAGAACCTCGGCGCAGGGGGCCGCGTCGGCGAAGGCCTCGGCGCGGTCGCCCACGACGACCTCGACGTCGGCCCTCAGGGAGTCGAGCGCGGAGAGCGTCCGGTCGCCGGGGCTGGCCAGGACGAGGACCGTGAGCGCCATCGAGGCGCCAATCCTAGGCGACCTTCGGGAGCCTGTGCCGTGCGAGTTACGCGGCCTACATGGCTGTGACGGTAGCGCAGCCGAGCACGATCTGGACGTTGGCCATCGTGTCGCTCTTGAGGCTCGTGCAGGCAGCCCCGTTGAAGACGATCGCGGTGGGATCGGTGGGGTTATTGTACGACCAGCCATCGGTCGCGCTCTGCGGGACGGTGGTCCCGTCGACCGTCACGTTGACCTTGGTCGGATCGAGGGTGCCGGCTTCGGGGTTCACGTTGAGCGGGAAGGTGCAGGACACGACCTGACCGCGGATGGCGTTGATGGCGTTCTCGAAGGCCGTCTCGGTCGCGGCCTGGCTGCCTGCCGTCGGATCCACCTCGAAGTAACAGAGGTCGGTCGCTCCGGCCGTGTTCTCGTTGGGGTTGCACCCCTTCGGTCCCGTGCCCCCGGCCTGCGCGACGTTCCCGAGAAAGCTCGGGTCGAAGTTGGTGAGGTCGGTCGAGGGGTACACCCCGACTCCGATGACGAACGTGAGGATCGGTCCTTGCGGCGAGGCCTTGGTGAGCTCTCCGCCTGCCTCGACCACACACGCGTTCGAGGTGTACGAGCCCCCGTTCTGGGCGCAGTTGTCCGTGGGGACGCCGTCCGTGATGAGGACGAGGACCTTCTGGCCGCCGGGGGGCAGGGGCGTCATGTTCACGTAGCTCTCCAGCTCGGAGTACCCGCCCTGCATGGCCGTCCCGGTCGGCGTCCCGTTGCGCGGCGTGCCGGAGAGACGGGTGTCGAGGGCGCTCTGCTGCGCGGTGCCGACGAAGTTGATGGGCACGTCGACGGTCGGCTCGGGGTACGGGCCGTTGCCGCCGGTCTTGTCCTTGGAGTCCGAGAAGACGAGGAGGCCGACGCCGATGCCGGTGTCCGCGTTCATCTGCATGTTGGCGAAGATGGCCTCGAGGGCGGCGGTGGCCGCCGGCCACTTGTTGTTCTGCGTCATGCTCCCCGAGCCATCGAGGATGAACAGCATGTAGACGGGTGTCTTCGTCGCCTTGGCCGTCGCCGTGGCGCAGCCGGCGTCACCCAGCGAGCCGCCTTCTTCGGGGCCGCCGCCGTCACCGAAGTTGATGACGCTCCCGTCCCCTCCGCCGGAGGAGGAGCCGGACGACCCGCCGCTGCTGCCGCTGCCGCTGCCGGAGTCGGAGCCGTTGGTGAACCCCGTGGGCGTCGCGGAGCTGCCGCACGCCGACGCGAGGAACAGCGCGAAGGCGACAGAAGAAAGACCCGACGCCCGTGACCACTTGCCCATGAAGATCTCTCCTTGCCGTCATTGCTATGGCCGGTCGACGGGTCCCATGGCGAAGAGAAACGCCATCGCGACGCGCGCGGGACGTAAGCCCCGGCTGATTTTTCCAGCCTCGTCCTCGCACGTTGCGTGCCGGGCTGTAGACTGGGTGCGGGGGAGAGGAGCGCGGCTGCCATGATTCGTCGACTCTGGTGGTTGCCGGTGATGCTCCTCGTGCTGGCGCTCTCGGCGTCGTCGGGAATCGCCGGCTGCGGCAGCTCGAACAACCAGGGAACGCCTACCTCGGACGCGGGCGGCAGCAGCGGAGGAGACGGGGCCAGCAGCGGAGGAAGCGACTCGAGCCTGTTCGGCGAGACATCGGGCCAGAAGCTCGTGGTGGATCCGGCGAGCCCCATGCTCACCGTCACCAAGCCGGGGACGACGCTGGCGTTCACCGTCCACGCCGCCGGCAGCACCGCCCCGCTCGTCGCCACCTGGACCATCGACGTGCCCACGCTCGGCACCATCGACAACACGGGGCTCTTCTCGGCGTCCGGCACCCAGGGCGGTCAGACGACGGTGACCGCGACGGTCGGCACCAGCACCGCGTCCACCGTCCTCACGGTCCTCCTCCAGGTGACCGACAACCCCGGCAACGTCTCCCAGGGCACCCAGACGCAGCTCCAGGGCGGGGGGACGGCCGACTCTGCGTTCAAGTGGCTCTACCCGTACAACGGCACCGTCTTCCCACGAGGCCTCGCAGCTCCCGTCTTGCAGTTCGCGGGCGCGGCGCCCGACGCGGTCCTCGTGCACGTGTCCTTCACGACCCTCGACTACCAGGGCTTCTACGGAGCGAGCAGCCCGGGGCAGGTCACGCTCTCGCCGCAGCTCTGGACCACGATCACGGAGAGCGCATCGGGGACCGACTCGGTCAAGATCGAGCTCACCAAGATCTCCGGCGGTCAGGTCACGGGGCCCGTCACCGAGACGTGGCGCATCGCGCAGGGGAGCCTGAAAGGCACCGTCTACTACAGCTCGTACGACTCGCCGCTCGCCAACGGCGGGGCCGTCTTGACGATCCAGCCTGGCGCCGCGGTGCCCACCGTGCTCATGGGTGGCGCCAGCGGATGCGTGGTGTGCCACTCGGTCAGCGCCGACGGGTCGACGATCGTCGCGGGATGGCAGCACGTCACCGACGAGACGGGCGATCTGACGAAGAACAACGCGAACGTCCTGACGATCCCGGTGACCGAAGGCAACCATGTCCTCGCCAACGCGGGCCTCTATCCGGACGGCTCTCTGGCCCTCACGTGCGACAACTGCGTCGATGTCTCGTCGACCAACGCGAACATCACGCCGTCGCAGCTGATGAATCCCCGGACGGGCGCCGTCATCAAGGCACCCGGGTTCGACGGCGTGGTGGGGCGCGCGGGGTTCCCGACGTTCTCGTCGGACGGAAAGAAGGTCGCGTTCAACATGTACGGCGTGGGGCCTGGTTACGACCCGGGGCACTCGCTCGGCATCATGGATTTCGCCGTGGGCACGACGACGTTCTCGAACCTCGCGCAGCTCGCCACGGACGCGACCCTCTTCCCCACGTGGCCGTCCTTCACCCCCGACGGCGAGTGGCTCCTCTACCAGCTCGGCAACACCAGCTACACGCGCAACAGCGGCACCTCCGGCAACCTCGCCGTGGCGCACGTCCCCTCCGGGACCATCGCCATGCTCGACGGGCTCAACGGCATCTCCGCGGGGCAGCCCTATCTGCCGTTCGCCGACGACACCGACAAGGACTACGAGCCGACGGTGCTCCCCGTCGCGGTGGGAGGCTACTTCTGGGTCGTGTTCACGAGCCGCCGTGAGTACGGCAACACCATCAACGACGCCGACCCATGGGAGGGCCTGTTCGAGGGTGGGGTCCCCGCCAAGCGCAAGAAGCTGTGGGTGGCGGCGATCGACATCGACAACCCGGAGCACCCGAGCGCGAGCGCGCACGACATCAGCCACCCGGCGTTCTACTTGCCCGGTCAGGAGCTCGCCGGCGGCAACTCGCGGGGCTTCTGGGCGCTCAGCCCTTGCCAGCAGAACGGCACGGACTGCACGAGCGGGGACGAGTGCTGCACCGGCTATTGCCGGCAAGCCACGGGGTCCGACGGTGGGTCGACCTACTCGTGCGTGCCTCCGCAGAGCGGTTGCGCCCAGGAGTACGAGAAGTGCACCGCGAGCTCCGACTGTTGCGCCTGCGCCGGAGGCGCTCAGACCCAGTGCATCGCGTCGTACTGCGCGTGTCTCGGCGCGCAATAGCCCGCCATTCGCGCTACGTTGGGCGCCGATGAGCGACCATCCGACCGACTTTCAGGGCGACATACTCGCCGCGATCCGCCAGGCCATCGGCGCCAAGCTCCCCGGAGCCGACGTCGAGGTGAGCGGAGGCGGCGGGCATTACTCGATCGGCGTCACGTCGACGGCCTTTTCGGGCAAAAGCATGCTCGAGAACCAGCGACTCGTCTACGCGGCGATCACCCACCTGATGTCTGGCAATCAACCGCCCATTCACGCCGTCGACAGGCTGACCACCCGGACGCCCTGACCTCATCGCCCGCGGACCGCCGCGCCCATCGTGCGGATGTCGCGGATCTTGGCCTCGAACAGCGACCAGTCGTCGTCTCGGGCGATCGCGCTCCAGATGGACTCGATCTCGTCGATGAGCAGCATGCAGGGACGGTCGCGTTCGAAATAGCCGGCGGGTTCGTGCGCGGGCTCGTAGAGAGCCAGGAGTGCGCGGAGCTCGTCCCACCGCGCGCCGGTGTAGCCGTCCTTCGCGTGGCGTAGGTCGGCCCGACCTCCGTGGAGATCGAAGAAGAATCGATCGTAACCGACGCCGCTCGCCTGCAGGAATGCGTACACCGCGGCCACGAGAGCCGGGTCGGCGTCCCCGCTGGGGGTCAGTCCCAGCCTCGCGAGCGTCCTCGTGGTGACCTCCCGTTCGAGCGTGGCCTCGAAGTCTGCCAGCGCGGGGGCGAGCGCGATGTCACGCGAGAGAGGGCGAAGGGCCTCGCCGAGACGCACGAGATTCCGCAGGAAAGCCCGGGGCTGGTGGCCGAAGGCGTACAGCCCCTGGGCGTCGAAGTAGGCGGCGACGAAATCGACGTCGTAGGTGGGGAGGAAGCGATACGGGCCGTAGTCGAAGCCCTCGCCGGTGATGGCCAGGTTGTCGGAGTTGAGGACGCCATGGACGAAGCCCGCCACCATGAAGCCGGCGCAGAGCGAGGCGCTCGCTCGCGTGACCGCGGCGAGAAAGCGCGCAGGGCGGTCCGGTCCATCGCCGAGCTCCGGATAGTAGTTGGCCACCGCGTACGAGAGGAGACGCTCGAGCCCGGCCACGTCGCTCCGGTAGGCGAGGCGCTGAAACGTCCCGAAGCGCACGTGCGAGTGACTGAGTCGAACGAGGACCGATGAGCGCGTCGGTGAAGGCTCGTCGCCGCGCATGAGCGCCTCGCCGGTCTCGAAGAGGCTCAGCGACTTGGAGGTCGGGACGCCGAGCGCTTCGAGCATCTCCGTGGCGAGGACCTCACGCACCCCTCCTTTGAGGGTGAGCCGCCCGTCACCTCCGCGCGACCACGGGGTGGTTCCGCTCCCCTTGGTGCCGAGATCGACGAGCCTGCCGGAGTCGTCGAGGAGCTGGGCGAAGAGAAAGCCCCGTCCGTCGCCGAGGTGCGGGTTGTACACATCGAACTGATGCCCGTGGTACCGGAGCGCCAGGGGCGTCGGTAAGTTCTCGGGCAGCGCCTCGAACCGCGCGAGATGCGCCTCCCACTCGCCGGCATCCAGCGTCCCGAGACCGACGCGCTCGGCCCAGCGCTGGTTCCGGAAACGAAGCTCACGCCTGGGGAAGCGCGCGGGGGCGACCTCGTCGTAGAGCTCTTCACCGAGCGCCGTGTATCGCGGGGCGGGGCGGTAGCTCGCGGAGACGGGCATGTGCGGCCGAGGCAGGGTACGCCGATTCGTTGCCAGGGCCGCGAGGCTGACAAATCGACCGGGCCACGTGTAACTCTCGCTCCCGAGAGGCCATGGTAAGGGCGTGACGACCCTCCCGCGCGTGAGACCGCTCCTCGGCGAGCCGCCGAGGCTGGAGGGGAAGCCGTCGGTCGTGCGCGCGTTCTTCGGGGACGGGGTGGATGTGCCGGACGTCGACGGGGACGCCATCAGCCCCGCGCCCTCGGCCGTGGCATGCGACCACGCGACCCTGGTGTCGATGTACGGCGAGCTCGCGCCGCGAGTGCACCGATTTCTGCGCGACTTGCTCGGCGACGCGACGCTCGCATCCGATGCCACGCAGGAGACGTTCGTACGCGCGTTCCGACGGGTAGACGAGCTGCCGCGGACGACCCGACTCGTCCCGTGGGTGTTCGGCGTGGCGCGCTTCGTCGCGCTGGAGATGCGCAAAGCCCGAGGGCGAGTGCGCCGGGTGATTGACGACGGGGTGGCCGCCGACGATCGCGCGATGGACACCCGTGCGCGCACGCCGGAAGACGCGCTGCTCGATCGCGAGGCCGTGGCGGTGGTGGAGCGCGCTCTGGGGCTCCTGCCGGAGGAGAGGCGCGCGGCGCTGCTCCTGCGTTGCGACCACGGGCTCGCGTACGACGAGATCGCGCCCCTCATGGGATGGTCGCTGTCGAAGGTGAAGGTCGAGATCTTCCGCGCGCGCGAGGTGCTGCGCGCGACGCTCCAGGAGTATCGAGGAGGTGGGACGTGAGCGCAGTATTTCATGAGCCCGACGAAGCGGTGGAGCGTGCCCTCTTCGAGCGCCGCGCGCGGGTACAGCGTGGGCCCGGGGTGCCGTCGCTCGACGCGGTGCTCCTCGCCGCGCGGGACGATTCGCGCGAGACGTCGAGCGGGCGAGGTCGCGCGTGGACGGGCCTCGCCCTGGCGGCGGCGTGTCTGGTGACCGTGATCAAGACGCGGCCGCGCGACGTCTCGCCCTCGGCCATCGCTGCCGACGTGGACGGAGCGGCATCCGGCACCACCGAGAGAGCGGGCGTGTGCGAGGAGCAGGCAGTCAGCACGTGCACTCTCGATTCCACGTACGCCAGCATGGTGGCGGTCGCGCCGGCCTCGCCGGAGAGCCGCGCGTGCGTCGCGCCACCCGCCACGTTCGAGTCGTTCCGGACGCTCTCGTGCGACCGCGACGAGGCCAATCGAACCGAGATGCCTTGATTCGCTGAGGCGAGCCATCCCGAACGCGCGCATGGTGCGGGCGTCCGGCGGGCCACGTCTAGACCCGGCGCGCTGCAAGCGCGCCGTCACAGGAGAGATCCATCATGCGTCACGCCATCGTCCTTCTCGCCGGCATCGCCGTCACATCCCTTGGTTGCTCTCACGCGACGAGCGATCCTGCTCCTGCGCCCTCCCTGGCCGGCATTGCGAGCGCCGAGCTACCCGCGGGCGTTCCCGTCGCGAAGACCTATCGCGTCCCGGTGGACGGCCTTCCCGCGCTCGGCGACGCACGCGCGCTCGTCACCATCGTCGCGTTCACCGACTACGAGTGCCCCTACTGCCGTCGCGCCGAGGAGACGCTCACCCTTCTTCGCAAGTCGTACGGAAGCCAGGTCCGAGTCGTCGTCGCCGAGAAGCCGCTTCCCATGCACGACCGCGCCCGGCCGGCAGCGATTGCAGCGCTCGCCGCGTCGGCTCAGGGGGCGTTCGATCTGATGCGCGGAAGGCTTTTCACAGGCCCGCTCGATGACGGTGCCATCGCGCAGGCCGCCAGCGACATCGGGCTCGACTCGAAGCGATTCGACGCCGACCGCGCAGGCATGGCGGCCGAGGCGCTCGCGCGCTCCGAGGCGCTCGCTGAGCGTCTCGACGTTCGCGGCACGCCATCCTTCTTCATCAACGGCCGACACGTGGTCGGCGCCCAGCCCATCGAGACGTTCCGCGCGATGATCGACGAACGGCTCGCTGCGGCGCGCGCGTTGGTAGCCAGCGGCGTGCGGCCGGAGGACGTGTACGCCCGCACCATCGCTGGCGGCGCCGAGCGCGTCGAAGAGCCGAGCGATGACAACGGACCGGGATGCGGGGGCGACGGCGAGTGCAAGGGCGAGGGAAAGGGAGGCGACGAGCCCGTCATCGGCGACGCGGTCGAGAAGGTACCGACCGATCAGGCGCCGTCACGAGGCCCGGCGCGGGCAGCCATCACGATCGTCGAGTTCGCCGACTACCAGTGCCCCTTCTGCGTCCGCGCCGAAGCCACCCTCCATGCCATCGAGCAGGCGCACCCCGGTGAGGTGCGCGTCGTCTTCAAGAACCTGCCGCTGCCGTTCCACGATCTCGCCCGCCCCATGGCGAGAGCGGCGGTCGCTGCCGACGCGCAGGGCCACTTCTGGGAGATGCACGACCGCCTCTTCGCGCTCACCGGCACGGCGGATCGCGCCGCACTCGACGGCATCGCGCGTGGTCTCGGGCTCGACGTCGTCAGGTTCGACCGTGATCTCGACGACCCATCGCTGGATGCGCGCATCGACACGGACGACGCCGATGCCAAGGCCCTCGGCGTCAAAGGCACCCCCACGTTCTTCGTGAATGGCCGGCGTGTCGTCGGCGCCCAGCCCGCGGCGGTCTTCGAGAAAGCGATCGCGAAGAGGTAACTCCCGGTCAGTCGACGGGCACGGACCCGAACCGTCCCGCCTCGAAGTCGACGATGGCCTGGCGAATGTCGTCGCGGGTGTTCATCACGAAGGGTCCGTACTGGACGATGGGCTCGTCCAGTGGCTCGCCGCCGAGCACCAGAACGTGCGCGTCTTCGGTCGCCAGGAGGTCGAGCGCCGCGCCGTCGTTCTCGAAGAGGATCAGCTCGCCCGCGCCGGCACTGCGTCCGCCTGCACTCACGCGGCCGGACGTCACGATGGCCATCGCGTTGTGGCTCGCCGGCATCGGCACGGCCACGTGGCCCGACACCGACAGGTTCACGTCGAGCAACGTGATGGGCGTGAACGTGTGCGCCGCGCCGTGCGCCCCCTCGTACTCGCCGGCGATGACGCGCACGGTGCCGGCGCCGTCGGCGAGCGTCACGACAGGGATGTCCTTCGCAGTGATCGGCTGATAGCCAGGCTTGGCCATCTTGTCCTTCTTCGGGAGGTTCACCCAGAGCTGCATCATGTGCATGCGGCCGCCGCGGCGGGTGAAGTCCTCCTCGTGGTATTCCTCGTGGAGGATGCCGGCGCCGGCGGTCATCCACTGCACGTCGCCTGGGCCGATGATGCCCGCGTTGCCCGTGCTGTCGCGGTGCGCAACCGAGCCCTCCCACGCGACCGTGACAGTCTCGAACCCGCGGTGCGGGTGCCAGCCGACGCCGCGCTTTCCGCGCGCGAGCGGCGTGAATTCGTGAGGCGCGCCGTAGTCCATCAGCACGAAGGGACTGACGCGCTCTGCCGGGAGAGCGGGACGGGGGAAATAGCTGGAGACGTGGAAGCCGTCGCCCACCCAGTGGTACGGCGCGCTCCGGAAGATACCGGCGACGCGACGGGCGGCAGAGGGGTGCGTGGCGGTGCCGGCCGTGTCGGCGATCGAGGTCATGACCTGAAGGTAAGGCTCCAGGAGCGCGGCGGAATGGCGATTCGGCTGATGGTAGCCATCGCATTCGCCGAACCTTGCAGCGAAGACTAAGGTTCGTCGGTCGATACCGCGCCATTGAGAGCGCGCGCGCCGGTCCAGCCTGCGTTGCTCCCCGACCAGATGTTGGCCCCCGCCCACTGCGACTCGCGCAGGGACCCGTACGTGTGGTCGACGCACACCGAGCCGGTCGCCGCTGCGACCTTGATCTCATCGCCCGCCTTCGCGTGTCCGCTGAAGAGTACGTGGTTGCCCGAGGCATCGCACGGACGCGAGCTCCCGTCGGCCACCAGGAGGCGAATCTTTCCCTTGCCGACGACATTCACCGTCACCGAAGTCGACGTGATCGAGTCCGCCGGCGAGTCGGGCGCGAGGCTGATCCCGAGCGTGATGAGGACGAGAATCAGGTATCTGCGGCGCATGGGAGCGAAGCTATGCCCGGGCGGTCGAGATGGCCGCATTTTCGGAGACCGCGACTTGAGCAGGTGCACGTTCCGCGGTAGTGGCCGCTCCGTGACCCCCGCGCGCGACCACGGAGTCGTCGACTTCCTGCTGCGCCTCGCATTCTTCGCAGCGGCTCCGTTCCTGCTCGTCTTCGTCGCCGCGTTCTTCCCGGTTACCGGAGCCCTCGTACAGGTCGCGATCGGCCTCGCCGCCTTCTTCGCTGGCGAGGCGCTGCGCCGCTGGTCGTCGCGCTCGAAGATCGTGAGGCTCGCGCTCTCCAGTCAGCTCCAGTTCGAGGCGTACTACCGCGAGCGTCCGCCGCGGACCTTCCTCTATTACGTCTTCTACCCGCTGCTCGCGCCGTACTGGCTCTTCACGAAGGAGGCGCGACGCGAGTTTCTCCTCTTCAAGGGGTACACGCTGGCGAGCTTCGGCCTCCTCATCGCGTCACTCGTCGTCCAGTACCTCCGCTTCTTCCCCCCGGAGCTGAGTGTGCGAGCCTTCCTTCCCATCGCGGCGGGGACCCTCGCGGTCGAGACGGGGGTCGTCCTGATGTTCCT
>Ga0182030_10026650_pt1 | contig 10448 bp, 10 predicted proteins | sample 812S3MmetaG_FD_121299 | JGI IMG/M metagenome (GOLD analysis project Ga0182030, IMG submission 121299) | Permafrost microbial communities from Stordalen Mire, Sweden - 812S3M metaG (Illumina Assembly) | ecosystem: Environmental > Terrestrial > Soil > Wetlands > Permafrost | place: Sweden... | reverse complement strand
CAATCTCAGCCGCGAGCAGCGGCTGGCGCGGCTCGATGCGGTGGCAAGGCTGCTCGACGTCGCCTTCGTGCTGCCCGGCACCAATATCCGCTACGGCATCGACGGCATCATCCGGTTGGTCCCGGTGGTCGGCGACCTGATCGCGTCCGCGTTCTCGCTGTGGCTGGTGCGTGAGGCGCGCGCCATCGGCGCGCCGTGGCATGTCACGGCGCGGATGTTGGCCAATGTCGCGCTGGAAGGCGCGGTCGGGATGGTACCGGTCGCCGGCGATGCCTTCGACGTGATGTTCCGCGCCAATATGCGGAACATGCGGCTGCTGCGGCAATGGGTCGACCGGCAGCCGCGTTAGCGCATCAACAGGCTGGCAGGATTATGCCGCGTCGGCGTCCGCATTGTCGCTGGCTGGCGCCGGCTCAGGCGCACGCGGGCGGCGCGGCAGCGGAAAGTCCTGGCTCTCGTACAGCGTGCGAATGCCGCTTTGATCGAAGCGCGCTTCATCCACCTGCAGATAGGCGCCATTCAGCGAATCCGCCGGCAATTCCTCGATCGCAAATTGCACCGCGGCGGCCGCGGTGTCGAAGCGGCGATACGCGAAACCTGCCCGCTTCTTCTTGCGGATCGCGGCGGGGAATAATTCGGCGGCAGTGTTGTAGCTGAAGGAAGCCATGGTCAGTGACCTTTATATTATTGGCGAGAACGCGATCGAGACCGCGAACGGATCGTACGGGCGCTACCGAAGCGGCGGCGTGCCGGCACACGTCATTTCAGGACAGCCTCCAATATAAGCTCGTTTGACAGAAATGCGACCCCTCACCGGTCCGATGATGAATCCGCGGCCGCCAGCGCGGGTTCCGGAATAAACCCTGTTATTTCAATGGCCTGTACGGCTCAGAGCTTGCCGAGCAGCAGCAGGACGATCAGCACCACCAGAATCACGCCGACCAGGCCCATTCCGGAGTGGCCGTAGCCGTAGCCGTAACCGCCGAACCGGCCGCTGAAGCCGCCGAGCAGGAAGATGATCAGGATAATGATGAGTATCAGGCCAATCGACATGACGTTCCCCCGAGGAGCGGTTGGCGGATGGAAATCCGGCACCCCGCCATCCCAAAGAAAAGCATATCCCGGCCATTGGTTCCAGCAAAGGAACTGTGGCGTTTATTTCGGCTGCAGTTTCAGCGCCGCCGAATTGATGCAGTAACGCAGTCCGGTGGGGCCAGGTCCGTCCTCGAACACATGGCCGAGATGGCCATTGCACTTCGAGCACAGCACCTCGGTCCTGGTCATGCCGTGACTGACGTCGCGCTCCTCGTCGACATGGCTGTCGACGGCGGGCGCCGTAAAGCTTGGCCAGCCGCAGCCGGAATCGAATTTGGCGTCGGATTCGAACAAGGTCTGGCCGCAGCCGGCGCAGGTATAGGTGCCCGGGGTTTTCTCATGCTCGTATTCGCCGGAGAACGGCCGTTCGGTCGCCTTCTCGCGCAGCACCGCATACTGCATCGGCGTCAGTTCCTTGCGCCACTCGCTGTCGCTCTTCTCGAGCTTGCCGGTCATCGTCTTGGTGTCGGACATCAGGTCTCTCCTTGGCAATTTGCGAAACAGCCGTCAGTTGGTGACGCTCAGTTGGTGACCTTTGCGCTGCTCACCAGCGTCGGCTTCTCGATGTAGCTGTCCGCGAAAATCTTCTTCAGGTTCTCGACCTTCGGAAGGTCGTTATAGGCAATATAGGGCTGGTTCGGGTGCAGCGTCAGGTAGTCCTGATGATAGGCTTCCGCCGGATAAAACCCCTCGAGCGGCCCGACCTTGGTCACGATCGGCTTCTTGTAGACCTTGGCGGCGTTGAGCTGCGCGATATAGGCGTCGGCCACCTTCTTCTGCTCGTCGCTGGTGGTGAAGATCGCCGAGCGATATTGCGTGCCGCTGTCCGGACCCTGCCGGTTCAACTGCGTCGGATCGTGCGCGACCGAGAAGAAGATCTGCAGGATCTTGCCGTAGCTGATCTTTTTCGGGTCGTATTTGATCTGGACGGATTCGGCATGGCCGGTGGTGCCGGTGCTGACGATGGTATAGTCGGCGGTGCTCTTGCTGCCGCCGGCATAGCCGGAGACCGCGTTGACGACGCCGGCGGTGTGCTGGAATACGCCCTGCACGCCCCAGAAACAACCGCCGGCGATCACGACGGTCTGGGTATCATCGGAGGCCGGAACATCGGCGGCGGGCGCCGGAATAATGACGGCGTCTTCGGCGGCGCGCGACGGCGCGACCGCGAATGCGGCGATCGCCAGCGCCCCGATCGCGGCGGCGCAAAGCGAAAGGCGGCTGAATGGGCTGCGGGACATGAGGCTTCCTCTGGGTGGTCGAAGGTGGCCGGATTTGACGTCAGTCTAAAGCGCGGGCCGCGGTTCGCAACCGGCGGCGCTCTCTCCGACGTGCCAAAGATACGCAGCGAGCCTGGTATTGTTACAGCGCGGCGCACACGAGTTTGTGAATAAATCCATGCATTTCCGGGCTGTTCCGGCCAAGCCGGCGCGGACGATCGGGCAGTCTCGCCCAGGGAAGAAACGGCGAAATTGCCGAAACCGGCTTTAAAGTGAACCGCGACCGCCATTGAGCGACAAACCAGTGATGCGCTGGAGCGTTCCGCAAATGTTGCGCGCTTTTCTGGTATTGGCCCTTGTGCAGGCGGTGTCGTTTCCGGCACTGGCCGACGACGTCGACCTGTGTCGCGACAAGCAAACCGAGGCCAAAGCCCGGCTGGATGCTTGCGAGAAATTGCTTGCGGCAGGGCAGGCGCGGGGCAAGGACCTGGCGCTGGCCTATGCTGTCAGGGGGCAGGCGTTTCGGATCAAACGCAACTATGACAAGGCGATCGCGGCGTTCAGCGCGGCGCATGATGCCGATCCGGACGATCCGGCCTTTATCAACGCCCGCGGCTTTGCCTATGAGCAAAAGGGCGACGACGACCACGCGATGGCCGACTACAACCTCGTCCTGCAGATGCGCTGGAACTTCGCCCCGGCCCTCCACAATCGCGGCACGCTATACATGCGCAAGGGCGCCCTGCAAAGCGCGCTCGACGATTTCAACGCGGCGTTGAAAATCAAGCCGGAGTTCTATCGCGCGCTGGCCGACCGCGGGCGGGTGCTGACGATCAACAAGGATTTCGACGGCGCGCTGGCGGATTTTGCCGAAGCCGAACGGATCGATCCGGCGGCAAATCAGGCCCGGCTCAATCGCTGTCTCGCCTATACCGTGATGGGCAGGTTCGATCAGGCGATCGCCGACTGCAACGCCGTGGTTGAAAAAGCGCCCAGGTTCCACTTCGCGATCGTCAGCCGCGCCGACGCCTATCAGGCCAAAGGCGATCTGGATGCGGCGCTCAAGGACTATAATCTCGTGCTCGGCATGAACCCGAATAATGTGCGCGCCCATACCGGACGGGGTCAATTGTTCGAGCGCAAGCACGATCTGGCCCAGGCCCGTGCCGACTACCGGTCCGCCGCCTTTGCCTTGACGCCTTACGACAATTTCGAAACCGCGCTGGCGCGTCAAATCGCGCGTGAGCGGCTGGCCGCGCTCACGCCGCCGGCTCCCGCGGTGCCGAATACGATGCGCCGCGTCGCGCTGATCATCGGCAACGGTGCCTACAAGAACGTGCACCAGCTCGACAACCCGCCGCGCGACGCCAGGCTGGTGGCCGGCGCGCTGCGCGACATCGGGTTTCAAACCGTGACCCTGACCAACGACCTCACCCGTGAAAAGTTCTTCGACACGCTGCACGCTTTCGCCGGCGAAGCCGAAAAGGCCGACTGGGCGGTGGTATATTATGCCGGCCATGGGCTCGAAATCGGCGGCGTCAATTATCTGGTGCCGGTCGATGCCAAACTCGCCGCCGACCGCGATGCCGAAACCGAGGCGGTGGCGCTGGAACAGGTGATCGCCGCGGTCGGAGGCGCGCGCAAGCTGCGCCTGGTGATGCTGGATGCCTGCCGCGACAACCCGTTCGCGCCGACCATGCAGCGCACGATGGAGCTGAAGCTGGTCGACAAGGGGTTTTCGAATATCGAACCCGCGGCCGGATTCATGGTGGTGTACGCCGCCAAGCACGGCGAAACGGCGCTCGACGGCGACGGCGTCGACAGCCCGTTCGCCACCGCGGTGGCGCGCGACGTCCGGCAGCCGCATGTCGAAGTCCGCAAGCTGTTCGACCTCGTCCGCGACGACGTCTGGAGCGCCTCGAAGCATCAGCAACAGCCGTTCACCTACGGCTCGCCGCCGGGGCGGGAAGATTTTTATTTCGTCGCGGGGAAGTGAGTTTGAGTGTCATTGCGAGGAGCAAAGCGACGAAGCAATCCAGCTTCTTTTGCGCGGCGAGATGGATTGCTTCGCTGCGCCCGCAATGACGTGGAGAGTTCGTCGTTTACGCCAACCTCACACCACCACGCTGAGCCGTTTCGCCGCGCGGGTGATGCCGGTGTAGAGCCATCGGGCGCGGCTGTCCTGAAACGCAAAACTCTCGTCGAACAGCACCACGTCGTCCCACTGCGAGCCCTGCGATTTGTGCACCGTCAGCACATAGCCGTAGTCGAATTCGTCATAGGGCTTGCGCTGCTCCCACGGGATGGTCTCGATCGCGCCGCCGAAGCAGTCGCCGCGAACCGAAACCTTGGTCACCTTGGAGCCGAAATCCTCATCGGGCGACAGCCGCATGGTGATGATCTTCGATTTCGACGCTGCGCGCGACTTCACCCGCCACAGCCCGCCGTTGAACAGGCCCTTCTTGCGGTTGTTGCGCAGGCAGACCAGCTTGTCGCCGGCGACCGGCAACGGGTCCTCGATGTTCTGCTTTTGCCGCACCCGCATGTTGTAGGAGCGGCGGGTGTTGTTGCGCCCGACCAGCACCTGGTCCGCGCTCATCACCCGGTTGGGATCGAGCTCGGCGCGCGATACCACTTCGCTCTCGCCGTAGCGGCCGATGTCGAGTTCGCGGCCCTCGCGCACGTCCATCGACATCCGCACGATCGGATCGTCCTGCGCCTGGCGATGCACTTCGGTCAGCATCGCGTCGGGCTCGCAATCGGTGAAGAAACCGCCGCCCTGGATCGGTGGCAGTTGCGCGGGATCCCCGAGCACCAGCAGCGGGCATTCGAACGACATCAGGTCGCGGCCGAGTTCGGCGTCCACCATCGAGCATTCGTCGATCACGATCAATTTTGCTTTCGAGGCCGGCGCGTCGTCCCACAGCTCGAAACTCGGCTGCTCGACGCCGGACTCGCGGGCGCGGTAGATCAGCGAGTGAATGGTCGAGGCGTTGTCGCAGCCCTTGTTGCGCATCACCAGGGCGGCCTTGCCGGTGAAGGCCGCGAATTTCACCTCGCCATCGACGCCATCGGCGATGTGCCGCGCCAGCGTGGTCTTGCCGGTGCCGGCATAACCGAACAGCCGGAACACCGGCGGCGTGCCGTTGTTGCCGGGCCTGGCCTTCAGCCAGTCGGCAACGGCCCTGAGCGCGGAATCCTGATGCGGCGTAAAAGTTGGCATGGGGTCCCGATGGAGGGTGGCCGCGGGCGGCGAAGGCGACCGCGACTCACAACGGCAAAACTAACCATTCATGCGGCCAGCACAAGCCGCCTTCCGCGCCGCGGAACGGCGGAACACTGGACTCGGTCCCGGCGGGGAATACACTCCTTGCGAAAACAACAAGCCGGTCGCGGGAGAGACGTCATGAAATTTGGCATCTTCTATGAGCTGCAATTGCCGCGCCCGTGGCAGGAAGGCTCCGAACTCAAGCTCTACCAGGACGCGCTGACCCAGCTGGAGACCGCCGACAGATGCGGCTACGACCATGCCTGGGTGGTGGAACATCATTTTCTGGAAGAATATTCGCACTCGCCGTCGCCGGAATCGTTTCTCGCCGCCGCCAGCCAGCGCACCAAGAACATCCGGCTCGGCCACGGCATTTTCCAGCTCACCACCAATCATCCCGCGCGCGTCGCCGAGCGCATCGCCGTGCTCGATCTGCTCAGCAACGGCCGCTGCGAATTCGGGATGGGCGAAAGCGCCTCGATCACCGAACTGACGCCGTTCGGCCGCGACATGGAAACCAAGAAGGAAGTGTTCGAGGAAGCCGTCCGCGCCATCTTTCCGATGTTCAGGGATGGCGGCAGCGAGCATCACGGCAAGTATTTCGATATTCCCCTGCGCAACGTGGTGCCGAAGCCGGTACAGAAGCCGCATCCGCCATTGTGGATGGCATGCTCGCAGCTTCCGACCATCGAACGCGCGGGCCAGAACGGTTTCGGCGCGCTCGGCTTCCAGTTCGTCAGCGCCGACGCGGCGCATGCCTGGGTGCACGCCTATTACAACGCCATCACCAGGCGGCTGAAGAAGCTCGCCGACTACGAGATCAATCCGAACATGGCGTTGGTGTCGTTTTTCATGTGCGCGAAGACCGACGAGGAGGCGCGGGCGCGCGCCGACGGCGCGACGTTCTTCCAGTTCGCGTTGCGTTTCTACGGCGCCTCGCAGAACCGCCAGCGCCCGGCGCCCGGCGCCGTCAACATGTGGGACGAGTACAACAGGTGGAAGCGCGAAAATCCGCAAGCCCAGGAGGCGGCGTTGCGCGGCGGCCTGATCGGATCGCCCGAAACCATTCGAAAGAAACTGCGCCGCTTCAGGAACTCCCACATCGACCAGGTGATCCTGCTCAATCAGGCCGGCAAGAACAGCCACGAGCACATCTGCGATTCGCTTGAGCTGTTCGCCAGGGAAGTGATGCCGGAATTCCGCAGCGACCCCGAGCACGATGCGTGGAAGGCCGGCGTGATGAGCGGGGCGATCCAGCTTGAGGAGATCGATACCGAGGCATTCAGCGATCGCTACGGCAAACTGGCGGTCGACGTCGCAAAGCCGGCCGCCGCGGCGGCGGGGTAGATGGTCGCGCTCCCAGCGTGCCGATGCCGGAATCGAATGAACGGGATCGCTGCAGGGTTGCCGCCAGGCGAAACCGTTGCATCGCGGAATGAGATGATTGTGGAGATAATCTCTCTATTCGCTTCGACATTCAAAATTCCATTTCATTGACGATCCCGGCGCTGCAGCGCATCATTTATCCATGATTTCAACGGAGCGAGAGCCCGAAGCTCGCCGGGATTGAACCAAATTCACTGATCGTCACGTGGAATATGCCGGGGCCGCAGCGTCGTCGCGTGGCGCCGACGCCGGTTTCGTGCCGATCGAAGGCAGGAGAGAACGGTGTCGAGAGATATCAAGCAGGACAAGGCGTCGCTGGACCGCCGCACCTTGTTGCGCGGAGCAGCCGCGGCGGCGGTCGCAGCCCCCATGGGCGTGTTCGGGGCGCAGGCGTTTCCGTTCCGCCCGACGACGCCAAGCATCGATTTTTCGGAATTTCCGATCTGCAAGACCGCGTCCGATGCGCCGCCGCTCACCGGCGCGCCGCGGAAGCTCAAATTGTCATGGAACGCCGGCGCGGTCTGCCTCGCGCCGCTCCCGGTGGCGATCGACCACGGTTTCTTCCAGAAGCAGAATCTCGAGGTCGAACTGGTCAACTACAGCGGCTCGACCGACCAATTGCTGGAAGCGATTGCGACCGGAAAAACCGATGCGGGCCTCGGAATGGCGCTGCGCTGGCTGAAGCCGCTGGAGCAGGGATTTGACGTCAAGATCTCCGCCGGGACGCATGGCGGGTGCATGCGCGTCATGTCACGCGTGAATTCGGGTGTGGAGAAGCTTGCCGATCTCAAGGGCAAGATCGTGGCGGTCGGCGATCTTGCCGGCCCCGACAAGAACTTCTTTTCGATCCAGCTTGCCAAGCTGGGCATCGATCCCAACAAGGACGTCGACTGGCGCGCTTATCCCGGCAATCTGCTGCAACTCGCCGTCGAGAAAAACGAAGTGCAGGCGTTCCTTGGATCCGACCCGATCGCCTATCTCTGGCTGAAGGACAGCGCCTACCATGAGGTCGCTTCCAACCTGGACGGCGAGTACAAGGACAAGTCCTGCTGCATCGTCGGGTTGCGCGGCAGTCTGGTGCGCGAGGAGCCGCTGGTGGCGCGTGCGATCACCCAGGCGTTGCTCGACGCCGCGATGTTTTCCGCGCAGAACCCGGATCAGGCCGCAGCGTCGTTCCAGCCCTATGCGCCCAAGACCGCCAGCCTGCAGGATCTGCAAGCGATGGTTCGGTATCACACCCACCGTCATCACCCCGTGGGCGCCGTGCTGAAGCAGGAGTTGAAGGGATACGCGGACGATTTGAAGCTGGTGTCCGTCTTCAAGCCGGGCACCGACACGACAAAATTCGCGGAGCGCGTCTGTGTCGACGTATTCGCCGTCTAGGACGGCCGCGTTCCCGCAGTCGATCGAGGAGGGCGCGGCGTTTGCGGGACGCCCGCTTTCGTTTCCGGCGTCATTGCTGGCAAATGGGGCCGGCGTATTCGCCAGCGTGGCATGGCTCGGCTTCGGTCTCTCGTGCCTGCTGTGGGAAGATCTGGGCGACTGGTCGCGGACCCATGGGCTCGCCGTAGCCGCTTTCATCATTGCCGGCGTCATCTTCGCGGTGACATTGAGCGGCAGCTTACTTGGTCGTTTCGGAACCGGCCTGCGCAAACGCGCGCCATGGTTGTTGGTACTCGGGCTGTTGCTGACTGTGTGGGAGGTCGCGACCGCGAAATTCGCGTGGTTGCCGCTGCCATTTTTTCCGCCGCCGCAAGCGATCATCGAAGTCTATACCGATGACCTTCCCAAGCTGCTCGACAGCGTTTTGGCATCGGTAAAACTTCAGCTCGGCGGTTACGCGATCGGGGCGGCGGTCGGCTTCGTGACCGGCGTATCGATTGGATGGTCGCGCAGCGTCGGCTATTGGGTGCACCCGGTGCTGCGGTTCATCGGGCCGTTGCCGGCGACGGCATGGCTGCCGATTGCGTTCTTTACCTTTCCGTCGAGTTGGAGCGCGAGCACCTTCCTGATCGCGTTGGCGACAGGATTTCCGGTCACGGTATTGACCTGGTCCGGCGTCGCGAGCGTCAGCAATGCCTATTATGACGTGGCGCGAACCCTCGGCGCCAAGCCATCGTTTCTGGTTCTGAAGGTGGCCATTCCCGCGGCGCTGCCGCACGTCTTTGTCGGGCTGTTCATGGGCCTTGGATCGTCATTCGCGGTTCTGGTCGTCGCCGAAATGATCGGCGTCAAGGCGGGTCTCGGCTGGTATCTGCAATGGGCGCAGGGCTGGGCGGCTTATTCGAACATGTACGCCGCCCTGATCGTGATGTCGCTGTTGTGCTCCGGCGCGATCACGTTGCTGTTCAAGACCCGCGACCGGCTGCTGGTTTGGCAGAAAGGCGTCGTCAAATGGTAGCGCTGGCGGTGGCTCGGCGTGTTTCACCCGCCGCAACCGGAGCTTCGCTGGATGTCGAGGGCGTCAGTCACGGCTTCGACATCGATGGCACCGTGCTCCCGGTGCTGGATAACGTCAGCTTCAGCGTAAAGCCCGGTGAATTCGTCGCGCTGCTCGGTCCCTCCGGATGCGGAAAATCGACCTTGCTGCGGCTGGTCGCGGGGCTGGAGCCGCCGCGGTCGGGCACGCTGCGTGAAGACGGCGATCCGATCAGGGGGCCGTTTCCGTCGCGGGTGGTGGTGTTTCAGGATCCGACCTTGTTTCCGTGGCGAACGGTCTGGAACAACGTCGCGCTCGGTCTGGAAGCCCAGGGCATTCTGAAGAGCCAGCGTCACCGCGTCGATGCGGCCATCGATCTCGTCGGCCTTCCGACATTTCGCAATGCCTATCCGCACCAGCTTTCGGGCGGCATGGCGCAGCGGGTTGCGCTGGCGCGGGCGCTGGTCAACGATCCCAGGATCCTTATCCTCGACGAGCCTCTCGGCAAGCTCGATTCCCTGACTCGCATCACGATGCAGGCGGAAATCGCCTCGCTGTGGCAGCGAAGCGGGTTCACCGCGCTGATGGTGACCCATGACGTCGAGGAGGCGGTGTTTCTCGCCAACCGCGTCATTGTGTTCAGCGACCGGCCCGCGCGCATCAAGGCCGACATCGCCGTCGATCGGCCCTATCCCCGGCACCGCGGCGATGCCAAACTGGCGGAGCTGCGCCGGAACATTCTGGAGCTGCTCGGATTGGACGCCACATGGTAAGTGCGAAAGGCCGCTCCATACGCGAAGAGCTTTCGATGGATGCAACTCCGACCATTTTCGACACCGCCAATCTGCTCGCCGCAGAGTTTGCCGCCCGGGCGGCCGGGCATGATCGCGACGCGAGCTTTCCGTTTGCGAACTTCGATCGGCTGTCGGAAGCGGGCTTGCTGGCGCTCACCGTGCCGACGACAGTGGGCGGCCTCGGCGCCGGTGCGCGCGATGCCGCCCGCGTCATTAACATTTTCGGGAAAGCCGATCCATCGACCGCGTTGGTGCTGTCGATGCAT
>Ga0182030_10026649_pt1 | contig 10448 bp, 11 predicted proteins | sample 812S3MmetaG_FD_121299 | JGI IMG/M metagenome (GOLD analysis project Ga0182030, IMG submission 121299) | Permafrost microbial communities from Stordalen Mire, Sweden - 812S3M metaG (Illumina Assembly) | ecosystem: Environmental > Terrestrial > Soil > Wetlands > Permafrost | place: Sweden... | reverse complement strand
CTGTGCACCAGGTCCCTGGTCTTGTTGAGCGCTGTCGAGCCGGACCTCATCCGCCACAGTGCGGAAGCGCCATCGGTGGGGACGCCCGACGACGCGCCGAAGGGTCCGAGCGAGGGCGGATTTTGGGAGGTGAGGATCGTGGACGGCGTCGACCTGTCCGATCCTGCCGCGGTCGGCCCGCCCGAACTCTTCGTCTGGGTCCGCTTTCCCGAGGCGGCGACCAAGGGAGTCATCGGGCAGGCGTTGTTGGCCTACGCCACGGACGGCTTCCTCATCGCCACCGCCATGCGCCCCCACGAAGGAGTCGGCCAAGCGATGTCCCACGTGTCGATTTCAACCAGTGTGCTCAGTCACACGCTGACCTTCCACGAGCCGATCGACGCGTCGCAGTGGCATCTGCTGGCACAGGAAAGCCCGTATTCGGGGCGTGGTCGTTCGTACGGGCGCGCCAACATCTTCGGGCTCAACGGCGAGGTCGTGGCATCGTTCGTGCAGGACAACATGATCCGCGACTTTCCCGAGGGTCAGCGCCCACAGCATGGAGAGCGCTCGGCCTTCTGATCCGTCACGCCGGGGTCGACACAACTCGCCCTTCGCCCGGGCCGGGCCCAGGCCCCGGCGCGTGCAGTACGTTGGCGTCAGCAGCGGAGTAGGGGAGGGGATGTTCCATGTCAGACCGGGCGGTGGTCGAGGAGTATCTGCGCACGTTCGCGGCATTCGACTGGGAGGGTTTCGCAGCAACGTTGGCGGACGAGAATCTGCGCCGGGTCGGGCCCTTCATGGACGTGATCGAGACGAAAGAGGATTACGTCGACTTCCTCAGCAAGCTGATGCCCACCTTGATCAACTACGAAGTCCGCGTCGATCGCGTGTCGGACTGCGGACCGAAGCGCTTCCTGGTGGAGTTGAGCGAGATCCTCGATATCGACGGGGTGCGGACGGAGTGCCCCCAGGCTGACCTGTTCGAAGTGAACGCAGCCGGGAAGATAAGTGGTGTCAGCATCTTCATGAAGGCCCAGGGCCGCCAACCGCCCGTCGCCGGAGCAAGCGCCGCCGATCGCTAGTGGATCAGGACGACCGTTGCGCTGCGGGGGACGTGGCAAGACATGAGTGAACTCGGTTCGACGGGGTACGACATTGCCGTTGGGACCTACGAGGATGCCCTGTCCATGGTCGGCTACACCACCCCGGTCCGCTTCGGCGAAATTCCGGTCAACATCGCCATGGTGCGGTATTTCGCCGCCATGGTCCGCGACGCCAACGCAGGGTACTGGGATGAGGATTTCGCGGCGCGAGAGTGGGGTGGTTGCATCTCGCCCCCGGCCATGTTGATGACGTGGGTCATCCCCATCGAGTGGAAGCCCGGGGGTGCCCTCCCGATGCCGTTACTCACGGCCCGGGTCCCCCTGCCGGGCACCACGTTCGTCAACGCGTCGAATGAGACCGAGTTCTTCCGGCCCATCCGCGTAGGAGACATCCTCAACGTGACCGAGGAGCTGGTGGAGGTCTCGGCGCAGAAGCGAACGGCGATCGGCTCGGGGCACTTCGTCACCACCTGCAGTACCTTCCGGCGCCACGATGGAACGCTGGTCGCCCGCATGACGAACGTCCTGTTCCGGTTCGACCCCGAGGCCGCATGATCGAAGGCGTCGACTACAACCAGCGGTTCTTCGAAGACGTCGAACCCGGTGACGAGCTGCCGCGCGTCGACGACGACATCACCTACCGCCGCGTGATCATGAATCCGGCGACGACGTGGGACTACTTTCCAGGCCATCACGATCCCGAGTACGCACGGGCACAGGGCCAGCCCACGATCTATGTGAACACCATGCACGTCCTGGGCTTCGCTGATCGTGTCGTGAGCGAATGGGCGGGCCCGCGCTCGTTTCTCGTGCGCCGGAAGGTCTCCACCCTCAAGTCGGTCTACGCAGGCGACACCATGGTGGGAACCGGTCACGTCGTGGGCACACGCCGCGAGGAGCAGGACGGCTACATCCGGCACCTCGTCGACCTCGAGCTCACGGTGGGCAACCAACACGGGGACCGGTGCGCAGCCGTCACCGCGACCGTCGCTCTCCCGGCGCGCCAGGAAACCGGGAGGTCCCGACTTTGGTGGTGAGGGGAAGCCTGCGCCCGCCCGGGGGCCTCGGGACCGAGGTCGGTCTCCCGTGCGTGGGGGACGACGAACGTCGGGCGCGTCAGGTGATCGGCGCCGGTCCGTCGGGTTTCTGCACCGTCTCTTCCCATGGTCGGCCCCAGTGGTTCAGGTACGCCACCTCTCCGACGGGTCTCCGCCGGGCCGGATGCAACTCGTCGCCGAGCAAGTGGGCGATCGGGATGAGCGCGGCCTGAGTGACGCCGTCGGGGATGCCCAGCAGCTCGGCCGTCTCTTCGTGCCGCTCGGTGTGGACCGTCGTCATGGCCGAGACCAGCCCGCGGCTGCGCAATGCGAGCTGCAGGCTCCAGACCGCGGGATAGATCGACGCAGAGAGGGCGGCGGCCTGGGCGGGCGAGCTGGCCGGTGTCAGCCTGCCCCGGATGCAGGCCACGACCAGAACGGGTACCCGGTCGAGGTTGGTGGCCAGGTGCCAGGCGCCATCGAGCATGCGGTCACCCGATGCCACCACCTCAGCCGGCCTTCGCCCCCCCGTTGCCGCCTCATGCGCAGCCAGGTAAAGGTCCCGCATGCCCTTCTTGACCGTCGGATCGGTCACGACGATCCACCGCCAGCCCTGGAGGTCGCCGCCGGTTGGTGCCTGGAGCGCCAGCTCGAGACACTCCCTGACGAGGTGCAGATCGACCGGCCGGTCGAGATCGAGGCGGCGCCGGACGGTGCGGGTGGTGCTGAGGACCCAGTCGACGGAGCCCGGCTCGCTCACCCCGCATCCCCTTGGGGCGCCGGGGGCGAGAATAGCATTCTGGTATTCTAGAGTCAGAGTAAAGGGGCCGCGTGGGCCCGGTGGGGAGAGTGAAGCCCGATGGTGATGACGCTCAGTCGCGAGGGGGACCTGGTTCCCACCACGCAGGCCAACATCATTCCCAAGGAGCGCTACGTCTCCCAGGAGTTCTTCGACCTCGAGATGGAACGGTTGTGGCCGCGGGTGTGGCAGATGGCGTGCCGGGAAGAAGAAGTACCCCGTGTCGGCGACTACCTCGAGTACATCATCGGCGACCAGTCGATCCTGGTCACCCGCAGCGACCCCGACACCATCCGGGCCTTCTACAACACCTGCCCGCACAAGGGCACCCGGTTGGCCGCGGGGGTGGGCAACTTCGCCACCGGGGAGATCCGCTGCCGCTTTCACGCCTGGCGCTTCGAGCTCGACGGCACCAACAAAGAGGTGGTCGACCGCTTCGACTTCCCCGAGTCGATGACCGACGCCGAAGTGTGCTTGAACCAGATCAAGGTCGGGCGCTGGGGTGGCTTCGTCTTCATCAACATGGACCCGGACTCTGAGTCGCTCGAGTCGTTCCTCGGCCCGCTCCCGGCCCTGCTCGCCCCCTACGGGTTCGAAAAGATGCGGTTTCGCTCCTATCGCAGCGTCATCCTCCCGGCCAACTGGAAGAGTGCCCTCGACGCCTTCAACGAGGGCTATCACGTCCAAGGGACCCACCCCCAGCTCTTGCGCTGGACCGACGACACCAACTTGGCGTACGGGGCGCTCGGCAAGCACAACCACATGGGCGCGCTGGGCCATATCAAGCACGAGATCCGTCCGAGTCCGCGGCTGGGCCTCGGACCGGGCGATTACGACGAGCGCGAGCTGTTGGCTGTCATGATCGACGAGCTCGGGGGCCTGTTCCCCAAAGAGGAGCGCCAAAAGGTGCTCGACTTCAAAGAGAAGCCCCTGCCCGAGGGCACCACGGCCATGGATGCCTACAACGCGCTGCGGGTCCAGATGCTGCGCAACAAGGGGATCGACCTGGGACACCTCAGCGACGAGCAGCTCCTCATGAGCGACGACGTGCACTTCTTCCCCAACGTGGTGGGTCCCATCTACCCCGGCTCGACCACCTTGTTCCGCACCCGCCCCAATGGGCTCGACCCCCACAGCGCCATCAAGGACCTGTGGACCCTGGAGTGGGTCGCCCCCGACGAGGACCGCCAGATGTGCGAGCGCAAGTTCTACCCCGACTGGGCGGCTAAGGACTGGGGGCTCGTCACCAACCAGGACTACGCCAACATGGCCCACGTCCAAGCCGGCATGCGCTCACGAGGCTGTAGCGGGTTGCGTCTCAACCCTCGCCAAGAGCACAACGTCATCCACATGCACGAGGTAATCGACGAGTACCTCTGTTCGTAGAAGGACGATCCGGTACGAGCGTGGTGACCGTGCACATCGAGCCGTCGGGCCTCAATGTCGACGTCGACGTGGAGGAGGGCAGGAGCGTGATGGCCGAGGCGGAGCGCCAAGGTCTGTTCTGGCCGACGGTTTGTCACGGGTTGGCCGAGTGCCACACCTGCTTCTTCGAAGTCATCGAGGGCGAGGAGAATCTGCTGCCGCCCAACGCGCTCGAGGCGACGGCGCTGAAGGATTTTTCGGGGCGCTCGTGGTACGAGGGCAAGGTCATCCGTCTGGCCTGCCAGACGCGGGTGCGGGGCGACGTGACGGTGCGCAAGCCCGGAGTGCGGCCGGCTTCGTGACGAACTCCTCATCGTGTTCAGGGCGAGAAGAAGGCGTTCGTCTGCTCGTAGCGCGTGATCTGGTCGTCCCCGAACCCCCAGTCCTCCAGGACACCATGCGCGTCGGCGCCGACCGTCGGTGGCGGGGTGGGGTCGGTCGGCGCAGTGCGCGAGAAGCGCGGTGCCGGGGATGGCTGCAGCGAATCGCCCACCATGACGTAGCCGGTACGCGCGCGATTGTGGGGATGGTCGGGGACTTCGAGCGGAGTGAGGACGGGCGTGATGCACGTATCCGTGCCCGCCGCCAGTTCGGCCCATTCGTCCCGGGTGCGCCGCGCGATGGCCGCGGCGATCCGTGCCCGCAATTCCGGCCACGTGTCCCGGTTCATCTGCTCGGGCAGGTCAGGTCCGGCGATGTCGAGGAGTTCCACGAAGGCCGCCCAGAATTGGCTCTCTACGGCACCGACGGCAACCCACTTTCCGTCGGAGGTCTCATAGGAGTCGTAGTAGGGAGCTCCACCGTCAAGGGCGTTGGTCCCGCGCGCATCGCTCCACATCCCGCGCGCCGTCATCTCGAAGAACATGGTGGCGAGCAGTGCGCTTCCGTCGATCATGGCTCCGTCGACCACTTGGCCCACCCCCGAGGTGCGCGCTTCGAGCATGGCGCAGACCATGCCGAAGGCCAGCAGCATGCCGCCACCGCCGAAGTCACCGACGAGGTTGAGCGGAGGGACCGGCGCGCTGTCGGGACGGCCCACCATGCTGAGCACGCCCGAGAGCGCGATGTAATTGATGTCGTGCCCCGCCATCATGCGCCAGGGACCCTCCTGTCCCCATCCGGTGGCACGGCCGTAGATCAGTTTGGGGTTCGTGGCCTGGCAGACCTCGGGTCCGAACCCGAGTCGTTCGGCGACGCCCGGTCGAAATGCCTCGATGAGCCCGTCGGCCCGGCCGACCAGATCGAGCAGCAACGAGCGTCCCGCCTCGGTCTTGAGGTCGATGGCGATCGAACGTCGGCTGCGACCGAGCACGCCGCCGTAGGGCGCCGGCGTGGGCCGGTCCACGCGGACGACGTCCGCCCCCATGTCGGCGAGCATCATGGCGCAGAAGGGTCCCGCACCCAGACCTGCCACCTCGACGATGCGGGTTCCGGTCAACGGGCCACCCCGCCTCTCGCCCGACGCGCCCTCGGCCGCAATGACCATACAATCGCCCCCTCCGTGCTCGCCGAACGGTCACACGGTAGCGAATGGGCCCGGGCCGGGTCACACAGTGTTGGGCATCATCAGTCACACAGTGTTGTACGTCATCAGAGGAATCGACGAAGGAGAGTGCATGGGATCGCGTGACCCCGTTATCGTTGGCATCGGGTGGAGCGACTATCCGGTCGTCCCCGAGCTCGACGCCATGGATCACCATGCGCTGGCGCTGCGCAGGGCCCTGGCCGACTGCGGACTGGAGAAGTCGGATATCGACGGCTACATGTGTGCCGGCACCGGGTTCAATTCTAACGTCGACGACGCGCCGAACATGGCCGAGTACCTCCGCATCAAGCACCGCTGGATCGACGGGACGTCGGTCGGAGGCTCGACGTTCGAGTTCTACGTCCAGCACGCGGCGTCGGCCATCGAGACCGGTTTGTGTGACGTCGTCCTCGTGACCTACGGGTCGGACATGCTGTCCCGGGTGGGCCGCATGCTCGGGACGAGCACGTTCTCGTCCGCGGCGACGCGGGTCCAGGGACCGTCGGGCTACGAGAGCTCGTGGGGGAACGTGCTCGCCGGTGGCTACGCCATGGCCGCCCGTCGTCACATGTACGAGTACGGGACGACGTCGGAGCAGCTGGCTGAGATCGCCGTCGGCGTCCGCGAGTTCGCCGGTCTCAATCCTTTCGCGCAGTACCGCGACCCGATCACGGTCGACGACGTCCTCAACTCGCGCATGATCGCCGATCCACTGCACAAGCTCGACTGCTGCGTGATCTCCGATGGCGGGGGTGCCTTCATCATGACGACCAACGAGCGGGCGCGCGATCTGGCCAAGCCTCCTGTGTACGTGCTCGGCTCCGCGGCGGCCCAGAGTCATTGGACGATCAGCCAGATGCCCGATTTCACCACGACCGCCGCGGCGCAGTGCGGGCCGGAGGCGTTCGCCCGGGCCGGCGTGCGTCCCGAGGACATCGATACCATCCAGGTCTACGACAGTTTCACGATCACCGTGTTGCTGCTCCTCGAGGACATGGGGTTCTGCGAGAAAGGGGAGGGCGGTGCGTTCGTCGATTCGGGCGTGCTCCGGCGCGGTGGTAAGCAGCCCATGAACACGGACGGGGGTGGACTTTCGGCCTGTCACCCCGGCATGCGGGGGATCTTCCTGATCAACGAAGCCGTCCGCCAATTGCGCGGTGAGGGCGGCGAGTCGCAGGTTCCCGATTGTGAATTGGCGGTCGCCTGCGGTTCCGGGGGATCTCTTTCGTGCATCGGTACGGTCATTCTGGGCAAGGAGGGCAAGTCATGAGCATCGAAGGCCTGCAGGAAACTCTTGGTCTCCGGGCGCTCCCGGCACCCGACAATGCCTCGCGCCACTACTGGCAGAGTGCGGCGGAGGGCAAACTTGTCGTCCAACGCTGCACCGCCTGCGGCGTCCACCAGTTCTATCCCCGGTCGTTGTGCACGGCATGCGCCGGCGAGACGGAGTGGGTCGATGCATCGGGTCGGGGGACACTTCACACCTACACGGTCATCCGGCAGAACAGGTCCCCGGCGTTTGCTGCACTCTCCCCCTATGTCGTGGGGATCGTCGAGCTCGACGAGGGCGTCAGGATGATGAGCAACATCGTCGATTGTGACATCGACGAGATCGAGGTGGGGATGGCCCTCGAAGTGCTGCTCCTGAGGGCGGCCGACGACGTGGGGCTCCCGTTCTGGCGTCCGGCCACCGGCTGAGTCCGGCGCACACCACTGAGTCCACCAACAAACGACGTGCACGGATCGATCGAAGAGGAGCACAATGGATTTCGATGACACCGAGGAAGAGGCAGCATTCCGCGCCGAGGTCCACGCCTGGATGAAGGCCAACGCCCGGGAGAGGGACCCCGGGCAACTCTCGACGTCGCACTCCTTCTACGACTTCGACGACATTTTCGTCAAAGAGGGCAAGCTGTGGCAACGCCGCATCTACGAGGGCGGATACGCCGGTATCACCTGGCCGGTCGAGTTCGGCGGGAGGGGCGGCACCGTCGTCGAGGCCATGATCTTCCGGCAGGAGGAGGCGAAGTTCGATGTGGCCGCGCATCTCTTCGCCGTGGGTATCGGCATGGCCGGCCCCACGATCATCGGGCACGGCACCGACGAGCAGCGTCGCCGGTACCTGCCGGCGATGCTGCGGGGCGAGGAGGTCTGGTGCCAGCTGTTCAGCGAGCCGGGTGCGGGCTCCGACCTGGCCAGCCTCTCGACGCGGGCCGTACGGGACGGCGACGAATGGGTGGTGAACGGCCAGAAGGTGTGGAGCTCCGGCGCGCACCATTCGGACATGGGGATCCTGCTGGCGCGGACGAACCCCGACGCACCCAAGCACCGGGGGATCACCTTCTTCCTTGTCGACATGCACACCCCGGGCATCGAGGTGCGGCCCTTGCGCCAGATGACCGGGGGCTCCACGTTCAACGAGGTCTTCCTCACGGATGTGCGGGTGCCGGCGGCCAATGTGGTCGGCGAGGTGAACGGTGGCTGGCGTGCCACGATGACGACGTTGGCCAACGAGCGCAGCTCCGGGAGCGGAACATCGAGTTTTCCGCAGATCCTGCAGTTGGCCCGCGAGTGCGGAGCGACGACCGACCCCATCCTTCGGCAACGACTAGCTCGCTGTTTCATCTCTAGCGAGATCTCCCGGTATTTGGGCTTTCGCATTCAGACGGCGCTGAGCAAGGGCACGTCGTCCCCGGAGACCTCGGTCGCCAAGCTCGGTTGGGCGCTGAGTTCGAAGGAGGCGGCGGAGCTGACCATCGCGCTGCAGGGACCTCGAGGGATGCTCACCGGCGACGCCGTGCCGGGCCATGGCTTCTGGCAGTACCAGTTCCTCAGCGCACCGTCGTTCCGGATTGCCGCGGGGAGCGATGAGATCCAACGCAACATCATCGGCGAGAGGGTGCTCGGGCTACCGGGCGACGTGCGGGCCGACAAGGACGTGGCGTTCAAGGATCTCGTTCGCTGAGCCGCACCGCGTCGCGTCGCGTCGTCGGCGCGGAAAATCGGCGTCCCGCGCCGACAGGGGTCTAAAGTTGCAGTTCTTGTGTCTACGATCTCACCTCTGGGCGACGCGGAACGCCCGCTCGTGGTCCGGTCGGTTGAACGGACGCTCGCCAGTCGATATTCGACCTACATCGACGAGGTCACCAGGCTGATCCGAGCCGCCGTGGCCGTCATGGACCACCTGCAGACGACGAACCCCAAGGTCAGCGACATCGTCCGTGAGGCCGGGCTCTCGAACCAGGCTTTTTACAAGCATTTTCGGAGCAAGAGCGAGCTGTTCCTGGCCATTCTCGATGATGGGCAGCGAGAGCTCGTCGCCTACCTGCAGCATCAGACCGACAAGGCGGACACCGGCGTCGGCAAGGTGCGCAACTGGGTGGTGGGGATCATGTCCCAAGCCACGGTGTCCGCGGACGCATCTGCCACCCGCGGCGTCATGATGAACAGCCACGAGCTCCAGTCCGCATACCCCGAGGAATGCGACCGCCTGAATCAACTCCTCACGGCCCCCCTCGTGGCCGCCATCGAATTGGCAGAAGAGGAGGGTACCGTTCGATCCACTGATCCGCAGCGTGCGGCCATGACCATTTTTCGACTTGCGGGCTCCACCGCGGAGACCCACGTGCTGCGCCGCAGTGTGCCGTCGGAGGAGGACATCGAATTCCTCGTGGCGTTCATCTTGAGCGGCCTCGGCGCCGACACCGGGAGTCTCCACGACGAGCGGCACATTGCGCCCCGGCGCGGCAGCCGGGCCTCCCGCTCGAAGCAGGCGCGTCCCGCGGTGTAGCTGGCCTTCGTCCGCCGTCTGTGTGGCATCTGGTTTTACACGGGTGGGCCCTCGGAATAGTGTTCTGCGTAGTGGGAGTCAGGCTCCTGCGTGGACGAGGGGGGCCGTGGCGGCATGCACGTTGATCATCGACGCCGATGGGCACGTCCGGGCGGTCCCGGCACGATCGGCCTCTTGAGCTGACGGTGACATTCAAATCCGACGGGCTGTACCTCGACAGCCAGGATCGCCCGATCGCGCCGCCGTTTCCGGGAGGTGGCGGCGTGACGCCGCGATCATCCCCATTGTTTCGACGAAAGGAGCAGCACCGATGAGCCTGGAAGGCCGCGTCGCAATCGTGACTGGTGGAGGACGGGGTATAGGCCGGGCCATCTGCCTCGGGCTTGCCGCCGATGGTGCACAGATCGCAGTGAATTTCCGCAAGGACGCGGAGGCGGCTGAGCGGACGGTCGCCGACATCGAAGCCCTGGGTGGAAAGGCCGTGGCCTATCAGGGATCAGTGGCGTCCTTCGACGAATGTCGTGCGGTGGTCGATCAGGTGGTGGCGGATTTCGGGCACATCGACATCTTGGTGAACAACGCAGGCGTCACCAACCGCGGGACACCGGTCGCCATGACCCCACCCGAGGAGCTCGACCGTGTCATCGGCACCATGGCCTTCGGGTCTCACTACATGTCCCAACTCGTGCTGCCCAGCATGCGCGAGCAGCCACGGGGGGACGTTGTCATGATCTCGAGCAATTCGGCCATTTCGAACGATCCGTATGCCGCCAACTACAACATGGCG
>Ga0182030_10026644_pt1 | contig 10449 bp, 14 predicted proteins | sample 812S3MmetaG_FD_121299 | JGI IMG/M metagenome (GOLD analysis project Ga0182030, IMG submission 121299) | Permafrost microbial communities from Stordalen Mire, Sweden - 812S3M metaG (Illumina Assembly) | ecosystem: Environmental > Terrestrial > Soil > Wetlands > Permafrost | place: Sweden... | reverse complement strand
TGTACTGATCGTTCCATCGACCTGGCACGAACCCTTTGGGCTTGTGGTTGCGGAGGCTTTCGCGGCGGGACTTCCCGTCATTGCGTCCGAGATCGGAGGCTTGGCAGAAATCGTCTCCGATGGATCCACGGGATGGCTCGTTTCCCCAGGCGATCCGGATCAACTCGGCAGCGCGGTCAGCTGGGCGTTCTCTCATCCGGAAGAACTGCGAACGATGCGTCTTTGCGCGCGCTCTGAATTCGAGCGCAAATATACCGCTGAAGCGAACTACGCACAGCTCATCGATATCTATGAAGCGGCGATAGGAAGTTGCCCGGTGGCGCTTCGACTTTGGCAGGCAGCAGCGGTCTAGCAGGTTCAGTCGGCATTTTCCAATCTTTGCAGAATCGAAGTCTCTTTGCGCTGTTCGTTGTCTCCATCCTATAAAGGACATGTGCGCTTGCCCTTCGCCACTTGGTCCGGCTCTAAAGCGATAGGATGGGAGTTTGGAGATAACGATGCCGAGAGTTCTCGATGGCGCTACATTAGCCGCCGCGATCAAGCAGGAAGTTGTAGAGGAGGTTCGTGCGCTCGCCGCACAAGGGATTCGACCCGGGCTGGCCGCGGTGCTTGTCGGCCACGTTCCTGCTTCAGAAATTTACGTGCGCAGCAAAGTGCAAACGTGTGCGGAATTGGGACTCTTCAGCGAACTGATCACGCCTCCGGACACCATCACGACTGAGGAGATGCTCGATATAGTCGCTGCTCTGAACGATCGCGACGACATCGACGGAATTCTGATTCAATTGCCGCTCCCAAAGCAAGTCGACACCAAGGCTCTTCTGGATGCGGTCTCGCCCGATAAAGATGTGGATGGGTTTCATCCCGTGAATGCGGGGCGGTTGCAGGCCGGCCGGCCGGCGCTTGCGCCCTGTACGCCAGCAGGCGTCATCGAAATTCTCAAGCGGAGCGGTCTTCCCATCAGTGGCCAGCATGCGGTGGTGGTGGGGCGAAGCGACATCGTGGGGAAACCAGTGGCCATGCTCCTGCTGCATCAGAATGCGACCGTCACGATCTGTCACTCGAAGACGCGCGATCTGGGAGCGATTACGCGCGAAGCCGACATTCTTGTTGCGGCTATTGGGCGTCCCGGATTTATCGAGCCGGACATGGTGAAACCGGGCGCGACCGTGATTGACGTGGGCATCAACCGGCTCACCACGCGCGAAGAATTCGATCGCTTCTTTGCCGGCGACGAGAAACGTGAAGCGGCTTTTGCCAAACGCGGCTCAACGATTGTGGGCGACGTGCATCCTAAGGCGTTCGAGCGAGCGGGCGCTTACACTCCTGTGCCAGGAGGCGTTGGACTGCTTACGATCGCCATGCTGATGTCGAATACGGTGCGCGCAGCCAAAATGCGCCGAGGGCTGGAGTGATGCTAAGGGTCGGCCTTACTGGAGGCCTGGGTAGCGGCAAGAGCACGGTCGGAAGCTTTCTCCACGAGTTGGGCGCGCACGTCATTGAAGCAGATGAGATGGGGCGCGCGCTGATGGAGCCCGGTCAGGCTGTTTTTGCAGAGATCGTGCGCGTCTTCGGACCGGAGGTTGTTGCTGCGGACGGCAGGCTGGACCGCACCCTCCTTGCGGAGTTCGCGTTTCGCGGCGGACGGCTGCAGGAGCTGAACGCGATCGTGCATCCCGCGGTGATTGAACAGCAGCGCCAGTGGATGACCGAGGTTTTTGCGCGCGACCCAAACGCGATAGCCGTTGTGATCTCGGCGCTCATTTTTGAAGTGGAACGCGATGCCCGCGCGCGCGGAGAGAGGGACGGAGTCCTGGCCGATTGGCGTCGCCGCATCGATCGGGTTGTCCTGGTCACGGCGCCGAATGACCTGAAAATCCGGCGTTACGTCGATCGGCTAAATGTTCCCGACGATCGACGTGATGTGGCCGAAGCCGATGCACGCTCGCGACTAGCGCACCAGATTCCCGACGCGATCAAGGCGATCCGTGCCGACTATCTTTTGGAGAATCATGGAGATAAACAGGCTCTCCGCGGGCAGACGGATGAATTGTGGCGATGGCTGGTGGCCGAGAACAACAAACTTTCCCAGCGCGGTTCTTTAGAATAAGAGGCAGTGGCCGCATTTCCGCCCCACGGGAACTGCCCCGTGCTGCGGCCGTATCTGTAAGGAAAGGTCTTTTGGTTCGCGAAGATGAAACTGCGTCATTTTGTTTTAATTCTCGTTTTCGTAGGCGGGTTCTGGTACCTGACCTCCCATTTGCCTTCGCATCTGCGCGATCTTTCGATTGTCCGCAGCCTGCGTAATGCCGACTCTCCGCTGCAGCTGACGGAGGCCGATGCCGCACCTGCCTATGACGCCGACGAACTGAACAATATCGCTGTTTATAAACGCGTGGTGCCTTCGGTGGTCAACATCACGTCGCGACAGGTTGTTTTCAATTTCTTTTATGGAGCGGTGCCACAGGAAGGGCAGGGATCAGGATTCATTCTCGACCGGACGGGTCACGTGCTGACAAATTTCCACGTGATTGAGGGCGCCAATCGCGGCATCGACGTGCAGCTCAGCAACAAGCATCACTACGCGGCCAAGGTTATTGGGACCGACAAGGTGCACGACCTCGCGTTGCTGCAGATCGATGGAAAAGATTTGGAGCCGGTGACGTTGGCCGATTCGAGCCAGTTGGCGGTGGGACAGAAGGTTTACGCAATTGGCAACCCGTTTGGGTTCGGCGGCACCATGACGCGCGGCATCATCAGCTCGATTCGCACGCTGGGCGGCGCGGAAGGCTCACACATTGAGGACGCGATTCAGACGGATGCAGCCATCAATCCCGGCAACTCCGGGGGGCCGTTGTTGAATTCGCATGGCGAAGTCATCGGCATCAATACCATGATTGCTCAGAACGGCGCGGATCAAAGCTCGGGCATCGGCTTCGCCATTCCGATCAATACGGCGAAAGCTGTGCTGTCGGACCTGACGCATTTTGGCCGGGTCAAGCGACCCTCCCTGGGCATCGTGTCCTACGCCATTGGACCTGATCTTGCGCAGCAAATGGGGCTCGCGGCAGAGTATGGGGTTTTGATTCAGAAAGTGATTCCGGGGGGCGCGGCAGAGAGAGCAGGCTTGCACGGCGGCAATGAACGAGCGTACGTAGGCAACACGGAGATCCTGCTTGGCGGCGATTTGATTGTTGGGATTGACGGCCACGAGGTCACCGATCCTCAGGACATCGCATCGGTGCTGGAGAAGCACCAGGCTGGCGACACGATCAGCGTGACGATCTTGCGAGGGCGACGCCAGATGACGCTGAAGCTGATTCTCGGCGAAGCGCAGGCGGCTATTACCTAATTCAATGCGTTCACTAAAGGTTGAAGCGGGCCGCTCCTCATCGGTGCGGCCCATTTTGTTTGTCGGCTCAGAACTTGACGCCGAGGGTTCCGAGAAATGCCTGAAGCTGCGGCCAGACGGCTTTCAGATCCGTGACTGTTTGCAGGTCGAGCGGAATGTTCAGTGGGTTAGCGGCTGCGCCTGCAAGCTCCGCCAGGGGCTTGTCTACCGCGCCTATTAAAGTGGCGAGGGCGGCCACGACAATGGGTGTTGCCTGTATTGCCTTGTTTGCTCCGGAGAGCCACTTGAGGGCGTCCGCCGCCCCGATTTCAACGCCCTTTTCGATATTTACAAGAATATTGGCCATCGCGATTGATCCCTTTCCTTCTCGTCAGTGGCCTGGCGCATCTCTGCGCTGACCGCCGACTTGTTTTCTTGACAGTTTCTTTCCAGAAGAGGGCGTGGTTGCGCCCGCTATCCGGAAAGAATCGCCGCACAGGCAAGCAGACGGCTGCACCGCCGCGCATCTTCGCAACAACGGACATGCATTTCTGTTTGTCTGGCTATTTCTTTAGCTTAGGCAATTCGAGCTATATTTTCGGCAATTCGATAGGCGAATGGAAGTATTCAGGAATCAGGCCGATGAGCTAATCCCTCATGACTTGCTGCTTGACAGTAGGACTTCGCAAGATCCGGAGCGACGCATGTCCGGAGTTCGACTGCCCGTCAACGCTTCACATAGCGCCGTCCACGAATTTCCCATGCACCGCTGACCACTCTGGCAATCGCTTCGCCGTAGGCGATGTGTTCTTCAGCAAGAATGCGTTCGGCCAGTGAATGTGCATCGTCGTCGTCCAACACCGGAATCGCACGCTGCAGAATGATGGTCCCATGATCCAGGTGCTCATCGACAAAATGGACCGTGCAGCCTGCCCATTTCACACCGTAGTCAAAGGCCTGCTGTTGCGCATCGAGGCCAGGAAACGCGGGCAGGAGCGACGGATGAATGTTGAGGATGCGGTTGGGAAATGCGGAAATAAACTCGGGCGAGAGCAGCCGCATGTAGCCGGCGAGGCAAACCAAGTCCGCGCGATGTTCGCGCAGACGTCTAACTACATCCGCGTCGTGCTCCGCGCGTGCTCTGCCTTTGGAGACGAGCACTTCGTGCGGCAGACCGAGTTGCTGTGCTGTGGAGATGCCGGCAGCTTCGCCCACATTCGAAATCACAACTGCAATCTCGACACCCTTAAGACGCCCGTCGCGAATCGATTTTGCAATGGCTTGAAAGTTTGAACCGCGGCCTGAAAGCAATATTCCCAATCGGACGAGCGGCCGGACTTCAGTTCTCAGAGATGAAGCGCCTTCCGGTGGCTTCGATTCCCCGTCTTCCGGTATCACGTGTACTGCACCCGGCGATCGCCCTTCACCACTCGGCCAATCACGTAAAACTTCTCTTCCGCACGATCCAGAAGGTTCTTGGCGCGCGTGAATTTGTCGGCCGGAATCGCGGCGATCAGTCCAATTCCCATGTTGAAGGTGCGCATCATCTCTTCCTGCGAAACCTGACCGAGGTCGCGCAGATGGTCGAAGATGGGCAGAACCGGCCACGAACCGAGTTCGATCTGCGCCGCCGTTCCCTTGGGAAGTATGCGCGGCAGATTTTCCGTGATGCCGCCGCCTGTGATGTGCGCCATGCCCGTCGTCATCGCGGATGTCACCAGCTTTTGAATTACGTGCAGATAGCTGCGGTGGGTCTTCATCAGCGCCGTGCCGGCTTTCTCTTTGATCGCCGTGACATATTGCGTGGTTTTGTAGCCGGCCACTTCAAACATCAGCTTGCGTGCCAGCGAATATCCATTGGTGTGCAGGCCCGTCGAAGGCAGGCCGACGAGCACGTCGCCTGGCTTGATACCCAGGCCCGTCACCATCTTGTCGCGATCGACGGCGCCCACAATGAAGCCGGCAAGATCGTACTCGCCCTCAGAGTAAAAGCCCGGCATCTGCGCAGTCTCGCCGCCGATGAGGGCGCAGCCGTTCGCTTTGCAGGCGTCGGCGAGGCCCGTGACCACGCTTTCTGTCACTTCAGGATCGGTCTTTGAACTTGCCAGGTAATCGAGGAAGAAGAGCGGTGTTGCTCCCTGCACGGCAATATCGTTCACACAGTGGTTGACCAGGTCGACGCCCACCATCTGGTGCAAACCCAGTTCAAAGGCCACCTTGAGCTTGGTACCCACGCCGTCGGCGGAGCTCACCAGGATGGGGTTCTTCCAGCGCTGCAGATCGAGCCGGAAAAGGCCGCCGAAGCCGCCGATTCCACCCAGAACGTTGCGGTTAAAGGTCTTTTGCGCCAAATACTTGATGCGGTCCTTGGCGCGGTCGCCGCTGGTGATGTCCACGCCAGCGTCGGCGTATGTCACGGATTTTGCTTTGGATTCGTCGGGCACGCTATGGCTTTCTGCGGAAAGGTCGATTTTAGCAGGCTTTGGCGGGTGGACGGAGCACGCGGAGGCACGACAGCCTGTTCATTTCTGAGGATATCCCGGGGTTATATGGAAAGCTGGCTGGACATTGTATATTTGACAAACCCAGTTTTCTACTGGATTTTGTAAGTTACAGTGTTTAAAAGAGTTCTTGACGGAAAGTTTAAGAAACCACTACTTTTGGCCCGCCTTACACACGTTCGCTTGTATGCGCTCAGTAGCGAAGAGATTCGGCGTCAACGTACTTTGGCGTGCCGTATTCGTCGCGCCAAAAACCGGACGGTGATAATACTTCGTGAACGATATCTTCAAGCGTTTTGCGATCTAAGGTATAGGTTTCGCTTTCTTTGCAGTAAATCCAAATCCGCACTAAAGAGTCTGGCTGGCCATTGGAAAACACATACTGGATCAATTGACTTTGGTTCGTGCTTTCGGCGGGCCTCGGATGGATCGCTTCAGATTGAACCTCGAACGGCTGGTTGCATGAGCGGCATAGATATTGAATTGGCCAAATACCCTTGGATGGATTTAGTTGACTATCAAATTTTCCTAGACGGCTTTCACGCGGGAGCACAGTATAGAGCGGGCATTTCGGATTTGGGCAGTTGAAGGCGTACACGGTCTGTAACGGCATGGCGGGAATTGTACGCCGTTACAGTTTCTAAAAATAGTTCTTGGCAGGAAGGTGTTTGAAATCTCTTACCAGAATCCAAACTTCATAGACTTAACCTTTACTCGAAGAGAACCGCGTGCGAAGACCAAGGCACTAGTTGAGCTAGTGCTCCGTTCACTGTATGTGGGAAGCTGCAAGATATTGCATCGGCAACCCAAGCGGTGGGAATGGTGTTTCTGGTTTGGGCGTCTAACCCTATCGGGACTAGTGCGTGAATGTGTATCAGACCTGAACACGATGGTCTATCGCATTGGGCGGAGAATAGATGCACTCCCATGCTTCCTAGCTCCTGGGATAGGTGGAGTGGAAACGAATGCCAATGGAAATCTTGTGCCCGATACTCGCGCGCATGTCTGCATTCAGGACATGCAAGATTTCTCTTCTGAAAACCCCCACTGTACGGTGTTTGATCAGGAAGCGTTTCTGATTGGATGGCAGGCGGGAGCCAAATGGGCTGGCGACACTGCTTGCAAAGGGTCCGCAAAATAGCCAAGTACATGGTGCGGAAATTGTATCCCTGCCGTTACTGTTTGATACTTTGCATATATGAAACTCGGTCAATCGCCCCCAAAACCGCTATCGTTTCGCCCAATGAAGTTTAAGCAAGCCCTCCAGGAATTGCTCAAGGCGAAGCCTGAGCCAAAGACGCCGAAAGCGAAGCCTAAACGGAAGCGTAAACGAACTCCATAATTCGCGGTACTATGCGGGAATGGAAACACTGCTGGCCGCGTGGAAAGCCTTTGTTGCTTGGTTCCCTGATGTTTACAAGACTATGTTTGCCTTTATCGTTATTTCTGGATGCTTGTTGTTTTTCCCGTGGTCATGGCTCGTTGCAATGCACGTTGAATCCGTGGCGAACTCATACCGTCCGGCTGAATGGCTTGTATTTGCGCTATTCACGATACTTTTATCCCTTCACTGGGGGGATAAGGGTCTGCGCAGCACGAACGAATGGTTTTTCCTAAACAAGCGATTAAAGAGGCTAACGCCGTTCGAAGCGGATACCGTTTCAACTTTGTTGTCGGGTCGGAGTGTAATCGCGTGGCCGTACGAGGAGCGGATTCTCTATCTCCACGGCGACGGCATCATCAAGCAGATAGGCATAGACGTGGCAAACGGGCAATTTTCCTACATGTTGGAAAGACGAGCGGAGAGAGCGGCTCGAAAAATGAACCTCGGCCCCACGCCAATCAAGTAACTAATCCGCCGTCCATTAATCGGATTTCAATTCGGCTTAACTTGCTTGTACATCAACCGCTTGCCGTGAACCTGCTTAATCAGGGCAACTGATCTTTCGCCGTCTGTAATCCTGCGATGGTTGTATCTGAAATCAAACTCTGAGAGATAGCGGTGCAAGTGCTGTTGTCCGACATGGTGATACGTTCCGGTGATTCCGCGCTTGAGCAAGCCAAAGAATCCCTCGACCGTGTTGGTCGTAATCAATAGGCCATTTTCACGCCTTACAAACTCCTCTTGGAAATGGTTGATTTGATGATGTGTGCGGCCCATGAGCACGCCTTTTAACGCCGTTCCGCTATCCGTCATAATCACGGCGTTTGGCAGGATGGACGAATCAATGATGGGCCGGAGATTCGCGGCGGTCACTTTCTGGACGTGATGCGATTGCACAGACCCATCACGCTGGACTAACGCGACAACAGCCGCTTTGTTATCTACGGGGTTTCGATGGTCTACCCGTTTCCGACCCGGTTTCTTCTTCTGTTTGGTCCGAAACCTGCCGCCGATGTACGTTTCGTCAATCTCGATAATGCCGCCCATTTTGGTGAATAGATCGCTCTGCTTCATGGCATACCGCAAACGGTGAACCATAAACCAAGCGGATTTATACGTAACTCCAAGCATTCTATGCAGTTGATGTGCGCTCATGCCTTTTTTAGAAGCGCAAACCAAATGAATCGCCATCAGCCAGGTATTCAAGGGGATATGCGAATCTTCGAAGATCGTGCCTACCGTAACAGTGAACTGTTTCCTGCATCCGCCACACTTCCAAACTCCGGGCCGCACAGGAGTTTTGGAGTTCTCTTTCGGCTTTAGCTTGTAAGCTCCGCCGATTAAACCGCAAAACGGGCAAATTGCCCCATCCGGCCAGCGTTGCGACTCCAGGAACAGCCGTGCGGCATCTGGGTCCGAGAAATGCTGTGCGATTGACTTGAGGTTCATGGCAATGTCGCAATCTGTGAGCGAATCAACGCTACATCCTGATCTGCCGCCGCATAGTAATCTTGCGCGTAGTTCCCGCGTTCCCCGTCCCGAAGCAAACCGCGTTGGATCAGCGCCCTCTCCATTGAATCTACTTTCACAGTCAAATCTCGCACGAGCTGCGTTAGGTCAAGGAAAATCTGTTTCTCTGAATGTGTCATTGACCCTCTCCTCCGAAGATGCTCAATCATGGCAAATTTCGATGGGTTTGTCAAAGGGATAATGTCCAGCTGGCTTGACATAAATAGAGAATCTCAGTTACTGTGATCTGGAAAGCTAGCTTTACATGGAACTACGCATCAGCAACCGCGTCAAGGAGCTTCGCTCGGCTCGGGGATGGACCCAGGAAGAGCTTGCCAAGGCCACTGGCGTCTCCCGGCAAAGCATTAACTCCATTGAGCGCGACCGTTATGTACCCAGCCTGCCGCTTGCGTTGCACTTCGCGCGGGTTTTTGGTTGTTCCACAGACGAAATCTTTCGACTGGAGAGCGAGTTATGAGCCATCCGATTTTGAGCAGAGTTCCCATCCTCGGCGCGTTTGTCGATGAACGTTTTCTGGAGCATCGGCGACGCTCCTCGAGCTTCGCCGGCATTGTTGCCGCGTGCTTGGCCGTGGTGCTCTTCGAGTACCGCTTTTTCTGGAGTCATGTGTGGAGCTGGGATCTGCTTGCGATCGCACTCACGTTCGTCGCGATCAAGCTCTCGATGATGATTTGGTTTCGGGTCAAGGATTGAAGGGCAAGGATTGAAGGGCAAGGATTGACGTAAGAGAGTCACGTAAGGGGCTAATTTCCGGGGACAAATGCGAGGAGGAATTGAAAATGCGCTTTGGCAATAGACAACTCGATCGAAGAACGAGGAGGCTGATGGCTGCGGGGAATTTGGCGCTGGCGATTGGACTCATCCTCTTCGGCTTCGTTCACCCCGGCGGTGTTCTGGAGCAAAACTGTCTTCATGCCGTGGCCGGTATGCTGTTGGGCGTTTCGATCGGCATCAACCTGTTTGCCCTGCGCTTTGCTCGCCGTTGCCGCGAGAAGCAGGTTTGATCGGACGATCCATTTGCAAGGGTGGGCGTTTGTCCACGATTGCCGGCCTCACTTCCTGAGAACCGCATGTCTTCGCCTTCTATACTGAACGGGCGATGAGTTCTAACGTACCAACGCCTTCCCGCATTCGTTCTCATGCATTGCAAGCGCGCGCCGAGCGATTCTTTCCTGGTGGCGTCAACTCTCCGGTCCGTGCCTTTCGCGCGGTGGGTGGTGCTCCCCCTTTTGTCGAGCGCGGCGAGGGCGCCTGGCTCATTGATGCCGATGGCAATCGCTATATCGACTACTTTGGCTCGTGGGGGCCGATGATCCTGGGCCATGCTTTTGCGCCCGTGGTCGAAGCCATCGAACGGGCTGCGCGGAATTCTGCAAGCTTTGGCGCGTCTACAGCTACCGAGGCCGATCTCGCCGAGCGCATCGTTGCCTGCTATCCCGCCATTGAGAAGCTGCGATTCGTCAGCTCGGGGACAGAAGCCACGATGTCGGCAATTCGGCTGGCCCGCGCTGCAACGGGGCGCAAGATCATCATCAAATTTGAAGGCTGTTATCACGGTCATGCCGATGGGCTGCTGGTAAAGGCGGGCTCGGGCGTGGCGACCTTTGGTATTCCAGGTTCGGCTGGTGTGCCAGAGGAGATTGCCGCGCTGACCCACGCGCTACCCTACAACGATCTGAGCGCTGTGGATGCAGCGTTCGACG
>Ga0182030_10026643_pt1 | contig 10449 bp, 8 predicted proteins | sample 812S3MmetaG_FD_121299 | JGI IMG/M metagenome (GOLD analysis project Ga0182030, IMG submission 121299) | Permafrost microbial communities from Stordalen Mire, Sweden - 812S3M metaG (Illumina Assembly) | ecosystem: Environmental > Terrestrial > Soil > Wetlands > Permafrost | place: Sweden... | reverse complement strand
GGTCTTCGAGCGTCTGCGCGTCGACCTGGCGCCGGTCGGCGAGGTGGTAGAGCCGCGCGACGAAGACGAGGTTCTCCTCGATCGTCAGGTCCTCGTAGAGCGAGAACTTCTGCGTCATGTAGCCGACTTCGCGCTTGATGCGCGCGCTGTCGCGCCGCACGTCGAAGCCGAGCACCGTCCCCTCGCCCGCGTCGGGCGTCAGCAGACCGCAAATCATGCGGATCGTCGTCGTCTTGCCGGAGCCGTTGGGGCCGAGGAAGCCGACGATCTCGCCCGCCGCGACGCGCAACGCGATGTGGTCGACGGCGACGATTCCGTTGAACGACTTGGCGAGCCCGGTGACGTCGATGACGTTCATGGCCGCCTCTGCGGCAGATCGACGTCGACGATCTGGCCCGGCTGCAACCGCAGCGCGACGTCGTGGGCCGGCCGCGCCTCGACCAGGTAGACAAGCGTCTGGCGTTCGTCGAGCGAGTAGATGACCGGCGGCGTGAACTCGGGCTGACGCGCAATGTAGCTGACCGCCGCGGTCAAGCCCGGCGCGCAGCCGTCGCAGCGGACGGGAAGCTGCTCGCCGAGCGCCAGCGACGACAACGCCGCTTCCGGCGCGTAGAGCGTCAGCTTGAGCGCGCCGTCGGGCAGCATCGACACGACCGGCGCGGTCGGGCCGGCGACTTCGCCGGGGCGGCGGACGATGTCTGAGATCTGCCCGGCCGCCGGCGCGGTGAGCGTACGCTGGACGAGGCGCCAGCGCGCCTGATCGAGCGCGGCGTCAGCCTGCTTGACCTTGCTTTGGGCGGCGGCGATTTCATCGTCGCGCGCCGGCAGCTTGGCGACGGCGAGATTGGCGGTCAGCTCCTTGACCCGCGACGAGGAGACGTCATAGGCGGTCTGCGCCCGGTCGAGATCGGCTTGGGGAGCGAAGCCGCGGGCGTTGAGATCGAGCTCGCGGTCGAGCGAGCGCTTGTTGTCCTCGGTCTGCACCTTGGCGGCGTCGAGCGTGGCTTGAATGGCGGCGATCTCCTCCGGCCGGCGGCCATAGAGGATGTTAGCGAGCTCCGCCTTCGCTTGCGCCAGCGCGCCTTCGGCGTTGCGCACGGCGATCTCGGCGTCGGTCGCCTCGACCGAGCCGATCGTCTCGCCGGCCTTCACCAGGTCGCCGCGGCGGACGTCGAGCGCGACAACGCGGGCGACGTCGATCGGCGCGATCTGCACGTACTCGCCTTCGACATAGCCGACGACGGAAGCCGCCGGCGGCGCGCAGGCGGAGAACCAGCTGGCGACGAAGCCGATCGAGCACAGGGTTTCGAGAATCATGGCGCCCCCTTGCGCGCGGCGGCGAGCGCCGCGTCGAGATGGGCGACGAGCGTCGCTCGAATCGCCTCGCCCTCGCGCGGGCCGATATCTTTCCAGCCGAGCCGACGGATCGCGACGCGACGGCCGATGCGGAAGTAGAGAATCTGGCCGAGCATCGCCAACGTGGCGAGCCGGGTCTCGACCGAATGCGCCGGCGCGCCGGTCGCCGCCGCCCAAACGACGCAAAAGCGCTCGTGTATCGGCGCAAAAGCCTCGGCGTAAAGCCGCTCGAACGCTTCAGTCGGCTCGAACATCTCGCGCACGACGAAGCGGGCGATCGCCTGCGCCTCCGGCCGCACGACCAGGAAACCGACGATCGCCTCGACGACGCGCGCGAGCAGATCGCGCGCGTTCCCCGGCGTCAGCGGCCCAACCTTGGCCGCGGCGAGCGCCGGCCCGAGCGCGCCGCGGATCGTCTCGATGACGTGGTCGGCGCAGGCGAGTCGCAAACCCTGCTTGCCGCCGAAGTGATAGGCGATGCTGGCGAGATTGGCGCCCGCCGCCGCGGCGACGGCGCGGGTCGAGGCCGCCTCGAAGCCTCTCGCGCCAAATAGGTCGAGCGCAGCGTGAATCAGCGCCAAGCGGGTCGCGTCGCCGCGGCCTTCGGCGGGCGCCGGTCGGGATTTTCGCTTCGCGGCCATGCCGGCCTCCGATAATCAATCGATTGATTAAGACGAAATCCGGGCCACGGCAAGCGGCAGTCGGCCGCAGGGTGAATGGCGGGGCCCGCCCCGCCTGGCCCGCGGCGCCGAGCTGAACAAGCGGGAGGCTCACGCTCGCCGCCGCGCCGGCGACCGGCGCCGGGTCCCAAGTCGGTGGCGACAGGGAAAACGCGAAGCGGCGGCGCAAGCAGGCGAAACGAAACGAAAGGAAGACGAAACGAGGAGCTTCGTTTCGGTGGGCGATTGTCGCTCGCGCGCAGCACTGGCGAAGCCGGCGATTTCGTCGTTTTGCGCCTTTTCAAACGCTTGGCCGTCCTCTCGTTTCGCCTCGGCGGAAACGCCGCGCGCCGACCGCCAATTACTCGGACGCGCGGGCGCAACGCTAACGGATTCGGGCATGGCGGGAACCTCGACGGCGAAGGAACATTCTAATCTGATTTCTGCTGTTCAGAAAGACATTATCCTCATCCTCATTGTCCTCATCCAGCGCTATCGCTCTGCCCTGTCATCCCCGCGCAAGCGAGCGCCACAGGGCCGTGCGAGCGGACAGAATCCTACGCTTGGCGCCTGCGCAGACGGCGGAAATCGAAACATTGCGGGCGTTGATCGTCGGCGGCCGATCGACGCAAATTCCCTCGAGCAGGCGACGTTTCGCGTTTCGGCGAACACCGGCTCAATTTGACCCGCGGCGGCCCCAGCGGCTGGGACATTCGCAAATGGCCGGGAAATGCCTCCGTGGAAATGACGCTCCGGACACGCGTCCAGGCTCGAACCTCGGCGCGTACAAGACTTGTGTCGCCGGATGGCGTCTCTTTCATTGATCGGTCCGCCAAGCCGGACGACCGCAAAACTACGCTTTTACCCATCTTTAACTACGAAGTCCGGATCGACGAATATTCGCCGCCGGTACACCGGCTATTAGTGCTCGCGGATTAGGATTCCTAAACTCTTGCGACCTTCGCGGTCGAATTCGCCCGCCATGGTCGCCGAAGCGGAGGAACTGCGATTGCTCCCAATTCCAGCCACTCGGGCCGCAAAGGCGCCGGAAGAGGATGGCTTGGCCAAGCTGGCGAGACTGGCGACCAGTTCGTTTGAAGGCGTCGAACGCGAGCTTCGGGCCGAGAACGCGCAGGCGCTGGCTCTGCAATTTCAGACCGCCTTCGACGCCATCGAGCAAGGCCTTTGCTTCTTCGACGCCGAGGAGCGTCTGATCGTGAGCAATCGTCGCCACGCGGAGATTTACGGCCTCACCCCCGAGCAAATCCGTCCGGGCGCAACGTTGCGCGAGATCGAGGAGCTTCGCATCGTCGCCGGAAGCTGCTCGGCGGAAGCCTCCGCCGACTATGTGTCGTTTTGCGTATCGAACAAAGCCGCCACCGAGAGAATGGTCTGGACCACCGAGCTGCTTGACGGACGGACTGTTCAAATCCGCCGCCAGCCGGTATCCGGCGGCGGTTGGGTCGGGACGCATGAGGACATCACGAAACTCAAAGCAGAGCGCGCCGCCGCCAACGAGCGCCTCTCGCTACAAGCCCTGATCGACAGGCTGCCCGACAATCTTTGGGTCAAGGACGTCAATAGCCGCTTCGTCATCGCCAATCAGGCGACTGCGGCGCGGATGGGTTTTGCCGGGGTCGGCAACTTGATCGGCAAGACCGACCTCGAACTCCTTCCCCCGGAGATCGCGAACAAATTCTACGCCGACGAACAAACCATCGTCCGCTCGGGGAAACCGATGACCGACATCGAGGAGTACGTCTTCGACAGTTCGGGCGAAAAGACTTGGATCTCGACCACCAAGGTGCCGCTGCGCAACGAGCGCGACGAGATCTTCGGCGTGGCCGGAGTCTCGCGCAACATCAGCGAGCGCAAGCTGGCGGACGCCTTGCGCGACGGGCAAGCGCAAATCCTCGAACTGATCGCGACGAGCGCCCCGCTCGCGGACGTGCTCGAGCGTCTCGTTCTACTCGTTGAATCCCAATTTAAGGGGATCCTCGGCTCCGTCCTGCTGCGTGACGAAACAGGAACCCGGTTGCGGTCCGCCGCCGCGCCAAGCCTGCCGGCCTCCTACGCCAAGGTGATCGAAGGCGTGCCGATCGGTCCCAAAGCGGCCTCGAGCGGCACGGCCGCCTATCGGCGGGAGGCCGTCGTCGTCGCCGATGTCATGACCGATCCGCTGTGGCAGGATTACAAGGATAACGCCGTCGAGCTCGGGTTTCGTTCCTGCTGGTCGACGCCGATCCTGTCGCATCGGGGCGCGGTCGTCGGCATATTCGCGATGCATGCGAAGGAAGTGCGCGAACCGACCGACGCCGAAATGAGCCTCGTCAAAGTCGCGACCCGCATCGCCGGCATCGCGATCGAACGCAAGCTGGCCGAAGACCGCATTCATTTCATGGCCAACCATGACGGGTTGACCGGGCTGCCGAACCGCACCTTGCTCAACGATCGTCTGTCGCAAGCCATATTGCATGCGCAGCGCTACGACCATTGGGTGACAGTGCTCTTCGTCGATCTCGATAATTTCAAGATCGTCAACGACAGCCTCGGCCACAATGCAGGCGACGAATTGCTGAAGACCATCGCCAAACGCATGGTCCATTGCATCAGGGCGACCGACACGGTCGTGCGGCTCGGCGGCGACGAGTTCGTCGTCGTTCTCTCTGATCAGCCCAAGAGCGCGGACGGCATCTCCGAGACCGTGCGAAAAATTCAATCGGCGATCGCGGAGCCGGTTCGTCTGGAAGGCCACGATCTCAGAGTGACGAGCAGCGTCGGCGTCGCTACCTATCCCGACGACGGCGCCGACGCGGAGACGCTGCTGGCCAACGCCGACGCGGCGATGTATCGCGCCAAGGACGTCGGCCGCGACAACTTCCAATTCTATACGTCCGAGCTGAACACCAAGGTCCACGAGAAGTTTCTGCTGCAGGGGGAATTGCGAAACGCCGTCGCCCGATCCGAGTTCGTCCTCCACTATCAGCCGGAAGTCGATTTACGCACTGGTCGCGTCTTTGCGGTCGAAGCGCTGGTTCGGTGGAAGCATCCAAGACTTGGCGTCGTCCCGCCGATCACATTCATTCCGATGGCCGAGGAAACCGGACTGATCGTGGCGATCGGCGATTGGGTGCTGCGCGAAGCCTGTCAACAAAACAAGGCCTGGCAGAACGCCGGCCTGCCTCCGATGGCGGTGAGCGTCAACGTGTCGGCGCGGCAATTCCGGGAAAAGAACCTCGTCGCACGCATCGCCAGCGCATTGAAGGCCAGCGGCTTGGACGCCAAATATCTCGAGCTGGAAGTGACGGAAAGCCTGATCATGCAGGATGTCGATCTCGCCGTCGCGACGATGAAGGCGTTGAAAGGGCTAGGCGTCCAGCTTTCGATCGACGACTTCGGCACAGGGTACTCGAGCCTCAGCGCGCTGAAGACCTTCCCGGTCACGCGGCTGAAGATCGACAAGTCGTTCGTTGACGGTCTTCTGGCCGACGAAAGCGACAGGGCCGTCGCCGGCGCAGTGATTTCCTTGGGTCAGAAGCTGAACATGAGGGTCATCGCCGAAGGCGTCGAAACCGACGCGCAAGCGGCGCTGCTGCGCGCCATCAATTGCGATGAGATGCAGGGCTATCTCTTCAGCAAACCGCTCCCGGCCTCAGGGATCGAGGAATTGCTGAGGATGACGCCAGGCTGACCCGCGAACGGCGCCTCCTGGCGCGGGGCCGTCAATGACCGCCGAAAAGCAAGCGGCGGGTTCGCCGCCCTCGGCGGCGCTGTGACTCGCGCATCGGGAAACCGCAGGCCCGCGCGGTTCAGGCCGTCCCCGACAATGACCTTCGCAGCGAGACGACGGCTCTCCGGGCCGGCGCCGCAGCCCTATGGCCGCTTCGCCTCGATCGACTTGGGAACCCCCTCCGCCGGCGTCTTCGCCGTCGCGATGCGGATTGCGTCGCCGGCGATGGTCGCCTCGCCCTCCCAGCGGTCGCCGAGGACGACGCTGCGCAGCACGGTGAGATTGACTCGGCTGTAGGGTTTGCCGGCGCCGTCGAAGCCGGCGGCGAGGCTCGCGTCGAGGACATGCAGCGTGGTGAAGACGCCGCTGCCGCCGCCGCTGTAAGTGGCGACGACGACGATGAGGCCGCTCTTGGTCGCGCCGATGAAGCGATAGCCGGTCTCTTCGGCGCCGTAGAGCGAGCCGGGCGCCGGGCGGCTCTGCGTCAGCCAGTCGCCGCGCCGCGCGATCGGATCGCCGTAGCGGTTGGAGTCGATCGCCGCCTTGACGTCGATCGTAACGACGGAAGGAAGGGAATCGTCGAGATCGGCGTCGCCGAAATCACGGAACACATCGGGCGGAACCGGCTTGCCGTCGAGCGCGAAAGATCGCCTGAGTTCGTCGAGCGGGCCGGCGCCGAGCGCCGGCGCGGCGAGGGCGATCAACGCGACGAACGCAAAGGCCACGCGGCGCATCGGCTTCTTCCCCTCATTGCGGCTTGAGCGCGTGGGCGAGCATGTCGCGCAGCGACCACGCATTGGGCTCGGCGACGCCGCTGACGTCGTCGACGCGCCAGCGCCCGTTCTGGCGCAACAGCGAGAACGTGATGGCGTTCTCGCGCGCCGACCGGCGCCTCCAGTCGCCGGGGTCGATCGTCGCGACGACGGTGGCGCGGTTCGTGGCGCGCGCTGTGACCGCCAGCGCGTAGGAATTGACCTCCGCGCCCTGCGAATTGGTGACGACGTCGAAATCGATCGCCGCGTCGCCGCCGCGGCGGCCGCGCGCCTCGGCCTTGTCCCACATTGCGGCGAGGCCGCGGGTCAGCGCAGCGGCGCGCTGGGCGGGCGTGGCGAGGGGCGCATGGCCGGTCTTCTCGATCGCATAGAGCGCGGCGACCGGCGTCCGGGGGTCGGCAGGGTCTCTGGTTGCGGCGGCAAGGGCCGGCGCGGCGAGACCGAGCAGCGCCGTCGCGACGAGGAGCAAGCGATGAATCGACGCCGGCATGGCGAAATCCCTTTCCCTGACTGGATTTATCCTAACTGAAATACGGTCTGGCGTCCGCGCCGGGGTGGTCCGCCCCTACCCATCGCCGCTCGGCCGACCTATATCCTCGGCATCGTTTCTCCCCCAACTGTCTGGAGCCGGAAGCGCTTGACCGCCATGACCGATGCGAGCCTCGACAAAATCCCCGTCACCGTCCTCACCGGCTACCTCGGCGCCGGCAAGACGACCCTGCTCAATCGCATCCTCTCCGAGCCGCACGGCAAGCGCTATGCGGTGATCGTCAACGAGTTCGGCGAGATCGGCATCGACAATGAACTCATCGTCGGCGCCGACGAGGAAGTGTTCGAGATGAACAACGGCTGCATCTGCTGCACCGTGCGCGGCGACCTGATCCGCATCATCGAAGGGTTGATGCGGCGCAAGGGCAAGTTCGACGCGATCATCGTCGAGACGACCGGCCTCGCCGACCCGGCGCCGGTCGCTCAGACCTTCTTCGTCGACGAGGACGTGCGCGGCGCGGCGCGGCTCGACGCGGTCGTGACCGTCGCCGACGCCAAATGGCTGAGCCAGCGCCTGCGCGACGCGCCGGAGGCGAAGAACCAGATCGCTTTCGCCGACGTCATCGTCGTCAACAAGACCGATCTCGTTTCGCCGGCCGAGCTGCGCGAAGTCGAGGCGCGCATCCGCGCGATCAACCCCTACGCGCGGCTGCATCGCGCCGAACGCTGCGACGTCAAGATCGACGAGGTGCTGGAGCGCCGCGCCTTCGACCTCGACCGCATCCTCGACATCGAGCCGGAATTCCTCACCGCCGAGGACCACGATCACGAACACGGCCACGCCGATCGCCACGGTCATCACCATCACGGCGGCCTGAAGCACTATCACGACGAGGACATGCAATCGATCGCGGCCAGGCTCGAAGGCGACCTCGACCCCGACAAGTTCATGCCGTGGATCAACCGCCTCACCCAGGAGCGCGGCCCCGACATTCTGCGCTGCAAGGGCATCGTCGCGTTCAAGGACGATCCCAAGCGCTTCGTCTTCCAGGGCGTGCACATGATGCTCGACGGCGAGCCGCAGCGCGACTGGAAGTCGGGCGAGAAACGCGAGTCGAAGGTCGTGTTCATCGGCCGCAATCTCGACGAGGCGACGATCCGCGAGGGTTTCCTCGCCTGCGCCGTCTAGTCGCCTGGCCCCGATCGCCGCCGCCATGGTCGAACCGACCTCATCGCTGACCGCTCATGTGCGAGCGCTCGCCGCCGGCGCCCCGGCCGTCGCCGCCGCATTCATCGGCGGCGAGCCCGCCTTGGCGCTCGCCGACGGAATCGTCATGATCGGCGATCCCGGCGCCGAGCGCCGCGTCGTCGCCCACCCCGAGGGCGCGATCCTCGCCGCCGCCTGCGACGGCGACACGCTGCTGACTGGCGGCGACGACGGCCGCGTCGTCAGGATCTCCGCCGGCGGCGACGCCGAAACGATCGCCGACGAAAAGGGGCGCTGGATCGACGCGCTGACCGCGCAGGCCGGCGCGATCGCCTGGGCGGCCGGCAAGCAGGCGCGCGCCCGCGACGTTGCCGGCGCGGTGAAGTCCTGGGCCGCGCCGACCACGGTGCGCGGCCTAGCCTTCTTGCCCAAGGGCTATCGGTTGGCGCTCGCCCATTACAATGGCGCGTCGCTGTGGTTCCCCAACGCCGCCGCCGAGCCGACCCTGCTCGAATGGAAGGGCTCGCACCTCGACGCCACCGCCTCGCCCGACGGGCGCTTCGTCGTCACCTCGATGCAGGAGAACGCGCTGCACGGCTGGCGGATCGCCGACGCGCGCAACATGCGCATGACCGGCTATCCGGGCAAGACGCGCGCCCTGTCGTGGTCGCACGACGGCCACTGGCTGGCGACCTCCGGCGCCGACGCCTGCGTCGTCTGGCCGTTCAAGGACAAGGACGGGCCGATGGGCAAGGCGCCGCGCGAATGCGGCGTGCGCTCGGCGCGCGTCGTCAAGGTCGCGTTTCATCCGCGCGCCCTGGTCGTGGCGATCGGTTATTCCGACGGCATGGCGTTGTTGTGCCGGCTGGTCGACGCCGCGGAAATTCTGGTGCGCGCGCCGGGCGGCGGCGCCGTCAGCGCGCTCGGCTGGGACGCGACCGGCGCGCGGCTGCTGATCGGCCTCGACGACGGCGCGGCGGGGCTGCTGACGCTGCCAGCGTGAACGATGCGATATCAGATCCCTTCATTGCGCGAGCGGCGAGAAGGGACGTTGCTAGAGAAAGGATCCGCTATGGTCGCCAACGATTCGCCCCTGCTTCAGCCCTTCCGACTCGGCGATCTCACATTGTCGAACCGCGTCGTCATGGCGCCGCTGACGCGCAATCGCGCCACGCACGGCTCCGACGTCCCCAGCGAACTCGCGGCGACCTATTACCGCCAGCGCGCCAGCGCCGGGCTGATCGTTTCCGAAGGGACGCAGATCAGCCAACAGGGCCAGGGCTATGTTTGGACGCCCGGGATGTACACGGACGCGCAAATCGAAGGCTGGCGCCGAGCGACCGACGCCGTGCATGAAGCGGGCGGCCGCATCTTCGCCCAGCTATGGCACGTTGGCCGCATTTCGCACGTTTCGCTGCAGCCGAACAGCGGCGCGCCGGTCGCGCCGTCGGCGATCCGCGCCAACACCCGCACCTTCATCGAAAGCGGCTTCGCCGAAACATCCGAGCCGCGCGCGCTCGAGACGGCGGAGATCCCCGGCATCGTCGCCGACTTCGCCAAAGCCGCCGCCAACGCCAAGCGCGCCGGTTTCGACGGCGTCGAATTGCACGGCGCCAACGGCTATCTCATCGACCAGTTCCTGCGCGACGGGACGAACAAGCGCGCCGACGCCTACGGCGGATCGGTCGAGAACCGCGCCCGCTTCGCGCTCGAAATCGTCGACGCGGTGGTCAAGGTGTGGCCCGCCTCGCGCGTCGGCATCCGCATCGCGCCGGTCAGCCCGGCCAACGACATCGCCGATTCCAACCCGGCGGCGATCTTCGGCCATCTCGTCGCCAAGCTGTCAGAACGCAAGATCGGCTACATCCACGTCGTCGAGGGTGCGACCCAGGGCGACCGCAACATCGCGCCGTTCGACTGGGCGGCGCTGCGACGCGCCTTCTCCGGCGCCTATATCGGCAACAACGGCTATACGCGCGAAATGGCGATCGCGGCGCTCGCCGCCGGCCGCGTCGACCTCGTCGCCTTCGGCCGGCCGTTCATCGCCAATCCCGATCTGGTCGAGCGCCTGCGCCGCGGCGCCGAGCTTGCGATCGGCGATCGCGCCACCTTCTACGGCGGCGGCGCAAAGGGCTACACCGACTATCCGGCGCTGAGCGAGGCGTGACGGGGGAGCGGGCGCGGCCGGCATTGGCTTTAAAGGCGCTTGCCGGTAGTGTCTCAGTTTGAAATTTG
>Ga0182030_10026642_pt1 | contig 10449 bp, 9 predicted proteins | sample 812S3MmetaG_FD_121299 | JGI IMG/M metagenome (GOLD analysis project Ga0182030, IMG submission 121299) | Permafrost microbial communities from Stordalen Mire, Sweden - 812S3M metaG (Illumina Assembly) | ecosystem: Environmental > Terrestrial > Soil > Wetlands > Permafrost | place: Sweden... | reverse complement strand
CGCCCACATGGAGGACGCGGGGGCCGGCTACTTTGCCCTGGTGACACGGACCCGAGCACTGGGCCTCCCACCTCGGCTGCGACGTTAGTTTCCATCGGTGAGTTGGCGCACATAGGGAGCGCGAGCCGCCTGGAACTCCTCTTCGGTGATCGCTGCGGCATCACGCAATTTCGCCAGACGTTCCAGTTGGGCGAGCGGATCGGGACGAGAGGCATCTTCGGCCGAGTGACCGGAGAGCCGTCTGGCCGCTTCATACTGGACGAACAGGGGCGAGAGTTCCAGACGGAGCTGCGCAGGCGCCAGTTTCCCGTGGTGGAGGAGGATCTCACCTGTGCGCGAGCCGACTCGCAGGAGCGTGTTGGTCTTTGTTTTCCTGCTCGCTGCGTTCAGGATCGAGGCGACCATCATCCCCTCGACTGCGGCTCCTAGCCCGAAGCCGCCTCCTATGAAGCGACCCCCTGTGGTCTGAACGCCGCCCTCGATTTGGACGGCCGTGAGTTCGCTGTACGGCACCTTCGCTGTGGCTGAACTCATACCGCGAGCCGTGACGACGATTCCCTCCTTAGCCGCGGTCAGGCTGCAACGTGAGCCTGGCGTGATCGGAAAGCCGGTTCCGCCGACGTGTGTAAAGCCGGCAACGAACCGGACGTCCGCGTCCGAGTCGTCGTCGATCTGGCCGCGGCGTTCCAGCTCGTCGTAACGCGCCTGCGCCGAAAGCGCTGGGGTGCTGCGAACGGAGTTGGCCGCGCCGCAGAAACTGCACTTCCAGTCTGGCCGGCGGCCCACCTGGTTGGGTGCTCCGCACACAGAGCAGGCACGGAACGTGTAGGTGGCTCTGCATGTTTCGCAGGCGAGCTCAGCCGCGCCGGCAGGTACGCGTTGCGCTGTGCCGCAGACAAGACACGGGATTTCGACAACGCGCGTGGCTGACTCGTGGTGCGCCGCTCGCATCGCCTCGCCGATCCCCGGGCGCAGCTCGTCGAACGTGGAAGCGCTCTGGAGGGCACGTGCGAGGTCGTCGAGGTCGGTCAGGTCCCACCATTCCCCGCCGGGATCGTGGCTAGCACACGCTAGAGCTAGCCGCTCCGGCCGGTCACCACTCGGAAGAACATGAATCGTCTGCGCGCGAGCACCGCACTCATCGCACACAAGCTGGTCTGGGGCATGGGACATCCCGGCGGCTCCAATCGACGCTTGGCGAGCGGGAGGCAGCAGGCTCATGACGCCTGGTGCGTGCAACTCTAGAAGACTCACGCACGTCTCAGCGGCGGCCACTCTGCGTGGCGCCGCTTCTTCGAGCAGCGCCTCGACCGACGGGCGCGCATCACCACCGCTGGCCTTCGGGACGCTGCGCCGCCTCCCGCCAGCAGCGGGGGTACCGCCCAAAGTCAGCACTCGCGATCCTTCCGGACAGCTGCTGCTTCGAGGGCAAGAGCAGTCGTTCCCGGCGACGCTTGGCAAGGTCGAGTCGGTTAGCCTCGCTGCAATGCACCCGAAGCGCCACGCGAATCCGAACGCAACGCGACCGACGTTGCGCAACCGCGATATGGATGCTCTCGTTCGGCTCGCGTGGGACGCGGGCTGGTGGTGCGAGCGTGGGGGGAACAATCACGTGAAGTGCTACCCGCCGAACAACAGCAGGATGGTGCCGATCCCTTCAACACCGAGCGGTAGCCGCACCAAGGCGAACAAGCTCGCAGCGCTACGGCGCGGTGGCCTGGGGGCGTAAGCTTGGCCCGAGTGCATCCGCTCGATACCGCAGGAAATGACGGGACGACGACCGCCAACGCGGTCTTGTTTGTCGCGTTCCGTGAGCCGGTGCCGCGCGACCAGCTTGAGGCCGTGACGCTGCGTCTTCAGGAGGTGCTGGACGAGTACGCCGCGGACGCCGAGGGGGCGTCGGCGTCGGCGAACTTCGCGACCTCTGAGATCGAGATAGACCTCTCCCTCGTCAGCGACTCGATCAGCGCTGTGCACGAGACGATCGCGACCGTCGTCAGGGCGCTCGAACTTCACGGCGGCATCGACTCGGCAACGCTCGGTCCGTCAAGCCGCTCAGCCACCGCTCCGGCAGCAGAGATGACGGTCCGCTCGAGCGAGACCCAGCTCGTCGCTGCCTAGCGCCGACCGCCCGCGCAAGACAGCAACTCGCTGCTTGCGGACGCTCAACGAGCGCGTAACCCGAGCGTGTAGGCGCGTCCTGCAACCAGGGGTGAAGCGCCCGCATGGGCACCCCGTATGAGGAACGGCTGCTGGGACGCCACTGGTCGCCGAAGATCGGTGCGCGGCAGCCAATGATCACGGGAGTTCGAGCGTCCCGATAACCGGTCCGAATTAGAATCCCGCAACGGGGTGCCATCTGGGACACTGTCGGGCGTGAGCGCGATGAGCATCGGTTACGCGCGTGTGTCAACTGCGGAGCAGGATCTGACCGCCCAGCGCAACGCGCTCGAGGCGCTGGGTGTTGCTCCTAAGCGGATCTACGTCGACCACGGACTCACCGGGACGAACCGCGAGCGGCCGGGGTTACGGGAGGCGTTAGCTGCGTGTCGTGCCGGTGACACGCTGGTCGTGACGAAGCTCGATCGGCTCGCTCGCTCGCTCCCGGACGCGCGGGACATCGCCGACGAGCTGACCGAGCGCCAGGTCAAGCTGAACCTCGGCGGGTCAGTTCACGACCCGACCGATCCGGTCGGTCGGCTGCTGTTCAACATGCTCGCGATGGTCGCGGAGTTCGAGTCCGATTTGATCCGGATGCGTACGCGCGAGGGCATGGCCGTCGCTCGTGCCGCGGGGAAGCTGCGCGGTCGCCAACCGAAGCTCAAGCCGGCCCAGGAGGCGCACCTGGCGGCCCTGTACGAGGCTGGGGCCAAGACGCCTGGCGAGCTCGCCGAGCTGTTCGGCGTCGCGCGCTCGACCGTGTACCGCGCGATCGCGCGTGTACGCCAGGCCGTCTCCTGACGCGTCACGGCGTGTCGAAACAGTTCAGAGAATCTCCACGTTGCTGATCGACACGTCGCCGACGGTTTCGTCGCTTCGGCTGTAGGTCGCCTCGACGGACACGCCCATCGTCTTCGAAATCGTGCCTGTGCGGCTGCGGTATCGATACCCCTCGTCGTCGGAACCGTGCACGTCTAGCTCGGCATCGAGGTCCGCGTCGATCTCGACGTAGAGCGACAGCAACAGCTGATCCTCCGTGTTGACGATCACCTCTTCGACATCAACGTGGGAAAGGTGCCCCGCATGGACGACCTGTGCGCCGAGAATCTCCACGTCGTCGACATGGAATGCCGAGGTCGTCAGCCGCTCGGTCCCGATCCTGATGTTGCGGAGTTCCTCAGGCCGGAACTCATGGTCGTAGAGTCGGGCCTCAATCTCGTTTTCGAGGGCGCTTTCGAGTGCGGGCAGCATGCGCTCGACTTCATTGATGGCGACGACGTCTACGTCAACTAGCTCACGGACCAATGCGTGAAGATCTGTAGAAAGCCGCACGCCATTCTTGAGGTTTGCTGCTGCGAGTTCGGCCACCAGTTCGGCCGCGAGCGCCGTCTTGTCGGCCGTCTCGGCAAAGTCTCTGGTGTTCAGCGTGCAAAAGACCGTTGGTCCAATCGCGGCTTGCTCAAGGACCGATTCCCACAGCAGCGCGTCCCGATAGCCGGCGTCGCTGCCGGCAAATGGTTTCCGCCGATCCAACGCCTTCGTCAGGAGCTTGTCGTGCGGGACAGCAGGGAGTGCTGCGATTACGGCGTTCACCTCCCTGAGCGTGCGCCGCAGTCGATGCTCGTAGCCGACCGTGCTCGCCGTCGCCGAAACCGCCTCGGGAAGATCTACTTTCACGCCGAGGCGATCTAGCCCAGACGCAGCCTTTTCAAGATCCCTCGACTTCGCCGCGGCTTCCTCGCGGTGCTTGTTGGCTGCCTCACGGATCACGAGTTCTGGTATCACGAGTACCAGCTGTTCCGTACGGGCACCTTCGAGCAACAGCTTGAAGGCGTTGCCCGACCGAAAGTTCGCGACGAGCAGGTTTGCGTCCAACACCACGCGCTCGGTCATGGTTGGAAGTGTGCTGCATCGCGGCGCGCAACACTGTGGCTCTGAGCGGCCACGTCGAAAGTTTTCGCACTCACGCCAACTACCTCGAGGCGTTTTCGATGCTGTGCGCGACTCCATACCAGTCCGGTGTCGCTCGCCTGTTCACGCCGCTGGTGGATCAACTCGCGCTGCTTGCGCCGGCGGTGGCGGAAGCACCGAGCATGGCCCGAGCCGCGACGGTGAAGCCGGACCTCGAACAGGCGCGTGCAAGTCTCGTGAACGCGTGGGGTACGGAGTTGCTGCTCGCCTTCGGTGGGCAACTCGCGAGCCGCGACGACGAGCTGTTGCGGGTGATGAACAACTGGGCGGTCGTCCAGACCTATTACGTCGGCTATCACGCCATCCAGGCTCTCGTTACCGCACGGGGTCAGCCCAGGCCAGACAGCCACCCGAAGACTCAGGCGCAATTCGCGACGAGCTGGGCCGACCGATCGCTACATCTGCCCCCGTGGACCCTGGGCGCTAGAGACGGCGGATGGTGTAACCCCCCTCCGTACCACGCCATCGATGACACCCTGAGCCCTTGGGCGGCATGCGCGCCCGGCACATGCTGGGACCTCGCGGCGAAGGCTTTGCGGACGACGCGGGAAGAGACGCTCAAGCAGCGAATCCTGAAGGCCCGCGAACGCAAGAGGACCGCCAACCGCACGGCATGGCGCGAGGAAGAGCACGATCGTGAAGTCCGCGGTCGAAAGCCCCGTCCAGAGCCGACGTGGCCACGGCCTCAGCTCTCGCTCGAAGAGAAGCGCGTGGTAAACGCCAGCGTTCGCTCGTTTACGGTCTTGGATTACCTGTACCGGCTACGGATCAAGACCAACTATGAGGACGCCGGCATGTTCATCGATGGGCCTGAGGATCAGCTTGCCTCGAGCCGAGTGCACAGGAGCCTTGTCGCGCTGGCCGGATGCACGCTCCTCCTGCACGAGCTGCACATCGCAGCCCTTGTTGGGCGTGCGCGGATTCTCAACTGGGCAGATGACTGGCTAGGTCCCAACGCTCACGGACAGACGCTCGGCCTCGTGCTGAGGAGGGATCTGCTTGCGGCACACGCACCGACGTGAGCAGCCGTGCTCGCTCCCGCACTTGCCGCTTACGCGGCCGGTCGCCGAGAGTCGCGGCTATCGGAGCGGGGGGAAGCGTTCGCGAAAGCCTGTGGCGAAGCTCTGGAACGCGGTCGCCCGTTCGTCCCGGATCTTGCGCCTGTGGCGTGCGAGCTCCTCGCTATCCGCGATCGCACCACGGAGGGCATGCTCGAACTCGTTAGTGATCGCTGTGATGGAGAAGGCCAGCTGGCCGCCGCGCACATGCACGTTCGGGAAGTCGGCGGGCTTGTCACGAAACCGGGTGACGAGATGGCTGAGATCCAGGAAGGTCCCTCCTGGTTGGCAGAGTTTGAGTACGGCTAGCCAGCCGAACGTGCCGAGCCAGCGATCGTCGACGACGCTGGCGTCATCGAACAGTCGTACGTCGTCACTGCTCGCGGATCTCACTAGCTCCCGTAGGTCAGCCTGGAGGCGGTCGCGCGTCGCGGCGAGCTCGGCTGTCTTCGCGCTGGCTGCTGCGTAGCGCGAGCTGGCGAGAGCGACTGCCTTCTCGATTACGTCCGCGACCGCGTCCGGGCCAGCGTCGGGCTTGACGTGTACGAGGAGCATTCCGTTGAGGTACCAGTCGACGGTTGTCATCGCTGGACCGATGCCTGCCTCGCGCGCGGACTCGCTGAACGCGTCGTTGAGCGCGTTTTCCCATGCTGTTCGCCCGCGGCCGGGGACGTTGGCTAGCTGGACGACGATGCGGTAGCGGCCTGGCTGACCCGGAAGGTCGGGCAGCAGCTCGACTTGGCCACCGAGGATCTCGATCGTGGCTCCATCACCCGTGTGCGGAGGCTCAATGGCTTCTCTGTGCGCGTCCCAGCGGTCGGCTGGATAGCCGTGGTCGAAGATCTCCCAGCGCACGATCCAGCCGGTCACGAAGATCAGGGCCTTTCGGGCTTCTGCCTCGCTCGGGATCCATCCGGTTTGTTCGAGTTCAATACGAGCGCGGCGCAGCCATGTGTATTCGCCTATGTCGCTAGCAAAGGGCTGTATCTCGAGGAACTCGTCCACCTCTTGTGTTGGGGGTGGAGGCGGCGCAATCTCCTCGTCGGGGTCGACTGCTTGTGGCGCGGGGAACAGGACTTCGGCGCGTTGCGCTCGCCAGCGCTTGCGTGCCTCGTCGAGAGCGTCCAGCGCGAGAGTCAGGCTCTGGGCAGGGTCGCTCGCGAGTGCCTCCTCGCTCCACCGGAGACGGGTTCGCAGCTCTTGATCTTGAACGGCGTTGGACAGGAGGATGTCCGCGAGCGCCACGCCGAACGCCGCGGTGCAGAGAGTGTCGATCAACGTGATCGTCGCAACGCTCCAGTTGTGCATCTGGGTGACGTCCGGAGCGACGCCAGCGTGCTGAGCCAGATTCCGCGCCTGATGCATCTGGTTCACCCCGGCCCATCCCCGGAGCGAGGCCTTCGGCAGCACATCGCCGACGGCTTTGTAGAGGCTCGGCACGCTCGCACGTTCCGTCGGTCGAACTCCGAGTTCACGACTCGCGAGCCACAGGGCGTATTCGCACGCGCCGTCGAGCGCGATCAACGCGAGATGGCGCCCCGCTTCCGAAGTGTCATCCGCCCGCCGCCTCGCATCCTCCGTCAGAAGACGGAGTCGCACAAGCGCGGTTACGGTGGGGAGGTCCGTCGAGCTCGGCAGAGGCACGCGCAGAATCATGGCGCCTCGACGCTGCACCCGGGACTCGCGCGCGCGGGCAGAGGAAGCGCGCGGCGGCAGTGCCGGTCGTGCCGTGGGCGGTCGCGCGGAGCGGGTTGGCTGAAGCTATGCAGGACGACCGAGCTTCGTGCAACCGTGGTGACGCGATGAATGAGCTCTTCGACTGGCTCGATCGTCTCGAGGCACTGGCGGTGCGCGCCCAGACGGAGCCAGTGGCAATCACGGAGCATCTTCATCGTGTGTTCGCGCCGTCGAGGCTCGACTTCGACGAGTTCCTCGTGCGGGTTGAAGACGGCCGCCAGGAGGCGTACGCCTTTGGTGCGCTACCTGGGCACCTCTCTGTCTTGGCTTGGCCGGACGAGGAGCCGGCCGGCGGAACCCTTGGCGATCAGGCGATCGCCGCCCAGATCGGGGGGCTGCTGACGCTCGCCACGAATCGCCGTGTTCAGGTTGCAGCAAGCGACATCGTGCTGACGAGGGAGGGGTCAACCAACCGCGTGTTCCTCCCGACGAATTCCGTCTTGGACCGCGGCCTCTCGGCTCCGATCACCGTAGATCCTCGCAGTGAGCTGAAGACGCTACTCGAGGCGGTGTATGGGCTCGCGGCCGAAGACCGAGAAACGATTAGTGCCGCGATCGAGCTGCACTACGCCGCGACGCTTCTGATCAACGTCGATCCCAACGCCGCGTATGCGCTCGTCGTCGCTGGGCTCGAGCGACTATCTCGCCGGTACGGAGACGTCCCGGTGGACTGGCGCGACTGGGAACACGCGCCGCGGATGGACCTCGCGTTCGAGGAGCTTGCTCTCAGCGATGACCAGATCGCCAGGCTGCGTGCCGAGATGCTCGCGGACCGGCACCTGCGCCTCCGCCACACCTTCGCGTCATACGCGAGCGAACGTCTGACCGATGAATTCTGGTCGCTCGAGATGGACGATGCTGTGCCCGGGATAGAGATGACGCCCGACGGCAGCGCGATCTTCCGCGGCGTCGGACTCGCACAGCCAATCCCCATCTCAAAATTGGTCCCAAGCGACCGGGCCGTTCTGCGTAGACGACTCCTTAGGTCGTACGACGCGCGCTCTTCCTATGTGCACGAAGGGCGCCGCAGGGAGGCCGCAGCCGCCACCGTCGGCGAGATCGTCGGACGCGAGGGCGCCCCGACCGAGCCACTCGCGTTTGCCGGTCTGCGCATGATCTTGCGCGAGCTGGTCTTGGCCGAGCTGGCCCAGCGCAGTACGGGCCGCGATCTACCGCCGCCAGTCATGCGCCACGGCCCGACCGCCACCGCAGCCGCCCTGGAGTCGCGCCTACAGCCCATCGCCGGCGCGATCACGGCAGCGGTTCTGGGTGCTGCGTCGCTTGAGAAGTTTCTAATCGTCGCTATTGCGCAGCGCATCGCGAATCGCGACGGGGTTACTCCGGCGCTGACCGCCGAGCTGTTTGAGCTTGAGCAGCAGACGGCCGGGCGCTTGCTCGGCCGACTCCGCGAGCTCGACATCGCTGACGATGTAGCGGACCGTATCGACCACGTCATTAGCCGGCGGAACTGGCTCGTGCATCACGCCATGGAAGACGCGGAACTCGTGATCGCAATGGAGACAGGCGAAGGCCTCGACGCTGTCGTCCAGCGTATCGAACAGATCGCTGTCGACTGTCAAGAACTCATCAACGAGTTCGCCGTCTCGGCGCTGCAACCACTCCTGGCGACATTGAATGTCACGCTTCCGCAGGCGATCGAGATGATCACCTCTGCAGACCCGGAGACGGTGGCTCCTGAGCTTCGCGAGCAGTTTGCTGCGGTGAGATCCATGCTCGGCTGGGTCGATATCTCGAACGTCAAACCCGGCGAGGCCGACGCGGCTGGCGATGGGTAGCCGTATGACCAAGGAACCGGTACGCGCTTACGTCACCGCGGCGGCCGCCCGGTCCTGGGCAATCCCCGCGCCTGCGAGGCAGCCCAACCGCCCAGCCGGTTGACCGTAACAACGCCTGATACGCCGCTAGGTCAACCATCGCGCGGACGATCGCGCGTCCTGATTTTGGGCGAGGCTGTCGGAGAGAGTTGCTGCGGCCTTGGCTGTCGACGCCCGGACAGTGATGGCCGGATTCAGCCAGCCGCGATCGTTTCTGTCAGCTGGTGGCTGCTGCTATCTGGTGGTTGTGGAGCTTTCCGAGGTTGTGGGTGGCGGCGATCAGGCGCCATTCCGATAGCGCGGCGGCGCGACCGCGGCGCTGGAAGCGGTCGATCTTGCGGTTGTGTTTGGTGTGTCCGAAAACGGGCTCGACGGTCTGTTTGCGCTGCTGGTAGATCGCGTGCCCGAACTCGGTCCGAAGGACACGGCGCATATGGTCATAGAGCCCGCCGGTCCAGCCGGCGCGCGGTTTCTCCTGGAGGTCTGAGTCCGGGGGCACCAGGACCTGTGTGCCGCCCATGACGATCTTCTCCATCTGGCGTTTGTTCCAGTAGCCGGCGTCGGCGACCACGACCCCGGGGCGCTGGCTGACACCGGCCAGCTCGAGGTCGCGCAGCGCTGCCTCGAAGACGCGTTCGAGGTGCCCGAAGTCCGGTGCTTCGGTCGTGATCTCCGCCGCGACGATGATCTGCTCAGCGGTGACCGCGGCCTGCGCGTTGTAGCCCTGGACTGTCGGCTGGCCCTTGGTGCGCATCACGCGCGAATCGGGATCGGTGATGTTCACACGCCCCTCCGGGATGAAGGACGGCATATAGGGGCCCGGTCGCTTGGTGAACCGCCGCCCGTCCTTCATCCGGCCGCGCGCCCGGTAGGCCTCATAAGCCGCGTTCGCCGCGACCTCGACCGCGAGCTGCTCCTCCAAGCGGCGCTTCGCCTCAGCGAGCCGCTCGCCGCGTGACCGGGCGACCAGCCGCGTGTTGTGTTCGCGCTGCTCATCCAACTGGCGACGCCCGTTGCGAAGCCACCCGCGCCGACCCTCAACGTGCTCTCCCAGCCGATCAACATCGAGCTCAACCGCCTGCTCAACGACCTGTGCGGCCGCTGCGTCGCGCTCACCAGCAGCCTTCTTCTCATCGAGGCGCTGCTTGGCCTCAGCCAGCGCCTGGCGGCGGCTCTCGCGCGAGCGAAATCGCTCCGGCAACTCATCCCCGCGAGCGTCCCCGTGAAGCTCGTCCTCCTCACGATCAATCCGCTCGGCCTCCTCGAGGATCTCGGCGACGATGCCGTGATAGGAGCGGTTCTGATCGCGCGACGCGCTCGCCCGAATCTTTGTCCCGTCGATCGCGATCACCCCAACCGACACCAATCCAGCTTCCTGGCAGAGGACGAGCACTTCGACGAACAGCTCGCCGATCGCAGCCTGATGGCGGCGGCGAAACTCCGCGATCGTCGAATGATCAGGAGCGCGCAACGCCGTGATCAGCTTGTACGTCACGTCCTCCCGACACGCGCGCTCAATCCCCCTCGCGGACCGGTTCCCGCGCGCGTACGCGTACATCAACAACCCGACCAGGTGGATTCAACTGGTTGTCGCAACGCCCGACGTTGAGGAGTTGCCATGGGCAGAAGGAATCGCGCTTTGGATCGTGCCGCTTCAGCAGGGAGGCGCGGTCTTGGACGTCCGCCTG
>Ga0182030_10026640_pt1 | contig 10450 bp, 4 predicted proteins | sample 812S3MmetaG_FD_121299 | JGI IMG/M metagenome (GOLD analysis project Ga0182030, IMG submission 121299) | Permafrost microbial communities from Stordalen Mire, Sweden - 812S3M metaG (Illumina Assembly) | ecosystem: Environmental > Terrestrial > Soil > Wetlands > Permafrost | place: Sweden... | reverse complement strand
GCCAGTTATGGTTCATTCCCGCGCAATTCATGGGCTAAGTTGCTGAATTAATTGCGCGCTTCCCCCGCGTTCCTCCTACCTCCCGTCACGTCCCGTCATTCTCATCTATCTTCCGTTTTCCCACGACGGCGGCGCAAGCGGCTGGTGCGCTCGTCTCCGGCAGAGTTGCGGTTGCTGCGGGCCAATCAGGAATGGGCGATCGACTTCATCGTGGACGGGCTGGCCAGCGGACGGATGGTCCGCATTCTGAGCGTGGTGGACGTCTACACGCGGGAGTGCCTGGCTCTGGAAGCCGACACCAGCCTGGGCAGTGGTCGCGTGATCCGAGTTCTGGAACGGTTGATTATGGAGCGTGGCGTGCCGGAGAATGTGCGTTCTGACAATGGTCCGGAGTTTACTTCGCGACGGATGATCGGATGGGCGGAAGAGAACAAGCTCATGCTGGTCCACATCCAACCCGGCAGGCCGATGCAGAACGGGCACGTGGAGAGCTTTCACGGACGGCTGCGCGACGAATGCCTGAATGCGCATTGGTTCCGCACGCTAAACGATGTACGTTCGACGCTGGAGAACTGGCGGCAGGAATATAACTGCGAGCGCCCGCACAGCGGGCTGGATTACAAGACGCCGGAGGAGTTCCGGCAGACACTGGACCGTGGAAAAGACGGTGGCGTTGCCACCTTGGAAAAGGCTACGCCTTTGCCACTTTCCCACCGTCCCGACGGCGGCTGCGAGCCGACCTCGCAGCTAAACTTGAACCGAGAATCTCCAGTTATGAATGGATGAGAGAATCGGGGCAGCTCAGCAGGTGCGTGGGATATATGCAATGTATCTGAGAGCGGTCGGTTCTCTGCGCCCGCCTCGGCGTCCCAAGGAGAGCGCCTGAGCTGAAAGCTCGACGGAGAACTGAGCAGGCATCGGGCGCTGGTCCTGGGTGGAAGGTCGGGAGCCTGCGTCGATGGAGGACACGGCGGTGGAACAGTAGTCTCTGCCGATAGGGGCGAAAGATCAGGACTTCTCGGTGTTGAATGCTTGGGAAAGAGGAAGAGTAGGAAGAACAATGCCTGTCTCCAGCCTAGTTTTCTCGAATCCGACTCGCGGGAAGTTAGAAGAATCAGAGGGGCGCGATCCGGCCCGCGTGAGCCAAGAAAAGCACCCCTCCTTTTTTGCCGATCCAAACACGGGAACGGGTCAGTACCCAGTTGACAGTTCTCTTCTACTGAGCTCTGGCAAGGTCGAAGCGGTCAAGGTTCATCACCTTATTCCACGCAGCCACAAAGTCCTTCACGAACGCCTCCTTCGAGTCGTCACATGCATAGACTTCCGCGAGTGCTCGGAGTTGGGAGTTGGAGCCGAAGACTAGATCAACGACAGTGGCGGTCCACTTGAGTTCGCCCGTCGCCCGGTCACGCCCCTCCAACACGCCTTCGGATGTGGCGGACTTCTGCCACTTCGTGTTCATGTCGAGCAGGTTGACGAAGAAGTCATTCGTCAATGTCTCGGGCCGCTTGGTGAAAACACCGTGCTTGGACTGCCCAAAGTTTGCACCCAGGGCCCGCATGCCACCAATCAGAACCGTCATCTCGGGAGCGGTCAGGGTCATCAGGTTCGCTCGATCCACCAGCAGCTCAGCCACCGACCCATCATTTTCCTTTCGGAGATAATTGCGGAACCCGTCTGCGCTTGGCTCCAGTACGGCAAACGAATGCACATCGGTCTGCTCCTGCGTTGCGTCCATGCGCCCCGGCGCGAAGGGAACCTTCACGTCGTGACCGCCCTTCTTTGCAGCCGCCTCGACGGCTGCGCAGCCGCCCAGAACGATCAGGTCAGCAAGCGAGACCTTCTTTCCTCCGGCCTGCGCGCCGTTGAAGTCCTTCTGGATCGCCTCCAGCGTCTGAAGGATCTTCGACAGTTCGGCCGGTTGGTTGACTTCCCAATCCTTTTGCGGCGCAAGGCGAATGCGCGCCCCGTTAGCCCCGCCGCGTTTGTCACTGCCGCGGAATGTTGCAGCCGACGCCCAGGCCGTCGTGACCAGTTGGGAGATGGAAAGTCCGGATGCGAGGATCTTGGCCTTCAGAGCAGCAATATCCTGCTCTCCAACCAATTTGTGATCGACAGCGGGAACGGGATCCTGCCACAGCAACGGCTCCGCAGGAACGAGCGGGCCAAGGTACCGCGAAACAGGCCCCATGTCGCGGTGCGTCAGCTTGAACCATGCCTTGGAGAAGGCGTCCGCGAATTCCTGCGGATTCTCGTGGAAGCGCTTCGAAATCTTCGCGTAGCTCGGGTCCACCTTCAGGGAGAGGTCCGTCGTGAACATCATCGGGGCGTGCTTCTTCGACGGATCGTGGGCATCCGGCACAGTGCCCGCTGCAGATGCGTCCTTGGGAGTCCACTGCTGAGCACCGGCGGGGCTCTTCGTTAGTTCCCATTCATAGCCGAACAGGTTGTTGAAGTAGTTGTTGTCCCACTTCACCGGATTGGTGGTCCATGCTCCCTCCAAACCGCTGCTGATCGTATCGACGCCTTTGCCGCTGCCAAAGCTGTTCTTCCAGCCAAAGCCCTGATCTGCGATGTCGGCACCCTCGGGTTCTGGGCTGACATACTTGCTCGGATCGGCAGCGCCATGAGCCTTGCCGAAAGTGTGTCCGCCGGCGATGAGGGCAACCGTCTCCTCATCATTCATCGCCATGCGAGCGAACGTCTCCCGAATATCCCGTGCCGCAGCGACTGGATCCGGACTGCCATTCGGTCCTTCCGGATTCACATAGATCAGACCCATTTGAACAGCGCCGAGAGGATTTTCGAGCTGACGGTCGCCGCTGTAGCGCTCGTCTGCCAGCCACTTGCCCTCCCGTCCCCAGTAAATCTCTTCTTCCGGCTCCCATATGTCCGCGCGTCCACCGGCGAAACCGAAGGTCTTCAATCCCATCGACTCCAGCGCTACGTTGCCAGCGAGAATCATCAGGTCGGCCCAGGAGAGTTTCCGGCCGTACTTCTGCTTGATCGGCCAAATCAACCGGCGTGCCTTGTCGAGGCTCACGTTGTCCGGCCAACTGTTCAGGGGAGCAAATCGCTGCGCTCCGGAACCCGCGCCGCCTCGGCCATCAGCAATACGGTACGTGCCTGCGCTATGCCACGCCATGCGAATGAAGAACGGCCCATAGTGGCCATAGTCCGCCGGCCACCAGTCCTGCGAGTTCGTCATCAAGGCGTGAAGGTCTTTGATCACGGCATCCAGATCAAGGCTCTTGAACTCCTCCGCGTAGTTGAACGCCTCGCCCATGGGGTCAGACAGCGGAGAGTGTTGGTGCAAGCTCTTCAGGTTCAGTTGATTGGGCCACCAGTCTGCGTTTGTTGGGGCCCCACCGATTGTGTGTTTGCGAGCGTCGTCCGAGAACGGGCACGCGGCTTCGCCTGCCACCTTTTGCTCCTGCTCAGTGGGAAAGGGCGGCGGAGCTACCGAATTGGGTGTTTTATCCATTTTATTTGCCTTTCTTCGAACTGGTTATAAAAGCTGTGTCGAACTACAAATCCTGGCTCTTCCATTCGCGCAATCGCCGTCGGCCGCGCCATTCATCCAGCATCCACACGCCTACGACACTTAACTGGATGCGCGCAGAGCGCACTTCGTGCAGAGCCCCCGGAAAATGAGTTCCGCATTCGCGAAGAATCCGGTTGTCAAGGGTGCCTGAAGGCGGCTTGGGAACGTCGTACCATTCAAATTGTCCTCAACATTGCCGCAGTGGTCGCAGACAAGTGGTGCTGCCGCATACCTTTCGCATCGAATCGCTCGGCGCGGCCCTCGACGGCCACTTCACGCACCTTCGGCGCCGTCGGTTACTGCCCGCCAGTCTTGCCGGTTGTTGGCTGCGCGCCCCGCACAATCAGTGACGAAATTCTTGGTGCACTTTCCGCCGGATTGCTGCACGGAAGCTTGCGCTGTTCCCGTGTTTGCGGCGTATCCTTGAGCAGAAATGGTGTTTTGTCGCCAATGCGGAAAGTCGGTCGTAGGAGGGCGCTTCTGTTCCGCCTGTGGGGGATCCATCGCGCCCGATGCTGTAGATGCGACGGCCACAAAACTCAAACGCTACCGCAATGAGATGCTCCTCATTATGGTCGCGCTTGGCTTGATCTTCGCAGTCACCGCAGGGCTAATCGTCAGCCGGGTGATGCACGCAGAGCGGGCAGCCAGTGGTTCGCCCCCAAGCGGCGAGAGCTCCGCTCCCGTGACACGACAGCAGCAACCGCTTCCGCCCCCACCTGCCGCCCAAACTCTGCCCGGTCAGCCGCAGCAACAACCGCCGCAGACAATCGTTTCCGAGGAAAACAACCCGGCGAGCCTCCCGTCCTCGGGCAGCATCAGCCCGAAGGATGTGCAGAACGCGTTCACCACCCTGAGCAAGAAAGAGAAGCAGAGAGAGCCATCCCCGCAACAACTGCCTGCGTCGTCTGCCGTATCGAGCGGGTCCGACCGTTATCCCGGTTCGGAGCCGATCGAGGTTAATGCAAACCTTCCCGACATAGGCGTCCCCGTAACCAGTGAGGTCTATACCACTACTGACTCCCTCGCCATTGTCGTCGCCTACTACGCGCAACGCTACTCAGACGCCGAAGTAACGGAAGTAAACGGGCAGAAGATCATTGCAGTCGACCGCCCGGGGGCCAGTAAGGTGATTGCCATTGGCTCAACTGGTGAGGAGACTCGGATCTCAATCGTTAAACAGGCCAATTGAGGTTCCGCTCGAATTGACGATTGCGGCCGGATCGCGGGCTACTCTTCCTCAATCCGCAAGGGAAGAGTAGCCGTTCCATCCGACCAGAACCTCAGATCGTGGTATCTTCCAAGCCGGTGCCGGATGACGAGAATTCCCGAATCCGGATAGTGAGTTAAAAGGCCTGTAGTATTCAACAATCGTGGAACTCAGGCGTGATTCAGCGTAAAGTGCTGACTGTGAAACTGCTTCTTGCTGTGACCATGTTGATGTTGTCCGTGGGCGCTATGAGTTACGCGCAGGAGCACTCTCCCGATCTCTTGGTTCACGCTGCTCAGTGTTGCGCGGTGCAGAAAAGTTCATAAATATCGCTCTCGCGATCACCAATGTGAACGCAACGTTCGGGATCATTCAAAAGCTCCGTAGATTGACGCAGGTTCTCCAGCCAGCGGATGCTCTCCTTCTTTTCAATGGCACCCGGGTCGGGTTCACTTTCTTGCCGTCAGGAACGAGCTGCCAGGTTTCAATTGGGAGGTAAATGGGGCACTCAGCAAGGCCATCAGGGTCGGAGGCGGTGCCCACGAAGGGCGCGCTATCGGTTCCGGTGTAGGCACTGGATGTAGGCGTTACTGTAAGGGAAACAGGGATGGAAAGCGGCGAGTTAGAGGCGCCCGTCGCGGTTACGGACTGGCCTGGATTGACTGAGGTGACTGCGCTCCCAACCTCCTCGACAATGCTGCAGTACCCGACTGCGTGGACGCTCTGGTGGTGCTGACTGCTTGGGGCAAGTTGGTTTGGATTCCTCCGCCCAGAATCGAATCAATAAGATTTGAGCACTTACATTGCAACATTGAGCAGCTTACCTGCATCCAACTCACAGTCGGCAACTCTGGCATCCCTGGCATCTTTGCGGGCCACTCCCTCCACGTTGCACACCTTACTTTCGTGCTTTGCGCTACTTCGACCCTCGGGCAGTCGGTGCCGGTCCTTCGACTCAATTGAATAGTCTCCCCGACGACGCGCAGGATGGAGTTCGCGATGCCAGCAGGATTTGTGCGCAGCATTTTCGCCGAAGTGCCCCAGCCGTCCGCCTCGAATGTCCGAGCCTTCATTCGCACCGGGCGTAGCTCTCGGTACAGAGGCGTGAGCCTGATGTGCTCCGCCCTGCGCTCCGCTGAGCAGTTGTGAGGAGGTTTACATTGCACCTAAGCTGTGTCCGCCGTAGTCTTGCTTCTCTGCTTTCGGCTAAGCGTCATGTTCTTGTTCATATCGCAATGGTGCTCACACTCGCCATGGGCTTGTTCGCCGCCAGCAGTGCGCGCGCCCAGACTTGCACAGTGACCGACAACTCCGACAGCGCGAGTGACACCGGCTCGCTGCGCTATTGCGTGAATAGTGCGGTCTCGGGAGAGACCATCAACTTCTACCCGTCGGTGTATGGACATACCATCACTTTGATCCCTGCCAATGGCTCGCTGGAGATCGACACGAACCTGACGATCCAAGGGCCGGGCGCGAACCTGCTCACCATCTCCGGCGGAGGCGCGGTGGGGGTATTCCGGGTTAATTCCGGCACAGTGAGCATCTCCGGTCTGACCATCGCCAACGGTAACGCCGCTAACGGGCTCTACGGCGGCGGCATCTTCAACAACGGCGGCACGCTGACGGTGACGAACAGCACCTTCTCCGGCAATAGCGCGAGCTACGGCGGCGGCATCTTCAACAGCGGCACGCTGACGGTGACGAACAGCACCTTCTCCGGCAATAGCGCATCTGGCGACAACTACGGCGGCGGCATCTTCAACAACGGCGGCACGCTGACGGTGACGAACAGCACCTTCTCCGGCAATAGTGGAAGCTACGGCGGCGGCGGCATCTTCAACAACTACGGCACGCTGACGGTGACGAACAGCACCTTCTCCGGCAATAGCGCGAGCTACGGCGGCGACGGCATCTTCAACAACGTCGGCACGCTGACGGTGAGCAACAGCATCCTGGCTTCCGGAGACACATGCTCCGGAAGCGGATGTCCTACGAACGGCTCCAGTGGCAACGTGGTGGGGGTGAGCAGCGTCAAGCTGCTTCCTTTGGGCAACTACGGCGGGCCGACGCAGACCCTGCTACCTCTGCCGGGCAGCCCGGCCATCTGCGCGGGTTCGGATGCGCTGGCGGCCGCTGCAGGCGTGACCGCCGATCAGCGCGGCTTTCCGCTGAACTCCGCGTGCGTGGACGCGGGCGCGGTGCAGAGCAACTACCTGACGGTGACCACCGCGAACGACGTGACCGACGGCTCGCCTAGCTGCGTCAGCGGCACGGGAACCACCTGCTCGCTGCGCGACGCCATGAACGCGGGCAACACCTCCGGGTACGCGGACATCGCCTTCGCCTCAAGCCTGAACGGTGGGACCATCACGCTGGCCAGCACCCTGCCTGCGATTACAGGCCAGATGAACCTCATCGGCCCCGGCGCCAATAATCTCACCGTTTCCGGGGCCAACTCGGCCAGCGTAGGTAGTATATTTACGGTGAATTCCGTGGAGGCGCTCCTGTATGGGCTGACTATCGCTAACGGTAATAGCGCATATGGCAGCGGCATCCGCAACGACGGCACGCTGACGGTAACGAACAGCACAGTCTCCGGCAATAGCGCGACCAATGGCGGCGGCGGCATCTCAAACCAGGGCGGGCTGACGGTGAGCAACAGCACAGTGTCCGGCAACTTCGCAGGCGGTTACGGCGGCGGCGGTATCTTCAACGATGGCGGGCTGACGGTGAGCAACAGCACAGTGTCTGGCAACAGTGCGAACGGCGGTGGCGGCGGCATCTTCTGCGACGAGGTGGGTCTGACGCTGAGCAACAGCACCGTCTCCGGCAATAGCGCCTACTACGGCGGCGGCATCTTGGGCGGGTACGCGCTGACGCTGAGCGACAGCGTCGTCGCCGGGAACTCGGCAACCGGAAGCTACGGAAGCTACGCCGACATCGACGGCAGCTATACCGATAACGGCGGCAACCAGGCCAGCGACAGTTCCAGCTCCACATCGACGATCGCCATTAACCTGGCGCCGCTGGGCAACTACGGCGGGCTGACGCAGACCATGGTTCCGCTGCCGGGCAGCCCGGCTATCTGCACTGGTTTGGCGGCCAACATTCTCACTGGCGTGACCACCGACCAGCGCGGCTACCCGAAGACGAACACCACCTACGCGGGCTACTCCTCGGGCAGCCCCTGCGTGGACTCCGGCGCGGTGCAGAGCCAATACACCTCGGTGCAGTTTGTGCAGCAGCCCACCAGTCCCTTGCTGAACCCGGCGATCTCGCCCTCGCCCACAGTGGAGGTCCTGGAGACCAATACCAACCTGAGCACGAACAACACCGACGCGGTGAACGGCATCCCGATTACGCTCAGCTACAGCGGCGGATCGAGCGAGATTGGCGGCACGCTGACGGAGACGACCGCGGGCGGCGTGGCGACCTTCGGCGGGCTGACACCGAATACCGCGGGTACCAGCTTTAACTTCTCTACCAGCGTGACGGTGCTTTCGGGGACCACGCTGACGGCGACGAGCAACGGCTTCAACGTAAACTCGACCATGGTGCAGGTGACGGTTGGCACCAGTCCGGCGGGGCTCTCTTTCAGCGTGGACGGTACGAGCTACACCAGCTCGCAGACCATGATCTGGACGCTCGGCTCCAGCCACACCCTTGTCACCACCTCGCCGCAGATCTCCGGCGGAACCCAGAACACCTTTGCTTCCTGGTCGGATGGCGGAACCATTTCGCACATGGCGACGGCTACGGCGGGCACCACCAGTTACACGGCCACCTTTAATACCGCGTATCAGTTGACGACGGCGGCGAGTCCGACCATCGGTGGAACGGTTTCGCCGCCCTCGGGCACCTTTTACGCATCAGGCACCATGGTACCGCTGTCGGCCTCGGCGACCTCTGGCTACGCCTTTTCCAGTTGGGCGGGTAGCGTGGCCAGCGCCAGCAGCGCCTTAACTTCGGTCACCATGAGCGGGCCGCAGACGGTGACCGCCAACTTCTTTGTGTACGTGCCGGTGACGGTGGGCTTCGGGACGGTGGCCATCGGCCAAACCAGCGCCAGCACTCCGATTACGCTGACCTTCACCTCTGACAGTGGCGGAAGCATTGCCAGTGCAGTGGCGCTGACGCAGGGTGCCGCAGGTCTGGATTTTGCCATCGCTAACATGGGCACCTGCACGGCGGGAACGAGCGTCACCCTCGGCAATACCTGCACGGTGAACGCGACCTTCACGCCGAAGTTCGCGGGCCTTCGCAACGGGGCCGTGGTTCTGGAGGATGGCGGGGGAAACGCCATCGCATCAAGCTACGTCTACGGCATCGGCTCAGGGCCGCAAGTGAGCTTCCTGCCCGGCCGCCAGAGCACATTAGCCAGCGGATCCGGCGCTCCCCAAGGCGTGGGGGTGGACGGGAGCGGGAACGTCTTCGTCGCCGATACCAACCTCGATGCTGTGGAAGAGATTCCGTTCGGCTGCGTCACCTCCAGTTGCGTCAAGACGTTGGGTGGCGGATTCCACGGCCCCGAAGGCATTGCGATAGACGGGAGCGGGAACGTCTTTGTCGGCGATACCGGCAACAGTGCGGTGAAGGAGATTCTGGCGGCGGGCGGCTACGTCACGGTCAACACCTTGGGCAGCGGCTTCCTTAATCCCACTGGCGTTGCGGTGGACGGGAGCGGGAACGTCTTTGTCGGTGATACCTACAACAATGCGGTGAAAGAGATACTGGCCGCGGGCGGCTACACCACGGTCAACACGTTGGGAAGCGGCTTCAGCTTACCGTATGGCGTGGGGGTGGACGGGAGCGGGAACGTCTTCGTCGGCGATACCTACAACAATGCGGTGAAAGAGGTACTGGCCGCAGGCGGTTACACCACGGTCAAGACGTTGGGAAGCGGCTTTAGCTTACCGTATGGCGTTGCGGTAGACGGGAGCGGGAACGTCTTCGTCGGCGACTCCGGTAACAAAGCGATAAAGGAGATTCTGGCGGCGGGCGGATACACTACGGTCAACACCTTGGGCGGCGGCTTCAGCTATTCTCCAGGCGTGGCAGTGGACGGAAGTGGCAACGTCTTCGTCGCCGATACCGACAATAACCGCGTGGTGAATCTGGATTACGCGGACGCACCCAGCCTGACCTTCGCGACGTCGACACCGGTTGGATCGGTAGATACGGCGGACGGCCCGCAGACGGTGACGGTGCAGAACATTGGCAACACGCCGCTGACTTTCCAGCCCTTCGTTGCAGGCAATCTGCTCGACGCGGCGCTGGCTTCCCCGGGTGCAACGGATTGCACGGCATTGAGCAATTTGCAGTTGGCGGCGGGCGCATCCTGCACGCTCGGCATCGAGTTCGATCCCGCGCAAACCGGCGCGGTGAGCGGATCTGTCAACGTCGTGGACAACGCGCTGAACGCGCTATCGCCGAACTACGCTACGCAGACGATCGCGCTGCATGGCACCGGCACCGCTGTCCTGGCCGCGCTGACAACTCCGACACCGTCCAGCACGCTGTCAGGCTCAAGCGTGACCTTTGACTGGACTAAAGGTACCAGTGTCACACTCTACAAGCTCTGGCTGGGGACGACGCCGAAATCGCTCAACCTGTATAGTTCGGGCAACACGACCGCAACCTCGGTTGCGGTGACGGGTCTACCAACCAACGGGGCGACCATTTATGCAACCCTT
>Ga0182030_10026638_pt1 | contig 10450 bp, 10 predicted proteins | sample 812S3MmetaG_FD_121299 | JGI IMG/M metagenome (GOLD analysis project Ga0182030, IMG submission 121299) | Permafrost microbial communities from Stordalen Mire, Sweden - 812S3M metaG (Illumina Assembly) | ecosystem: Environmental > Terrestrial > Soil > Wetlands > Permafrost | place: Sweden... | reverse complement strand
GCCGCCGCCGACGCCGCGGCCAGCACCAGCAGGAAGACGCCGTAGAACCGGTCGGCCTCGCGGGCGTGACGGACCTTGCCCGACGGCTCTATGCTGACCATGACGCTGCTCCTCCTACGGGCCCGGAAAACCGGACCCCGCGACGAAACCCGATCGCCTTTGACCCAGATCATAGCCGGGCTCGGTCCCTGGGGACACCTAGGCGCCGCATTCAGTGTCGCCAACTGGACGCCGCGCGCGGGCCCATCCGCGAGCAGCCTGCGGCGAGGCTTGATGTCGCGCCGTGCGGCGATATCCCACATTGGGTTTGCGGCGGTATCGTTAAGAATTCAGTTCGAGGTCGATCATTATCCGGCCGTTGGTTTACGTTAGATCGCTGTAAATCAAGTGACGCGAGACAAGAATTTGGCCACAACAACAGGCGATAACGAATTGGAGCGCGGGGCGTTGGACAAGTCTACAATTACCGATGTACCTTCTCGTGGCGTCGCATATCATAGCGCCGACTATGTATTGCGCTATATGTTCGATATTGGATCATTGTTTGACTATGACTACGAGAGAATGGTCATCTATCTCGTGATAGCGAACAGCAACGTTCAAAGCATCGTCAACATACCCGAGAAGTTCACCCCGTTCGCGGCGACCAATGTCATCATCCCCGCTGAACTGCAGCGCCCCGCAACCCGCTCGGCGATCGCGCGGGCCACGGGATTGCCGCGCGAAACGGTGCGCCGGAAGGTCGCAGGCATGATCGACTCAGGCATGCTGACCGCCGACGCCAAGGGCGGGCTGATCCTGACCCCGGGCATTCTCGCCAGCCGGCAGATCGCCGAGCTGCTCGCCAAGAACGAGGCCAATGTGCGACGGCTGGTTCGCCAAGTCACGCCGCTGATCTGAGGGCGCGCCGGCGCCGCGGCGCGCGCCGCCCCCCCCCCGGGGCCACGGGCCCGAGGGCCGCGCTATCGAGAACTCACATCTAGGCGGCGTCTGATTGCGACACGCCCTTGGCCACGGTCTTGGTCAGCTGAACGATCGCCTTGCGCACGTCCGCGTCACGGATCTTGGCGTAGGCGTTCAACAATTCCAGGGCGCCCGTCACCCCGAGGCTGCGAAAAACCTCCGTACGATGCGGGATCGCCTCCTCTTGTTCGCCCACCAGCGCAGCGACGGTTATGTCAAGTTCCTTTGCGATCCGCACGAGCGTCGAGGCCGATACACGGTTCGTGCCGCGTTCGTATTTTTGAATTTGTTGAAAGGTCAGATCAAGCGCGTCGGCGAGCCTGGTCTGGCTCATACTGAAGAATTTTCTACGAGCGCGGATTCGTGCGCCAACTTCGACATCAATCGGATCAGGAGTGGACGCCATTGCTTATTCCTTGTGGCAGTTACACCTTGAACACGGAGGTCGAATCCAACCCACAAGTGTTCTGCAAGAAAGAATTGCACGTTATTTCATGCATCGCAACGATGGCGTACTTGCACGCGAACAAGCCGCGAGGCGACGCCCGCCGCATCGCCGCCAAGCCCCGCGCGCCCGATCGGCGCCGGGATTGTCAGGTCACGACGCGCAGACCGCGCCGGACGTCGATGAGATCGTCCGTGCGCGCGATCTTGAGGAACGGCGCGGCGATCGAGTGCGAGAGGGTGTGGATCGCGTCGATCCCCGCCGCGGCCCCGACGGAGCCCGACACCACGTCCTCCACCAAGGCGACGGCGACCCCGCGGTCGCGGGCGGCGAGCGCGGTGGCCAGACAGCTCGGCGAGAGCGACAGGCCGAGAATGATCATCTCCGCGCCGAGGGCCTCCTCCACGGTCTCGCGGAAGGTCCGGTTGGAGAAGGCCGAGACGCCGGTCCGGTAGAGCACCGGCTCGATCTGCAACGGCTCCAGCCCCTCGATCGCGCGGGCGCGGCGGGAGCGCGCGGAATGGTCGAACACATGGGTGATCGCCCAGCCCACGGTCCGACCATAGGCCAGCAGTCGTCGGCAGTTCTGGATCCGCCGAGCCAGGCTGGCCTCGTCGCCGGCGGGGTCGCAGAACGCCTCCGACCGGAGCAGGTCCAGGCACACCAGATGGCGCGCCGGCACGGACGGATCGATTGAAGGCGGCGACATGCTAAGACCCTGACTGACGAGCGAACAAGGCCGCTAACTCGCGTGCTGGCGGCTGGATCGGGCCGCGGATTGATCCAGGATTCCGGGACGATCCCACTCGCCTTCGGGCCGCAACAACACCAGCGGATCGCTGTCGATCGTCACCGCGTCCTCCGGCGGATGGAGGTCGAACTCCATTTCGACGTAGTCGAAGTCGGAAAACGAGAACGGCCGCCGGCCCGCGCGCACCCGGCCGCGGAAGTAGCGCGTCCAATAGGGAACCAGCCGTAGCTGGGCGTGGCCCATCAGGCGGTGGTACCCCTTGCGTTCGGCGAGGCTGAACGCCGCCTTGCTGAGCACCATCAGCCCGCTGCCGCCGCGGAACTCAGCGCGGATGGCCAGGCGCTCCAGCTTTGCGAAGCCCGCGAACCAGCGCATCCGCACGACCCCGACGGGCTCGCCGTGCTTCAGCAGCAGCAGGTGCGTGGCGCCGGCGAAATCGTTGCCATCGAACTCCTCGTCATAGGGGCAGGCCTGCGCGCCCATATAGACCAGCGATCGCACGACCATGACCCGCATCAGATCGTCCAGCGTCCGGGCGACGACGACGCTCAGGCCGTCGTCCGCCTGACTGATCGGCGCATGCGCCGCCAGCGGTTTGAACGGGGCGTTCATACGACCTCGCTCGGGCGATCATAGGCGTCCATCCAGACCAGTCCGCTGGTCGAACCCGGCACGGGCTTGAACCCGAAGCGTGTGATCGCCAGCCGCACCCCCGCCGCCGTAGTCGGACGGGTGAAGTAGGGCAGGTGGACAAAGACCTCGCGATAGGCGACTTCGCCGGCCGCGACCACGCGCTTGGCGGACGCGCGGGTCGAGCCGGCGATCCCCCAGGCGTAGACGCCGGCCGGCGGGTCGCCCTTCTCGGCGACATGGCTCGGGTTCGGATCGAGCGCGTCGAACCGGTCGGCGTGGCACGCGGCGAGGCCGGCCTGGCTGAGCAGGACCGCCGCCCAAACTCCGGTCAGTCGCCCCTCTTCACGCGCCAGGAACAGGGCCGCCCCTGTGCGATCCTGGACCCAGGCCAGGGTCTGAGGCGTGACGATATTCTCGCCGATGAGGCTTGCGGCGAAGGCCCTCGCCTCGGCCATCTGTTCGGTCGTGGCGGGCCACATGTCGAACCGGGCGTGGCTGGCGCAGATTGCATCAACTAACGATGACGACCTGGACTTGTAGCTTAGACCTTGACCTTCGCTCATGCCCACGCTCCAACTTGCTTGGTCGAGAGTATTGGTAGACCTTGAGCGGCGACGCGAGGACTCGCGAAGTTTGCAAGGGGCCCTTCCAAATTTGAGAGGACGCGTGGCGCGATGGCGACTGTAGCCCGACGCAAGACCGACTGGTCGGACGTCAGGATATTCTGGGCGGTCGCCGAACTGGGCAGTTTCGGCGCGGGGGCCCGTGCATTGAAACTGGGCCTTACGACGGTGACACGGGCCGTCGAACGGCTTGAGACTAGCCTGAACACCAAACTTTTCGTCCGCGGCCCCCAGGGCGTCACCCTGACCCGCGCCGGGTCGCTGGCCTATGACCGGGCCTTGACCATGGAGCGCATGGCCGAACAGCTGGAACATGAGCTGGCGGTGGACGACAAGGTTGCGGAAGGTCCGGTCACGATCGCCACGCCGGACGGCATCGGCGGGCTGTTTCTGGCGCCGTTCATGGCCGAGTTCCTGCGCGCCAACCCCAAGATCGATCTGCTGGTGGACTGCGGACTATGGCCGGAACGGCCGTTGGCGGGGGAAATCGACCTTACCCTGACCTTCACTGAGCCCAAACACTCCGACCTCGTCACAACGCCCTTGGCCCACTTCCACTATCAGCTGTTCGCGTCGCGGGAATATCTGGACCTCTACGGCACGCCGACGACCTTCGCCGAGGCGATCACCCATCCGTTCGTGCACCACGTGGCCCAGACGCAGCAACGCGAGGCCTGGAAGCCGCGCGACCTGGCGTTCCAGGACCTGGCCCAGATGAGGATCAAGACCAATTCCAGCGCAGTGTCCTTCGCTGCAGTGAAGAACGGCGCCGGTTTCGGCAGCATGCCCACCGCGATCCTTTCACTCGATCCGTCCCTGGTCATGCTGGAACTGCCCCCCGGGCCGACCGTCAAGCTCTGGCTGGCCCATCATCGGGACATCGAACGGTCGGCGCGGATCCGCTGCGTCATCGACTGGATTCGCGAACAGTTCGATCCTCGCACCAAGCCCTGGTACCGGGAGGAATTCGTCCATCCCCGCGATTTCGCCGAAGCGATGACGACGGGACCGGCCCGTAAACCCGACGACGCTGGAGATGCCGCGAAACGACGTCGCGGCCGGTGACGGGATCGCACAATCGAGACGGGCGCCTCGCCGCCGCGTCGTGTCAAACGATCAATCACGGTTGATTCGATAGGCTCAAATTTCGACATGAGCGCCCGTTTGCGCGCCCGTGGACCTAAGAAAATCCCCCGAACGGGAGTGATTATTGAGCCAGGACCAACGATCGACTTGCCGAGACTCAAATTTTGGTCCATCGCCAGATCGAAGACGGAGAAGGATCAATCGTGTACGAAGAAGACGAGACGCCCACGGTAATCGAACTGGTCGCGGACATCATCGCCGCCTATGTCAGCAACAACAACGTCGCGCCGTCTGAACTTGGCGGCCTGATCAGCGGGGTGCATGCCGCCTTATCTGGCGTCGAAGCGCCCAAGGCGGAGGAACCGCCCGCCAAAAGGACGCCCGCCGTTCCGATCCGCAAGTCGGTGACGGCAGAGGGCATCACCTGTCTGTTCGACGGTCAGACTTTCAAGACCTTGCGGCGCCATCTGCTCGCCGCGCACGGCATGACCCCGGTCGAATACCGCCAGGCCTGGGGCCTTGATCCAGATTATCCGATGGTCAGCGAAGTCACCTCGAAGATGCGCTCGGACTTCGCCAAGAGCATCGGTCTGGGCGCCAGCGCCAGCCGACGGACGTCCAAGGCGAAACGGTCCAAGGCCTAACGCCGCGGCATCCTTGCGGAATCGCGTTTGGCTCGGCGCGAATTGGCGCTAGAGCCATGGTCGCCGTCAGGCCGCCGCCCCGTTCCCGCCGGCGATCCTGACGGCGGGGAAACCGCGCCATGAACCAGCCCAAGGACGCCACGGAGACGACGAGGCGCGCCCAGGCCGCTTTGGCCGCCCGCCTGCCCCGCGACACGGGCGAGGATTTCGCCGACGCGCGGCGCGGCTTCATCGGCACCCTGCCCGACGCCCGCATCGCCGACGCGGCCGGCCGGGTGTTCTGGAGCATGGCCGATTTCGCCTTCGAGGCCGAGGATCAGGACTGCCCGCCCACGGTCAACCCCAGCCTTTGGCGCCAGGCCCGCCTGAACGCCATCCACGGCCTGTTCGAAGTCACGCCCGGGGTCTACCAGGTCCGCAATTTCGATCTGTCCAACATCACCTTCATCGAGAGCGACAGCGGCTACATCGTGGTCGATCCGCTGATCTCCTCCGAGACCGCCGCGGCCGCCCTGGCCCTGATGCGCCAGCATCGCGGCGACAAGCCGGTGACCGCGGTGATCTACACCCACAGTCACGTGGACCATTACGGCGGCGTGCGCGGCGTGCTGAGCGATCAGGACATCGCCGGCGGCCTTAGGATCATCGCGCCGGAGGGCTTCCTCGAGGAGGCGGTCAGCGAGAACGTGCTGGCGGGCAACGCCATGGGCCGGCGCGCCACCTACATGTACGGCTCGCTGCTGCCGCGCGGTCCGCGCGGGCATGTGGACGCCGGCCTCGGCAAGGCCGTCTCCCTGGGCCAGGTCAGCCTGATCCCGCCCACCGAGAGCATCGCCGCGACCGGGACCCGCCTTTGCGTGGACGGCGTCGAGATCGTCTTCCAGGTCACCCCGGACACCGAGGCGCCGGCGGAGATGAATTTCTTCTTCCCGCAATTCGGCGCCCTGTGCATGGCGGAGAACTGTTCCTGCCACCTGCACAACATCTACACCCCCCGCGGCGCCCAGGTGCGCGACGCCAAGGCCTGGAGCTACTATATCGACGAGGCGATCGACCTGTTCGCCGCCGACACGAAGGTGCTGTTCGCCAGCCACCACTGGCCGCGCTGGGGCGCCGACAAGGCCACGGCCTTCCTGAAGAAACAACGCGATCTCTACAAGTACATCCACGACCAGACGCTGCGGATGGCCAATCACGGGCTGACGCCCCTGGAGATCGCCGAGGACCTGACCCTGCCGCCGAGCCTGGCCGGGGAGTGGTACACCCGCGGCTATTACGGCACGCTGAACCACAACGCCAAGGCGGTCTATCAGCGCTATCTGGGCTGGTTCGACGGCAATCCGGCCAATCTGCACAAGCATCCGCCGGTTGAGGCCGGCCGGCGCTATGTCGAGCTGGCGGGCGGGGCGCAGGCGCTGCTGGGCAAGGCTCGGGCCGCCTTCGACGCCGGCGATTACCGCTGGGTGGCCGAGATCGTCAATCACCTGGTCTTCGCCGACCCGGCCAACGCCGAGGCGCGGCGCCTGCAGGCCGACGCCCTGGAACAGATGGGCTACCAGGCCGAGTCCGGGCCCTGGCGGGGCTTTTACCTCACCGCGGCGATGGAGCTGCGCAACCCGCGCCCGCCAGCGACCGCGCCGCGCCAGGGCGCCGCGGGCCAGCTGCGCGCCCTGCCGGCCGAGCGGATGCTGGACTCCCTGTCGGTGCGCCTGAACGGGGAGAAGGCCGGCGAGCAGGTCCTCGGCCTCAACCTGGCGTTCGAAGACTCCGGCGCGACCTTCGCGGTCAGCGTCGAGAACGCGGTGATGCGCCACGCCGCCGGCCGGACCCTCCCCGACGCCCCGACGGTCGCCCTCTCGCCCGCCGTGTTGGCCAGCCTGGTTCTGGCGGAGCTCAGCCTGGATGAGGCCCTGGCCGCGGCCAGCGTGCGGATCGCCGGCGATCCCGAGGTGTTCGCGCGGTTCCTCGCCCTGCTCGACCGGTTCGATTTCTGGTTCGAGATCGTCACGCCCTGACGGCCCTTGAAGCCGCTGCTGTCCATCCAGTATCTCCGCGCCTTCGCCGCCCTGGCGGTGGCGCTGTTCCACGCCTGCCAGTGGTCGGACGTCGATTTCGACATCGGCGCGGGCGGGGTGGATGTGTTCTTCGTCATCAGCGGGTTTCTGATGTGGGCCATCACCCAGGACCCGGCCGTCACGCCCCTGGGCTTTCTGCGGCGGCGCATCGTTCGCGTCGCGCCGCTCTACTGGGCCGTGACCCTGGCCCTGGCGGGGCTGGCCGCCGCGTCGCCGGGGCTGATCCGCGAGGTGAAGCTGGAGCCGGACCACCTTTTGCTGTCGCTGCTGTTCGTCCCCCACCTGGATCCGACGGGACTGCCCTTCCCGCTGCTGCCGCCGGGCTGGACGCTGGGCTATGAGGCCATCCTCTATCTGATCTTCACCGCGGCGCTGCTGGGCCCGAGGCGCTGGCGCCTCGCCTTCGTGCTGGCCTGCCTTGGCCTGTTGTCGGTTGCGGGGCTGATCGTCCACCCGCTGTTTCCGCTGTTCGCCAATCCGATGATGCTGGAGTTCGCCGCGGGCGTGGTCATGGCGCGAGTGATGGGCCAGGGACGCCGGCCCAGCCTCGGCATGGGCTGGAGCTTCATCGGTCTCGGCCTTGTGGCGTTCGCCCTGCTGCGCGCCCTGGGCATCCATTCCGACATCGGGCGCTGGTTCTTGTGGGGGGCGCCGGCGGTCTTGATCCTGGCCGGGGCGATCGGCGTGGAGGCGGCCGGCGGTCTGCCGCGCTGGCGGGCGCTGAAGTCGGTCGGCGACGCCTCCTATTCGATCTATCTGTGCCACTGGCCGATCATCGCCGTCGCGGCCAGGCTGACCGGCGCGCGCCATCCGTGGCTGTTCGTCCCGCTCACGGTCGCCGCGTCGCTGGCGGCGGGCCTGCTGGTCCGCCAGGCGCTGGAAAAGCCGCTGATCCGCTGGCTGCGCGGGGACGGCGGGACGCCGGCCCTCAGCGTCCCTTGAAGTCGGCCGGACGCTTTTCCATGAAGGCCTTCATGCCCTCGCCGGCGTCTTCGGTGCGCAGCAGCGGCAGCAGCTGCAGGAAGACGTGGTGGACGTGGTCGTTGAAGGTCTCGTTCAGGCCCATCCGCATCAGGCGCTTGGAGGCCTGGACGGCCAGGGGCGCGTTGGCGGCGATCTCGGCGGCGATCTCGCGGGCCCGGGTCTGGACCTGGTCGTCGGCGACCACCTCGGAGACCAGGCCGATCTCCAGGCACTGGGCGGCGCTGAGGGTGCGGCCGGTGAAGATCAGCTCCGAGGCCTTGGCCCAGCCCAGCAGGCGCGGCAGGAACCAGGTGCCGCCGCTCTCGGGCAGGATGCCGCGCTTGGTGAAGGCCGCGGCCATCTTGGCGCCCTCAGCCATCACCCGGATGTCGGCGCCCAGGGCGGTGTCCATGCCGTAGCCGGCCGCAGAGCCGTTCAGGGCGCAGATCACCGGCGTGTCCATGTTGAACAGCACCGTGGGCGGGGTGAACTTCAGATCGAGGGTGGTCGAGACCGAGGCGCCGGCGGTGATTCCGGTCGAGCCCCGCGTCGCCTGGCTGAGATCCAGTCCGGCGCAGAAGGCCCGGCCGGTCCCGGTCAGGATCACCACGCGCACGTCCGGGTCCTTGTCGGCGTCCAAGAGCGCCTGGCTCAGCTGGTTGAGCATCGGCCCGGAAATGGTGTTCATCCGTTCCGGCCGGTTGAGGGTGATCGTCGCGATATGGTCGGCGACCGCGTAGAGCACCTCGGGCGAGGCGTCGGCCGCCGTCTCGGCGACCTTCAGGGCTTGGCTCATTGGTGTTCCTTTCCCTATCCGTTGGACGCTTCGCGCGCCGCTAGCTCTGCAGGTCCAGGCCCTTCAAGTCCCCGGCGGCGCGCCAGTCCTCCAGCACCTTGACGAAGGCGATCGGGCCCGCGCCATAGGGGCCGTTGCGAACGGCCGAGGCCGCCGGCTGGCCTTCGTTGTTGTAATAGCCGGGCGTGCATTCCTCGGCGAACTTCTGGCGCATCACCGCCAGGTCGATGATGGTCTGCACCCACGCCGCCTCGGCCTCGGGCTTGGCCTCGACCACCCGCGCCTGCCGGGCCACAGCCTCGGCGACCACATAGGCCAGGTGCTTGGCCTGTTCGTTCATCATGTGCGGGAAGTTGACCGTGAAACCGGACTGGGAATTGCTCATGATGAAGCAGTTCGGGAAGCCGTGCGTGTGCATGCCGTGCAGGGTCGAGATCCCGTCGGCCCATTTGCGCGTCAGGGTCAGGCCGTCGCGGCCGTAGAGCTCGTAGCCCGAGCGGCGGGTGTAGTCGGTGCCGACCTCGAAGCCGGTGGCGTAGACCAGGCAGTCGATCTCGTATTCCCGGCCGCCGATGACCACCCCGGTCTCGGTGATCCGCTCGACGCCCTTGCCGTCGGTGTCGACCAGGGTGACGTTGGGCCGGTTGAAGGCGGCCAGATATTCGTCGTGGAAGCAGGGTCGCTTGCAGAACTGGCGGTAATAGGGCTTCAGCGCCTCGGCGACGGCGGGATCCTGCACCACGCTTTCGACGCGGGCGCGGATCTGCTCCATCTTCTGGAAGTCGGCCAGCTCGACGATCGCGGAGGGATCGCCGCCGGCCGCGCCCTCTTCCGGCTTGCGCCGCGCCAGGATCAGCAGATTGCGGATGATGTCGGTCCAGCCGTCATTGACCAGGTCCTCCGGCTCATAGCCGCCCGACACCAGGACGTTGAAATTGTCCATCCGCCGCTGCTGCCAGCCGGGCTCCAGGGAACGGGCCCAGTCCGGATCGGTCGGGCGGTTGTTGCGCACGTCGATCGACGAGGGCGTGCGCTGGAAGACGAACAGCTCGCCGGCGCTCTGGGCCAGGTGCGGCACGCACTGGACCGCCGTGGCGCCCGTGCCGATCACCCCGACCCGCTTGCCCTTCAGCCGGTCGAGACCCCCGTTGGAATCCCCGCCGGTATAGTCATAGTCCCACCGGCTGGTGTGGAAGGAATGGCCCTTGAAGGTCTCGACGCCGGGCATGCCCGGCAGCTTGGGCCGGTGCAGCGGCCCGTTGGCCATGCAGACGAAACGGGCCTTCATCGCATCGCCGCGATTGGTCGTGATGATCCACCGGGCGATGGTTTCGTCCCAGCGCATGCCGGTCACTTCGGTCTGGAAGCAGGCATTGTCATAGAGGTTGAAATACCGGCCGATGGCGCGGCTGTGGGCCAGGATCTCCGTCGCCTTGGAGTACTTCTCGACCGGCAGGTAGCCGATCTCCTC